>Ga0335072_10001290_pt1 | contig 41198 bp, 40 predicted proteins | sample Lox_Sample_21_FD_206725 | JGI IMG/M metagenome (GOLD analysis project Ga0335072, IMG submission 206725) | Soil microbial communities from Loxahatchee National Wildlife Refuge, Florida, United States - Lox_Sample_2.1 | ecosystem: Environmental > Terrestrial > Soil > Wetlands | place: USA... | reverse complement strand
GATTCTCACTCCGGGGTGGCGCCGACCCCAGTGCTGCACGTATCGGTTCAGCTCGTCGCTGGGCATGTCACCGGTGTCTGTCTGCAACACTCCGAGAGCGAGGACGGGCGCGTCGCGCAACTCCGCTTCCCTCATCGCTTGCTCGACGACCGCGTCGTGATCCGGTGACTTGGTGATCGCGACCACGATCAAAGGGCTGTCGGGCTTCGAGTGGCGGTGCTGGCTTCGGATGATCGCGACCGGGCAGTGGGCGCGCTCGGCGAGCTCGGCGGCAGTGGAACCTAGAAACTTTCGCGCAAAGCGGCCAATTCCCACCGAGCCGACGCAGACCATCTGGGCGTTGCGGGATTCGGCGATGAGCGTCGCCGCGGGATCGCCTTGCAGAACCGCGGTTTCGACTTTGACAGGTTTCCCGGTGGCCTCGACCGCGGCGCTGGCGATCCTGAGCGCGGTCTCTCCGTATTCGACTTCCATCCGCACGTTGCCGACCGCGGCGAACGGGGCGGGCTCGACCTGTTCGGGGATGATCTCGACCAAACGCAGCGGGACCTCTCGACTGACGGCTTCATCGACTGCCCACTCCGCAGCGTGAATCGCCGCTTGAGAGCCATCAATGCCGACGACGACGGCGGGTTGTGGTGTGCTTTTTTCACGCATCGCGATTTCCCTTTTTCAGCTCGAGAACTTCGGACAGGGGGCGCCGGGGTGTTGGCGGCGGCGGGTTTTCGGTGACCGGCACTATGCCCACCCGGACTAGGACCTGGGGCACGGCGTCGTGATCCATCAGCGACTGGATGAGTTCACGGGTGACATAAAGCTCGGTAAGGTGTGTCACCGGGCAAGTGGCGAGGCCGGCCATCGTGCATTCCAGCGAGACCGCGGAAAGCGCTTCGCCGGAAGCCAATGCGTCGGCGCGGCCATTGCCATCGGTGGACAGCAGCAGGACCTTGGCGTGGTCTTCGGGAATTTCGGTGCGTCGTTCGGGCTGATGGGTAACCGGAAACACCCGGTCTATCCCGACTCGGTCGCCCTCGGCTGCCGAAACCAAGGCACTGTAAGGAATGCCTTGTGATGCCTCGAATGGTGCTGTCCACCAGAAAAGTTCGTCGTTGTAAGGGACGGAGTAAAACCGTAATGATTCGGCGATCTGAGACGCTTCCTCGAGTCGGGGACGCGAATCGTCGGAGAGTACATCCAGGTGCACGGCCGCTTCGTCGACGGCTCCGGCGACCACCGGTTCGAAAGATTGCCAGTCCGTTGGTCCGCTGAACGGCAGCCGATCGGTGTGGCGCGCCCAGATGGCGCTTGCGCGGCGCCGATCTTGGTCAGTCACCGAATCGGTAGCGGTGAATTGGATTGACGCCAGGTGATTCGGGCTGTCGGGAGTTGGAAACCGATCGATGTGCGATTGCCAGCCGGCCGCGGTCATCGCTACTCGAAGATGATCGAGGGTCGCGCCGCAACTGATCAACGCTTCTCGCGCGGATCGATCGGTGCCCACCACTCGACTTTGATCGAGGAATAACCCGAGTTGATTGCCGTCGAACACCCATTGCCAGGGCTGGCTGTTGTGCAGCGACGGCGCGCGGCAGGCTGACCTCACCGCGTCCTCGATGACTTCGGTCTCCACCGCGGTGGCAGGCATGTTTCGACCTCCTGATCGTTACCTGCCGTCAAGAATTGTCCGGCGCCGTTGTCGACGGCAGGGCCATTGGTCCTCGATCCGGGTGCCATCGGGCCATGCCCAGGCGGTCCGTCACCGTGCGTCGACTGCCCGCCGTGCCCGCGGGCGATCGTTGGCGAATCCACGCACCACATGCGCGCGCACGAACTCCGCGACAACTTCCGGGTCGTCCATGTCCAGGGTCGATGACGGGGTGCTGAACAGCGAAAATAGTATGCGCGCGAACCATTCACCGCTCGCCTGGATGTCGAGGTCTTTGCGAACCTCGCCGGTGAGCCTGGCCGCGGCGAGGTGGGGCCCGAGAAAGTCGACACATTCGCGCAGCAAGACCGCGGCGTCTTTGGTGAGCAGCAGGCTGATCGCCTCTTCGTCGAAGTACTTCTCGGAGGCGATGACCCGTCGCGCCTGGGTCACGAATACCGCCGCGCGGCTGAGCTTGTCCTCCAGCGAGCTGCCGCGGTCCATCGCCGTGGACATCTGGCGATAGAACTGCTCGGAGGCGTGCTCGGCGCACGCTTCGACGATGGACGCCTTGTCGCGGAAATACTCGTAGATCGTGCTGCGAGAGACACCCGCCATCTTCGCGATGTCGACGATCGTGGCCTTCTGCAGTCCTTGCTTGCGAAAGCACGCATACGCGGACTCGACGATGAGTTCGCGGGTGTCGGTCGCGGTGGCTTGAGTCATCAGGGCACCAGAGCGCCGCGGGGCACCAGCCCGGCATTGGCTGATTCGAATGCGGCGTTGACGTCGGTCAGATGGAACGGCTTGGGCATCAGCCGGCTGAACGGAAAACTGGTGCGCTGCAGGAACGACAAGCCGATCGCCAGGGTGACCGGGTCGTAGAGCATCACGCCGCGCACCGACTTGTTGCCGTAGACCAGAACGCTGGGATCGAGTTCGAAGGTGCGCCCGGTTCCAATGTTTCCGACTTCGAGCAACGTTCCGCCGTTGTTGAGGAACCCGATGCCGTCGGGAATGACGCCGGGCGCGCCGACGACTTCGAGCACCCAGTCGGCGCCGACGCCGTTGGTGCGCCGGTGGATCTGTTCGGTGATTTCCGGGGTCGAGATACCGTTGGCGTCGATGCAGTGCGTCGCGCCGAAATCCGATGCGACGTCGAGCCGCTCGGTGAGCTTGTCGATGACGATGACCTCCGCTGCACCCGCGGTTTGTGCGACGGCGGCGGCGTTGATGCCCAGCCCACCGGCGCCCTGGATGACGACGGTGTGGCCCAGACGGACGTCGCGCAGCGCGAACAGCACTTGGGCCAGAGCACAATTGAGCGGTGCGACCGCTTCGTCGGCGAGGTCCTCGGGCACTTTGTACAGCGGCTGTCTTCGGGTGGTGTAGTAGTACTCCCCGTGCGCGCCGACGAAATGTGGGGCTTGGTCGTGGGTGCGAAATTCGCCCGCCATCAGGTTCTGACACGCGTGGGGCCGGCCGCGTGCGCACGCGTGGCATTGCCCACACAGCCAGAAGTACGGCGTGACCACACGGTCACCCACGGCCAGCTGCTTGCCGGTCGCGTCGGTGGTCAGTCCTTCGCCGAGTTCAGCGATTTCGCCGACCATTTCGTGGCCCATCGCGAAAGGGTAGAACAGTGGGAGTTCACCGCGGAAGATGTGCAAGTCGGATCCGCAGATTCCGGCCATCCGCAGTTTCAGCGCGGCCGTCCCCGGCGCCGGTGTGCTGAGCGGAAACTCGGCGAGTTCAATCGGCCCACCGACTGCGGTCAGCAATGCGATCTTGGGCATGACGGTCTTCCCTAGCTGTCGGGCGCGAGAATCAGACCGCTGGTAGGCACCCCGGTGCCCGACGTGACCAGTACGTGCTCGACGTTGTCGACTTGGTTATACGAGGTTCCACGTATTTGGCGCACGCCCTCGGTGATGCCGTTCATCCCGTGGATATAGGCCTCGCCGAGCAGTCCGCCGTTGGTGTTGATCGGCAGTTCCCCACCGAGCGACAGCCGCTCGACGGTGGCGAAGTCTTTGGCCTCGCCGCGCCCGCAGAACCCGAGCTCCTCGAACTGGGTGAACACAAACGGCGTGAAATGGTCGTAGATGAACGCGGTTTGGATGTCTTGCGGCTTCAGCCCCGAGTCGCGCCAGAGTCTGTCGGCGACGACACCCATCTCCGGTAAACCGGTGATGTCGTCGCGGTAGTAGCTGGTCATCATTTCACCGTTAGCGGCCGCGCCTTGGGCGGCAGCCGTGATGATCGCCGGCGGCTGCCGCAGGTCGCGAGCGCGTTCGGCACTGGTGACCACCAGCGCGACACCGCCGTCGCTTTCCTGGCAGCAATCAAGCAGCCGCAGAACCGGTTCGACGATCCAACGGGAGTTCTGGTGGTCTTCCAGTGTGATCGGACGCTGGTAGAACCACGCGTCGGGATTCTTGGCTGCGTGCAGACGGTCCACGACGGCGATTCGGCCAAAGTCCTCGTTGGTGACTCCATACGTCGACATGTAACGCTGTGCGTGCATCGCGACCCAGGCCGCGGGAGTGAGCAATCCGAACGGCGCGTAGTGGGCCATGAACAGCGGGGTCTCCGCACTGGTGCGTCCGCTGCCGCCGAAGCGAAAGCCGGAACGCTCGTTGAAGGCACGCCAGCACACCACTACGTCGGCGACGCCCGACGCGACGGCCATCGCCGCGTGTACGACCGTGCCTGCCGCCGCGCCACCGCCATGGTGTACGCGGGAAAAGAAGCTCAGATCCCCGATGCCCACGTTTCGGGCGATGTCGATCTCGTCGGTGGAGTCCATCGTGAAGGTGACCATGCCGTCGACATCGCTGGGCGTCAGGCCGGCATCGCCGAGTGCGGAAGTGACCGCCTCGCAAGCCAATTGCAGCTCGCTGCGCCCGGATTCCTTGGAGAACTCGGTCTGGCCGATGCCGGCAATGGCGCAGCTGCCGGGCAGCGCGCTCACGCGCCGACTCCGTCGAGCAGGCTGAGAACCGCGGTGCCCGAGACGTGATCGCCCAGGCTGTTGGACGCCTTGAAGGTCACCTCGACGAAGTTCTCACCTCCTGAGCCTTCGGTTTTACCGGTCACGCTGCCGGTGAAGCGCAGCGGGTCGTCCGGGAAGCACGGCACGCCAAGGCGAATCGACAGCTTCGTGACCATCGCTTCGGGTCCGGCCCAATCGGTGAGGAACCGTACGCAATACCCGTTGGAAGTCAGGATGTTCATGAACAGGTTGGGCGACCCCTGCTTGTTGGCGTAGTCGCGGTCGTGGTGCACCGGCATGAAGTCACGTGATGCGATCGCGCCGGCGACGATCATCGTGGTGGTGATCGGGACTTCGAGCGGGGTCACCTCGTCACCGACCTCGATGTCGCTCCACTGCAGTGTTGTGGCACGGGTTTTGGCGGTCGTCATAGCCGTCCTTCCGGGTATGTACTGCCGAGATGAGCCAGCTGTTGGGAAGCCGAGCCCAGGGTGAGTTCGTTCTGTTTGGCCCATAAGAAGTAGCGATGCAGGGGATAGGTGATGTCGATCCCGATCCCGCCGTGCACGTGTTGGGTGGTGGCCGCGACCCGGGCACCGGCCTCGGCGGCCCAGAACTTCGCGATCCGAGCCGCGCGGTCAGCCGGGCGGCCCTCCGCGATCAGCCATGCCGCATGCCAGGTGGTCCACCGGATCGCCTCGACGTCGATGAATCCGTCGGCCATCCGCTGCTGCACCGCCTGGAAGCTGCCGATCGGACGGCCGAATTGCTCACGCCCGGTGGTGTATTCGGCAGCCATTCGCAAGGCGCGGTCGGACACGCCGAGCTGGATCGCGCACAGGCCGACCAGCGCGCGGTCGTAGAGCGAGTTGACCAGGTCGCCGGGGCCAACGAGGCGGTCCGCCGCGGAAACGCTCGCACCGTCGAGGAATACATCGGCGTATGGTTCGCGAGTGGTGGTGGCCACCGGCCGGATGTCGACGCCGCGGGCGTCGGCCGCCAGCAGGAACAGTCCCACAGCCCCGTCATCCATGGCGGCGGGAACCAGCACGGTGTCGGCGAGTTGGGCTGCCGGCACCAGCTCTTTGGTGCCGTCGAACCGCCAGTTCGGGCCGTCGCGCCGAGCGGTGACAGCCGGCTTCGTCGGATCGGAGCGGCCCGGCTCCTGCAGTCCCGCGGTCAGGATGCGGGTTCCTTCGATGACGCCGGGCAGGAATCGTTGCCGCTGCTCGGCGGTCCCGTGCCGGGCGATCGGGTCGGCGCCGAGCAGCAGCGTCGGGTAGGCGGGGACCGGCGCGACGCTCCAGCCCACTTCGGCCAGCAGTACCGCGAGTTCCAGGAAGCCGTCGCCCGAAACGCACGAGCCGCCAACCGATTCGGGTAATGCGATGCCCAGCAGGTCGACGGAGGCGAGTTCTTTCCACAACGCGGCATCGTACTGGGATTCGCCAGCTTCGAGTTCGGTCAGTCGTTCCGGGGTGGCTCGATGCTCGAATAGGTCACGGGCAAGCTTGCTGATGCTCTCTTGCTCTTCGGTGAAGGTGAAGTCCATGGAAGGTCACCCGGTCATTCGGCGGCGGGCCGGAACTGGTGTAGCACAAGGTCTCCATCGAATGCCTGGTAGAAGACCTCGATCGGCATCCCGACCGTGACGTCAGCCGGGTCGATTTCACACAGGTTCGACACCAGCCGCACGCCCTCCGCGAGCTGCACCAGCACGACGATGTAGGGGTAGTCGAAAAAGGGAAACCGCGGCTCGTGAGGCATCACGTAGCTGTAGACAGTCCCGCGGCCCGACGACTCGATCGCTTCCCAGTCCAGGGAACGGCAATTCGGGCACATCGGCCGCGGCGGGTTGCGCAACGTTCCACAGCCGCTGCAGCGCTGGATCAACAGCTTGTGGTCACGCAGCCCATTCCAGAAGAATTCGGTGTCCGGGCTGATCGTCGGCGCCAGTCGCGTCGCCATCAGCTCGCCGGCCTGAATCGCAGTACGCGGAATCGCTGGCGGCCCAGCACTTCACCGTTCTGATCGGTATAGGTGATCACCCAGGTCAAGAAGAAACCGGATCCCTTCGCGGTCTTCTTCTCCTCGGAGACGTCCTCGAACACCGACGTGGCGCTGATGACGTCGCCGAGCCGCGGATAGCGCTCGATCTCGAACTCCGAGTTGGTCGCCACGGTGCTGCTGTATCCGGCCTCATCGAGGAACGCCGTGGGATTGTTCTTGATCTCCATCGGTGCACCGCCGCGCTCACCGATGCCCTCGAGCTTCGGCGACGGCATCGTCCAGGTTTGCAGCATGACCGGCGGTGACACGATGCCGCCGAAGCGAGACTCGGCCGCGAACTCCGGGTCGAGGTAAACGGGATTCATGTCGGCGAGCGCGTACGCCCAGTGCCGGATCATCGGTTGGTTGACCGGATCCGGCGCCACCGACGGCTTTCCGGCGCCGCCGGTGGGTTGGCCGACAAGCGCTTTCAGCTTGTTACGGAACTCGGTATCTGTGTCGGTCACTGAGTCGATCCTCCTGATTTGTCGGTCGCGCGCAGGTCACGTGGCGCTCGGGGCATGCCCAATCCGGCCATCGCAATGATGTCTCGTTGAATCTCGTTGGCGCCACCGCCGAAGGTGCTGATGACCGCAACCCGATAGGCCGATTCCAGCGCGCCACGCAGCGGCGCGTCGGTGCCGCGCCGTAACCCGTTGTGGTCTAGCACTTCCAGCAGCTGGCCGGCGACCTGCTGGGTCAGCTCGGTGCCGAAGACTTTCACGGCCGAGGCTTCACCCATCTTGAGACCGATGTTTCCCCCGCCCTGGGCCATCGCGGCGTTCACCCGAAGGTTCATCAGTTTGTAGGCAGCGACCTGCGCCTCGACCCGGGCCAGCGTCGACTGCACCCAGGGCTGGTCGATGACGCGACCGCCGTCGAGCTCGGTGTCGCGCGCCCACTGCAGCGTCTGCTCGAACAACGGCTCGAGTGCACCCAGGTTGCCCAAGGCGGCCCGTTCGAAGTTCAACTGGGTGGTGATCAGCTGCCAGCCCTGGTTTTCACCGGCGACGATCGCGCTCGCCGGGACCCGCACATTGTCGTAGAACGAGTAGAAGGTGGAGATGCCGGGCATGGTCTGCAGCGGTTGCCAGGAGAATCCGGGTGACGAGGTGGGCACGATGAAGATGGAAATGCCCTTGTGTTTCTTGGCGTTCGGATCGGTGCGGGCGGCCAGCCAGATGTAGTCGGCGTATGCGGCGCCACTGGTGAACATCTTCTGGCCGTTGATGATGTACTCGTCTCCGTCGCGCACTGCGGTGGTGCGCAGGGAGGCCAGGTCGCTGCCCGCCTCCGGTTCGGAGTAGCCGATCGCGAACTCGACGCTGCCGTCCAGGATGGCCGGCAGAAACGTCTGCTTCTGTTCCTCAGTGCCGAAATGCATCAACGTCGGGCCGACCGTGTTGAGCGTCACCAGCGGGATCGGCGCGTTCGCCCGTCGCGCCTCTTCGGCGAAGATGAACTGCTCCATCGCCGAGAAACCGCGCCCACCAAACTCTTTGGGCCAGCCGACACCGAGCAGGTCGGCCGCCGCCAGTGCACGTACGCATTCGCGTACCGCGGGGCCGCCCTCCACGCGTTCGCTGACGGCGGCCTGCCGTTCCGGCGTCATGACTTCTTCCATGGTCGCCCGGATCTCGTCGCGCAATTGCAGTTGCTCGGGGGTGTAGTCGAGTCGCATCGGTCACGCCCCCAGCCGGACCGGCATCCGCTTGACGCCCGGCACCATGGTGGCCCGCATCCGGTCGACGTCACCGACCAGCTCGAGTTTGGGGAAGCGGCCCAGCAGCTCCTCGAACATCACCGTCGCTTCCAGACGCGCCAATTGCGCGCCGATGCAAGAATGTTCACCGCACCCAAACGCGATGTGCGGGTTCGGGTGGCGGGTCACCTTGAATTCTTCTGAATCGCTGCCGAAGACGTCTTCGTCGCGGTTGGCCGAGCCATACAGCATCACCACCACGTCGCCTTCGGCGATTCGCCGGCCGCGGATCTCGACGTCAGCGTTCGCGGTGCGGGCCATGTGGACCACCGGGCTGTTCCACCGCAGCATCTCCTCGACGGCAACGGGAATCAGCGACGGATCGTTGACCAGCAGGCGGCACTGCTCGGGGTGCGAGATCAGCGCGAGAGTGCCCAGCGCGATCAGGTTGCGGGTGGTCTCGTTTCCGGCCACCAGCAACAGAAACGCGAAGTTGAGTAGATCTTCGTCGGTGAGTCGGTCGCCGTCGATCTCGGCACCGGCCAGCACCGACAGCAAGTCGTCGCGCGGTTCGATTCGCCTGGCCCCGATCAGCTTGTGGAAATACTCGAACAGCTGCCCGGCGGCCACCATGGGGTCGAGGTCGATCTCCGGGTCGGCGGTTCCGGTGGCCGCGTCCGACCAGGCCCGGAATTGCTCCCAGTCGTCGGGCGGTGCGCCGATCAGCTCGGCGATCATTCGGGTGGGCAGGGGAGCGGCGATCTTGTCGGCGAACTCGTGTACAGAGCCGGGTTTCAACTTGTCGAGGATCCCGCGGACGATCTCGCGGATCTTCGGTTCGAGCACGGCGACCCGGCGCCGGGTGAACCCCGAGTTGATCAGCTTGCGCATCTGCCGGTGCCGTGGCGGGTCGGTGAAGATCAGGCTCCCGGGCTGTACCGGGTTCGGCAATGCCGGGTCCGGGATCGTGACGCCCTTGGTCGAGCTGAACAGGGCCGGGCTGCTCGACACGAAGCGGATGTCCTCGTACTTCAGCAACGCCCAGAACTTGGTGACATCGTTCCAGCACACCGGCGCGGTCGCGCGCAGCTCGCGGTAGGCCGGATAGGGATCGCCGGCGTAGAAGTCGGGTGAATGCAGCGGGATGGCCGACGAGGACTGAGCGTGCACGGGCCTCCCTCGAGACATCACGGCGATCGTACATTTGCATGCGATCTGTCCGGTGCACTCTGTTTACTCTGGCGGCACCGGCAATGTCAATATGCTTGTCGTCGAGCAGAAATAGGCACGCTGCGGTCGGGCCGCGATCTTGACCATTGACGACAGCAGGCCGACAGGTGTACACCAAACGTTGAGCCGCCAGACCGTCGAAAAGGAATCCACATGGCCGAACAATGCTCACTGATCGACAGCTACGCGGTGTACATCGACGGGCAGTGGGTCGAACCCGAGAACGGCCGCTACGACGACTTCAATCCGGCCACCGAGGCGGTGATCGCCGCCGCGCCCGATCCGAGCCCCGGCCAGGTCGACAACGCGATCGCGGCCGCTCGGGCCGCGTTCGATTCGGGACCATGGGCCGATGCCGGACCCGAGCAGCGGTCGGGCTGGCTCAACCAACTCGGCTCGGCGTTGCTGGAGCACGCCGACGAGTTCTATGCGCTGGCTCAACTGGAATGGGGCTGCACCGCCAACGAGCGAGTCATCCACATCGACGGGGCGGCGTTTACCACGCTGAACATTGCGGAATTGGCGACCCATCCCGTCGAGGACCAGATCGAAGCGTACGGCGCGGCCGGAACCACGTTGCTGCGCTATGAGCCACTCGGGGTGGTGTCGATTCTGACGCCGTGGAACTTCCCGCACTTTCTCAATGTCATGAAGGTGAGCGCAGCGCTGGCCGCAGGCAACACCGTCGTGCTCAAGCCCTCGCCACTGGCCCCACTCGCGGGCCTTGCCCTGGCGCGAATCATCGACGAGCACACCGATATTCCGCCGGGCGTGGTCAATGTCGTGACGCCGTCCGACATCGAGTCCAGCAAGCTGCTGACCGTCGACCCGCGGATCGACATGGTCAGCTTCACCGGGAGCTCGCTGGTCGGCCGGGAAGTGATGGCCGCCGCCGGGCGCAGCATGAAGCGGCTGCTGCTGGAGTGCGGCGGCAAGTCGGCCAGCATCGTGCTCGACGACGTCGTGCTGAGCGACGAGATGCTGCAGCGGATGCTGTTCGACTCCTGCTCCTTCCACGCCGGGCAGGCCTGCATCCTGCACAGCCGAATGCTGCTTCCCGACTCCATCCACGACGACGTTGTCGACCGGCTGGTCGCGCTGGCCCGCGACGTGAAGGTCGGCGATCCCACCGACCCCGAGGTGCAGATGGGTCCGTTGATCAGCGCAACACAGCTGCAACGGGTTCAGGCACACGTGGACCGGGCGCTCGACGACGGCGCCAAGCTGGTAACCGGCGGCGGCCGGCCGGCCGGCTTGGACACCGGTTTCTACTTCGAACCGACGATCCTGACCGAGGTCACGCCGGATGCGACCATCGCCCAGGAAGAAGTCTTCGGACCGGTGCTGTCGGTGCTGCGCTACAGCGACGACGACGATGCGGTGCGGATCGCGAACAACTCGCAGTACGGTCTTTCCGGCGCGGTGTGGGGAGCCGACGTGGACCGCGCGGTCGCCGTCGCTCGCCGGGTGCGGACCGGGCAGATCGCGGTCAACGGTTTTGGTCCCGGCGGCGCGCCGTTCGGCGGCTTCAACCAGAGCGGGTTCGGCCGGGAAAGCGGCGGGATCATGGGAATTCGTCAGTACATGGAGCCGAAGGCCATGGGACTGCCTGCGTGACGCGCCGACGACGAAGGAGTCGATGTAGCGCCGGCGTTGTGGGGGTACCGCCCGCTTGCGGGGGAGAGTGGCGCACATGACGGGGCTTCGTGTCATCGAGATCGCCAACGAGATCTCCGGTCCGTACTGCGGCAAACTGTTCGTCGACATCGGCGCCGACGTCACCAAAATCGAAGGACCGGAAGGGGATTCGCTGCGGCGATGGGGCCCGTTTCCCGGCGGCGAACCCGACCCCGATCGCAGCGGACTGTTCGAGTACCTCAACGCCGGCAAGCGCGCTGCGGTTCTGGATGTCGCGGGTGAGCTCATCGCCGACGCCGATGTCCTCATCGACGGACTGGCTCCCGGGAGCCTCGACAAATCCGGGCTCGGCATCGACGCATTGCAACAGATCAACCCGCGTCTGGTCGTGGTGCGGATCTCAAACTTCGGACAGCACGGGCTGTTCCGCGATCGAGTGGCTACGCCGCTGACGCTGCAGGCGGCATCGGGCTGGATCACGCCGCGCGATCCCGACCGCCCGCCGGTACAGGCCGGCGCCCGTATCGCCGAATACGTCGCGGGCGGCTACGCCGCGCTGGGCGCGCTGACCGCATTACGGATCCCGTCGCATCACCGGGTGACCGAGGTCGACGTCTCGGTGTTCGAGTCGCTGCTTTCCACGTTGCCCTACCCGATGCTGCAGGCCGAACGCATGCGCGCGCTGGGCCTGCCGTCCAACATCCGCCAGGCCCCGATGCTGGGTGTGGTCCGGGCGGGCGACGGCTGGGTCGGAATCAACTGCCTGACCGGGCAGCACTGGTTGGACGTGTGCGCCATGCTCGGACTGCCGGAGTTCGGCGAGCAGCAGTACGCGATCATGATGGGCGGTCCCGAGCGTGCCGAGTTCTTCACGGCCGCGCAGCCCTGGCTGAGTGAGCGGACGGTCACCGAGATCGTCGAACTCAGTCAGGCACTGCGGATTCCGGCGGCGCCGGTGGCTGACGGCGCCACCGTGCTGGAATGTCCGCAATGGGTCAAGCGGGAATTCTTTGTCGATGCAGGCGGAGAGGGCTGGTCTTTTCGCCGGCCGGGCCCGGCGTTTCGGCTTTCGAAGCCATCGGCGACGCCGGCCGATGCGCAACCTCGAGGGGTCTGGCCGGCCGCCGGGACAACCGATCCGTCACTGCCGTTCGCCGGGTTGAAAGTCCTTGATCTGACCACCTTTTGGGCGGGCGGATACCTCACCTGCTACCTCGGCGCGTTCGGCGCCGACGTCGTCAAAGTCGAGTCGATTCAGCGACCCGACGGTTTCCGCTACTCCGGGGCATTTCCGCACGAGGGCGACGACTGGTACGAGCGCGGTGCGCTGTGGCAGGCCACCAACCTGAACAAGCGAGATATCACCCTGGACCTGACCTCGCAGGCCGGGCGGGAACTCGCGCGGCGGCTTGCCGCGCAGGCGGACGTCGTCGTGGAGAACTTTTCCCCGCGGGTGGTGGAGCAGTTCGAGTTGGATTACCCGTCGCTGGCAGCGCTGCGCCCAGACGTCATCATGGTCCGCATGCCGGGATTCGGCCTCGACGGCCCGTGGCGGGACTACGTGGGCTGGGCACTGAACATCGAACAGGTCTCCGGCATGTCCGCCGCGACCGGTTACGCCGACGGTCCGCCGTGCAACGTGCAGGGGCCCGCCGATCCGATCGTCGGGGTACACGCGGGCGTCGCGTTGCTCGCCGCGCTCGAACACCGGCGCCGTACCGGCGAAGGCCGGCTGATCGAGGTCGCGCAGATCGAGGTCGCCGCCGCAGTCACCGCCGAACCGGTGATCGAGTATTCAATGAACGGGATCGTTCGGCCGCGCGACGGCAACCGGCAGCGTGGCTACTGCCAGGGCGTCTACCCGACCGCCGCCGACGATGTCTGGGTGGCGCTGTCGGTGCGCGACGACAACGACTGGTCTGCGCTCGTCGACGCGATGGGTCGCCCCCGGCTTCTCGAGGATGGACGTTTCGCGACGGGTGAACGCCGCGCCGCCGCCCATGACGCATTCGACCAGGCCGTCGCCGCCTGGACCAAAACCCAGTCGCCCACCAATATCGTTGTGGCCCTACAGGAACGCGATATGCCCGCCGAGGAAGTCATCAAACCCGAGGGGATGTATGACGTGCCGCAGCTTGACGCCCGCGGGTATTACGAGGATTACCAGCGTCCGATCACCGGCCGGCACCGCTACCCCGGCTGGCCGTTCCGCATCACACCCGGTCCCGCACGGCACCACCGCTTCGCCGCGCCGACACTCGGCCAACACAACGACGAGATTCTGCGCGCCCTCGGACTGTCCGGTGATGAGCTGGTCGCTCTGCGTCGTGACCGGGTGATCGGGGAAACAGCGGCGAACGCCTGAGCCTCAACTCACAGCCAGTGCTGCCGGTCGCAAACCAGCAGGGTGCAACGCGAGGCGTCCAACGCGGCGCGGCCCGAGGGCGCAAGCAGAACGTCAGCCGGCCCGGGGCGCCGAGCATCCACCACGGCGAGTTGGACTGGATCGGCGATTCTCTGGCGAGATTCCAAGTAGTTGACCACGCCGCCTTGCCTTGCGACCGGCTCGATATCGACATCGGGGTGGTTTCGTCGCCACAGCGCCAGGTAACGCTCAAGAGGCGCCGGTGCCGCGGCTGTCAGTACGCGCAACCGTGCGCTACGAAGCCGCGCTTCACGCACCGCGAGCGCTAAGACGCCGGTGCTGTCGAGTGATTCGTCCACGACGGCCAGGACTGAACCTGCTGGAGTCGAGACCGCAGTGATTGGCACAACTGCGACGGCGCAATGTGCGGAGCTGACCAAAGCCGACGCAGTGGAACCAATGTGCCCGTGCACCGCATGCTTCAAGCCGGTTGAGCCGACGCAAACCATAGCCGCGGATCGCGACTCCGCCAGCAGGGTCGCGACTGGGCGCTCATGCACGACTTCAGCCTCGACCTTGACCGGCTTGTGCGTCGACTCGATCGCGGCGAACGCGTCGCGAATGGCACCGTCGGCATCTGACTCGCTTTCGGAGGATTCGATCGCGTACACCAGGCGCAGCGGGACGTCACCGACCACGGCCTCGTCGACGGCCCACAGTGCGGCGTGCAGGCCTGAGCGTGAACCGTCGACACCGACGACCACGCAATGGGATGACGAATGCGTCTCGCGCATTGCTCCTCCTGTCAGCTCTTTACGCGGAAAACGGCAGCGACCGGTCGCCGCGGGGTGATCGGCGGCAAATTCTCCATGGCGGGTGCCAGACCAACCCGTATCAATACCTGCGGATGGCCGTTGGATCCCAGCAATTTCGCGACGAGGTCACGGGTAGTGCGGACTTCGGTGATATGTGTCAGGGTGCAGGTGGCCAAGTCGCCCATCGTGCATTCCAGCAAGACGGCGGACAGTGCCTCGCCTGACGCCAATGCATCGGCGGGAGTATCGGTCTCGGTGGACAGCAGCACGATCTTCGCATGGTCCTCGGGAATTTCGATGCGACGTTCGCCGCCGCCTTGGGGTACCGGGAAATGCCGACCGACGTCAATCCGGTCGCCCTCCGCCGCCGACACCAGCGAACTGTACGGAATCCCGTCTGAAGCACGGAATTCGCCTGTCCACCAACCAATTTCAGCATGGTATGCGGAATCGTAGAGCCGTAGCGATGTGGCGATTTGCGACGCCTCTGCCAGCTGGGGACGCAGATCGTCCGGCAAGAAGTCGAGGTGCACGGCGTCGGCGTCCACAACTTCGCGCAGCATGGGCGCGGAGGATTCCCAGTCCATCGGTGCGCTGAAAGGCAGCCGGTCAGTGCGCCGCATCAGGATTGCATCGGCGCACAGACGATCGTGGTCGCTGACATGGGTCATGGGGGTGAACTCAAGCGATGCGATGTGGTCCGGGTCGTCAGGCTCCGGGAAACGTTTGACATCTGTTTCCCAGCCGCCTGCGGCCATCGCCACTGCCAGGTGGTGCAAAGCCGCCCCGCAACCTATCAGCGCTTCGCGGCGCGACTGGTCATAGTTCAACACTCGGGCGGGATCGAGGAAGAGCTGCAGTGCGCCCTGTTCAGCCACCCACCGCCACGGTTGGCTGTTGTGCAGCGACGGGGCACGGCACGCCAAACTCACTGCATCCTTGATGATTTCGGCTTTCGGCTTCACCGCCGGCACGGCAACTTCCGGTTCCTGCATGTCGCTCATCGTTCCCGCGGGCTCGAAGAGATGACAGGGCCGTTGGTCCTCGAACCCGGGCCGTCCGGCCCCCGCTGCCACGTATTATGCGCACAATCCGAGGACCAATGGCCCTAAGGGTGCCCGCCGGCTAGGCCTAACGTGGGAACCTCGAAGGCGCCCACCCGGCGATAAAGGAGCCCTGACGTGCCGGAACGCGTAGAATGCCGTGTGCCCACCGTGCACGGCAGTCACTGATCACTGGTCGATGCATCCTAAGGAGGGGGTTGGTTGTGGTTACGGTTTTTCTGGTCGACGATCACGAAGTGGTACGCCGGGGCCTGATTGAGTTGCTGAAAACCGATCCCGAACTCGACGTCGTCGGCGAGGCGGGTTCAGTCGCCGAAGCGATGGCCAGGATTCCGGCCGCGCGCCCCGACGTTGCGGTGCTTGACGTTCGCTTGCCGGACGGCAACGGCATCGAACTGTGCCGCGACTTGCTCTCTGCCATGCCGGACTTGCGGTGTCTGATGCTTACCTCGTTTACTTCCGACGAGGCGATGCTCGACGCAATCCTCGCCGGTGCCAGCGGCTACGTCGTCAAGGACATCAAGGGGATGGAATTGACAAATGCGGTGAAGGACGTGGGCGCCGGGCGATCACTGCTGGATAATCGCGCGGCCGCTGCGCTGATGTCCAAATTGCGTGGCGAGGCCGAAAAGCCAGATCCACTATCAGGTCTCAGCAGCCAGGAGCGTACTTTGCTGGGTCTGCTCAGCGAGGGCCTGACGAACAAGCAGATCGCCGATCGGATGTTTTTGGCTGAAAAGACGGTCAAGAACTATGTTTCCAGGCTGCTTGCCAAACTTGGGATGGAGCGTCGGACACAGGCCGCGGTGTTCGCGACGAAAGTGGAACGGTCACAGCAACCGAACGCGTGAGCGGCGGTATCTCAGGCTACATAAGGACTTTGGTCCTCTGAAGATGGGTCTTTCGCGACGGGCGGTTACGCTTGAGTCCCGTTAACGTGGGTGCCATGACCTATGTGATCGGCCGAGCGTGCGTTGATGTGATGGATAAGTCCTGTGTTCGGGAATGCCCAGTCGACTGCATCTACGAAGGTGCGCGGGCCATGTATATCAACCCGGATGAGTGTGTGGATTGCGGTGCCTGCAAATCGGCTTGCCGGGTCGACGCGATCTACTACGAGATAGACCTGCCGGACGACGAGCAACATCATCTGGCCGACAACGCCGCCTTCTTTCACCAGACGCTTCCCGGCCGGACGGCCCCGCTTGGCTCGCCCGGGGGAGCCGCCAATCTTGGTCCGGTGGGCGTGGACACACCGTTGATCGCGGAAATGCCGCAGGAGGCTACCTAACAACTCGGCACACAGCCGAAGGCTCGTGGCCCACCCGAGTGGTGACTTCCGACTCTGTCACACGAACGCACCTATCGAGCAGAGTCGTTGTCATGGAATACTTGTCGACTCGCGACGGGGGTTTCCTCGAAGCCGAGGACGCGGATCCGCACGTCAGCCTCGCTGTGGGCGCGTTGAACTCACGACCGGGATCGAGCGAGGCATGGCACGCCTGACCACAGCGTGCGTCGCAAGATGCACAGCTCGATTCGGATGGTCCCAAAGTATCAAGGGGATTGGTGATGTCGTCGCTACAAGACGTTGAGGTGCTCGATCGCGAGCAGTCTGTGGACCTGCTCCAACAGGTCCCAGTGGGTCGTCTGATTTTCACCGAGCAAGCCCTGCCCGCGGTTCGGCCGGTGGAGTTCCGTTGGTGGCGGGGCGATGTGGTTATCCGGATCACCGACCCAGCCATACTTGGTGCGGCATCACGCAATCGCATCGTGGCGTTCGAGACCGACGAGTTGGATGCGGACCTGCATCGCGGATGGAGTGTGACCGTCGTCGGCCATGCACAGGTGATCACCGAGGTGCCCGATTTGGTTGAGTTATCTGGGCTTTTCTCGCGACCCTGGATCGGAGGTCGGCGCGATTTCTTTGTGCGGATTCGAACCGAAAAGGTGACCGGACGCCGGCTCTGGCCGGATGCAGACGATCGGCGGCCGATCCTCAGCGACTGAGCTCGGCGACGATCAGGTCCACCAGGCGGGGTACCGCGGCCGCCACGGCTGGAGTGAGGCCTATCCCGTGATTCGTGTCGGCAACGTCGACAGTGAAAACCACGAGTTCTTCCGGCATTCGGGCCAGGGCGTTACCCAACGCGCAAGTCTGCGCGAGCCCGAACGCGTGCGAGCTCACCGCCGGGGGGGTTTCCAGCTCGCGGCCTGTCCAGCGCCGAATGCGGCCGGGAGCGGTGTCCACTCCGGTCACCGCGTCAACCACGACGGCGTGCGCCGTGCCGCTCCAGGCTTCCAGCAACCTAGTGGGTTCACTGATCCCGCTCACCACCCACACGTGGGGAAGGTTGCGTTCTGCGATCTGGTCGGCGACCGCGAGACCGACACCGTCGTCGCGACGAAAGTCGTTGCCGATCCCGATAACGATTTTGTTCGGTGTCAACGCCGCTCGACCGTCAGCGTGAGAAAGTGCGCCGAACATGAGATGCAGGGGTCGTAATTCCGGATGGACCGCTCGCACAACGATGTAAGTGCCGTATCATCGAGCGACAGGTTGGCGGCCACCAACTGAGCCATATCGTGTTCGATCGCAGCCTGATTCTGGGAAGTTGGCGGCACAATGGTCACTGCCTTGATCAGGCCGTCCTCGCCGATCTCATAGCGGTGATACAGCAGCCCGCGCGGCGCCTCGCTGACGCCGTGACCTACGCCTTCCCGAGCCGGGACCTTGACGAAGGGCCGAGACGGCCGCTGATAGTCCGCGATGAGACGTAGCGCCTCCTCGATCGCGTAGACCACCTCGACAGCCCGAACAATAATACTGCGGAACGGATTTCGGCACTCGCTGCTAAGCCCGGCCTCCGCCGCGGCTTGCCGCGCGATTGGTGACAGCGCAGCTGAGTTCAGCGAGTACCGCGCCAGGGGCCCGGTCAGGTAGCGAGCGCCGTCCAGGGTTGCGTGCAATGCGGTGGAATGCGGCACCTGCGACTCAACGACGTGTTCGAGGAAATCGGCAGCGGCAAAGGGAGATCCGGCGCTGCGTGAAATTGTGCCATTTTCGATGGCATACTGGTCCGCATTCGTCAGCGCAAGTAGCTCGTGGTCGACTTCGGTTTCGGGAAAGTCGAATGCGGCGACAGTGCGCGCGGTGTAGAGGGCATCGTCCAGAGCGTTTCGCAGCACTTCGGCCAAGGGCTTGAGATCGTCGCGTTCGGGCACCGAGTAGAAACCGCCCAGCCGCACGTTGATCGGGTGAATGGCCCGGCCGCCGAGCTGCTCCATCAGCCGATTGCCGGCCTTCTTCAACGCCAGGCCGCGTTCAACGAGCTCGCGGCGGTCTTTGGCGAGTTCGATCGCGTCCGGGTAGCCCAGAAAGTCCGGAGCGTGCAGCAGATAGATGTGCAGGACGTGGCTATGGATCCACTCGCCGCAATACAGCAGCCGCCGAAGCGCCACCAGCTCGGGATCGATACTGACTCCGCACGCCTCCTCAATTGCGTTACATGCGCTCACTTGGTAGGCGACCGGGCAGATACCGCAGACCCGCGCTGTGATATCCGGCGGCTCGGTATGGCCCCTCCCGCGCAAGAACGCCTCGAAGAACCGCGGCGGCTCATAGATATTCAGCTCGGCGCTATGCACGGTGTCGCCGGTCAACGTGACCCGCAGCGCGCCTTCGCCTTCGACGCGGGTCAGTGCACTGACAGCGAGAGTGCGTGTCTCCGGGTTCACCGATCGTTCCTCTTGGCGGCGAAATTGGCCACGTTGAACGTGGAGAACACATGCTCGACGTCGCCGCCAGACATCCCATCACGGCGCAGCAGCGGGATCAGCGCCGCGCTATTGGGAGTGGCAGCGGGGCCGAAGCAGCCGTAGCACCCGCGGTGATATGACGGACACAACGCCCCGCACCCAGCATGGGTCACCGGACCCAGGCACGGGATACCTTCTGCGACAAGAACACACGTCACTCCCCGCATTTTGCATTCGGTGCAGACCGTCTTGGCCGGCAGTCGCGGTTTACGTCCGGCCAGCAATGCGGCCAGGGTGTCAAGCAGTTGGCCGCGGTCGATCGGGCAGCCCTGCAGTTGATAGTCGACGGTGACATGTGCCGAGGCGGGCGTCGATGTGGCCAGCGTGGCGATGTATTCCGGGTGCGCGTAGACCACGGAGGTGAATTCGTCTATGTCGGCGAGGTTTCGGAGCGCCTGCACGCCGCCGGAGGTGGCGCAAGCGCCGATAGTGACGAGCAGCTTGGACTGCTCGCGGATCTCCTTGATGCGCCGCGCGTCGGCCGGGGTGGTAATTGAGCCCTCTACCAGTGACACGTCGTAAGGTCCGCCGACCACCGCGCTGGAGGCTTCCAAAAAGGTGCTGATCTGCACCCGTTCAGCGATCGTGAGCAATTCGTCTTCACAGTCCAGCAACGTCAGCTGACAGCCGTCGCAGGAGGCGAACTTCCAGACGGCTAATGTGGGTGCGCTCATCTACAGCTCCTTCACCCGCAACAACGGAGCGGCGACGTCGTAACTCACGATCGGCCCGTCGCGGCACAGCAGCAGCGGGCCCAGCTGGCAGTGCCCACACCAGCCGACACCGCACTGCATGTTGCGCTCCAACGACACGCGAATATCGTTGGCGGCCAGACCATGTTCCATCAATGCCAGAGCACTGAATCGCATCATCGGTTCCGGACCGCAGATCATTGCGGTGGTGCGTTTCGGGTCCAGGGTCAGCCGGCGCAATGGCTCGGTCACCAGCCCGGTTTCCCACGGCCAACCTGCTCCCGCCCTGTCGACGATCAATTCGGCATCAAGGTAAGAGTTTTGCGTCCAGTCGTCGGCTTCGTTACGAAATAAGAACTGTTCTGGTGTTCGCGACCCGGCAACCAGCACCACCCGACCGAAGCGAGTCCGCTGAGCCAGCGTCTGCACTATCACCGGCCGCAGCGGGGCGAGCCCGCACCCGCCGGCCACGATCACCAGATCGCGATCGACGCAGGATGTGAGTCCCCAGTCAGTGCCGAACGGCCCTCGTACACCCACGATTGTGCCGACGTCGGCGTCGTGGAGTGCCTTGCTGACCGCGCCGACCGACCGGATGGTGTGCGCGATCGTGCCGTCGGCGCCCGACGGAACACCGCTGACCGACATGGCGATCTCACCGACGCCGAATGCGTACAACATCATGAACTGGCCGGGCGCCGGCGTCGCCAGCCGTCGTTCGACCGGCTCCAGGCAGATGGTCGCCGACTCGACATTCTCGACGGTCCTGGCCAGGACCCGATACGGGACCGGTGCCATCGCCGAGGACGGCGAAGGCCACGCCGCGATATCAGTCATCAACGTCTCCCGGAGCCGGCCCGTCGTCGGCCAGCCCGGCCAGCGCGTTCATCTCCTCGGTGATGTCAATTCCGGTGGGGCACCACGCGATACAGCGTCCGCATCCGACGCAGCCGGAGCTGTCGAACTGGTCATGCCAGGTGCCGAGCTTGTGGGTTATCCAATGTCGATAGCGTGACTCGCCCGATTGGCGCACGCTGCCGCCGTGGATATAGGTGAAATCGAATTCGAAGCAGGACGCCCAGTTCATCCAGCGCTCGGCATGATCGCCGGTCAGGTCGGTGACGTCTTCGGTATTGGTGCAGAAGCAGGTGGGGCACACCATTGTGCAGTTCCCACACGTCAGACACCGACTCGCGACGTCTTCCCAGCGTGGCGACTCCCGTGAAACGACGAGCAGTTCGCGCAAATCACCTTCGGGCATCTGCCGCCCCATGCGCTCGGCCGCCGTGCTGACATCGCTTCGCGCCGTGTCGATTTCAGTCTGCTCGGCCTCCCGGTGGGGTAGCGCGGCCAGCACTTCGGCGCCGTCGTCGCTACCGACGTCGACCAGATAGGAGCGACCATCGGCTTCGATGCGTTCGGTGAGCGCCAGATCGTAGCCCGGACCGACTTCCGGTCCGGTTCCCATCGACGCGCAGAAGCACAGTCCGCCGGGCTCGGTGCAATTGACGGCCACCACGAAGATGCGTCGTAGCCGTCCGACGAAACCCTGGTCTGGATGTGCGCCGGCCCCGAGAACGCCGTTGAGGATTTGAATCGCCGACAAGTCGCATGCCCGCACCCCGATGAACGCGTACTTTGGCGGTTCTTCGGGTTGGGTTTCGTCCGATGACCACACCCGCTGCCGGGGTGGGTGCAGAAACTGTTTCCACGACTGGGGGCCGGCCGAATGGCCGAACAGCGCGTCGTCGTCGCGGCGGCGAAGTCGATATCGCCCGGGACCGACATCGACCCCCCAGCCCTGAGGCAGATCATCGGCGGAGGTCAGCTCGGCCAGCACAATCGCGTTGTCGGACAGCGTCGGGCCGACCACTTGATAGCCCCGCTTGATCAACGTCGACACCAGTTGCTGTAGTCCAGTGGCGTCGATCACCGAGGGTGTCATGCGCTCATCGTCCTCCCCGCGGCCCACGCTCACACGGTCTTTGGGTCACCACTGGGAGAGCCGAAAGTCCCCGAATCACGGCTCAGCCGCCGACAACCGCCACGTAAAGATTCTGCTGATGCGATCGCCGCCGTCGATGCTGACCTGGTACTTTGCCTGCATGGAACGTGACGCGGAAGAATCCGCGTTCACCCAGCTGGGCCGGCGCGGCCTGGTAGGCCGAATGCACGAGCAGCTCGACGAGCTGTCTGCGGCCCGCGATCAGATGGAACAGCTGCTACGCGTCATCGTCGACCTCGGCTCCAATTTAGAAAATCTCGATCTGACATTGCACGGCATCGTCAAAGCGGCGATGGAGCTGGCGGACGCGCGTTACGGTGCGCTGGGGTTACTCAGCTCCGACGGAGCCCTGGTGTCTTTCATCGAAGAGGGCATCGCCGCCGACACAACCCAGCGGCTTGGCGACCTACCGATGACCAAGCCCACTCGGGTTGACGATCTGACGGCGTATTTGCGGCACCGCGGCCTTGCCGGACAGGAACCGCCGATCAAGGCGTTTCTGGATATCCCAATCAGCGTCAGGGGAAAAATTCTAGGCAACCTCTACCTGGGCGACGACCGGCCGGGTCGCTTGTTCTCCGACGCCGACGAGACCGCCGCGCGGGCACTGGCGTCGGCAGCGGCGGTCGCCATCGACAATGCCCGACTATTCGAGCGGCAACGCAGATCGGCGAAGTGGATGAGGGCGAGCCGCGAGATCACGGCTGAGCTGCTGGAGGGCGGGTCGGCTACACGTCCATTGCAACTCATCGTGGACCGGGCGCTGGAGCTCACCGATGCCGAGCAGGCGATACTGCTGGTTCCCACCGAACCGGATCTCCTTATCGACGAGATTGACTCCCTTATCGTCGCTGCCACGGCGGGCCGGTATACCTCGCAGGTCATCGGTCAGCGAATTCCGGTGGAGGGCTCCACTATCGGCGGCGTCGTTAGCAGCGGCGAGCCCCTGATCACGGATTCATTCCGGTATCCGATCGAAGGGTTCACCGATGTGGGCAAACGCTCCGCGATCGCGATGCCGCTGCGTGCCGACGGCACGGTTGTCGGGGCGATCGCTGTTGCCCGCTCCGAGCAGCAGCCGCCGTTCGGCGACGATTACCTCGCACTTGTCAGCGATTTCGCCCAACATGCGGCTATCGCGTTGGCATTGGCGACCGGCCGCGAACATGCCCGTGAACGGGCGGTTCTGGCCGATCGCGAGCGAATTGCGCATGATTTGCACGACCACGTCATCCAGAAGCTATTCGCCGCGGGCTTGGATCTGCAGAGCACCATCGCCCGTGCACGTTCGCCGGAGATCACCGATCGGCTGACCAACACTCTGGACGACCTCCAGAGCACGATCGACGATATCCGGGGGACGATCTTCAAACTGCAAAATCCGGTCACCGAAACCGAGGATTTTCGGCACCGAATCCAGAATCGGATCGCTGAGCTGACCGAAGACCGCGACATCGCCACGACGCTGGACATATCGGGCGCGCTGAGCGCCGTGTTCGGCGAACTGGCCGATCATGCCGAGGCCGTCATCACCGAAGCCGTCAGCAACGCCGTTCGCCATTCCGGGGCCAGCCACCTGATCGTGCGCATTTGCGCCGACGACCGGTTGGCGATCGAGGTGATCGACGACGGCTGCGGTATCCCGCAAGACAACCAGCGCCACAGCGGCCTGGCCAATATGCAACGCAGGGCGGCGCAGGTCGGCGGCGACTGCTCGATTACCGCGGCGCCCGAGGGTGGCACCCGGGTTTACTGGACCGCGCCATTGTCGTGATGTTGCTCGATGTAGCGGATCACGTCGGCCAGGGTGCGTAACGACGCGTAATCCTTCTCGGGGATGTCGACGTGCAACCGCTTGTGAATGCCGACCAAGAAGTTCAACCAATCCATCGAGTCCAAATCGACTTGGTCACGCAGCAGCTCGTCGTCGCTGATCTCGCCTGGGTCGACCTCGGGGGCGATGGTCGTCAGTACTGACAAAATATCGGCGCGAAGGCTTTCGACACTCGTCATGAGGCCCTCATTTCTCTAGATCATCGGGACGTTGGAGGAGCTCGTCGATGGCTGCAAGGAAAAGGGCGCCGCGATGACCGTCGGAAGCGCGGTGGTCTGCTGCCAGAGTGGCATGCGTTGTGGTGAGGACACGTATTCCGCCGTCTACCACGCAAACTCGTTGCGCCGGTTTGCCGAAGCCCACCAGCGCGACCTGAGGCGGGTAGATGACTCCCAAGACGGCGTCCACGCCTTGGTCACCGAGATTGGTCACTGTGAGGGTGGGATCCGACATCTCCGAGCTGCGCAACGAGCCTGCCCGTGCCCGCGCAACCAGATCCATCAAGTCGGTCATCAAGTCATCGAGTTTCTTGTCCGCCACATTGTGGATGGCTGGTGCGACAAGACCGCCGCCGCGCAGCGAAATCGCAACCCCGACATGCACTTCGTCAGATCCGTGGAAAGTGTCGTCGCGCCACAATCCATTGAAGTCACCAAAGCGCTGAGCCGCCAACGCAACAGCCTTCAACTGCAGCACCGCCGGGAGTATTCGCTCGGTGATCGGCCGCTCGGCGTTACGGGCGGTCAGCCATGCCAGCGCCGCTTCCAGCTGGATTTCCTGCATCAAGTAGTAGTGCGGGATTTCGCGCTTGGAGCGGCTCATCGCGGCTGCGATCGAGCGCCGCATCCCCGCCGCACGATCCGCCGCGGCCCGCTGAGCCTGCGGTGGCTTCGCGGACGCGACGGCATGCTCGACGTCGTGAATGGTCACTGACCCCTGCGGGCCCGTGCCGCTGACAGAGGCGACGTCGATCCCGAGTGACTCGGCAAGGCGACGCGCGGCCGGTGACACCCAGCGCCGATGCGGGGAGGCTTTCGCGCCGGCTGCCGCCGGCGCCGGCTCGATGGCTGCTGGTGCCACCGGAATTTCAGCGGGATGTGCTTTCTTCGCCCGTCGGCCGGAGGGCCCATGCCGCGCCGGTGCCTCTCCGGCTTCCAGCAGTGTCGCCAATACCGTTCCCACCGCGACGGTTTCGCCGACTGACACCACCAGCTCGTGGACCACACCTTCCTGCCAGCATTCGACTTCCACTGCAGCCTTAGTGGTTTCGACGATGGCGACGACCTGGCCTCGAGTCACCGTGTCACCCGGCTTCACCAGCCACTCGTTGAGTGTCCCCTCGTCCATGTCGGCACCCAGGGCGGGCATCTTGAACTCGATCATGAGCGGGTCCCGAAAAGGCTGTTCACGGCCGCGACAATCTTGTCCGACTGCGGTAATGCTGCCTGTTCGAGATGCTTGGCGTAGGGCATCGGTACCTCTGCGCTGCACACTCGGGCAGTTGGAGCATCGAGGTCGAAGAACGCGCCCTCGACGATTCTTGCGCTCACCTCTGCGGCCAGGCTGCCGGTACGCCAGGCCTCGTCCACCACCACCGCGCGATGGGTCTTACGCACCGATTCGAGCACCGTTTCCATGTCGAGCGGCCGCAGCACCCGTAGGTCGATGACCTCGCAGTCGATTCCGTGCAGGGACAATTCGTTCGCCGCATCCAGCGCCTTAGGCAGTGACCCGCCATAGGTGATGACAGTGGCATCCGATCCGCTGCGGCGCACCGCCGCTCGCGATATGTCCGTGGCGGTGAGCTCATCGACGTCGCTGGCGGTGTTGTAGAGCTGGACGTGTTCGAAGATAACCACCGGGTCGGGGTCGGCCAATGCGGAACCGAGCATGCCGTAGGCGTCGCCAACCGTCGCCGGGGCCAGGGCCTTGATACCCGGGATGTGGGCATACCACGGATCGAGGCTGTGCGAGTGTTGGGCAGCCAGCTGACGACCCGCCCCGGTCGCCATGCGGATAACCAGCGGCACCGAGAACTGGCCGCCGGACATATGACGCAGCGCCGCAGCGGTATTGACCACTTGGTCGAGGGCCAGCAGGCTGAAATTGACGGTCATGACCTCGACGATCGGCCGAAGTCCGCCGAGTGAAGCGCCGATCCCGATGCCGACGAATCCCAGCTCCGACAAAGGCGTGTCCCGCACCCGTTCCGGGCCGAATTCGTCAAGTAGCCCCTTGGATGCGGCATAGGTTCCGCCGTAGCGACCGACGTCTTCTCCCATCAGCACCACCCGCGGGTCGTCATGCAGCGCGTCGCGTAAGGCGTCGTGCACGGCACTGCGGTAAGTGACCTTCATGAGGCTGCTTCCGAGACTGGAGTCAGCACATCGCGTTCGAGATCATCGACGCTTTCCCATGTGCCGGCTTCGGCGTAGGCCACCGCGTCTGCGACCTCGCGGTCAGCGTCTTGCTCGATCGTTGCGACGTCGGCAGCATTGAGGGTACCGTCACGCAGGCACTGCTCGCTGAATGCCGGGATCGGGTCGCGGGTGCGCCACTGCTCGACTTCGGCTTTGTCCCGGTACAATTCGGGGTCGAACATCGAATGCGCGCGGAACCGGTAGGTGCGGAACTCGATGAAGAACGGCCCGCCGGTGTTCCGGATATGGTCCACACCCTGTTGCGTAACGTCGTGGCATGCGATGACATCCATCCCGTCCGCCGCGATGCTTTCCACCGTGTACGACGCCGCCTTCACCGTAAGGTCGGTCTGGGCTTGGGCGCGCTCCAGGGAGGTCCCCATTGCGTAAAAGTTGTTCTCGCATAGGAACAGCACCGGCAACTGCCAGAGCGCGGCCATGTTCAGCGACTCGTGGAACGCTCCTTCGGCGACCGCGCCGTCCCCGAAATAGCACGCAGTGACCCGGTTGCGGTGCAGCATTGAATCTGCCAGTGCCAGACCCACAGCAAGCGGCAGGCCACCGGCCACGATAGCGTTGCCGCCGTAGAAACGCGTGGCCGCGTCGAACAGATGCATGGATCCGCCTCGGCCGCGTGAGCAGCCTTCCTGCTTGCCGAACATCTCGGCCATGATCGAGGTCATCGGGATGCCGCGCAGCAGCGCGTGGCCGTGCTCGCGGTAAGTGGCCACCACCGCGTCGTCGGGACCCAGCACGCTCAAAGATCCCGCAGCGACCGCTTCCTGGCCGACATAGAGGTGCAAAAATCCTCGTATCTTGGCTTCTCCGTAGAGCTCTGCACACTTTTCTTCCATCCGGCGTACCCGGACCATTGACGACAGCAGCGCTCGAGCTAAGTCGCGGTCGGTCATAGCGACACCGTATGGCTAGTGGGCTCGGCCGGCGGCTCGATGGTGGAGGTGTCTCCCTCTGGCAGGCCGAGTTCGCGGGCCTTCAGCAGACGACGCATGATCTTGCCGCTGCGGGTGTGCGGCAACGTGTCGACGAATTGGATCTCCTTGGGCGCGACGGCTGCGCCAAGGTGTTTCCGGGCGTGTCCGAGCAATTCGAGACGCAGTTCGTCGTCGCCTGAGTAGCCGCTTTTCAGCAGAACGAACGCTTTGACAACCTCGCCGACGGTCGGGTCGGGCTTTCCGATCACCGCTGCCTCGGCTACCGCGGGATGATCGGTCAGCGCGTTCTCTACTTCGAACGGGCCGATGAGGTGTCCGGCGGACTTGATCACGTCGTCGGCCCTTCCGACGAACCAGAAGTAGCCGTCGGCGTCCCGTTTTACCAGGTCACCGGTTAAATACATGCCGTTGGTGAAGCACTTTCGGTAACGCTCGTCCTCATTCAGATAACTGTGGAACATCGAGGGCCAGCCAAGGCCTAGTGCGAGTTCCCCCTCGACGTCCGGCTCGTCGATCACCGATATGCCACGGTCGTCATGGCGCACCACGTATGCGTCGACCCCGGGAAGTGGTCTGCCCATGGAACCAGGTTTGATGTCGAATGCGGGCATGTTGGCGATCATGATGCCGCCGGTTTCAGTCTGCCACCAATTGTCGTGAATCGGTAAGCCCAACACGCGTTTTCCCCAGATGACCGCTTCGGCGTTCAGTGGCTCACCGACGCTGGCGACAAATCGCAGTCGCGGGAAGTGGTATTGCTCGGCTAGCTCCGGTCCCGCCTTGATCAACATCCGCAACGCGGTTGGGGCGGTATACCAAACCGTCACGCCTTGGCTCTGCAGTATTCGGTACCAGCGGTCGCCGTCGAATTCAGCCTCGTCGACGACCGAGGTAACCCCGTGCAGTAGCGGGCTGATCAAGCCGTAAGACGTGCCGGTCACCCAGCCTGGGTCTGCTGTGCACCAGAAGATGTCATCGGGATGCAGGTCGAGTGCATACAAGCCGGTGATGTAGTGCATCACGACTGCGCCGTGAACGTGCAGGGCACCTTTCGGGGTGCCGGTGGTCCCACTCGTGAAGTGCAGTAAAGCAGGGTCGTCGGCGGTGGTATGCGCGATCGGAGCATCATCGTCGGCGCCGTCCATCCATTGCCAAAAATCAATGGCTTCTGGCAGCACGCCGTCGATCAGGAGGACGTGGCGAACCGAGGGTAGGTGGCCGCGTATTGCGGCGATCTTGCGCCGGTAGATCGCTTTGGTGGTGACCAGGACGTCGGCCCGACCAATATTGACACGGGTAGCAATTGGTTCGGGGCCAAACGCCGAGAACAGCGGTGAGACTACGCAGCCGTTGCGTAGTGCACCCATGATCGTGATGTATAGCTCGGGTGTGCGGCCCATAATCGTGAAAACCCGACTGCCGTGATTGACGCCCAGCGAGCGCAGCACGTTGGTGAAACACCGCGAAAGGCGAGCCAGCTCGCCATAACTTAGATCTCGGGCGGCCATGGTTCCGTCCCAGCTCTTTTCGCTGATGAACCTCAGCGCTGTGCGCGTCGCGGACGGGCCTTCGGCGTGCCGATCCACCGCCGCGTAGGCGATGTTGCAACCCCCACCGGCCATGCCTGGGCACAGCGAAGGCACCTTCGACCACTCGAACGTCGCCCGAGTTCGGTCATAGTCCTTCAAGTTCGGCGGGACCACCCAGTCGGTGGCCGTCTTGTGGATTACTTTCACGTGCCCCTACCCATCCGGTCGGAGTGTGCCGCTCTCCAAGGCGGAGGCGATGTTCGCCATGACCCGATCCAATAGCGCCGCACAACGGGTTCCGTCGTCCGCGACACTGCTCAGTCCCTGGTGTCGCAGATAGGCATGCAACCGCCGGTCGATCGGCCATTCGACGAAGCGGTTGCTAGCGTATGTGGAGCCGAGGAAATCCCATGCCATCGCGTCCAATTCGGCGTCTTCCGGTTCGACTTCGGGGAGCATCGTGGTCGTCCTTCTTCGGTCAACGGGACGTGCTTCAGACCGTGGTTTGTCGTCGCGCCGACTCCAGCAGCAATCGCTGCTCGGCACTGGCGACGGTGCTTCGCGCCGCGGCAGCGGCGTCCGGGTTCACCGACACCGAGGTGATACCGAATCGAACCAGGTGCTCTGCGAACATCGGATTGGTGGACGGCGCCTGGCCGCACAGTGAGGATGAGATACCTAATTGCCTTGCCGTGCCTATGATCTGACCGATGGCGTCCAGAACCGCAGGATCCGATTCGTCGAACAGCTCGGCGCACACATCGGAGTCCCGGTCTACGCCCAGCATCAGTTGGGTGAGGTCGTTACTACCGATCGATACGCCGTCGATGCCCATCCCGACATAGCTGGGCAGCCAATGCATCACCGATGGAACCTCCGCCATCACCCAGCGGTGCAGGCCACGCTGGCGGCCGAGCGGGCTGGCGTCGACCAGGCCCAAGCACTCTTCAAGCTCCCAGCGGGTCCGTACGAACGGGATCATCAGATGCAGATTTGGGTTTTCCTCGCGCACCCGGGCGATCGCCTCGAGTTCGAGCGCGAACAGATCCGGCTCTTTGACGTAGCGGTAACAACCTCGATAGCCGATCATCGGATTGTGTTCGACCGGCTCGTACTTGTCGCCACCGAGCAGGCCACGAAACTCGTTGCTGCGAAAATCCGTTGCACGGTATACGACAGGCCGAGGCTTGAATGCGGCGGCGATGTGGCCTACGGAGTCGACCAAGGCGCTGACCAATCCGGCCTGCTCGCCCCGAGCAATGAGGTCACGCGGATGCCGCCCTGAAAGCGCTTGCGTCAGCATGAATTCAGCGCGCAGCAGTCCCACCCCGTCCACGTCCTGAGCTGCGACGGCTTCGGCGGTGTCGGGCATCGCCAGGTTGACGTAGATCTTGGTGGCCGTGACAGCACTGGCAGCCACCGGTACGTCGATTCGATCGGTGGTCGAGATGTGCGGGGTGACGCGTCCGGCTAGCACCTGTCCGCGGGTTCCGTCGACCGTGACCATTGTCCCGTCGTGTAACTCCGTGGTCGCGTGCCGTGCCCCGACCACGCACGGCACACCAAGCTCGCGCGCCACGATCGCTGCGTGACAAGTCATTCCACCGGTTTCGGTGACTAGGGCGGCGGCACGACGGATGGTGGGCAGCCAGTCCGGGTTGGTCATCGGGGCAACCAAGACCTCGCCGTCTGACAATTGAGTACCGTCTTCTGGTCGCATCAAGACGCGGATCGATCCCGCCGCCGATCCCGGAGCGGCGGACAGACCTCGAACCAGTACATCGTGCTCCTGAGAATCGCTGGCCGGGCCGCCCAATGTTGTGATCGGCCGGGCCTGTACCAGCCAGGTCGAGCCCGCTGAGATGGCCCATTCGACGTCTTGCGGACAGCCGTTGTGGCGTTCTACGGCGATCGACAGCTCAGCGATTCTGCGCAGCGCAGCGTCATCGACAACACGCGAGTTTGCTTGCGCTGGATCGAGATTCACGGATTTGTCGGCGCCGTCAGGGCCCGACACGATCTTGAAAGCCTGATATCCCACCTGCGAGTGAAGGATCTGCAACGTCTCTTTGTCGACGACGTAGGTATCGGGCTGCACCCTGCCGGATACCACGACTTCACCCTGCCCGAACGCCGCCTCAATGACGATATGGTCTTCGCCAGTGCTGGGATCCTTGGTGAAGGCGACGCCGGCTTGTTCGGGGGCGATCATCTGCTGGACCACCACCGCCATCGCCGGGTCGGCGCTGAACCCGCGGCTGGAGCGGTAGGTGAGCACGCGAGGCGTGAAAAGCGATGCCCAGCAGCTTTTGACAGCGTCGATCAGCGCCTCTTCGCCGGCCACGTTCGTAATCGTCCTGTTCATGCCGGCAAAAGACGCGTCGCGGCCGTCTTCGCCGGTGGCCGACGACCGGACCGCGACGACTACATTGCTTCCCAACTGCCGATAAGCGGTCAGTATCTGGCCCTGGAGGGTGTCCTCGACGCCGGCCTTGGCCACGAGGCTTCTCATTCGGTGACAGAGTTCCTCGAGCCGCTTGCTGTCGTCGACGCGTGTCAATCCTTCGCGGTGCAGCGCGGCGAGTTCGGTCGCGACGCCGCCCGCTTGCATCGAGTCGAGGTAGCCTGACCGCATCACGACGAAGCCCCCGGGCACCGGCAGCCCTGCCGCTACCAGCTCGCCTAAGTTGGCGCCCTTGCCGCCGGCATCCTCGGCGTCAGTGATTCGCAGCGACGCGATATCGCGCACATAAGTTTGAGTTTCCATGGCTTCTCCCTGACGCGGACATTTCCGGGCATTCGTGACGCTAGCGGCGGGGTAGCTGGCGCGAACCGGCCAGTGGGCACCATTAGGTGTGACCAAAGTCCCTTATTCGAGCGCTTGCCGCCAGAGCTTCTCGGCAGCGCAAACGGATTCCGATAATGGTCGGCCGGTATCGATGTGATGCGCCTCGGGCCATCGCTGACTGCCTCCGGCTAACGCGGTCGCTATCTCCGGGGTTGCGTCCGAGAACCCGCCTGCCGGCCTGGCAGCGACCCGATGCGCGGCGGCGCCCACCGACGTGTCGCACTTCAATTCAATGTGGGCGGAATGCGTCCGGATGGCTAGCTGCCTGGCCTGATCACGGCGGTGCGGGTCGCGCCAAGTCCCGTCGAGGATCACCGACCGGCCGTTGCTCAGCTGAATGTTGGCCTGGCGCAACACCTCGCCATAGACTGCGGCGACGTTTGCATCGGAGTACAGGCCGGCGTCCAGGACACCGACCTCGCCACTGATAGCGCCTGAATCCTGCATGTCGCGGCGCACTTCATCGGTGGAGATCACCGCTGCGCCAACCTGATTGGCCAAAGCGTGTGCCAGTGTGGTTTTCCCTGTTCCCGGTCCGCCGCCAACCACCGCCAGTCGCACTGAGCACGCCTGCAGATGTTCGAGCGCGACATCCAAGTGGCGTGATGCGTCTGCGTCGGCACCTCGATGGTCTTGGGTGAACCGCACGCAGTCGACCTTGGCCCGGACCAGAGCGCGGTAGGCGATATAGAAATCTTTGAGCGACTGCGGAGCCGGATCGGCAGCCAGCCTGCTGTACTGAGCTAGAAAGAGCTCGCCAAGGTCCTTGCGGCCCAGGAATTCTAAATCCATGGCCAGAAACGCGGCGTCGTCGATCGTGTCGACGTAGCGCAGATTGTCGTCAAACTCTAGGCAATCCAACATTTCCGGCCCGTCCGCGAGGCAGAAAATGTCGTCTGCGAGCAAATCGCCGTGTCCATCGACAATTCTGCCGCCGCGAACACGTCCGGTGAACAGTGGCTCGCGGCCGGCGATGAAATCCGCGGCCGATTGTCTGACCGCGTCCATGCGTTGCCGGTTTACCACCGTGCCGACAAACTGCTGCAGCTCCGCGAAGTTCGCCTCCCAGCGGACATTGACCGCCTCGACGGTTCCTTGCGCCGCGACAGTCTTGCTTCGTTCGGCGCTTTTGTGGAAGCTCGCCAGTCGCTCGGCGATTGCCATCAGCTGCTCAGTGACCGGTTGGCCAGACCGCACCATGCTCGCTAACCGACACCCGTCCGGACGACGCTTCATGACGATCACCGGCTCACTCGTGCCGGCCCATTCAGCGCTCAGGTGAGCGACGCCTAGATAGCTGTCAGGTGCTAGCCGCCGATTGAGTTCCAGTTCGCGCCGGCAAGCCTGCTCACGCCGCTCCGGGGTGCTGAAATCCAGGAACTCAGTGCGAATCGGTTTCTTGATCTTGTACGCCCGATCCCCGATGAGCACGACGAGTCCGGTGTGTGTCTCGTGTATCTCGCTGTACGGCTCGATTGTCTCTTGCATGGCCATCGCGTGACCCATAAGCACATTCTGGTTGCCGGCGCGTCCTCGCGGAGCGGTCCGAAGACCCCCACAGCCGGGCAATACGCCGCGACGTCAAGGGACCAAAGACCCTGGCTTGCGGTTCCCAGACCCACAAGGGTCAAGGCCATGACGACAACCGCCCTCGCGAGCGAGGTGATCGCGCGCGCCATGGGTTGGCCTGCCGCGCATCATCCCGGATATCAGCCAGCCCCTGAGGTTTGTGGTCAAAGGAGCAGGAGATGTTCGAAGCCCCAACGAAATACGGTGTAATCGTCGCGGTTGATGGTTCGGCGGAATCAGATGCCGCTATATCTTGGGCGGCGCGTGAAGCATTTATGCGTCATGAACACGTCACACTGATGCACGTCGTGCAACCAGTGGCCCTCAGCTGGCCGGTCACCCCCGAGCAGACGACTTTCGCCGAATGGCAGGAGGATAACGCGCGACGCGTCATCGATCAGGCGCGTGACCGCCTCGCCTTGAACCAGCCACATTCGCCTGACTACCGGACAGAGGTGCTGTATGCGCATCCCGTGGACGCGCTTGCCGATGCCTCTAAGGACGCCAGGATGATCGTCGTGGGGAGCCACGGCAGGGGTGCGTTCGGCCGACTGTTGCTGGGTTCGGTCAGCCGGGGTCTGGTCGAGCATGTGCGCTGCCCGGTCGCGGTGGTTCACACCGACGAAGCATCCACTCCGATCGGCCCGAAGGCGCCGGTTCTGTTGGGCATAGACGGCTCTCCCGCCTCCGAAGCCGCAACTGGATGGGCGTTCGATGAGGCATCCCGGCGGGGCGTGGAGCTGATCGCGCTGCATGCGTGGAGCGATATAGCGGTTTTCCCGATCCTTGGCATGGATTGGCGGACATACCAGGGCCAGGGTGAGGAGCTGTTGGCCCAGCGCCTGGCCGGCTGGCAGGAACGCTATCCCGACGTCCGCGTCAGTCGGCGGCTGGTCTGTGACACTCCCAAGCGCTGGCTGATCGACGAATCCCACAATGTGCAGCTGGTCGTTCTCGGCCGTCGCGGACGTGGCGGGTTCACCGGTTTGCGTCTCGGCGGCGTCAGCGCGGCGGTGGCGCGATCTGCGAAGGTGCCGGTAATCGTCGTACCTACTGGCAGCGCAAACGCCGTTGGCACGGCTGCTATCGCATGGTGACGGACGGCCCAGAGCCGCAGGGACTTCGGACTCTGTCGCACCTTGCGATCTAGTGATCGGATATTTAGATGGGTTACACCTGGGATGACAATCTTCAAACGGAAGGTAACGCGATGGAATCTTCACATCAACTCCAGAACAGGACGCGGATGTTCGCTCGCGTGATGGGACCGTATTTGGCCATCATCGCGGCGGCGGTCGCTTTGCGGCCTAGCGATATGCGAGTGATGCTTTCCGGATTCGAAGCAGACCCGTTGTGGTCATGGGTAACTGGTGCGTTCATTCTCCTGCTCGGTCTCGCGGTTATTGCCCTTCACCCATATTGGCGGGGCGCTGCGGCAATCATCGTCTCGGCACTGGGTTGGCTTGTCGCGGTCAAGGGGCTGTTCTTGGTGGCCGGCCCCCACACCTACTTTTCGATGGCTAACACCGCAGTTCAGGCAATGGCTTGGTGGCGCGCCGGCGCCGCCGTTGAGGTTGTGATCGGGTTGTATTTGGCCTACGTCGGGTGGGTACCGGCGAAGACCCGCGCTGTGCCGCAACCGGCGAGCTCAACTCCGGACTTGCCGCGCGCCGCTTGATCACCGCCGGCATGCCCGCTGAGAAGTTGACGAACAGCCTAGGGCAGTTGGGACTTCAGACCCTGTGGTACCGCGACGCACAAATGATCGAATATCCCTACGAGATTACATATCTCGGGTGAACACACCGGCTGTCAGCGGATGACGGCCCTGAACGGAGGTAGTGCAATGGAGTCATCGAACAAATCCCAGACCAGGACACGGATGTTTGGTCGCGTGATGGGCCCGTACATGGCCATTCTCGCAGTAATAGCCGCTTTGCGGCCGGACGAATTGCGGGTAATGCTTTCGAAGTTCGAAGCGGACCCGTTGATGTCATGGGTAGCTGGGGTGTTCACACTGCTGCTTGGCCTCGTGGTCGTCGCTCTCCATCCGTACTGGCGGGGCGGGGCGGCAATCATTGTGTCGGTGGTGGGTTGGCTTGTCGCAATCCAGGGGCTGCTGTTGGTGGTCGGCTCCCATGCATACTTTGCGGTCGCCGCCTCCGCGGTCGACACAATGGGTTGGGCGACAGCCGGCGCTGCTGTGGAGGTACTGACCGTACTGTTCCTGGGGCTATATCTATCTTTGGTCAGCTGGGCGCCCGGGCGGAAACGCTCGGTGTCACAACCGGTGAGTTCGACTCCGGACCTTCCGCATGCTGCCTGACTAGCGTGTCACGACGGAGGCGGCGACCTTGCCGGGTCGCCGCCTTCGGCATCGTAAGGATGACCAAAGGCCTTGGCCGAAAAGCGAACGACTGTCGCTGCCTGCGCTGGTCATGCATGCCGTCGAAATATGACGACTAAGGCAAAGGGAAGACGTACCATGGCGACCTACGCCTACGAGTATCCAAACCCGCCCGATCGGGAATCGGCGGGGCCGGGCGGCGCACCGATCGCACCCGAGCCCGAGCCTTCCCCAACCGGCTCGAGACGCCGTGCGAAGTGGTTCTTCGGCGGGGTCCTGATCGTTGCCCTGCTTGTTGGGGGCTCCGCGGGAATAACTGTTGCAGACCACACCCGCCAGGCCGGATCGGTGGGTCCGGCGACGTCAAAGGTTGCAGCGCTGCAACAATGGTGGGCTGGGGCGGAGCAAGACTTTGCCGATATGCGGAACGCATCGGATGACATCGATCAAGCGTTGAGTCGTTTCAGGCCAGGCGCTTTGGCGACGGCATGCCAGCATGTGCATGACGCTGCGGAGGTCAAAATGCGAAGCCATCTCCCGAGTCCGGACCGGAAGCTGACTGCCGAATTGAATGCCGCGATCCGAGACTTCAATTTCGCTTCGCATCTGTGCTTGACGGCCGTGGCCGGCTCGCCCGCGAACTATGACGACGAATTCCTATCGTTAATGGCTCAGGCGAATACGCACATGCGGGCCGCTCAAGACATCATCAACCAGATGTTTGCCAGCGTATAGCATGCCTGGGAATCCGCCGTCATTCGCGGACGATGAGCACCGAAGATTCGGCATGCCGGAAGACGGGATGGTCCTGCGGCCCAACAATCTGCGCAAGTTGCCCGGCGTCGCCGGCGCCGACAACAACCATCGGCAGCAGGTCATTGATGGTCTTCAGAAAGCGTGTGACACTGCGGCCCGTTGTCACGGGGTAGACGTGAACGTCCGGATACCAGCGTCTCCATGGCCACAAGCGGTTGTCCAGTCGGTGGGACGGCATCTCGGACGCATCTGCTGGCACGGTGCCGATAGCCAACACCGGCAGCTTGCGCAGCTGCGCTTCTCTCATCGCCTGATCGATGACGATATCGCGGTCAGGGGCGTCGTTGACCTCCACCACGATCCAGTTGATGTCCGGTCCAGGCTGATCCAGGTGGGAGCGGATTACCGCGACCGGACATAGCGCCTTCTCTGCGACCTCGGTTGCGGTCGACCCCAACAACGACCGGAAATAGCGATCGATCCCCACCGATCCAACACAGATCATTTCCGCGTCGTCGGATTCGGAAACCAAAATGGCACCCGGTGGCCCGCGCAGGATGTCTGTTTCAACCTTTATCGGTCGTCCCATCGCCTCGACCGCGAGTCGTGCGGTCTGGAGCGATGCCTCGGCGTGTGCGACGTCTCGATGGTAGTCCTCCGCGGAGGGATGAGTGGCCTTGATAATCGCAAGCATGAGTAACGAGACCCCACGGCTGGCGGCTTCATCCGCGGCCCACTCAGCGGCATGGATGGCCGCCTGCGAACCATCGACGCCGACGATGACAGCGGGCCGAATTCGTGTGTCACTCATAGTATCCTCCGCGTTCCACTACTCTCATGACGTCCGCCACCCTCTGCCTCGGTGACGTCTGGCTTTGCCAGCCGGTACACGTCGACCAAACGAGTGAGGTCGCTTGGGGTGACGATGCCAACGACACATGCCCCGTCGACAACGAGCGCGCGACTACCGTGACCGGACGCCAGCCGTTCAAGCAGTGCGGTGACGGATTCGTCCGGCGTTGCGGTCGGCACGCTGCTCAACGGCACGGCGATGTCGCCGACAAGGGTGGCCGAGCGATTGCTCGGCTCAACTTGACGCAACTGGGTCAGCGTGATCAGCCCCGAGATCGACCCATTGCGGGTTTTGACCGGATAGGCCGAATGCCGATCGCCAAGCAGATAATGTTCGATGAAGTCCTGCACGGTGATCCAGGCCGGCGCCGTATGCGGGTTGGCAGTCATTGCCTCGCCGACACGTACTCCAGTCAGCGCATTCTGGGTCAGCGCCGATGCCTCATCTGTGTGTGCGGCGGTGAAGATGAACCAGCCGATGAATGCCAGCCAGACTCCCGCGACCATGGCTCCGGCTAGGAACTCGAGCAGTCCGAATGCGATCAGGACGAACGCGAGGGAGCGTCCGGCCCGGGCTGCGCCTACCGCAGCTCGCATCGGGTCGCCGTGGCGGCGCCAGAGCCATGCGCGCAGCACTTGGCCACCGTCCAGCGGCGCACCGGGTAGCAGATTGAAAATGGCCAGTAGCGTATTGATTCCAGCCAGCCACCATGCGACGCCGATGACGATATGCCCTACTCCCAGGATCCGCAATCCCGCTGCGGCGCCGGCGAATAACGCTGCCAATAGCAGGCTCGTCGCTGGGCCCGCCACCGCGATCCGAAACGCGGTCTGCGGTGTCTTGGCCTGGCCGCCAAGACGTGTGACGCCGCCGAAAATCCACAGCGTTACGCCGAGAACCGGGATACCTGAGCGTCGCGCCACGATCGCGTGGGCCAGCTCGTGGGCGAGCAAAGACGCGAGCAATACCGTGGCGCCGCACGCGCCGGCGATCCAATATGACCCGGCCGCGTAACCCGCGATAGTGGTGGGCAGCGTCGAGGCCAGGCTCCAGGTGAACAGCCACAGGATGACCAGCACACTCCAGTTGGCATTCACCGGAAACCCTGCGATGCGCCCTAACGGGATGCCGCCCATGCTTTGAACCTCCACAGGTTGGTGGTACAGGGATTTCTGCCAGTTGATCTACTGTCGGGCGACGATCACCGGCACGCGCGCCGCTTGGGCCACAGCCGTGCTCACCGATCCCAGCAACATGCCGGAGAATCCACCGCGGCCGCGGCTGCCGACGACCAGGAGTTGTGCCGACTCGGCCTCATCCAGCAGATGATGAGCCGGCGCGTCCAACACAATCTTGCGTCGCACGGCAACGTCGGGATAGCGCTCGCGCCAGCCGGCCAAACGTTCCGACAGGGCTTCTTCCCCGACCGCTTGCTGCGCCGACCACTCGATGCTGGGAATGTCGGACACCTGCGCGTCGGCCCATGCGTGCACAGCGATGAGCTCTACACCTCGCCAGGACGCCTCGTCGAAAGCGATCGCTGTCGCTAACTCCGAGGCTGGCGACCCGTCAATGCCGACCACCACCGGCAGCTGCGAAGGTCTTGACGCAATGGACATTTCGTCGTGGATCACGGCCACTGGGCAATGTGCATGGTGGATCAGCCCGGCGCTCATCGATCCGAGCAAGACGCGCTCCACCCTGCCGTGGCCGCGGCAACCCACCACAATCATCTGCGCGTGTGTGGATAGATCGAACAGCGCCGGGCCGGTTGCCGAGAAGTACACCTCGGAATGTATTTGCAGAGAACTCCCGTCTTTGACGCTGTCCTCGGCGAGCTTGACCGCAGCCGAGATGACATCTTCGCCTTCAGTTTTCCGCCATTCGCTGGTTTCGATAAGGGGCGAAACAGCGCCGCCGCCCAGAGCTAGCATGCCCCAGGGGGGCCTCTCGACGATATGAACGAGACTCAGTGGGGCATTGCGCATCTCCGCTTCACGCGCGGCCCAGCGGACCGCCGCGTCTGATGATGGCGACCCGTCGACACCGACAACGATTCCGTGATGTACCGAGCGGTTGGACATTTTGCCGTCTCTCCTATTGTGGCTTCGTTACCGCTGACGTTAGGAACCCGGAAGGCGCAGGGCAGGAGTCATTGGTCCTCAAAATCTCGGCCGTAGGACCCGTTCCGGAATAAGCGAATTGGCCAGCAGAGTAGACGCTTTCGCAATTGAGCTGAAGAGCGAAGGCGGGGCCCAGTTGCCCAGCCCCGGATCGCCGTGGAAAATCTGCCCGAACGCGGTGCACCCCGGGGTTGGGACATCTGGTCGAACCAGGCATTCCAGCACCTGAGAAACCGCGATTCGGGCAGATCTCGTGAATGACTCTTGCAGCGCCCGGCCGGGGTGCCCTAGGGCCAAAGGTCACCTGTTGTCCGGATTCGGCGAACGAATGGCGACAAACGACCCGGCAACGCGGGACTTCCGCCCCTACTGCCGTGTGGGGCCGAGTGGTCGAATCGTCCTCGGAGCCAGTTCAAAATCAGTACCAGGAGGCCGAGATGAGCACACTTCCCGTCAGACGCCAGCAGCACTCGCTGTTTCCCGAGTTCTCTGAGCTATTCGCCGCATTCCCGTCGCTTACCGGGCTACGTCCGGCTTTCGACACCCGATTGATGCGGCTCGAGGACGAGATGAAAGGCGGACACTACGAAGTGCGTGCCGAGATCCCCGGCGTCGATCCGGCCAAAGACATCGACATCACCTTGCGTGACGGCCAACTGACGATCAAGGCCGAGCGCAGCGAAAAGAAGGAATTCGAAGGACGTTCGGAGTTTTCTTACGGCTCATTCGTCCGCACGGTGTCGTTGCCGGCCGGTGCCGACGAAGACGACGTCAAAGCGACGTACGACAAAGGCATCCTGACAGTCTCCGTCGCCGTCAAGGAATCCAAGCCAGCCGAAAAGCGCGTGCCGATCGCGTCGGCCAACTGACCAGATTGCGAGGCGGGCCCGCAGCAGCACTCTCCCGTGGCTGCGGGTCCGCCTGACCCTACCCATCGTGGACCGCGGCGTTACCCGCGAATGTTAGGTGAGGACTTGTCAAATGAGTAGAGCGGTCATCCTCGGTAAGGACACGCCAGACCGGCTGTTTCGCAATCGCCGTGAGGCCGGTCAAGTGCTGGCGGGACTACTGCAGGCCTACCGTGACCGATCCGACGTTGTGGTGTTGGGTCTGGCCAGGGGTGGTGTGCCGGTCGCGTGGGAGGTCGCGGCCGCGCTGCGGGCTCCGCTTGATGCATTCGTCGTGCGCAAGCTCGGCGTCCCGGGCCATGAAGAATTTGCGGCGGGCGCGCTGGCCAGTGGCGGCCGCGTGGTGCTGAATGACGATGTGGTGAGAGGGCTGGGTATCAGCCCGCAGCAGTTACGGGATGTCGCCGAACGTGAAGGCCGCGAACTAATCCGACGCGAAGCCGCCTACCGCGACGGTCGTCCACCGACCGATGTGACCGGGAAAACTGTCATCCTGGTCGATGACGGGCTGGCCACCGGCGCCAGCATGTTTGCCGCCGTGCAAGCCCTGCGCGAGGCCGAACCGGCGCAGATCGTCATTGCGGTGCCTGCAGCACCGGAGTCCACGTGCCGTGAGTTCGCCGGCTTGGTCGACGACATGGTTTGCGCATCGATGCCCACCCCGTTCTTGGCGGTCGGCGCGTCGTTCTGGGACTTCAGCCAGGTCAGCGATGAAGAGGTCCGTACCCTGCTCGCCACCCGGACGACCGGCCCGACGCTGTCCCCGGTTGCCGAAACAGCGGCCGACGTCCTGCGACGCGTCGCCGTCGACGCCCCGGCCGGCGTGCCTCCGCGAGAAATGTTGTCCGAGTTGATCGGTGATGCACGGATTGTGCTCATCGGCGAGAGTTCGCATGGGACCCAGGAGTTCTACCGGGCCCGTGCCGAGATCACCAAATGGCTGATCGAAGAGAAGGGCTTCTGCGCGGTGGCCGCGGAGGCGGACTGGCCGGACGCCTACCGGGTGAACCGGTACGTGCGCGGGCAGGGCACTGACGTC
>Ga0335072_10001288_pt1 | contig 41238 bp, 32 predicted proteins | sample Lox_Sample_21_FD_206725 | JGI IMG/M metagenome (GOLD analysis project Ga0335072, IMG submission 206725) | Soil microbial communities from Loxahatchee National Wildlife Refuge, Florida, United States - Lox_Sample_2.1 | ecosystem: Environmental > Terrestrial > Soil > Wetlands | place: USA... | reverse complement strand
CCGTCCGGGGAGACCTGCTCGGTCACCAACGGCACCGGCACTGTCGGCTCCGCGGACATCACCAATGTGGCGGTCGCCTGCGCGGTCTCGTCGGCGTCGAGTGCGTCGGATGGTTTCCAGCGGGCGGATTCCTCGTCGCTCGGGCCGGACTGGACCCCAATGAGCGAAGGCGGAATGGCCATCTCCTCGGGCCAGGCGATCGGGACCAATTCCTCGGGCGACACGGGAGACATCTGGAATCAGGCCTCGTTCACCAGCGACCAGTACTCCGATGTCCAGGTGAGTTCGACGCCGCTGACGGGGACGCAGTGGATCGGAGCCGCGGTGCGCGCGCAGGACGGCGGTCAGGACGCCTATGTGGGCATCTACTACTGGAACAGCGGCAGCCCCGAGCTGATGGTGTTCCTGCGCAACAACGGCAACTGGACGACGCTGGCGGGATGGAGCATTGGCGGGGCCCTTCCCGCCGGGACGCAGCTACAGCTCACCGTGGTTGGCGACTCGCTGTCGTTTACGGCGAATGGCATTCAGCGAGTCGCGATCAGCGACGACACGCTGACCGGCGGAGCTCCCGGCATCATGGCCAACGGGACGGCGGCGGTCGCCGACTGGTATGGCGGAGACTCTGGCTTCCAGGTCAACTACCAGAGCACTGATTCCAGCGGCATCGAGTCATACACGGTCCTGTCGTCCAACGACGGGCACGGCCCGCAAGCGCTGCGGGTCGTCCAGCCGACGAACCCCGCTCCCGGAGTCGCCCACAACTTCCTCATCGTTCTTCCGGTCGAGGCCGGGCTAGGCACCTCCTTCGGCGACGGGCTAGCGACCATGCAGTCGCTGGACGCCCAGGACAAGTACGACCTGACGATCGTCGAGCCGACCTTCGCCATCGACCCGTGGTACGCAGATAACCCCACCGACAGCCATCTCCAGTATGAGACGTTCCTGACCCAGGAGCTCGTGCCCTGGCTGAAGCAGAACCTGGGAACGACTGGCCATGAGCAGGTCTGGCTGATCGGGTTCTCGAAGTCCGGTATCGGCGGGCAGGATCTCATCCTGAAGCACCCTGACACCTTCACGCTCGCCGCGTCGTGGGACTTCCCGGCTGACATGTCGTCCTACAGCCAGTACGGCGACGCATCGGCTGTCTACGGCACCGACGCGAACTTCCAGACTAACTACCGCCTGACACCCGCGTTCGTGCAAGGCCACGCGGCGCCATTCCAGGAAAGCAACCGGATCTGGATTGGTGGCTACTCGGACTACGAGACCGATATGACGGACTACGGCAATCTGCTGACTTCAGCGGGCGTCATGCACACGACAGAGACGCCGACGCCAACGACTCATAGCTGGACCAGCGGTTGGGTGCCTGGTGCCCTGGCCGCGCTCTATCAGGACAGCCTGGCCCTGCCCGCGGGGTCGTGAGCTGGCCCTTGCCTCACAGGGAAGGGAAGGGCTGACAGCACGTCACCGTGCTGTCAGCCCTTCCCAGGCATCGGGATCTAGGACCTTTGTCAGCCGCCGACCCATTCCGGGACCCCAGGACGTGGAAAACCAGGATGAGGGTGACCAGCACCAGGACGGCGAGGGCCGCCTGCCGGAAGGTACGCACGCGTGTCATGCCTCTTAACTAAACAAGCGCGGTAGTTGCTACGCGGTCAGGGGTTCAGACGCCGGACTGGCTCTGCTGGGGCACGAGGAGCGATGCCGCCAGAGTTATCTCAAGCAGGTAGGGAGTGGCGTCGGTGAAGCCCACCTCAGTGAAGGAGGCCACCAGGCAGTAGGTGATCAGGAAAAGAGCCAGTGCGCGCTGAACGCCGCGTGGCTGGAAATAGGCGGTCACGATCAGGAAGACCAGGATGGTCCCGCACAATATGACCCCGTAGAGTCCTTGCTCCTGGTAGGAGGCCAGCCAGTTGCTGTCGATCGAGAGGCCATTATAGGAGGCGTTAGAAAGCCCGAAGCCGAAGGTCTCCTGAAACCAGTTCCTCGGAGTGGTGAGGATCCCGCTCCACACCGTCGTGCGCCCAGTGAGGCTCGTCAACTCGTCGCTGCCCTCGCCGCGGGCTAGCCAGTTGAGAAGCACGCTGGACAGGGTCATGACCACTACGGCGGCCATGACGCAGGCGGACCCGAACAGCCAACGTACCCGGTGACTAGTGACGATCAGGCTCAAGCCGGCGACCAGGATGCCCGCCACCATGCCGACGAGGGCGGTCCTCGTGTGGGTGAGGACCAAGATGAGGATGGTGCCGGTCACGGCGAGCAGTGGCATGCGGCCGTGCACTCGGCCACAGAACCAGAGAACCGCGATGAGGCCGGTGGATACTGCGGCGTAATGCGCGACCTGGGGGGCGGGGATCGGCCAGAGCGCGCCGACGAGACGGCCAAAGGACAGGGCGCGGCTCGGCGCGAGGCACAGTCCGACTATTACGGAGCCGAGGATCACGAACTGCACTGCCAGATGGCAGCGCACGAGCAGCAGGTCGCGCCTTCCCCACCACGGAGTGAGCAGCCACAAGGTGGCGACGAACATGGCGAGGCGGACGGAACGGTACACGGTCCCGAAGTGCTGCGGGTCCAAGCTGGTCAAGATCGTGCCCACGACCAGGAGGCTGATCAGGCAGAGAAGTACATTCGGTCGTATGAACAGGCGCCGGTTGATCGTGAGTGCGATAAGCAGGGCGGCGGGCAGGGTTACCTGCGTCAGTGCCTTGCCCACGGACGAGGGAATCGGGATAAAAGAGATCCCCCCAAAGAATGTGAGCGTGTTGAAGTAAAGCAGACCCCAGGTGAGATACACCCGGCGTTCCACTGACCGGCGCCTCAGAGCCTGCCTGGCGATCTGTGCGGGCGAGCGACGCGGCGCCGCGTGCTCGACGACGGTGCTGCTCATCGTATGGCTTCCCTGCCGGTCTCCAGGCTCCCTCGCAAGAGCGGCCCACCTGGCGCTTGCGGGAACGGAGCGCGCCGCAGCCATCGGTCTGCGGCTGCGGCGCTTCGGGGACTTCTCAGCACAGCTTCATCTACCTCGTCGGCTTAGCTATCTGGCTACGACACGTTGGCCCGTGGGCGAGCCCGGGTACCCGGAGAGCCGGCCCGCAGCAGTCGCAACATGCCTGAGCTATTAGACAGCGTTTCCTGTGCCGGTGATACGGAACCGGACGTAACGATCTGCCTGCCACGCCCCAGATCCTGGCCCCAAGCGGGACTTCGGCGCCGCGCGTATCAGGGCCGGCGGTCCCGGTGTCTACTGCATGTCGGCGTACGCCAGCCGGTCGGCCCTGTGACTTCTCTCCAAGACCCTAAAGGATTGCTGATGAGAACCCTCGTTGCGGGCGAGCGCGACGCTGCTCGCGCCACCTCGCCCCTGTACCAGCACGGCGTGCCTTGGGGAGGCCGGGAGTGAGCCAAGTTCCGAGGCTGACTGTTGGGCTGGCTGTCTACAACGGGGAGAACTTCCTCGCGGAGTCACTGGAAGCCCTGCTTGGCCAGAGCTACGAGGATTTTGAGCTGGTTATCTCTGATAACGCTTCCACTGATGGCAGTGCGGATATTTGCCATCGGTATGCCAAGCGGGATTCCAGGATTCGCTACTTCAGGCAGCCGCGTAACATCGGCAGCGCACCGAATCACAACTTCGTGATTCACCAGGCTAGGGGAGAGTTGTTCAAGACGGCGGCGCACGATGACCTGTACGGCCGTGAATTGCTTGAGTTGTGCGTAGCCGCCCTTGACGATGACCCGGGTATTGTCCTCGCGCACTCCTGGTCGGCGGTAATCGACGAGAACGCTGAGGTGACGAAAGTCGTTGACTATCCAGTCAACACAGCGGCACCGGAGGCGACGGAGCGGTTCCGGAGCATGCTCTTCGATGGATGGGGAGACGACGAGGGGGGCGTCGTACGCACCGATGTCCTGCGCCGGGGCGCCCTGCACGGCAGCTACCACTTCGCGGACCGGACCTTCACCATCGAGCTGGCCCTGCACGGACCGTTCTTCATGGTGCCTGACTACCTGTACTTCCGCCGGTACCACTCCGGGCAGGCCGGGAAGATCTCCAACATTCGCCGGCGCTGCGCCAACCTCGACCCGCGCCGTGCGAACCGGCTGGCGAACCCGGTCGCGCGGCTGTATGCCGAGTACATCTGGGGCTATGTCTCCGCCATCCGGCGGGCACCGCTGTCGGCAGCGGAGAAGGGTCACTGCTATCGGGTGCTGGCGCGGTGGATCGCCGGGCGGGCAGCTCCGGTGACCAGCCGGACGCTCACCCGCAGCGGCCTGAGCGGCGAGGAAACGTTCGCGCCGCCGCCGCGGGAGATTTCTGTTGACGCGGTGGTGGCGCGAGGCGAACGGAGGGTTCAATGATGGCGCGCAGGCACGGTGGCGCGAGCGGCCGGCCGTACCGGGTCGGCATCTTCGGCAAGGTAGGGGCGGGCAACATCGGCAACGACGCCTCGATGGAATCCGTGCTCGGCTACCTGCGGGCCAAGCACCCGGACGCGGTCATCGGAGCCATGTGCACCGGCCCCGCGACCTTGCGGCATAGGTATGGCATCGACGCCACGAACATGTTCTGGCACAACAAGTACCATCCGCGCTCCGCAGCGGTCTCCGGCATTCTCAAGGTGGTGGGAAGAGGGCTTGACACCTTCAGGACGGCCAACTGGGTCCGGCGCCACGACGCCGTGATCGTACCGGGGGCGGGCGTCCTCGAGGCCAGCCTGCCGATGGTGCCGCGTGGCTGGCCCTATGCCCTGTTCCTGCTCTCGGCCTACGGGAAGGTCTTCAAGACGAAGGTCGCCCTGGTCAGCGTCGGTGCCGGCGTGGTCAACAAGCCGACGACACGGCGGCTGCTCGATGGGGCCGCGCGGCACGCCTTCTACCGCTCCTACCGCGACGAGGGCGCCCGCGAGGCGATGGGCAAGCGCGGCCTTGACGTCAGTGGGGACCGGGTTTACCCGGACTTGGCCTTCGCGCTGCGCCCGCCCGCGGCCGTACCCGTTGAAGAGCGCCTGGTGGCCGTCGGCGTCATGGCGTACTACGGCACGGACGACGAGCGGCGCCAGGCCGACGAGATCTACGCCCAGTACGTGGCCGGGATGAAGGGCTTCGTCAGGTGGCTCGTTGAGAACGACCGCAAAGTCCTGCTGCTCGTCGGCGACACGAACGGTTCCGACGGCACGGTGGTGGACGAGATCCTGGCCGACCTGCGCGCGAGGTTTCCCGACCTTGACCCAGCCGCGGTGACGGCGGCCGGCGTTGACTCGTATTCCGACGTGATGCGCGTGCTCATGCCGGCCAACGCCGTGGTAGCCATCCGCTACCACAACGTTCTGTGCGCGCTGAAGCTCTCCAAGCCCACCATTTCGATCGGCTATTCGCCGAAGCACGACGTGATCATCGGCAACATGGGACTCCCCGAGTTCGCCATGGCGGTGAACAGCCTCGACATCGACGAGCTCATCAAGCGGTTCACCGAGTTGGAGAACCGCGCTCCGGAGCTCAGGAAGACGCTGGTGGAGCGCAACGCGGCGAAGGCGGAGCTCCTCGATGAGCAGTTCGACCGGCTGTCGGCGCTGCTGTTCGGCGACGGGTCACAAGGGAGGCCATCGTGAACGACCAGCCAACTGCTGGTCGCGTCGCGTCGAACGCAGGCGGCGAGCGGACAGATCAGTACAAGAAGGATTTTTGGGAAGAGGCGAATCTCAAGTTCGCCGAGCCGTGGTACCGGCTGAGAAAGGCCGCAAGCGTCATTAGCAGGCTGGCCGGAGGGCGGAAGTGCAAGCTGCTTGACGTGGGCTGTGGCCCTGGCACGCTGATGAACATACTGCCGCCGAGCATTGATTATTACGGCATCGACATCGCGACCCACAGTTCTGCGGCGAACTTCAAGGACGCTGACCTGGCAAATGACCCGATCGATTTCGATGGCATGCGATTTGATCTGGTATCCGCGCTCGGTTTCTTCGAGTACGTCGGCGACTCGCAGAACCGGAAGTTCGCAGAGATCGCACGGGCGCTTACTGGGGACGGCAAGTTCGTTGTGACGTACACCAACTTCGGTCACCGCAAGCCGCGCATTTATGAGGCATTTAGCAACATCCAGCCACTTGACGAGTTCCGCCGGGCGCTCGAGCGGTCCTTTACCGTCGAACGTTCATTCCCCGCGTCGCATAACTGGAAGCACAGCCAGCCGGACCGCAAGCTGGTCAAGGCGGTCAACATGCGGGTGAGCGCGAACATCCCGGTTGTCAGCCCGCTGCTGGCCGTGGACTACTTCTTCATTTGCTCGCTGCGGCCCTAGCTTAGGGTTTCCTCGTGGGTAGCCCGCAAGACCGACTTGCGGGCTACCCACTCTGGCATATCAGTAGAAGCCATTCACGAACGCGGCGAACAGCCACCTGCCCTTTTGCGCGTTATAGATGAACCCCAGGAGGTCAGTCAGGTTGCCTGTGGTGCTAAGCGTGGGCTGAGGCAGCGCGGTGGGGAACTCGTAGTTCGTATCCCAGGTAATGGTGGCCGATCCGGTAGTCGGCTGGGTGATCTGGAAGATGATCTGCTGTCCATCGGAAGCATTGGCCGGGTTTCCCAGTGTCCGGCTGCCGCCTAGCGTCACACGGAAGTCGTTGCCTGCGGAAGCGTCAACGGTGATCGTCGGGCCGTCAGCCAACTGGACCACGGCCGGGGCTATGGCGCCGCTTGCCACGGTCGTCTGCGAGACCGCCGCCTTAGCCGGTGCGGCAGCGAGCTCGTTGAGCGCGACCGCACCCGCCCCGGCGGCGACCGCCAGGCCGGCGCCCCGCTTCAGGAGCCCTCTTCTGGAGACGGCCTGCATCGCCGCATGGCGTCTGGGCGCGCGCGGTGCACCTGAGCTACGGTGCAGGCGATCCGTGATGCGGATTCTCAGTCCAAACAACGTTCAGTCCTCTCTACCAGGGCACGGCTTCGGGCTCTCATCGACGGAGCGCGAGGGCGTGCCCGGTCAAAACACTTTCCATCCGGCGCACAGGCCGGAGGCCTTGGCCGCGGCGATGTCCGCCGCGACAGATCCGCGGGCGTAGACGGAGAGGTCGCCAGGCGCGTACCGCCAGCCGCCGTTCAGGTAGCTGAGTATGTATTGCACCGTCTGGCTACGGGCGCCGTCGATCTGCTCGCTGATGATGGCCGCGCTGCCGAGTATCGTGACCGACCTGATGGCGCTGGCGTGTCCGCCGATGTCGGAGGCGCAGCCTTCATGGACTCCGACCCACGTTCCCTGCGGGACAGCCTGCTGCGCGGCGGGAGTGAGCGCGTCCCAGGCCGACGTGAACTTCCCCGCGAAGTACATCTGACCGAACCATTGCGCCGTCATCCGCGCACCGCCCGCTGTCCTGGCGTTGGCCGAGGCGGGCGCGGTCGCGTGCGGGCCGACCGCGCCTGCCCGCTCCGTTGCTGAGGGGTTAGGCACCGCGGTCCCGCCGCCCTTGACTGACGTGTGGCCCGCAGCGGGCGACCTCCCGCCGGTCGACGCCTGGCCCGCGGCGGACGGGCTAGGTGCTGGCGCCTGGCTGCCTGGGCCAGACGGCCGGGCCGCTACGGGCGAGTCCGCTGAACCGGGTGATCCTGAGACCGACGGCCCACTGCAGCCGGCTAGCCCGGCGATCAGCAGCCCGGCCCCAATGCTCTTCACGTAACGCACCTGCCTAGTCCCTCCCTCCTACGCAGGTCCGGCTTAGGCCGGAGTGACCTCGACGTCGACCCAGAAGTTCTCGCCTGACCCCGCGGTCTGTGGGTAAGCCCAGGAGCCTGCGGTGTAGGTGCTCTGGCCCGGGCTGGTGGCGTTGCTGTTGCCGGGTGCGGTCAGCGGCCCGGCGGTGATGCCGTCGGCTGCCACGCCATTGCTCCAGTAGCCGGTCGTGCCCGTGAACCAGGCGGTACCGCCCGGGTTGAAGACTGCCACCTTGTAATCGCCCACCGGCAGCGTCAGGCCGCTGTAGGAGCACGAGACCCACCCGGAGCCCGCCGCACCGCTCCACGTCGGCGAGGCGCTGTCCGTGCCCGCCACCACGGTCTGCGAGGCAACGTTCCAGATCGCGCAGTGCGTTGGTAGCGCCGACGCCCCGGACGGGCTGTAGAACCAGATGTCGTCAAGTGTGCACGCCTGCGCCAGCGTGAACTCGGTGGCCAGCGTGAACGAGGAGCTGGCGGTGGAAGTGCCAGGCAGCGTCGGGTAGCTGGGCCACAGCCGGTAGGAGGTACCGGACGGCGCGTTCGTGTCGACTTGGACGTCCATCCAGAAGTTGGATGAGTTGGAGCCGACCGACGGCATGTAGGCGGTGGGGTCGGTCCCGGCTACACCGAAGGGACCCTGGGGCATGGACGAGAACGGGGCCGGCAACGACCCCGACTGGTCGGAGAACGCGGTGAGCGGCCCGCTCGTGATGCCGGCACTGTACGGGTCACCCGAACCGAACTGGTTCTCCGTGTCGGGGAAGCTGCCACTGAATCCGGTGCACGCGTTGTAGCAGGCGCCGATGGCCAGGGGGACCGGGATGGTCAGCGGTATGAAGTTCCACTGCCCGGCGGTGAGCTGGCCTGACGAGACGGTCGCCGTGGACACCAGGGAGCCAAGGCCGTTGCTGTAGACCGCCCAAAGCGCGAACGTCTGCGGCGCGGTCGACTGGCCGGAAGGGCACACCCACCACCAGTAGCCATCCAGCCAGCAGCCGCCCGTGGTCACCTCGAACAGGACCCCGGCCATGAACGGGCCGGAGTAGGAGACCGGGCTAGTCGGCCCGGACACGCTGGAGTACAGCCGGTACGTTCCCGCGGGCGGAGTGACAGTGACGGTGGTGGAGGCGAATCCAGGGATGAATGCGGCAAGCAGCCATTTGGCCTTGGCCTGGTTGTAGATGAAGCCGAGCAGGTCAGTCTGCCCGGCCGTAGTGCTGAGCGTGGGCTGGGGTAGGCCGATGGAGAACTCGTACGCACTGCCCCAGGTCATCGTCGAGGATCCAGCGCTCCCCTGGGTGATCTGGAAGGTGATCTTCTGCCCGTCGGTGGGGTTGGCCGGGTTTGCCATGGTCCGGCTAGCGTTAATGGTCACGCGGAAGTCGTTCCCGAGCGAGGCGTCGACGCTGATCGTCGCCGCATCGGCGAGTTGCACGATGGCGGGCGCGAGAGCGCCTGACTCCGTCGTCATCGCCTCCGCGGCGCTGGCTGGCTTTGTGAAGGCGTCGGTGAGCACCGAGCCGCCGGCCGCCCCGGCGGCGACCAGCCCTGCGACCCTGGCAAAGGCCTTCCTCCGGTTAAGCCCTTCCTCTGGGATATCGATAGTATCTGGAGTAACGCGGGTCCCATCGAGCGTCGCCCGTCTGCTTCTTCTTGATCTCCTGTACAACACTGCCTCCCCAATGAGCCTTAGGCTCGGTATGCGCTGGCATGGAAGATGCCGCATCGCGAGCCATCGCCTTCCCCTAGCGCCCACCGCGACCGCGCATGAAATATTCACGTTTATATCGCATCGAGGGTTCCGGTGGCTATATGCCTGCATATCCATTTCATATCGGCATCATCAGTTATTACGTGTGCGATTCATTACGCTGTGAAACTGCTCCCGCCATCCCGCGATGGCGGCCGGGCTGACGCGTCTTAGTGCGCCCGCCCTCGTCGTTGTGGTCCCGCAGCGCCACCCTTAGCTGCTGCCAGAAGATGACCGCGCCGATGCAGGACGCGATCGCGTTGCCCCATATCGTCCCGGCGGCGCCGCCCCAGAATGCCCCGGCAAGGCCGCACACGACGAGCAACGCCGAGCTGATGATCATGGCGCGCAGGCTCCGGCGGGCAGCCCCCAGGGCGTGCAGGCCGGCGCCTGCCCCGGCCTGGACGCAGCCGCCGATGATCTGGATGGTGGAGGGAAGGATCAGCGGGTAGGTCGGCCGCCACAGCTGGCCGAGCACTGTTTGCCCAAGTCCCAGTGGCAGCCCCACGAGGAGCAGGATGCCCCACGCGAGCCCAGCCAGCGCGAGCCCCGTGCTGACGAGTGCGCAGAAAACAGGCAGCCGTTTCGGTGAGCGGCGCAGCACCCGGGCGGCCTCCGGCAGGATCACGAGGCCCATGCCGAAGAAGATCACCATGAAGGGGCCCATGAGCGTGCTGGCGGCCTGGACGTAACCGAGGGAGGTCAGGCCGAGGATCAAGCTGATGCCATAGTTGCGGATCTGGCCGGAGGCGCTGTTCGCGGTGCCTTCAAGCAGGTAGCGAGGACCAAGATCCTTGTTAAGCATCACCCACGACACCACACCCGTGAGCTTCGGCATGACCTTGGCTTGCAGTGGTCCGATGCACGCGGCGACGCCTGCCGACGCCCCCCAGGCCAGGACGAACCAGAACACCGTCGCATGGCCGGTCTGCTTGAGCACGAAAAGGGCAGGGATGAGGACGACCGTCCAGACAGTGTCGTTAAGGAATGCGTGACCGCCTCGCCTGAGGGCGAAGAACGAGTAACGCCAGCTGTCCTGTAGCATCAGCGCGGGCAGCGTCAGCCCGAGTGCGAGAAACGCGAGCCCGGCGGTGCCGCCTATCAGGACGCTGGCAAGCAACACGCAGCTGCCCGTGGCTAGGCCGGTGATCACGGCGGTCCCCGTGCACTGAGCCACGGCTCGCCGCCACCGCTTCACGTCGGCGTCGCTGTACCTCACAAGCAACGGGTCGGTGGCCAGGCCCCGGGACGCGTTGAGCGCGAACCCGTACGTTACGTAGGCCAGGCTGAAGGCGCCATACTCCGCGGCGCCGAGCGACCGGGCGATGTAGATGTTGACCGCGAAGTTGCTGATGCTGGACATTCCCTGGTCGGCGACGCCCCAGCCGAGGCGCTGGATTGCCTGGCGTACCAGGCGCCAGGCGAACATCCCCACCTGTCTCCGAGGAGCCCCCTCGGCCCGCTTCCCGCGGAGGGTGTCAACTAGCGCCTGCATTGCCGCCTTGTCAAGAACTCGGTCGTGTCCATACCATCATCGCCGCAGGGACGGCTGACGACATCAGTGTGCGGGATCTGGTGCTGGCCCACGGTCACGTCGGCGTAGCATCTCATCAATGACGCCGGAGCTGAGCAGTTCACGGATTTTCCTGAGCCGAACGAACCGGGACGAGGTGAAGTCGTCATGGCTCAGGCCGAACTTCGCGTAGGCGGCAGCGAGTTCGTCCACCCCATCCCGAACGGTCCAGCGCAGCTTCAGGTCAGGGAATGTCCCCTCAAGCTTCGAGAAGTCGACTCGATAGTTGCGCAGATCCGGGCCCGCGCCCTCAGCCAGCGATACCTTCGAGCCGGGAACCGCGTCCCTGACCATCTCCGCGATGTCGCGGACCTGGACGTTGTCCTGCTGACGCCCGACGTTGAACGCTTGGTCGTGCACGAGCTCGCGCGGTGCCTCGAGCATCGCGAGGAACGCTCGGCTGATGTCCTCGATGTGCACGAGTGGCCGCCACGGCGTTCCGTCGCTCTGGAGCCTGACCTCACCGGTCGTGAGTGCCACTGCGGTGAGGTTGTTCACCACGATGTCGAGTCTGAGCCGGCTGGAGACGCCGTACGCGGTGGCGTTGCGGAGGTAGCTCGGGCTGAAGTTGTCATCGGCAAGCAGGGCGAGCTCCCGCTCTGCCACTATCTTGCTCTCGCCGTACGGCGTGACCGGGAACAGGTCCGCGTCCTCAGCGACCGCTGAGGACCCCGCTGCCCCGTAGAGGCTGCAGGAGGAGGAGAAAAGGAAGCGCTCGACCCCAGCCTCCTTCGCCGCGCGGGCAAGCTGCAGCGTGCCGTCCTGGTTCACCGAGTACGTGGCGGCCGGATTGAGGTCGCCGAGCGGGTCGTTCGACAACGCGGCCAGGCAGACCACCGCGTCATAGCGGGCAAGCTGGTCGGCCGTCACGTCCCTCATGTCGAGGCGGGCACGTGCGCCGCCGTCAGGCAGCGCCGGGCCAAGGTCGCATCCCTCGTACAGGCCGAGGTCGAGTCCCTCGACTTCGTGTCCGGCGCTCCGGAGGACTGGTACGAGCACTGCTCCGATGTACCCGCGGTCGCCTGCGACAAGGACTCTCATTCGGCACTCCCAGGGGTCGATGGTCTAAGGCGAGACGTGGCACCCGCATGCTAGATGACCCCCGAGGGGCCTGCCCTGATACCTCGGCTGGCCATGTGTTCCCCGGCACGGAGGAGGAGGTCCGGCGAAATGACGGGGATCAGTATCACGACCATGGGCAACGGCCTCATGTATGCGTGAAGCGACGGGTCTTGATCATCGTCCAGAACCTCCCGGTACCGTTCGACCGGCGGGTCTGGTTGGAGTGCCAAGCGCTCACGGCGAATGGCTATCAGGTAGCCGTCGTCTGCCCGAAGGGCAAGGATGACCCGGCTTACCAGGTCCTCGACGAAGTCGAGCTTTACAAGTATCGCCCGTACGCACCGGGCGGGAGCAAGCTGAGCTTCGTCGCCGAGTACGCTTACTCGTTCCTCGCGACGGCCTGGCATGTGCTCAAGGCCCGGCGCGGGGGCCGCTTCGCCGTTCTGCAGGCATGCAATCCGCCGGACATCTTCTGGCCGATAGCCATCGCCCTGCGCACCCTCGACCGCACGAAGTTCGTCTTCGATCATCACGACCTGTGCCCGGAGCTCTTCCAGTCCCGGTTCCCCGACGGGCCGACGCTGCCCTACCGGGGCCTACGCTGGCTGGAGAAGAAAACGCATCGTACGGCTGATCACGTGATCTCCACGAACGAGTCCTACCGTGAGATCGCGATCAAGCGCAGCGGCAAGGCCCCCGAGGACGTGACCGTGGTCAGGACCGGCCCCGACCCGGACAAGCTCAAGCGGCGGGCGGCTGACCCCGCGCAGAAGCGCGACCGGAAGTATCTTGCGGCCTACATCGGCGTCATGGGCCCCCAGGACGGCGTGGACATCGTCGTGCGTGCGGCTGACCTGATCGTACGCGAGTTCGGGCGTGACGACATCGCGTTCACGCTGATCGGCAAGGGCGACTGCTTCGACGAGCTGGTCGCACTGCGCGACCAGTTGGGATTGGCGGGACACGTCGAGTTCACCGGGCGCGCGCCAGACGAGCTGGTCGGGCGCATCTTGTCCACCGCCGACGTCGGCTTGTCGCCGGATCCGGAGAACCCGCTTAACGACCTGTCGACGATGAACAAGACGATGGAGTACATGGCGTTCGAACTGCCCGTGGTGGCGTTCGACCTGCGGGAGACCCGGGTCTCGGCCCTGGATGCGGCGGTGTACGCCACGCCGAACGACGTGCGCGAGTACGCCAAGGCGATCATCGGCCTTATGGATGATGAGGTCAGGCGGGCTGACATGGGCAAGCTCGGGCGGGTCCGCGTCGAGGAAGAGCTGGCCTGGCCGCACTCAGCGCGCGCCTACGTCGCCGTGTACGAGCAGCTCGCGGCAGGCTGAGTCGGCGGGCCAATTTTACTGATTGCCAACCATTTGCTAACCGTGGCGAAGGACCTGATGAAGCAGATAGCCCAGAACTACAAGTCCGGAGAGCTGGCCGTCCTTGACGTGCCCGCGCCGACGTGCCGTCCCGGCGGCGTCCTTGTGCGCTCGTTGTATTCCCTCATCTCGACGGGCACCGAGATGATGAAGGTGAACGAGGCCAGCATGTCGATGGTCGGCATGGCCAGGGCCCGGCCGGACCAGGTGCGCAAGGTGCTTGACCAGGTGCAGCAGCAAGGCGTTGTCACCACCTACAAGAAGGTGATGAACAAGCTCGACTCCTACACCCCACTGGGCTACTCGCTGTGCGGCGTCGTCACTGAGGTTGGCCGGGGTGCCGAGGAGTTCAAGGTTGGGCAGCTTGTCGCCTGCGCCGGCAACGAGCAGGCGCTGCACGCCGAGTACAACTTCGTCCCGGTCAACTTGTGCGCACAGGTACCGGACGGCGTTGCGCCCGAGCACGCCGCGTTCGCCACCGTGGCCGCCATCGCCATGCATGGCGTGCGCCGCGCGGAGCCGCAGCTCGGCGAGACTGCCGTGGTCATCGGCCTGGGCCTGATCGGGCAGCTGGTCGTCCGGCTGCTCGCGGCCGCCGGGGTGCAGGCCGTGGGCATCGATCCCGTGCAGGCCAGGTGCGAACTGGCGGTGAAGGCTGGCGCGGCCTGCGCGGGTTCCCCTGACGACCTTGACGTTCTCGCCGCGAACTTGTCGGTGATCACCAGCGGGCGCATGGCCGATCACATCTTCCTGGCCGCGGGCGGGCACACCAGCGGCCCGGTTGAGGCGGCGGTGAAGCTCGCAAGGGACCGGGCCCGAGTGGTGGACATCGGCAAGATGAAGCTGGACCTGCCGTGGAACGCCTACTACGAGAAGGAGCTCGACGTCCGGTTCTCCCGGTCCTACGGGCCCGGCCGTTACGACAGCCGCTACGAGCTCGAAGGTGTCGACTACCCAGTCGGCTACGTTCGCTGGACCGAGCGGCGCAACCTGGAATCCTTCCTCGAACTACTGGCCCGGGGCTCCCTAGAGGTCGCGACGCTCATCGACAAGGTGGCACCGTTCGCGGACGCGGCGAAGGTCTACGGGGACCTCAAGGACGGCTCACTGAAGGCCGTCGGGGTGCTGCTTGAGTACGAGCTGCCGGCCGAAGACGCGCCGAAGCCGGCCACCAGCGTGGTGAAGCGGGGCGACAGGCCGGTGTCCGCCCGGCCAGCGGGCCGCAGGGACCTGAGGGAGGTGCGGATTGGCTTTGTCGGGGCGGGAAACTACGCCTCCTCCATGCTGCTACCGCATCTGGCCGCGATGGGTACCGCGAAGCTGGCGCACGTCACGACCACCAAGTCGCTGTCGGCGGTCAACGCGCAGAAGAAGTTCGGCTTCACCACTGCCTCGACCGACTCCGACGCGATCTTCAGCGACGAGAGCCTGGACGCGATCTTCATCGTGACCCGGCACGCGACGCACGCCAAGCTGGTCTGCCGGGCGCTGGAAACCGGCAAGGCGGTCTTCGTCGAGAAGCCGCTCGCGCTGACCCGCGACGAGGCCGACGCGATCGCCGAGGCCATAACCAGGACCGGCAACGACCGGCTGATGGTGGGCTTCAACCGGCGGTTCGCTCCGCTGTTGGCCGCGATGCGCAAGAGCTTCGGCGGCTCGGCGGCTACGTCCAACACCCGCTACCTGGTCAACGCGGGCAAGCTGGCCGCCGACTCCTGGTACCTGAACGAGGAGGCCGAGGGATCCCGTTTCGCAGGCGAGGGCGGCCACTTCATCGACACGCTGACCTGGTGGGCCAGCAGCCTGCCTGAGGAGGTCTACGCGGTCCGCGGTCCTGAGAAGGGCGACGTCCAGGCCACCTTCCGGTTCGCCAACGGCGCGTCAGCGGCCATCGCTTACCTCACTGGCGGGAACAGCCGGTTCCCGAAGGAAACGATGGACGCTACCGGCGCCGGGCGCAACGCGCTGCTCGATAACTTCAAGTCCGCTACCGTCTGGTCCTCCCGCGGCAAGGTCACGGCGAAGGCCAGGGGCGGCCAGGACAAGGGCCAGAAGGCCGAGATGGAGCAGTTCGTCGAGGCGGTGCGGTCCGGTGGCCCCATGCCGATCGGCGTGGACTCGCTGCTCGCGACGACCAGAGCGACGATCGCGGTCGGCGAGAGCCTGTCTAGCGGCAAGCCGGAGCGGGTGTGAGATCGGTAGCTTCCTCCTCGAAGCTCGCCTGGTACGTACGCAGGGTTAGCCGGATGTCGCCGGGTGAGGTTGCCTGGCGCGTCAGGGAGCAGGCGCTGCGAAGAACCTGGTCAGGTCGTCAGGTGCAGCCTAGCCAGGTGGCCTCGCTACCGTCGCTAGGCCCGGCTGCCGTGGCAGGCTCAGCCGGGCGGACCTTCACCTCCTCGCTCCCGGCAGGCGCCGGGGCCGCGGTTCCCCCGGTCGCGAGGGAAGCGCTCGTCGCCGCTGCCGACCGGATCATGAGCGGCGAGTGGGAGATGCTCGGCGTCGTCAGGACCGACATGAAGGACCCGGACTGGTTCCGCGACCCGGCGACGGGGCGCCGCTCAGACCCGGACGCGCTCGCGTTCAGACTCAACCACCGCGACGAGGGCGTAGTCGGCAACGTCAAGCAGATCTGGGAGGTCAGCAGGCTCCAGCACTTGACCCTGCTCGCGGCCGCCTGGTACCTGACCCGCGAGGACGCCTATGCCGAGCGGGTGGACGCTCAGCTGCGGTCATGGTGGGCGGCGAACCCGTTCCTGTCCGGCGTCAACTGGACGAGCGGCATCGAGCTTGGCGTCCGGCTGATGAACTGGGTCTGGATCCGCCGGCTCCTCGCTGAGTGGCCCGGCGTCAGCGAGCTGTTCGAGGACAATGACCTCGCGCTGCACCAGGTCAGGTGGCACCAGCAGTACCTGGCCACGTTCGAGAGCCGGGGGTCCTCGGCCAACAACCACCTGATCGCCGAGGCCGCGGGGCAGCTCGCGGCCTCAAGCGCGTTCCCGTGGTTTCCCGAGAGTGCCGCATGGCGCCACCAGTCGTCCTTGCTACTTGAGAAGTCGCTGCGCGACAACACGTACCCGTCAGGCATCAACCGCGAGCTCGCGTCGGACTATCACGGCTTTGTCTTCGAGCTTGGCGTCGTTGCCGCCTTGGAGGCGGCCGCCGCGGGGACACAAGTCAGCGACGACTGCTGGCGCCTGCTGTGCGCGATGGCGGACTGCATGGCCGCACTCGTGGACTCCAGACAGCGCCCGCCCCGGCAGGGCGACTCCGACGAGGGGCGCGCCGTTCTCCTCGATGCTCCAGAGCACAACCGGTGGCCGCCGTTGCTATCGCTCGGGGCGGCGGTCTTCGGCCCGCTGGACTGGTGGCCAGAGGTGAAGCAGGACGCGGGCAGCGTGCTTGCGGCCGCGCTGATCGGCACGGCCAGGGCCGTCCCCGCCCGGCCACGCACGCGTCCGGACCGGTTCGCCGACGCCGGGATAACGATCTTCCGTACCGGTCCGGCTTCCTCGCCAGAGATCTGGTGCCGGTGCGACGCGGGGCCCCACGGGTTCCTGTCCATCGCGGCGCATGCGCACGCGGACGCCCTGTCCGTCGAGGTCCGGGCCGATGGCGTGGACATCCTGGCCGACCCGGGCACGTACTGCTACCACGGCGACCCCGAGTGGCGGTCGTACTTCCGCTCGACCATCGGGCACAACAGCATGGAGGTGGGCGGAAGAGACCAGTCCGCCCAGAGCGGGCCCTTCATGTGGGGGCGGCAGGCACGCACCCGCGAGATCGAGGTCACCGAGCAGACCTGGACGGCCGAGCACGACGGCTACGCCACGCTGCGGCCGTCGGCCACGCATCGCCGCACGGTCAGGTTCGACCCCGGCAAGCACATTATCGAGGTTACCGACGAGATTGACGGCGCCGGCCACGAGGTTCGGCTGGCTTTCCACCTCGGCCCGGTGGTCACGGCGCAACTGTCGGCCAGCGTCGCTTCGCTGACCTGGCCTTCCGCGTCCAGTCGCGCTGCGGCGCGGCTGGAACTCCCGGGGCAGCTCGACTGGAGCCTGCACCATGGCGAGACCGGCCCGATTCTCGGGTGGTACTCGCCGGGCCTGGGGGAACGAGTGCCTGCCTGGACGCTGGTCGGGCGGGGACGAAGCATCCCTGGAGTTCACTACAAAACGCAGCTAAGGTTTATTCAAAATGAAACTTCGCCTGCGGCTTCGATATCGGGCCAGACCGTATCATTGAGCACATATGAGGCTAAGAGCGGCGCTGCTCCTGAGAGCCAAGCGGAGGATAGATGAGCCAACAAGGACTGGACCTGCGGAGGTCGGTCCAGATTGTACGAAGGTACAAGATCCTGGTCGGGGCGGTGACCCTGCTCGGCATCATCGCGGGTACCGGCTACTCGATGCTCAACCCGCCGAAGCTCACAGGTGAGGCACTGGTAGCGCTCCCGTCCGTCGGGGCGAAGATGGCCACGCAGGTCGTCGTCGTTACCAGCGACCCGGTGCTTTCTAAGGCCATTCCCGCGATAGGCGGGGGCATAACCTTTGAAAAACTGAGCACTGAAGTCACGGCCACCAGCCTGACCGGTAATGTGATCTCGATAAAGGCGGCCGATACGAATGGCGCCGGCGCGGTAAAAATCGCCAACGCGGTGGCTCATAGCTACATCAGCTATGCCACATCCGACAACCCGGCGGGGGCGGTGTCGGCGCAACTGCTTCAGCCCGCGATGACCGCGACCGGGATGAATGTGGCCAAGCAGACGGTCATCTACGCGCTCCTCGGGCTGGTAGCGGGGGCGCTCATCGGGTTCATCATCGCGCTGGCCGTCGGCCGGGGAGACCGCAGGCTCAGGGAGCGCGACGATATCGCCAACTCCATCGGGGTGCCGGTGCTCGCTTCCGTCCCGGCGGACGCGCCCACCGACGCTCCCGGCTGGACTCAGCTCCTCGAGCGGTACGAGCCTGACGTCGTGCACGCCTGGCGACTGCGCGGGGCACTCAAGCAGCTCGAGGCCGATGCGTTCGACGACAATGGCAGCGGTACCTGGATCAGCGTGGTCTCGCTAGCCTCCGATCGAGCAGCGCTGGCGCTTGGCCCGCAGCTCGCCAGCTTCGCCGCCGCCGCGGGAATCCCGACGATCCTGGTCGCAGGCGAGCACCAGGACGTGAATGCTCTTGCGGCGCTCCGCACAGCGTGCGCGACGCAACTGCCGCCGTCGTCGGAGCGCGCGCGAACACTGCGCCTGACCGCGTCAGGCGAGGACAAGGCCAGCCTCGCCCGCGCTGGTGCCGGGCTAGTCGTGTCTGTGGTGGTACTTGACGGCGATGAGTCAAAGATGCCGGACGTCCTGCCGACGCGCTCCGTGGTACTCGGCGTGTCGGCAGGAGCCGCGACGGCAGAGCAACTGGCGCGCGCCGCTACGGTCGCGGCGGGCGACAAGCGGGACATCGTCGGCATCCTCGTCGCCAACCCGGAGCCAGAGGACCGGACATCCGGTCGCATCCCGTCGCTGGGCCGCTCCACGCAGCGCAGGGTGCGACCGGCGTCACGGGCATACCAACGGAGAGAGCAGTGAGTGAACTAGATCGATCGGTGGTGTGGCCGGACGACTCCGGCGGAGCCGAACGGCTGTGGATCATCGATGACCTCTCAGCCGCAACGGAAAGCCCTCTGGTTGACGTGACAGGGACGCTAGTCAGCCTGCGCTTCCTCAAGTCGGAGCTGGGGCGCCGCAAGAGGCTGTGGTGCGTGCTTGCGGCGCTTGGCCTCCTGGTGGGCCTAGGGCTGTACGTGACGTTGCCTCCTGCCTATACGGCCTCGACCACGGTTCTGCTCGGCGAGAACCCGAACGTAGACCCCAATTCCCAGGTGCTCACCGATGTGCAACTCGCGCAGAGCGCCACGGTTGGCCAGGCGGTGCTGAGCCAGCTGGGGCTGACCCAGCCGGTGGGCAGCCTGCAGGCTGACACCACGGTTACTCCGGTGACCGCGCAGGTGCTGATCATCACGGTAAGCGCGCCGACAAGCCAGGGCGCGGTCAGCCGGACGGCGGCGGTGGCTGCCCAGTTCCTCAAGTTCCGCGCGCATTACGCCCAGATCCAGGAGCAGGAGACCGATGCGCAGCTTGCCCAGCAGGTCACCCAGGCACAGCAGCAGGTCGACTCGCTGGCCAGCCAGGTCACGAGCTTTTCCGGGTCGTCGGCCGAGTTGGACAAGCTGAAGGCCAAGCAGAGTGCCGCGCAGAACCAACTCGCCCAGGTGCAGCAATACGTGACCGGCACCGAGTCGACCGTGCGAACTGCCACGACGTCAATGGTGAACGGCAGTGAGGTGCTTAATCCCGCGACGGCGGGCAAGAAGTCACGGCTGATCCTCGTGCTTTACGCTGGGGGCGGGCTGATGGGCGGCGTGCTCGTCGGCGCCTGCATCGTCATCTTCAGCGCGATCCTCTCCGACCGGCTGCGCCGCCGGTCCGACATCGCCAAGGCGATGGGCGCGCCAGTACGGCTCAGCGTGGGCCCGCTGCGGACCGGCCGCGGGCTGTCCCTAGGGCGGCGCGACGCGACGCGTGAACGCGACCGCAAGTACGTGATCGAGCACCTGGGCCACATGGTGCCAGGTAGCTCACGCGGGCCGACGGGCCTGGTAGTGGTGGCCGTGGACGATGCGCAGACGGTGTCAGAGGCCGTCGTGGGCCTGGCACGGGAAACCGCCGAGCAGGGCATGCGTGTGATGATCGCCGACCTCAGTAAGGGCGCCTGCGTGGCGAGGCAATTGGGGACCACGGAGCCTGGCATCCAGCCCGTGACCACAAGCGGCAAGCAAGTCGTCCTCGTGGTGCCAGAGTCCGAGGACCCGGCGCCGATCGGCCCGCTCCGTAGCCGGGCCACCTCTGCCGGCCACACGCAGGCGGGGAGCCGGCTGGCGCAGGCGAGCGCATCGGCAGACCTTGTCCTCACCCTGGCCACGCTGGATCCTGCCTTCCCGCCGGATTACCTGGCAACGTGGGGGACGGACGCGGTCGCGGTTGTGACGGCGGGCAGGTCCTCGGCGACTGTCGTGGGCGCGGCCGGCGACATGATACGGCTGGCCGGAATGCGGCTGACCTCGGTCGTCCTGCTCGGGGCGGACAAGAATGACGACAGCCTTGGCATGCTGGCGGAGGCGGATCGGCTAGCGCCCGCCTAGGCGTGACTCGAGGGCTGGGCATTACGGGGGGGGCGGGGGTGGAAACCGATAGGGAAGTCATGGCTGCCGCGGCACCCGGCCAGGCCAGCCGTTTGCGGCCTGGCCGCCGGTGGGCGTGGCGCCTTCTCGCCGCCACCGCCGTCCTCGTCGTGGCGTTCAGCGCCGCGACGGCCCGGTTGCTTGTGTGGCCCGCACAGGGCATGCCGGAGCATGCCGACGCGATCGTCATGATGGCCGGCCCCGGTGCGCGACTGCCGGTGGCCGTCGGGCTTGCACGGCAGGGCCGTGCGGGGGTGCTCGTCGTCTCCCAGGGGCATCTCGGGTATGGCAGCCCGTGCCCTCCCGCCGTCCCCGGAGTGCGCCTGATCTGCTTTGACCCGGACCCGAGCGACACCCGTGGAGAAGCGGAGTTCGCCGCGAGGCTCGCTAGGAAGTATGGATGGCATTCGGTGGTCCTGGTCACGACTCGGGAGCAAGACACGCGTGCCCGGATCCTGATGGCCCGGTGCTTCACTGGCAGTATCTATGTCGTCACAACCGCGCGTCCCTGGTACGACTGGCCGTACCAGATCGCTTACGGATGGGGTGCGCTGGTCAAGGCGCTGACGATGAAACGAGGGTGCTGATGCGGTTAACCAACCCGAGTCCTTAGGGCGCGGAGCTTGATGCGCGTGCCCACGCGGCTGACGAAGGGAAATGCAATGAGCCGGATCATATCGCGTCCCATTAAACGGTCAGTATTCGTAGGTATCTTCTGCCTGGCTGGCGCCGTCGCGGTGGCCAGCATGTACCTTACCGGACAGCACGATACCGCCTCTGTCGCGGAGAGCACGGTCAACACCATCGTGTGCGGCCAGCCAATCCTCAACTCGCCGTTCAGCTACGACGGCCCCGCCGGGCCATACCGGAGCGGTAAAGCGGGGCTTCCAAGCTACGGCACGCCAAAGTCGGCCTTTCCGCAGGACAAGGCGGGCGTGGTATTGAGCGGGTCGGGTGATTACCCGTCCTATAAGCTGCAGGCGAGCACCGTCTACTACCTTCTGCCGGGCGTGCATTACAGCAGCTTCCAGGCCGATCCCTACGATGTCTTCGTGGGCGGGCTCGCGAAGGGCGTCCGCAGCGTGCTTTCGGGGAACTATAACAGCCAGGAACCGCAGGCGGTCGACTCGAATTCGTCGAACGGAAATCAGCCTGGCGTGGTGATCGAGTACCTGACGATCGAGGCGTACACGCCGGACGGCGACCACGCGGCGATCAACCAGGAGTCCAACACGGGCTGGACCGTACGGTATAACACGATTACCCATAACGTGCCTGGTGCTGGAGTGATCGCGGGCACTGACAACGTGCTGACGTGGAACTGCCTGACGCAGAACGGGCAGTACGGGTTCCAGTCCACCGCCGTAAACAATTTCGGCCGCGATAAGCTCACCGATGGCCCGTACGATGTTACCGTCCAGGATAACGAAATAAGCTATAACGATACCTGTGACTTCTCGGGCGTGATTACGAACCCTGCCATCGGCTGGACCCGCTATAACCCAGTGCCTGCGGCGTACCGGAACTCGCACTGCGGAGCTGTGCAGGGAGACGGGAACGAGGGCGGCTTCAAGCTGTGGCAGACCAACGGCGTCACCATCAAGGGCAACTCGATACACAACAACTGGGGGCCAGGCATCTGGGCCGACACTAACAACGCCAACACCACCATAACCGATAATAGCATCGTCGACAACGAGAGCGCGGCCGTGGACGAGGAGATATCGTACAATTTCTCGATCACCGACAATTACATGGCCGGGAATGACATAATCGACGGCCTCGGCAACAACAGCTTCCCGGCTCCGGCCATCTACGTCAGCGAGTCGGGCAGTTCCCTGCTGTTCGGCGGCGTCCCGGCCTGCTCTGAGCCTTCCTGTGCGCACCAGCCGTCGTACCCCCATGCGTCCGTGATCAAAGGCAACGTCCTAGTCAACAACGGCGGCGGCGTCTTCCTTTGGCAGAATTCGAACAGGTACTGTTCCTCAGGCATCGACGGGACATGCACTCTCGACAACGGCGGAAGCGGCGGACCGTTTAGCATCAGCTCCTGCAAGGCCAACCTGTCCACCTCGAAGCTCAACTTGCAGACCTTCCGTGGCGTGGTATCTGGGTCACCGGCTGAGGACTGGTGGGATGGGTGCATGTGGGAGACGGCGAATGTCAAGGTGACTGGCAACCAGATCGACTTCAATCCGGCTGCGGTCACCGACTGCAACCAGGCTGACTGGCCAGATTGCGGGGCGAATGGCGTCTACAGCGAATACGGCGGGCCGAAGGCGACTCCTGGGGGCTGGGCGATTCCCACCTCGATAACGTTCTTCCAGAAGAACACCTGGTCGGACAACGTCTACAACGGGCCGTCAACCTTCTACGGGTGGAACCAGGGCAATGGCGATGATCCGGTCAGCTGGGCGGACTGGACTTCTGGTACCGCTCACGGCGACAAGTGCGGCTCGGCGCAGGAGCGCCAGAGCGGCTACTGCACCGGGCCGTTCGGGCAGGACGCGGGCAGCAGCTACCACTCGGCCCCGTGGAAGGGATGACGCGAGCGGGTGACTACGACAGCAGCTTCACGGCCGCGGAGAGCGACTCCGCGGCCCGATCGCGCTGGGACATCACGGTGACGGGCAGTGGCCAGGGGATGGCCAGCTCAGAGTCGTCGAAGGCGATGGACACATCCTCGGACGGGTCATGCGGGCGGTCGATGCGATATGACACGTCGGCTGGGTCGGTGAGGGCCTGGAACCCGTGGGCGCAGCCGGCCGGGACGTAAAGAGACGTCTGCTCGATGTCACGCAGCTCGAAGCTGGCCTGATTGAGGAACGTCGGGGAGCCTGGGCGCAGGTCGACGATGACGTCGAAGACGGCACCGTAGGAGCACCGGACCAGCTTCGACTCCCCGGCCCCGCTGCGCAGGTGCATGCCGCGCACGACCCCACGGACGGAGCGGGACAGGCTGTCTTGGGCAAAGCCATCAGGATCGACGCCGGCGGCCCTGGCCACCTCCGCGTCGAAGGTGCGGGAAAAGAAGCCGCGCTCGTCGGCATGCGGGGTCGGCTGGAACAGCAGAGCGCCTGCGACGCGCTCGACGGGAGTCACCTTCACGAGGGATATGACCCCGCCGGGATGACCCCTGATACGCGAGGCGCGCAACACAGGTCCCCATGTCGGCGTGCCCCCGCACGGTGCCGTGGGCGTCTCCGTTAGGCTCCTATACCAAGAAGATATAGGGCGCATTTGACAGGCAAGGAGCCGGCGACGTGGCATCCATCGAGATGGTGCAGGCAAGGCAGATCCTCGACTCCCGAGGCAACCCGACCCTTGAGGTGGAGGTCGTGCTCGACGACGGCTCCCACGGCCGGGCTGGGGTGCCGAGCGGCGCGTCGACCGGTGCGTTCGAAGCCGTGGAACTGCGCGACGGCGGCAGCGAGTATGGCGGCAAGGCGGTTACCCGGGCCGTTGACGGCCTGTCCGACGACGAGTTCCTTGACGCGATCCTCGGCCACGAGGCCGATGACCAGCGGCTGGTGGACCAGGCCCTGATCGACTTCGACGGGACGCCAACCAAGTCGCGGATCGGTGCTAACGCCATCATCGGCGTCTCCATGGCCGTTGCCCGCGCCGCGGCCGACTCGGCGGGCCTGCAGCTGTTCCGCTACATCGGCGGGCCGAACGCGCACGTGCTGCCCGTTCCCATGATGAACATCCTGAACGGCGGCGCGCACGCCGACAACAATGTGGACATCCAGGAGTTCATGATCGCCCCGATTGGCGCGTCTACCTACTCAGAGGCACTGCGCTGGGGCGCCGAGACTTACCACGCGCTCAAGTCCGTGCTCAAGCAGCAGGGCCTGTCGACCGGCGTCGGCGATGAGGGTGGCTTCGCCCCTGACCTGGACAGCAACCGGTCCGCCCTGGACTTCATTGTGGCCGCCATCGGCAAGGCGGGCTTCACCCCGGGCCGCGACATCGCCCTGGCTGTGGACGCGGCGGCGACCGAGTTCTTCTCCGACGGCAGCTACCTATTCGAGGGCAAGAAGCTGTCGGCCCAGGAGCTGAGCGCGACCTACAGCGAGTGGGTCAACGCCTACCCGCTGGTCTCGCTCGAGGACCCGCTGTCCGAGGAGGACTGGGACGGGTGGCAGGTGCTCACCGCCGAGGTGGGCAGCCGGGTGCAGGTCGTCGGCGACGACCTGTTCGTCACCAACCCCGAGCGGCTCCGGCGCGGGATCGCGGAGAAGTCGGCCAACTCGCTGCTGGTCAAGGTCAACCAGATCGGGACGGTCACGGAGACGCTTGACGCGGTCAGCCTGGCCCAGCGGGCCGGCTACTCCTGCATGATCAGCCACCGCTCGGGCGAGACTGACGACACGTTCATCGCCGACCTGTCGGTGGCCACCAACGCGGGGCAAATTAAGACCGGTGCCCCGGCGCGCGGCGAGCGGGTCGCGAAGTACAACCAGCTGCTGCGGATCGAGGAGCACCTCGGAGACGCCGCGGTGTACGCGGGCGCCTCGGCGTTCCCGAGGTTCTCCGCCTCCTGACCGTGGCCCAGCCGACAAGCCCAGCTACCCCCCGGGGCGAGGGATCCGTCCCCGGGGGTAGCGCCCCCGCGCCCGCGGGAGCACACCCGCCAGGGCACGCGGCGGCCATCGCGGCGACCGCGCGGTCGACCCGGCTCACCGGCCGGGCGGCCGTTCTGGCCGTAGTGATCTGCGCCATCGCCCTTAGCCTGGCCTACCCGGTGCGTGAGTACATCGCGCAGCGGCAGCAGATCGATCAGCTACTCGCGCAGCGGCAGGCGATGACCGCGCAGGTCAACGCCCTCCAGCAAGAGGCGAACCGGCTGGGACAGACGAGCTACATCGAGCAGCAGGCCGAATCGCAGCTCCACATGTGCTTCCCCAACGAGCAGTGCTACGAGGTCATCGACGGCCACCCGCCGTCGCGGACTCCGGCGGCCAGGCCGCAGGAGGATCCCTGGTATGCCAAGCTCTGGCAGTCCGTGCAGCGGGCCGACCAGGAGTCGCCACGGTGACTGGCGAGCAGGATCGCCCGTCAGCTTCCCGGGTAACCACAGCGGACGTGGCTGCCATCGCCGAGCAGCTGGGCCGTGAGCCGCGCGGCCTTCGGGCGGTTGCGCACCGCTGCCCGTGCGGGTTGCCCGACGTGGTCGAGACGGCGCCACGGCTGCCCGATGGGACGCCGTTTCCCACGCTCTACTACCTGACCTGCCCGCGGGCTACCGCCGCCGTCAGCGGCCTGGAGGCCAGCGGCCTGATGCGGGAGATGACCGAGCGGCTGGCCGGCGAGGCGAGCCGTACGGCCTACCAGCGGGCACACGAGGACTACCTCGCCCGGCGGGACGCCGCCGCCGACGAGGCTGGGGTGGCCCGCCTTCCGGCCGGCACGCAAAGCGCTGGGGGCATGCCTGAGCGGGTCAAGTGCCTGCACGCGCTGGTGGCGCATGAGCTGGCCGTGCCGGGCGCGAATCCGTTCGGCCGCGAGGCCATTGACGCCATCGGCGAGTGGTGGTCCAGGGGGCCATGCGTAGATCCGGAGGAGGCAGGGTGACGTCGCGGACGGTAGCCGCCATTGATTGCGGGACAAACTCTATTCGCCTGCTTATCTGTGACATCGATACAGAACGGAACCGCCTGACTGACCGGGCCAGGGAAATGCGCATCGTGCGGCTCGGCGAGGGCGTGGACGCCACTGGCCGCCTCGCGCCAGCGGCATTGGACCGGACGATGGCCGCGCTGGGTGAATACACCGACATGATTGGCCGGCTTGCGCCCGAGGCACTGCGCGGGCAGGCCGTGCGCATGGTGGCCACTAGCGCCACGAGAGACGCGGAGAACTCACAGGAGTTCACCAGCCGGGTCAAGGAAGTGCTCGGCATTGCCCCGGAGGTGGTGACCGGAGATGAGGAGGCGCGGCTCTCCTTTATCGGGGCCACCGGGGAGCTGGGCGGGGCGTTCGCACCGTACCTGGTCGGTGACATCGGCGGTGGCTCAACCGAGCTCGTGCTTGGGGATGCCTCGGGGGTCCGTGGTGGCCGGTCGGTCAACATCGGGTGCGTCCGGATGACGGAGCGGCATCTGCACGGGGACCCGCCGCAGCCGGGTGAGGTGGCCGCCGCGACCGCTGACATCGACGCGGCCCTCGATGACGCGGCGCGCGGCAACTTCGGCGCCGGTGACTCGGCCGGGCAGGCAAGGACGCTGGTCGGGCTGGCCGGATCGGTGACGACGGTGGCGGCCATCGCGCTCGGTCTCGCCGAGTATGACTCCCAGCGGATCCACCACTCGCATATCCGGGCGGAGCAGGTTCACGAGATCTGCGTCCAGTTGCTTGGGCAGACCCGGGCACAGCGGGCCGCGATCGGTGCCATGCATCCCGGCCGGGTGGACGTGATCGGCGCGGGCGCGCTGATACTCGACCGGATCATGGCGAAGTTCGGGTTCGGCGAGGTGCTGGTCAGCGAGCACGACATCCTGGATGGCATCGCCTGGTCGCTGGCGACGTGAGCGTCGGCGAGGCCTTCGTGCCGCCGGGGACGGGGTGGCCGGAGGATCCGGCCAGCCCGGATACTCCCGTGGCCCACGACGCTGGCGAGGTCGCGGAACTGGCCGCGAGTGCCGGCGGCCTCGCTGAGCTGGTCGCCAGGCAGTCCGTCTGCCGGGCCTGTCCGCGCCTCGTCGCCTGGCGGGAGGAGGTGGCCATCACGCGTCGCAAGTCCTTCAGGGAAGAGCGCTACTGGGGACGGCCCATCGCTGGCTGGGGCGACCCGTCGGCTCGCATCCTCATCGCCGGCCTTGCCCCCGCCGCGCACGGCGGGAACAGGACGGGGCGGGTCTTCACCGGGGACCGTAGTGGCGACTTCCTGTTCGCCGCCCTGCACCGTCAGGGCCTAGCCGCGCAGCCGACGAGCGTCCGCGCGGGAGATGGCCAGCGGCTGATCGGGACCCGGATGGCCGCGGCGGTCCGCTGCGCACCGCCGGACAACAAGCCCACCCCAGGCGAGCGTGATCGCTGTTCCCCCTGGCTGGCGGCCGAGCTGGCCCAGATGGCGGGAACGCTCCGGGTGATCGTCTGCCTGGGCGGGTTCGCCTGGCAGGCCCTGTGGGCCCCGCTCGCCGCCGCGGGGTGGAAGGCTCCTCGTCCGCGGCCGGCCTTCGCCCACGGCGCGGAGGTCGTCCTGCCCGGCCCGACGGCTGCTGCCGCGCGGCCGCTGCTGCTCATCGGCTGCTACCACCCGAGCCAGCAGAACACCTTCACCGGCCGCGTTACGCCGGAAATGGTCGATTCTGTCCTCATTCGTTCCCGTGAGTTCGCCGGGTATCAGCCATAGCCGGTATCCGTCATAGCCCGGGCTGAATTCTCTTTGCCGGTTAAATCGGAATTTCGGAGTACGCTTAGTGTGCCCCCGTAGCCCAAAGGGTAGAGGCCGACCCCCTAAAAGGGTCCCCAGTGTCGGTTCGAGTCCGACCGGGGGCATTCAGCATTTGCAGCTGCACCGGGCGATAGCAATTGCATTTGCACGGTTCATCAGTTGGCCGTTGGGCAGTGGGGAACTCAGGAATTGCCGTCTCGGCCCGCGCAGGCGCGCCGCCGCTACGCGCCGGACAGGCGCAAGCGCCGCCGGATCTCGTACTCGTGGACGATCGCGGCCGCGTAGCGGTCGCAGATCCCGTGCTCGTCAGCGAGCCAGTTGACTCGCTCTTCCCGGCGCAGGAACGCCGGGCCGGACTCCAAGTGGGCGAACCACTCGGCCAACTCGCGCCCCGTCTGGAACGGGATGCGCGCGATCAGGCTCTTGTGCATGTCTGGCGAGTGCGTCAGCGACATTGGCACCTCCAGGGAAGCCGCTTTCTGTTGAGACTGCACCATGCGGGCTCGCCTGGCAACCCCCAGGATGCAACCATCCTGTTATGTCTCGTTTGGCCAGACGTTGCTGACCGGCGGCCCAAGCGTGACCTTCCACGCCGCTCACCTGGCGCATCTGGAGTTCCTCTAACGCCACGGGGCACGGCACGCACGGGGGGCTCGTGCCGCACGGCGCGGCACGAGCCCCCCAGCGCCCGACCTAGCTCAGCCGCTCGACGATCAGCGCCATGCCCTGGCCGCCGCCCACGCACATCGTCTCAAGGCCAATGGACTTGTCGTGGAAGGCCAGGCTGTTGACCAGCGTGGAGGTAATGCGTGCCCCGGTCATGCCGAACGGGTGCCCGACCGCGATCGCCCCGCCGTTCACGTTCAGCCGGTCGAGCTCAATGCCAAGGTCCCGGTAAGACGGGATGACCTGAGCGGCGAACGCCTCGTTGATCTCCACGAGGTCCACATCGGAGATGGACATCCCGGCCCGGCGCAGCGCCTGCCGCGACGCCTCGACGGGGCCAAGGCCCATGATCTCGGGCGACAGCGCGCTGACCCCGGTCGACACGATCCTGGCCAGCGGGGTCAGGCCCAGTTCCGCCGCCTTGGCGTCGCTCATGATCACGACCGCCGCCGCCCCGTCGTTCAGCGGGCAGCAGTTCGCCGCCGTCACGGTCCCGTTCTCGCGGAACGCCGGCTTCAGGCCCGACACCTTCTCAAGCGTCGTACCTGGCCGGGGGCCGTCATCCGCCGACACCACGGTGCCGTCAGGAAGCGTGGCCGGGGTGATGTCCCGCTGCCAGAAGCCGTTGGCCAGGGCCTTTTCCGCGAGGTTCTGCGAGCGGACGCCGAACTCATCCTGCTCGGCCCGGGTGATGCCGCGCAGTGCCGCCACGTTCTCCGCCGTCTGGCCCATCGCGATGTAGATATCGGGAAGCGCGCCGTCCTCGCGCGGGTCATGCCAGGACGCGGGGGTGCCAGCACTGGCCGCCGCCGTTTGCCCGGTGCGCTCGGCCGCGGTGGCGAACAGCGGGTTGACCGCGTCGCGCGGGTCGCTGGTGCCATGCACGGTGCGGGACACGCACTCCACGCCGGCCGAGATGAAGGCATCGCCCTCGCCGGCCTTGATCGCGTGGAAGGCCATCCGGGTGGTCTGCAGCGATGACGAGCAGTACCGGTTGACGGTGGTGCCGGGGACATGGTCGTAGCCGAGCAGCACGGCCACCACACGGGCCATGTTGAAGCCCTGCTCGCCGCCGGGCAGGCCGCAGCCGAGGATCAGGTCGTCGATGTCGGCCGGGTCGAGCTCGGGGACCTTGGCCAGCGCTGCCTGGACCATCTGCACGGTCAGGTCGTCGGGCCGGATCGAGGCGAGCGATCCCTTGAATGCCCGGCCGATGGGGGAACGGGCGGTGGCAACGATGACGGCTTCGGGCATGGCGGGTGTCACTCCTCGCGTGTTGCGGTGGTGGTATCACCAGCGTAAGCCTTAGACCGATAGCGTCTACATCATGCAGGTGTATGACTCGCTTACCCAGGTCATGGGGGGCACGCCGCTGATCCGGCTGCGCTCAGTGACTCGTGGTGTCGTCCAGCCGGACGAAGATCAATTTCCCAACGTGCTCGCCAAGGTGGAGTACCTGAACCCCGGCGGCTCGGTGAAGGACCGGATCGCGCTGCGTATGGTGCTCGCAGCGGAGAGCTCAGGACAGCTGTCACCAGGCGGGGTAATCGTCGAGCCGACCTCGGGCAACACCGGGGTTGGGCTGGCGATCGTCGCACAAGAACGCGGCTACAGCTGCATCTTTACCTGCCCGGACAAGGTGGCGCAGGACAAGATCAACGTCCTGCGCGCCTACGGGGCCCAGGTAGTGGTCTGCCCGGGCGCCGTTCCCCCCGAGCACCCTGATTCCTACTACAGCGTGGCCCGGCGGCTAGCCCGCACCACGCCGGGCGGATGGCAGCCGGACCAGTACGCCAACCCCGAGAACCCGCTGGCGCACTATTACTCAACCGGGCCGGAGATCTGGGCGCAGACCGACGGGCGGGTAACGCACTTCGTGGCCGGCATCGGCACCGGCGGCACCATCTCGGGCACCGGCAAGTACCTCAAGGAAATCTCAGGCGGGCGGGTCCGGATCATCGGCGCCGACCCCGAGGGCTCGGTGTACTCGGGAGGCTCAGGGCGGCCCTACCTGGTCGAGGGGGTCGGCGAGGACATCTGGCCGACCACCTACGACGGGTCCGTGGTCGACGAGGTGATCGCGGTCTCCGACGCCGACTCGTTCCGTATGACCCGGCGACTGGCCCAGGAGGAGGCGCTGCTTGTCGGCGGCTCCTGCGGGCTGGCCGTCGTGGCCGCGCTTACCGTGGCGGCCTCGGCCCCGCCCGACTCCGTCATCGTGGTCCTGCTGCCTGACGGCGGGCGCGGGTACCTGTCGAAGATCTTCAACGACGAGTGGATGGCCGACTACGGCTTCCTGACCTGCTCCTCGACCGAGCCGACCGTGTCCGACGTCATCGCCTCACTGCACCGGGACCCGGAACTGCCGACCCTGGTGCACGTCCACCCGGAAGAGACCGTGGCCGCGGCGGTCGCGCTGCTGCGTGAGTATGAGGTGTCGCAACTGCCGGTCGTCCGAGAAGAACCGCCGCTGATGGCGGCCGAGGTCGCCGGATCGGTCGCCGAGCGAGACCTGCTCGACGCGCTCGTCGCCGGCCGGGCCCGGCCGCAGGACCCGGTGGCCGAGCACATGTCGCCGCCACTGCCGCTCATCGGGTCAGGCGAGTCGGTGACGGCCGCCGCTTCCGTACTCGAGCATTCGGGTGCCGCGTTGGTGCACGTCGAGGGCAAGCCGACGTCGATCGTCACCCGCCAGGACCTATTGGCCTTCTTCGCTGGTAAGGGGTAAACCGTTGACCGCATCCGACTTCAGCTTCGAGACACTCGCCATCCACGCGGGCCAAGAGCCCGACCCGGTCACCGGGGCGGTCATACCGCCGATCTATCAGACCTCCACGTTCGCGCAGGACGGCGTCGGCGGGACGCGGGGCGGATATGAGTACTCCCGCACGGCCAACCCGACCCGGACCGTGCTTGAAGAGTGCCTGGCGGCACTCGAGGGCAGCGGGACGGCCGGCAGCGCCAGGGCGTTCGCCTTCGCGTCAGGCATGGCGGCGGAGGACTGCCTGCTGCGGGTCATCTGCCGTCCAGGCGACCACGTCCTCATCCCCTCGGACGCCTACGGTGGCACGTTCCGGCTGTTCGACAAGGTGCTGCGCCGCTGGGGCGTCAGCTACGACGCGGTGCCACTGCACGACATCGCCGCGGTCAGCGCGGCGCTGGCTGAGGCGTCGCGGGCCGGGCACCCGGCCCGGCTGGTCTGGGCCGAGTCGCCGACCAACCCGCTGCTGTCCGTGCCTGACCTGAGCGCGCTGGCCGCGGCCGCCCACGAGCACCAGGCGCTCCTGGTGGCCGACAACACCTTCGCCTCCCCGTACCTGCAACGCCCGCTGGCCCTCGGGGCCGACGTTGTCGTCCACTCCACCACCAAGTACCTGGGCGGCCACTCCGACGTGGTGGGCGGCGCAGTGGTACTCACCGACCAGGACATGGCGGAGGAACTGGCCTTCACGAGGAACGCCACCGGCGGCGTGCCCGGCCCGTTCGACTGCTGGCTGACGCTGCGCGGCATCAAGACGCTGGCGGTCCGGATGGACAGGCACTGCGCCAACGCCGAGCGGATCGCGGAGATGCTGTCCGGCCACCCGGCCGTCTCCGAGGTCCTGTACCCGGGACTGTCATCGCACCCGACCCATGACATCGCGGCCAAGCAGATGCGCGCCTTCGGCGGGATGGTGTCGTTCCGGCTGGCGGGCGGTCGGTCTGCGGCCGTCGACGTCTGCGGAAGGACCAGGCTCTTCACGCTCGGGGAGTCCCTGGGCGGTGTCGAGTCGCTGATCGAGCATCCGGCCCAGATGACCCACGCGTCCGCCGCGGGGTCGGCGCTCGAGGTGCCCGCCGACCTCGTCAGGCTATCGGTGGGCATCGAGGACGCCGACGACCTGATCGCCGACCTCAGGCAGGCGCTTAAGTAAAGGGAACGCGGCTTCAGGCCTGGGCGGCGGCAGTTTCCTGCGGCCCAGGGCTGGTCGCGGCCTCGGCGGATCCCTCGGCTGGGTCCGCCGCGGCGACGGCCTCTGCCGTGACCGCCTCCTGCGCGGCCGCGATCCTCTCCGCCTCCCGGGCCTCCTCGGCGGCTAGCGACTGGTAACGCAGCGCGAACCAGGCGCCGAGGGCGAGCGCGACCCCGAGGACGGCGCTGCCTCCGATGCGGACCAAGTGGTGCTGCTGGGCGAGCAGGAACCTCCCCGTTTCACCAAAGCACACAAGGGCGAGCAGCGCGAGGATGATCGTCGCGGCGATTCGGCCCGGTCCGACCTTCTCGTCATCATTAGTTAGCACAGAAGACATAGCAATGCTCCAAAGGAAATCAGCGGCAGGACGACCTTAGCTCATCGCCGTCCGCGAGCGCTCCGGGTCCTTAGGAAGTCGCTAACTACATACTCGCCGAGCCGCTCGGGCGCGGCCCGCAGCACCCGGCCGCCGTTTCGCTTGGCGACGTTGTCTACGAACCGGCTCAGCCGGTCATCATCGGCCAGCATGAAGATGTTGAGCGCCGCCCTGCGCCTGGTCATCTTGTCGACCTCGGCCAGCGTCAGCGCGACCGTCTCTGGGGATGGCGGCCAGTCAAAGAAGGGCTGCCCGTTGCGCTGCAGGTGCGCGGTCGGCTCCCCGTCGGTCACGATCAGCACCACCGGGTCGTGGTCCGGGTGCTTGTCCAGGTGCCGGCCGGCCAGCATGAGCGCGTGATGCAGGTTCGTGCCCTGCACCATGTGCCACCCAAGCCCGGCAAGCTCGGTCTCCCGCAGCTCCCTGGCGTAGTCGGAGAAGCCGACGACCTGGATGGCGTCCTGCGGGTACTTGCTGCGCAGCAGGGCGTGCAGCGCCAGCGCCGTCTGCTTGGCTACCGCCCAGGTGCCGCGCAGCGCCATCGAGTAGGACAGGTCGACCAGCAGGCACACGGCCGCCGCGCTGCGTCGTTCGGTCTCCGCCACCTGGAAGTCCTGCGGCGCGAGCTGCACCCGGCCCCGTCGCGGTGCGGCCGCACCGCGCAGCAGGGCGGAGCGCACCGTGGCCGGGACGTCGATCGGCTGCTCGTCGCCGAACTCCCACTCCCGCGTCGCCCCGGTCAGCTCGCCCGCCTGGCCGGCGTCCTGCCGGTCGTGATCGCCATCGCGGCCGGCGCTGTCAAGGCCGGCGAACACGCGGCGCAGGGCCGTGTCGCCAAGCCGTCGCACCGCCTTGGGCGTGAGATCGAGGTTGCCGCCGCTGCGCGTCAGGTAGCCCTGCTTCTCCAGCTCGCGTTCCACCTGGCGGAGGGCCTCGATGTCATCGACCGCCTGACGGCCAAGCGCCCGGGCAACGGCCTCCTCGTCGATGTCGTCAAGTGAGGCGCCCGCGTAGTCCTGGGCCAGCGCGCTCTCCAGGTCCGCGAGGTCGGCGAGCTCGGCGACCGCGCTGGTGGCATCGCCAAGGCCGAGCGGCTCATCGCCCGACATCCGCATCCCGCGCTGTGGCCTGCCAAGTTCGGGCCGCCGAGCGCGCAGCGCGTCGGCAAGTCCCGCCATCTCGGCCGCGAGGCCGGCGTCCTCCATGGCCTGTGACATCAGGCCAGCCAGCTCCTCGCGCTGCTCGTCCGACAGCGACGCCAGCAGCCGCTCTGCCGCCATCATCCGTCGCGTCAGCGAGTCGACGAGCTCCTCGAGGTCCTGGGGATTTTCGGGAAACATGTCGCCGAACTCGGCCATGAAGCGGTCGAAGTCTTCCTGGGTGTGCTCGCCGCGGGCGTCGTCGTTCATCATCTGGGTGAGCTGCGAGAGCATGTCCCTGACCCGTTGCATGGCGGCCGGGTCCGGATTCTCCAGGGCCTGCTTCATGCCGCGGAACTGGCTGTCGAGCACCTCGCGCCGCAGCAGGTCCCGCAGCTTGTCGAAGGTCTCCCTGGCCGCCTGCGACCGCCAGTCGTAGTCGGCCAGCTGCCTGATGGCCTGGGAGGTGTCACTGGGCAGGTCCTCAAGGTCGGCTTCCCGCATCCGCGCCTCATCGCTCGGGTCGGGGAACAACTCGGCCCGCTCCTGACCGACCGCCGTGTCGAGCAGCGCACGGGCCTGCTCGAGCATGCCGTCAAGGCGCCCGCTGCGGCGCAGGTCCCGCTGCCGATCGCGCACCCGGCGCAGCAGGTCATCAAGGCCGCGCCGGTCACTCCAGCCGCGCCGCAGCAGGTCACGAAGCGCGTCAAGCGGCGACCCGCCGCCCAGGATCGAGTCACCCATCTCGTCGAGTGCCTCGCGCACGTCATATGGCGAGGACAGCGGGTCGGGCCCGCCGTCGTAGGGGCCGTACCGGTAGTTGGCCATCGCTGTCGCCTCCTGCCCTTCGTGGGATCGTGCTCGGCTCCCGGGGCGCGCCGGGGAGCCCCGTCACGTCTCCCGGTAGACCGTTACCCCGTCCGAGGTGTCCTTGGAGAGGCGGCGCAGCAGGTAGAGGCCCTCGAGGGCAAACTCGACCGCCGCCGCGGCCTCGCCGAAGGACTCGCCGCCCTCCATGCCGAGGCGCTCCATGATCTTGGCGAGGCCGGGCACCTCCCCGGTCCGCCGCAGCAGCTCGGACGCGGGGACCAGCTCACCCGAGCTGATCGTGGTGCCCTCCGTGAACTTGTCGAGCAGGCCGGACAGGTCAGCGCCGCCGAGCCTGGCCCGAAACGTCTCCACGGTCGCCCGGCGCAGCAGGTGCCCGAGGATCTCGTCCTCGCGGCCCTCCTCGCTGACCTCGAACTCGACCTTCCCCCGCAGCGTGGCCACGATGGGCGGCAGGTCGCAGACCCGGGCCACGGGCAGCTCGTCGCGAGACTCGGCCGCCAGCGCGGAGCGGCGAACCGCGGCCGCCGCCGCGCTCTCCGCCGCCGCGATCGCGAACCGGGCCGAGACACCGGACCGTGTGTCGACCGCCGGTGACTCGCGGACCAGCCGGGTGAACCGGGCGATGATCTCGGTGATGTGCGCGGGCAGCACGGCACCAGGGTCCCGTCCGCCCCAGGACATCTCGGCTTCCTGCGTGATCAGGGAGAGCTCGGTGTCGAGCGAGACCGGGTAGTGGGTGCGGATCTCCGCTCCGAAGCGGTCCTTCAGCGGGGTGATGATCCGCCCCCTGTTTGTGTAGTCCTCGGGGTTGGCGCTGGCCACAAGCACGATGTCGAGCGGCAGGCGCAGCGCGTAGCCCCGGACGCCGATGTCCCGCTCCTCCAGGACGTTCAGCAGGGCCACCTGGATGCGCTCGGCGAGGTCGGGAAGCTCGTTCAGGCAGAAGATCCCGCGGTTCGTCCGGGGGACGAGGCCGTAGTGGATGGTCTCAGGGTCGCCGAGAGTCCGGCCCTCGGCCACCTTGACCGGGTCGATGTCACCGATGAGGTCGCCGACGCTGGTGTCAGGGGTGGCGAGCTTCTCGCCGTAGCGGTCGGCGGGCTGCCGCCAGCTGACCGGCAGGTCGTCGCCGAGCTCGGTGGCCAGTCGCTGGCAACGTGCGCACATCGGCTGGTAGGGGTGGTCGTTGATCTCGCACCCGGTGACCACGGGTGACCAGTCGTCGAGCAGGCCGGTCAGGGTGCGGATGAGTCGGGTCTTGCCCTGGCCGCGCTCGCCAAGCAAGATCACGTCGTGGCCCGCCAGGAGCGACCGCTCCAGGTGCGGCAGGACCGTCTGCTCGAATCCAACGATGCCGGGGAACCGGTCCGTGCCCGCCCGCATCCTCGCAAGGAGATTGTCTCTGATCTCCTGCTTGACAGTCCGGTAGACGTGGCCGCTCGCGCGCAGCTCGCCGAGCGTGCTCGCGTGCGGATGCTGGCTGTGGGGCTGCTGGCTAAATGGCTGCACCCTTCGACAGTATGTCGCGACCTTGAGTGTTCGCATCCCCGGGTCCCCACAAGATCACCTCAGCGGCCGGGAGACTGGGCCCAGGTTTGGGGTCGGCCCGCCTGTGCGCCTACTGTCTAGCCGTGACGACGATTCCTCTGGTAGTGACTTCGGACGACGTGGTCGCGGCCCGCGAGACGCTTCGCGACGTGATCTCGCCGACGCCGGTGCTGTACTCGCGTGTGCTGTCCGAGCTAGTCGGCGGCCCGGTTTACCTGAAGGCCGAGAACCTTCAGCGGACCGGGTCGTTCAAGGTCCGCGGTGCTTACCTTCGGATCTCACGGCTGTCGGACGCCGACCGCGCCCGGGGCGTTGTCGCGGCCAGTGCGGGCAACCACGCCCAGGGCGTGGCCCTAGCCGCCTCGATGCTGGGAACGACCGCGACCGTTGTCATGCCGGAGCGTGCCCCGCTGCCCAAGATCCAGGCGACCAAGGGCTACGGGGCGGACGTGGTCCTGCACGGCGCCGGCGTGGAGGAGGCCCTCGACGAGGCGCTGCGGATCGCCGAGCGGACGGGCGCGGTCTTCATCCACCCCTATGACCATCCTGACGTCGTGGCCGGGCAGGGCACCGTCGGCTTTGAGATCATCGAGCAGTGCCAGCAGGTCAAGTCCATCCTCGTGCCGGTCGGCGGGGGCGGCCTGGCGGCGGGCATCGCCGTCGCGGTCAAGAGCCTCGACCCTCAGGTCCGCGTCATCGGCGTGCAGGCCGAGGCCTCGGCGATCCGGGCGCACACCACGCTGGCCGACGGCATCGCGGTCGCCAGCCTCGGCGATATCCCCACCGGGATCCTCAGCTCCTATGCGGACCGCATGATCGAGGTGTCGGAGGCGGCGCTGTCCCGGGCGCTGCTGCTCTGCCTTGAGCGGGCCAAGCAGGTCGTTGAGGCGGCGGGAGCGGCCGCGGTCGCTGCCTTGCTCGAGCGCCCTGATGAGTTCGAACCGCCGGTCGTCGCCGTTCTGTCCGGCGGGAACATCGACCCTCTGCTGCTGTCCAAGCTGCTGCGGCACGGGCTGGCCGCGGCCGGCCGGTACCTGGCGTTCCGGTGCCGGCTGCCCGACCAGCCGGGGTCACTGGCCGGCCTGCTCGGCGACGTCGCCGGCCTGGGCGCCAACGTGCTCGCAGTCAGCCATGAGCGTCTTTCCCCGAGCCTGCTCGTCGACGAGGCCGAGGTGTCGCTGCAGGTCGAGACGCGCGGCCCGGACCACTGTGCGGAGGTCAAGAAGAGCCTGCAGGCGGCCGGCTACGTCCTGTCCTTTACCTGAGTCCCCGGCAGGATCGACAGCCCGGAATTCGCGTCACGGTTCTAGGCCGACCTCCCGCGATCGCGGTCTCATGGTCCCCTCTGCGGCTAGCCCGTCCCGGCCGCCTCACGAATCGCAAGATGTAGGGAAAGAAAACCCGGCTGCGAAAACTTTACCACATGCAAGCGTCGTAGATCCTTCACAACCGTAAAAGCTTTCGCAATCACGTCCGACGAGGGATCTGGCTTGTGTGCCGACTGAGTCCCAGGGTGCGTGGGTGAGGCAGGCGGGCGCGTGAGGCGAGGCCGCGGCCATGGCGTTGCGGGGCCGGGGGACTGCGGGGCGGGGGCGCGGGGCGGGGGGCCGCAGGGAGGCCGCGGGGCGGGTGCCGCCCCGCGGTTGGTGCCACTGTGGCAAGAGGGCGAGAAGACCGCCGTCCCGGCTACTGGGGCACCGCGTCCTTGATCAGGTCATCGGCGATCTCGAGCACGATCTCGCGGAGCTCGGCCGGGTCGAGGTCGTCCTTGCCGTGGAAGTACATGAAGCAGGCGCTGGTGGAGAAGAACGCCACGGTCGCCCGGACCCGCGCCCGTGCGCTGGCGTCCTGGCCCGCGATCAGCTCGACCAGCGTGTCAAGGCGCGGGCGGAACTGCTCGAAGCGGTGCTTGCCTGACTCGTGGTTGTGCACGGTGGCCTGGTTCTGCTCGAGGAACCTGAAGACATCACTGCCGTCGGCGAGCACCGCGACGTAGCGATCGAGGATCTCGCGGCCGGTAGCGGGACCGGGCGGCTGCTCCTTGGCCCAGTCGATCAGCGCGTCGAGCCGAGCGAAGTGATCCTCGGTGAAGCTGCGGACGATGTCTTCCTTGGACTTGAAGTGGTAGTAGAGCGCGGCCTTCGTGACGCCGAGGCGCTCGGCGATCTCGCGCAGCGACGTCCGCTCGTAACCCTGCTCGGCGAACAGCTCAAGGGCGACGCGCTGGATGCGGGCACGGGTATCGCCGCGCCTGCCTCCCTGCCCGTCGCGCGAGACCTGCCCGTCCCGCGGAACTTGCCCGTTGCGGGCAGCCTGCCCGTCCTGGGCGACCTGCCCGTCCCGGGGAACCTCGGCGTCCATGCTCCTGCTGTGCCCTCCGCGTTGCTTCGTACTCCCCGTCCCGTTGGCCAGAATTTTACTTGACGGCCGGTAAGTACGGAGCATACCGTTTCGATGGTAGATAAACTAGCCGGGCGGCAAGTAAGTTTTGCCCTATTTTAGGCGGCACGCACACATCCGAGAAGGGGAGTCAAGCGTGAGCGAGGTAAGCGCAGCCAGTGGGGCCGGCGCGCCGGATGGCGGGGGCACGCCAGCCTCGGGAGGCGAGCAGGCGGGCGGTTCGCCCTACCTGAGCCACCGGCAGATCATGATCATTCTCCCGGGCCTCCTGCTGGCCATGATGCTGGCCATGCTCGACCAGCTCATCGTGGGCACCGCGCTGCCCCGGATCGTGGGTGACCTAGGCGGGGTCTCGCACCTGTCCTGGGTGGTCACCGCCTACACCCTGGCATCCACCGTGACCACGCCGTTCTACGGCAAGCTCGGCGACATGTACGGGCGCAAGAAGCTGTTCATCTTCTCCATCGTCTTGTTCCTCGTCGGCTCGGCGCTGTCCGGGCTGTCGTGGTCGATGGCGACGCTGATCACCTTCCGCGCGCTGCAGGGCCTGGGCGCGGGTGGCCTGATGGTCGGGGCCATGGCCACCCTGGGCGAGATCGTGCCGCCCCGCGAGCGCGGCAAGTACATGAGCTACTTCATGGTCGTGATGATGTTCGCCACGATCGGCGGCCCGCTACTCGGCGGCTACATCACCGAGGCCATCTCCTGGCGCTGGATCTTCTTCATCAACCTGCCGATCGGCGGCGCGGCGCTGCTCTACCTGTTCTTCGTGATGGACCTGCCCAAGCGGCGGGTGGAGCACCGCATCGACTACCTGGGCGGCATCCTGCTTGGCGCGGTGGCGACCGCGATCATCCTGGTGGCCACCTGGGGCGGCACTGAGTACAGCTGGGGATCGTGGCAGGTTCTCGGCATGATCGGGGTCGCCGTCCTGTGCGCCGCCTGGTTCATCCGGGTCGAGCGGCGGGCCGAGGAGCCGATGCTGCCGCTGCACGTGTTCAAGAGCCGCAACTTCACCCTGGCCATGTCGATGACGTTCTTCCTCGGCCTGGGCCTGTTCGGCGTGCTGACGTTCATCCCGCTGTTCCAGCAGACCGTCCAGGGCGCCAGCCCGACCGTCAGCGGGCTGCTGCTGACCCCGATGATGGTCGGCTCGATGGTCACCTCGGTCATCGCGGGCCAGCTGGTGACCAAGACCGGCAAGTACAAGCTGCTGCCGATCATCGGCGGCCTGGTCATGACGGTCGGCATGTACCTGCTCAGCCGGCTCGGCGTACACACCACCCGGACGGACGGCGCCCTCGACTACATCGTCCTCGGCCTGGGCATGGGCCTGCTGATGCAGCTGGTCTCGCTGATCTCGCAGAACGCGGTGGAGCTGAGGGACATGGGCGTGGCCAGCAGCGCCCGGATGTTCTTCCAGCAGATTGGCGGCTCGCTCGGCGTAGCGGCGTTCGGCGCGCTGTTCGCCCACAAGCTGGCCGCGGCCACCAGCGGGCACTCGGCCGGCGGCCTGAAGGTCTCCGGTGGCTCGTTCGACCCGGCGCAGGTGGACTCGCTGCCGCCCGCGGTGCGCGAGGTGGTCTTCGGCGCCATCGCTCACGGCGTGGAGAGCGTGTTCATCTGGGGCGTGCCCGCGAGCCTGCTTGTCTTCGCGTTCGCCCTGTTCATCAAGGAAGTGCCGCTGCGCGGCCGTACCTCGAGCGAGGAGAAGCCGGCGCCAGAGCCGGAGCTGATCGCCTAGCGGGCGGGCCAAGGGCCGAAGGCACGGAGAGCCTAAATCAGGGCGCCCGACGGGAACGTTCCGTCGGGCGCCCTGGCGTTATCATGCGCCGTGGTAAGGCACGGCCTCGACGATCTCGACCGAGGCTGACCGCCCGTTAGGCAGCGTGTAGCTGGCGGTCTCGCCGACCTTCTTGCCACTGATCGCCGCGCCGAGCGGCGACTTCGGCGAGTACACGTCGATGGGCGCGCCGCTCTCCTCGCGCGAGGCAAGCAGGAACGTCACTTCTTCGTCGTCCCCAGCGAAACGGACCGTCACGGTCATGCCAGGGCCGACCACGCCCTCGGTGCGCGGCGGCTCGCCAACCCGCGCGTTCTCCAGGATCTGCTGGAGCTGGAGGATGCGGCCCTCCCGCTGGCCCTGCTCATCCTTGGCCGCGTGGTAACCGCCGTTCTCGCGCAGGTCTCCCTCTTCGCGGGCCGCC
>Ga0335072_10001287_pt1 | contig 41281 bp, 23 predicted proteins | sample Lox_Sample_21_FD_206725 | JGI IMG/M metagenome (GOLD analysis project Ga0335072, IMG submission 206725) | Soil microbial communities from Loxahatchee National Wildlife Refuge, Florida, United States - Lox_Sample_2.1 | ecosystem: Environmental > Terrestrial > Soil > Wetlands | place: USA... | reverse complement strand
AGGCCGCAAGGCCGCAAGGCCGGCGGGGCGCCAGCGAGTGGGGTACGCTGCGGCCGGTTAGCTGTGCGCCGGGTGGGTAGCTGGCGGGCAGCCTGCCACCTATGGGCTGCTTACCGCGGAACGATCCGGGATCTGGCGGGCCAGGGTGGTTCACGTCTGGCTCTGGTGATGGTGGCTGGCTGAGGAGGCAGGGTGGCGGCGGACGCGAGTGCGCAGATCACGGAGCTGGCCATGGATGATCACGCGTGCCTGACGTTCGGCGAGGAGGAAGAGCTCCTGGACCTGACGTCGGCGTTCGTCCGCGACGGGCTGAAATCGGGCCTGAAGGTGGTGTGGCTCAGCGACGGCCTCCCCCAGCTGGCGGAGCTCGGGCGGCGGGGCGTCCAGGTGCCGCCGGACGGCGGTCGCGGGCAGCTGGTCACGGCCGGGTGCGAGGGGCAGCTGCTGTCCGGGCGGGCGTTCCGCGCGGATTCCGCGCTCGACTGGCTGTCTCGGCAGGTTGAGTCTGCGCGCGAAAACGGCTTCCCGGGCCTGCGGGTGGCGGTGGACATGGGCTGGGCGCTGCGCCCGGTCGCCGGGATCGAGGAACTGCCGAAGTTCGAGGAGGGCATCGCGGCCGCGCTGGCGGGCACCGCGGCGTCGGTGCTGTGCCAGTACGACCGGGAGCGGTTCGACCCGGTGACGCTGGCGTCGGTGGCTGGGTCTCATACCCGCTCGGTCGCGGCCGCGACCTATCACGCGGACGCGGTGCTGCGGATCTGCCGCCAGTACGCCCCGCCCGGGATCAGGATCGCCGGGGAGATCGACTACCAGGCCGAGGAGGCGCTGGCGCTGGCGCTGGCGGAGGCGGTCCGGCTCGGCGGCGACGTCGTGATCAACCTGGCCGCGCTGGCCTTCGCCGACGCCCGCTCCACCGCCATGATCGCCGACGCCGTGCACACGATGGCCGCCACCGGGACCGTGGTGCTTCGCTGCCAGCCCCCGGTCGCAGCCGGATTCGCCCGGCTCGGTCTCGAGGGGCTCGCGGGAGTCAGGCTGGCAGCCGATGGCCGCTGAGCCCGGCCGGCAGGCGGCCCCGAAGGAGGCCCTCGACGCGGACGGCCAGCCGGCCGTCCCGGCCGCGCTGGAGCAGGACTTCGACGCCGGCTCGCTGTACGCGCTGCGCTCCGCCGTCGCCGCCCACGCCGCCGACGCGGGGCTGTCCCCCGGCCGGGTGTACGACGTGGTCGCGGCCGCGCACGAGCTGGCGGCCAACGCCATCCGGCACGGCGCCGGGCACGGCCGACTTCGGCTGTGGACCGCCGAAGGGGTTCTCACCTGCCAGGTCGCCGACAACGGAACCGACCCCGGCGGGGACCTTGGCGTGCACCCTGAGGCGACGGAATGGCCGGTCCAGTTCTCGCACGGCCTGTGGATGGTCGGGCATATCGCCGACCGGTTCACCATCGACCATGACCAGCCCGGAACCATCGCCACGTTCACCATGACCCTCTAGGTCCAGCGGACTTGTCCTAGCGCAAAGCCGCCCTGACGACGCCGGCTCCCCATTCGCCAACGTCGGCCTCCGGAACGCGCTGCGCCGCGCGGCCCGGTGATCAGCAGGCTCCCCAAGCCGCGCTACGGGCTTGGCCAGACTAATCCGGGAGCTCGCGCCACGCCCTTGAGTAGCAGACGGGCGGCGCTGTGTCCGCCTGGCTGCGTTATGCGTTGTCGGCCATAACGCGGTCGTAAGTGCTGCGGGCGCGCGCTGCGGGCGCTGGCGCCATAGCGGGCGAGCATCTGCGGCGAGGACCAGCCATTTAGCTCCATCAGGCCTCCCTCCGAGCCGCCGAGCTGCAGTTGCTGGCGTAGGCGTCGCTGTAGCGACTAAGCAGCCGCGCCATTCACTCCTGCACGTCCCACGTGTCGGTCTGCCGCCAGCCAGTCACCTCGCCGTCGACGGCGGGCGGATCGCCTCCGCCTAGCAGCGCCACGACGCCAGCCCAGTCACGACCACGATCAGGGTCCCTGCGTCGCGTCGGGTCCTCGCTGACATCGTGCTCTGAGGCCGCTGGTGCCGGGCCGGGGGCGCTGGCCACGACGAGCATCGATGGACCGCGAGGCAGGAAAGGAGACCTGTGGCATGACCTCCGTGACGTGAGCAGCGAGATCCGTCCTGACTGGGACCTCGCCGTGCCTGGCCTTCGCGAGGCATGGGACGCGGGCGACCATTCCCGGTTCCACGGCTGGAACAGGCGCGACCGGACGGCCGCTGAACCGACATGAGTAATTACCCGTCCTTGCTGGCCCAGGCTGACCAGACCGAGCCCGTTCCACGGCGGAGTCCCGCAGCGCCCACGGGCCGGGTCGCGGTAGGGCTGCCGTAGTGTGCCCTGATCGGGATCGGCGTCGCGGTCATGGTCGCCGCCGCGCTCGCGTTGGAGGCGCCTTCGGCGGACTGGAAGCCCACCAGCTCACCCTGGCCCGGATCGGCCGGGCGTCACGCTGATCGCCGCCCCCGAGCCGGTCATGGCCCGCCGGCTCGCCGTGATCCTGGACGCCTGCCGCCGCAGGCGCACCAGCGCGGTCCTGCTGGGCACCTGGCCCATCAGGGTACCTGCCAGGCCGCCGCCGACGGGACGCCACCGTCAGCCCACCCAGCCCTGACCTGGACGGAGCCGCCTGTTCACGACGTCCTGCAAGAGGCCGGCGGCAGCCCGCCGGCCCTCGCGGACGGGCACCGGCCCTGGGACGCAGACCAGGCCGAAGGCACCTCGCTACCTCGCCCCTCGAGGCACCGCCCGCCAGCGCCGCCGCAGCCGAACAACCGCCACCAGGGCCGCTGCCCGGGAACCGCCCGGTGCAGCTGGCCCTGTTCGGCCCGCTGCGGATCACCGCAGTCGAGCAGGAAATCAGCGGCGGCATGCGCAAGGCCCGCGAGCTGCCAGCGTTCCTGGCCGGCACGCCGAGCCGCTCAGCGACGGCGGCGTCTGTGCGGCCCGATACACGGCGCTGTTCGCGGCCGACTAGTGTCATCCGCCTGAAATACGCGGATGACACTAGGAATCAGGGCTCAGCCACGGGCCAGGGAGGGTCACCGCCGCCCGTTCGGGATGATCCGGGGTCTCCCGGGTGGCGGATTACCCAGCGGTACCGTCGCCCCTGGCGTGGGCGAGGTTACCGCCCCGGCCTGGCTGGCAGGGGCCCGATCCCGAGGCCGGGCTCAGTACGCGGTCATTGCGCGCAGCCGGTCGGCGCGGGCGCGCCGCGTGACGTCGGCCCCCGGGGCGAGCAGGTCGAACCCGTGCGGGCAACCCGGATGAACATGCAGCTCGACAGGAACGCCGGCCGCGGCCAGCCGGCGCGCGTACCCGATGACCTCGTCACGGAAGATGTCAAGCCCACCGACTTCCAGGTAGGCGGCGGGCAGCCCGGCGAGATCCCGGGCGCGGGCAGGCGCCGCCGCCGCGGGGACATCCCCGGTGCCCAGCTTCCCGTCGAGCAGGGCGTGCCAGCCGGTGTAGTTGTCGTCGTAGGACCACAAGGCAAAGCCCGCCTGCGCCGGGTCCGGCACCGTGTTGCGGTCATCGAGCATCGGGTAGACCAGGATCTGCCTGGCCACCGGCAGGCCCCTGTCCCGTGCCAGCAGCGCCGTCCCCGCGGCCAGGCCGCCGCCGGCGCTTTCGCCCATCAGCGCGATGCGGCCGGGGTCGACCCCCAGCTCCCCGGCATGGGCGGCCAGCCAGGCCAAGCCCGCGTAGCTGTCTTCTACCGGGTGCGGGTGGGGATGCTCAGGGGCCAGCCGGTAGCCGACCGCGAGTACCGGCACGCCGCTTCCGGCGACGTAGGCGGCGATAGAGCGGTCGCTCTGCTCCACCGATCCCATGATCATCCCGCCGCCGTGCAAGAAGACCACGGCCGGGCCCGCCGCCGCGGGGTCATGCCCGGCCGGGGCGAACCAGCGCAGCGCGACCGGGATGCCGTCATGGGACCTGGCCGAGTAGTCCTCGCGATCGACCTCCGCGTGCTCGGGAAGCGCGGCGGTGAAGGACCGGTGCCCGACATCGCCGTTGGCGCGCAGGGCCTTCCAGTCACCTCGCGCCGCCGGCGCCAGCGGCGGCCGGTCCCCGGCGGGGGCCAGCGTCATCAGTGCCTGCAGGATTTCCGGGTCAAACGCGTAGGGCATGGTCGCCTCCGGTGAGGATGGGGTCGGTGGCCGGGATCCGGCCCTTACCTGGTTTCGCAGGTCGCCTGGCTGAGGAAGTCCCCGATGCCCGTGGTGTCCAGGCGGCCGCCGGTCATCGCGATCAGGCGGTCAAGCGAACGCGATTCGACCATGCGCAAGATCGCGGGATCGGACGCGAGAGCCGAGCCCTGCATCGCAGCGATCGCCTCCATCAGCACCGGGCCGCCGACCGGATCGGCCAGCCACTCCCTCACCGACGATGCGAGGGTCAGGGGCCCGGCCAGCGGCGGGGCTGGGACCGTGACGGTTGCCGTGAGCGGCAGGTCGCGTGACGAACCCCCGATGCTGACCTCAAAGTCGCCCCCCTCCAGGACCCAGCGGCCGTGCACGGGGCTGAAGAACGACAGGTCCCTGGCGCGCAGCTCGAAGCTGAGTAGCGCCGACTGGCCAGGTGCGATCTCGACCTTGGCGAAGGCCTTAAGCTCCCGGACGGGCCGGTCCACGCTCGATTCGACGTCGCTGACGTAGACCTGGGCGACTTCCTTGCCGGTTACCGTCCCCTCGTTGGTCACGGTCAGCTGCAGGCGCACGACGGCGTCCTCGCCCTCGCCGTCGACCACCGCCTGCAGGCCGGAGTAGGCGAAGGAGGTGTAGGACAGGCCGTGCCCGAAGGGGTAGCTGACCGGCATGTCCTTCGCGTCGTAGTAGCGGTAGCCGACGTAATGCCGCTCCCCGTAGCGGACGACGCCGGCGCTGCCGGGGAAGTTGAGGTAGGCCGGCGTGTCCTCCAGGCGCAGCGGGATGGTTTCCGCCAGCCGGCCGCAGGGATTGGCCCGGCCGAACAGCAGGTCAGCTACCGCCCCGCCGCCTGCCTGCCCGTTCAGCCATCCCTCCAGGATCGCCCGGGCCTGCTGCTCCCAGGTCGCGACCCGGACCACGCCGCCGTTGGCCAGGACGACCACCACGTTGCGGTTGACCTCAGCGACCGCCCGCAGTAGGCGAAGCTGGGCGTCCGGCAGGTCCAGGTGCTCGCGGTCGCTGCCCTCGGCATCGGCCCCGTCGGGCAGCCCGAGGAAGACGACAGCCGTCTCGGCCGCGGCGGCGGCCGTGACCGCCTCCGCCAGCAGCGCCGGGTCCTGCTCGCCGGACAGCGGATAGCCGGGCGCGAACGATACCCGCGGGTGCTCTCCGACTGCCTCCCTGATGGCGTCGAGGGCGCTGTCGACCTGGGTGGCGCTGACCTGGGAGCTGCCCGCCCCCTGGAACTTGGGCGTCCGCGCGATTTCCCCGATCACGGCCAGCGTCATGCCTCCGGTCGGGTCCAGCGGCAGGATCGCGCTCTCGTTCTTCAGCAGGACGGCCGACTCGGCGGCCGCCCGCCTCGCGAGAGCATGGTGCCGGGCGAAGTCCACCTCGCCGGGTGCGCCGGAAGCCGCGGCCGCGCGGCCGAGCATCTTCAGCAGGCGCGCGGCGGCCTGGTCGATCACCGCCTCGTCGAGGCGGCCGGCGTTGACGGCGGCGGCGAGCCGCGCCGCGCTGGAGCCGCCGGTTCCCGGCATCTCCAGGTCCAGCCCGGCAGCCGCCGCGGCGACCGGGTCCAGGACCGCGCCCCAGTCCGACACCACCACGCCGTCGAAGCCCCATTCCGCGCGCAGCACCTTGGCGAGCAGCCAGGGGTTCTGGGCGGCGTGCACCCCGTTGACCTTGTTGTAGGAAGCCATCACCGTCCACGGGGCGGCGGTGGTGACGACGTGCTCGAAACCGGCCAGGTAGATCTCCCTGAGCGTGCGCACATCGGCTTCGGCGCTGATCTCCATCCGGCCGGTTTCCTGGTTGTTGGCGGCGAAGTGCTTGACTGAGGCGCCCACGCCCCCGCTCTGGATGCCCCGGACCAGGGCGGCGCCCAGCTGGCCGCTGATGACCGGGTCCTCGGAGAGGTACTCGAAGTTGCGCCCGCACAGCGGCGTCCGCTTGATGTTGACGCCCGGCCCGAGGAGAACCGCGACGCCGGCGGCCCGGCTTTCCGCCGCGAGCGCCTCCCCCACTTCGGTGAGCAGCCCGGCGTCCCACGTCGAGCCCAGGGCCGCCGCCGTCGGGAAGCACGTGGCGGGCAGGCTCGCATCCAGGCTGAACCGCCCGACGTCCGCCAGCCTGCGGACGCCGTGCGGGCCGTCGGTCAGCATGACCGCCGCTACCCCGAGGCGCTCGACCGCCGCCGTCTCCCACCCGCTCCCGCCGGAAAGAAGTGACGCCTTCTCTTCCAGGGTCAGGGCGTCGAGAATGTCAGCGATCGGGGCCTCTTCGGACATGCTGGCTCCTTGAATCGTCCGTCGCGGCGGCGGCCGCTTCCGGCCGCCGGCGTCGGGTGACCGCCGCGCGAAACAGTTGAGTCATGCGCATTACTAACCTAGCATTGGGCGACCCGACAAACGCAAGATGCGCTCCCGTGAGCGCTTGAGGAAGGACGGCGCATGGCTGCGAGCCCGGTCATTCCCGGCTTCCACCCCGACCCCAGCATCTGCCGGGCGGGCGGGGACTACTACCTCGCGTGCTCCAGCTTCGAGTACTTCCCCGGCGTCCCGGTTTTCCGCTCGCGCGACCTGCGCCGCTGGGAGCAGGTAGGCAACGCCCTGGAACGTCCTTCCCAGCTGTGCCTGCCGGAGTCAGTCCCGGGTTCCGGCGGCGTATACGCCCCGACGCTGCGTTACCACGACGGCCGGTTCTTCCTGGTGACTACGAACTTCTGGGGCGGCGGCAACCTGCTCTTCACGGCGGACACTCCCGAGGGGCCGTGGTCCGACCCAGTCAAGATCGGCTGGCTGCCGCATGTCGACCCGGACCTGGCCTGGGACGCGGACGGAACGTGCTACCTCACCGTCGACGGCATACAGCAAGCCCGCCTCGACACGGCCACCGGCACGCTGCTCGAGGAACCGCGCTCCCTCTGGTCGGGCACCCTCGGCTTCCCCGAGGCACCGCACCTGTACGAGGTCGACGGCACCTGGTATCTGATGATCGCCGAGGGCGGCACCGAGCGAGGCCACTGCATCTCCATCGCGCGCGGCGCCAGCCCGGAGGGCCCGTTCACGCCCTGCCCCGCTAACCCGATCCTGACCCACCGCTCGACGACCGACCCGGTGCAGAACACCGGCCACGGCGACCTGGTCCAGGCCCCCGACGGGTCGTGGTGGCTGGTGTTCCTCGCCGTACGGCCGAAGGGCGGTTCTCCCGGCTTCCACGCGCTCGGGCGGGAGACGTTCCTCGCCCCGGTCACCTGGGAAGACGGCTGGCCGGTGGTGGGCGAGATCACCGACGGGCCGCCCTGGGCGGAACCGGCCCACGACGACTTCGACGCGCCGCAGCTGCACCCCCGCTGGATCTCGCCCCGGTCCCGCCCGCCGATGGACCTCAGCGAGAGCCGGCTCGTCCTGGACGGCGCTGAGGCGGACGCCATGGACTCGCGGCTGCCCGCCTTCGTCGGCCGCCGCCAGCAGCACCCCTACGTCCGGGTCCGGACGCAGGCCGGCGGGACCGGCGGGCTCGCCGTCCGGATGGACGAGCGCCACCACTACGAGGTTGAGATCCGCGACGGCATGGTCCGCGCCCACGCCCGCATCGGCGACCTGCGCCAGGTCATCGGCGAGCAGGCCTGCCCGGCGGGGACCGTGGTGCTGCGCATGGAGATCGTCCCGGTAGACATCGCCACGGCCGCCAACCGCGTGACGCCGGACCCTGACCATATCCGCCTCGGGTTCGAGCAGGGCGGGGAGTTCACCGTGCTCGCGGAACTGGACGGCCGCTACCTTTCCACCGAGGTCGCCGGCGGCTTCACCGGCCGCGTCGTCGGCGTCTACGCCGCGGCGGGGACTGCGGCCTTCGACTGGTTCGACTACGAGGTCCTGCCGGAGTAACGGTCAAGCCCAGTGCGCGCAGCGGCCATCGGCCGCGCGGGGCAGCGGGGCGCCCGCTGCCCGACTCCTTCTCTGCCGTGGGCCCGGATGCTACGCTTCTCCGGTAATTCGTATTACTCATACGGATGATTGAACTGCTACGGGCCTTCCGTCACGCAGGTTCCCGCGTCCCGGCCAACGGCCACCGCACCTCTCGCTGAGCAGGAGGCACGTGACATGCCCGGCAGACCGAACTTCGTCATCATCCTGGCCGATGACATGGGCTTCTCCGACCTCGGCTGCTACGGCGGGGAGATACGCACCCCCAACATCGACGCCCTGGCCGCGGCCGGGCTCCGCTACACGCAGATGTACAACTCGGCCCGTTGCTGCCCGTCTCGAGCCGCGCTCATGACGGGGGTGCACCCGCACCAGGCCGGGATCGGCTGGATGACGTTCGGCGGGCTGTCCAGTTCCTCCCCGCCGGGCACCTGGACGTCGATGCTGGAGCAGCGGGGCCGCTACCAGGGGTACCTGGACGAGTCGTGCCCCACGATCGCCGACGTGCTCCGCCCGGCGGGCTACCGGACGATGCTGAGCGGCAAGTGGCACCTCGGCGGCGACGTCAAACCCGCCGAGATCGGCCTCTTCGACCCGGCCAGGCCTGGCCCGCCGGTGACGCCCCTCCAGCGGGGATTCGACGACTTCTGGGGGCTGTACGGCGGGGCAGCCAACTATTACTCCCCCAGCATCCTCATGGACGGCAACGACATCGTGGACGTTGAGGATCCGGCGTTCTACCTCACCGACGCCATCACCAGCCGCGCCGTCGGCATGATCGACGCGGCGGCAGACAATCAGACCCCATTCTTCCTCTATCTTGCGTACACCGCGCCGCACTGGCCCCTGCACGCGCTCGAGGAGGACATCGCCCGTTACGAGCGCGCCTTCCGGGCGGGCTGGGACCAGGTCCGGGCCGAGCGTCACGAGAGGCTCAGGGACGCGGGCCTCCTCGACCGGAGATGGCAGATAAGCGCGCGCGACCCCGACTCCTACCCCTTTGCCGACGCCCGGTACCCGGAGTGGGAGGCCCTGCGGATGGCGGTGTACGCAGCCCAGGTCGACCGCATGGACCAAGGCGTCGGCCTGGTCGTCGACCGCCTGCGGGCCCGCGGGCTGCTCGACGACACCGTCATCCTCGTCGCCTCAGACAACGGCGGCTCGTCCGAATTCCTGCAGGAGGAGGCAGAGGTCGAAGGGGCTGAGAGATACCGCGGCTCGACGCTGGACGGGCAGCCTGTGCGGATCGGCAACATCCCCGATCTGCCGCCCGGCGGCCCCGCCACATTCATGTCCTACGACCTGCCCTGGGCCAACGCGTCCAACAGCCCCTTCCGACGCTTCAAGTCCTGGGTCCACGAGGGCGGGATCTCAACCCCGCTAGTGGTCCACTGGCCGCGCGGCATCCCACAGCCCGGTATCAGGACCGCGCCGGTCCACTTCACCGACGTCCTCCCCACGCTCGCCGAGCTGGCCGGCGCAGCCATCCCCGATGAGCGCGACGGCATTAAACTTCAACCGGTTGAAGGGCAGAGCTTCGCGCCCTCATTCACCCGGGCAGGCTGGCGGCGCGACAGGCCCCTGTGGTTCGAGCACGAGGGCAACCGGGCCCTGAGAGACGAGACGTGGAAGCTGGTACTGCGGCATCCGGGCCGATGGGAGCTGTACAACATCGAGGACGACCGCACCGAGACGAGCGATCTCGCTGACCGGGAGCCGTCACGCGTCAAGCGGATGGCGCAGGAGTGGGAACAGACCGCAGCCAGGGTCGGCGTGCGACCAGACCTGACCCGCATATGGGACTCTGTCGCCCAATGGCACGCCAGGAACGCCGCCTCGATGCGGCCACCGCAGCGTCGCTGACACGGTCTCAAGGCCCCCGCGGCTCCGCTGGGATGCTCACGACCCGCTCTGCATAGTCATGCTGCGCCCCTAGGGCGTCGCGCAAGGCTTCGTCGGCGGCGCCCCGGCGCAGCGATACTGGGCGCGGTCCTCGCCCTGACCGTGCCCGTCCACCCCGATGGGACCGGCCCGGAAGAGGCGGAACGAGTGAAGGCGACGCCGCTCCCACTCGGCGCGCCGTGGGTGCCGCCGGTTCGGCATCCGATGGCAGCCCGGCGCACCCAAAACGCATCAGGGCCGGGCACTGCGTGAATTGTCAGGCAGCCCAGCGCAGTGGAAGGTTGTCGAGCCCGACCTGGCCGCCGTGCTCTCGGATCGGGACGGCGGCGTCAAGGTCGTAGTCCGGGATCCGTTCATGCCACGCGCGCAGGCCGATCAGCAGCTCCTGCCGCGCCAGGTGCGAGCCGAGGCACCGGTGCGGGCCGGCGCCGAAGGCGAGATGCCGGTTCTCCCTCCGGTCGATGATTACCTTGTCGGCGTCCGGGAACTCCTTCGGATCGCGGTTGGCCGAGACCAGCGGCAGGAACACCATCTCCCCCGCCCGCACTGGACAGCCGGCGACTTCCGTATCCGTGACCGCCTTGCGGCCAGGCGAGACGAAGGAGTAGTAGCGGAGGAACTCCTCGACGGCGCCGTCCCACAGCGCCGGATCCGCGACCAGGCGACAGCGGTCCTCCGGATGACGGGCCAGGTGCAGCATCGAGTAAGAAAGCTGCATGGCTACGGTGTCCAGGCCGGCCATGAACATCAGCAGGCAGAATCCCAGTAGGTCCTCGTCGCTGACTGGCTCGCCCTCGATCCGCCACGCGGTCGCCGCGCTCAACATGTCCCGTCGGGGCTCAGCCCGGCGACGGCGAATCAAGGCCGCGAAGTAATTCACTACCTCGCGCATAGCCGCTAGAGATCCCTCCGACGCAGAGTTCCCGACGTGCAGGATTGCGGTCTCCCAGTCCTGAAACGTGGACGCGTCGGCGACCGGGAGGCCCATGATCTCCATGAATATCGTGTTCGGGAACCGAAGGGCGACGTCAGCCACGAAGTCGCACCCACCGTCCGGGGCCACTTCGTCCAGGATGCCGTTGATGACCGCGTGCACCCGCGGTTTGTATCTGGCGACCGCGCTGGGGGCGAAAAAGGGACCAAGGAGCTGACGCCATCGTTGGTGCCGACGACCGTCCAGCATTTCCGGGATCCACAGGTAGGGCGGGTCGGGCGTGTGAGGGACGACGGCGCTGCTCGAGAAGACGGCCGGGTTCTGGAAGCAGGCGCGGATGTCAGCCATCTCTGACACCAGAAGGAAGGGGTGGTCCTGCGCGCCCGCCACGCCAGGATGGGCCGGGGCCTGATCACGGAGCAGGTCGTAACGCTCGAAGTGCGCGCAGGGACCGCTCGGCACGTTGAGGTCCTCGAGTCGTAGAGGTGTCGGTGCGCCACCATCCGCCTCGCCCGTCATCGTCCGCTCCTTCCCGTTGGCTCCGCCGTAGCGGGATGGACGGCCTGCACAGAGCCATGCACTACTATTAATTTAGGCTAAAGATATAACTAGTAAACCTGAATTTTTCGTACTCGCGATACGTTTGAGCAGGCCGGCAGAACCGTCACATCTTTCCACCTGTTCGGCACCGAAGCGTCCGGGTTGTCAAGACGGCCGTGCGACGAGACCACGAGGCATCGGCCGCAGCCTCGAGAAGGAAGCCGGCGACATCGGACCGAGATACACGGGGCAGGCCGGGAAGATGTGCCAGCTGCGCAAGGTCGGTCACGGTGAACCCGGTTGACCTACGCCCGTTAGTGAGCAGCACCGGGTAGGCGAGTGTCCAGGCCAAATCTGAGGCGGTCAGGATTTTCTCCCCTGCCGCCTTGTCTGCGTATATCGCCTTGGCGCCCGCAGCGTACATGAGTCGCGCGAGCGGGGACGCCTTCGCTCGGGACTCGCCGACACCGAACGCGGACATGATGACTACCCGACTGGTCCCGCTGCACTGCGCTGCATGGACGATCGCCCGTTGGGCATTCTCGCTAAAGCCGTCGGGCTTGGCACTACGCAGCCCGAGCGTGCTCACCACCGCGTCGGATCCTCGCATCGCTTCCGCCATGGCATCCGCGTCCAGTACGTCGCCGACCGTTACGCTCAGGCCTGTTTGCGGTCTTAGCTTCTGCGGGCTTCGGACGTAGGCGGCGACCTCGTGACCGAACGCGAGTGCCTCCTCTACGAACAGTCCGCCGGTCGCTCCAGTGCCACCAAGTACGAAGAGCCTCATCTGTTCCCTTCAGCTAGGAGCCGCCGAGCCGCTTCACTTTGATGCCCACGCGGGCCGGGCTGCCAGACTGGCCAGTTCCTTCACCCGGCTGGCCGAGACCGGGACTCCGGGTGTCTCCAGGTACCAGCGGTACGTATCGTCCTGGCTCAAGTCGCCGGGGGGCTGAGCGGGGAAGTAGGGCTGGACATAGACGGGGGCTCCTGGTTCGATACGCCAACTGTCGGCAAGGGTGCCAATGTCCACCGCGTCGTAGCCGATGGCGTCGATCAACTGCCCTGCCTGCGCCTTCGCGGCTTCGTCGTCGCCTGCGATGGGCACAGCACTGCGGTCAGGGGCACCCGCAGGCCTGGCAAGGGTGAACAGGCGGCGGAAGTCGATGTTGCTGAATGCCTTGACCACGAGCGAGCCGGCCAGATGCCGCTGCACGAGTTCGCTGGAGGTGAGTTCGCCGGTGTCGAGCGCGGCTATGTGCCCCCCGGGGTCGGGATAGTAGTTCATCGTGTCGATGACGGTCTTCCCCTCTAGTACGGCGGCGGGGAGAAGGGCGTAGGCGTTCAGCGGGATGGCCGCCACCACCAGGTCGCCCGCCTGCGCAGCTTCGGCGGGCGTGGCCGCGCGTGCTCGGTCGCCGAGTTCCTCGGCCAGCTCGGAGAGGGTCAAGGGGTCTCGGGAGTTGCTCAGTACCACGTCTAGCCCGGCTGCAACGGCGAGGCGGGCCAGCGCGCCGCCGATCATGCCGGAGCCGATTAGCCCGAGGGTGCGGGTGGTCATGATGTCTCGTCTCCATTTCCCAAAGCAGCGGATAGCGCACGGCAACGGGGTTGGACCGACACACATCCGCGAGTCGATGTATTATTTATGACGCACTGCTTCACTTTAGCATCAGAGACTCATTGATGACAACCGGGCCCCGATTGGGCGGTACGATCGTGGGGTGACCGGAGCAGCACGCACCACCACGCGCGAGATCGCCCGGGCCGCCGTCAGGGCCGAGCTGGCGGAGGTGGCCCTGGACCTGTTCTGCCGGGACGGCTTCGACAACGTCACCACCCACGATCTGGCGGCGGCAGCCGGGGTGTCCCGTAGCACCTTCTTGCGTTACTTCGGAAGCAAGGAGGACGTCGTCCTCAGCGCCATCGACGCGCGAGCGGACCGCGTCGCCGACGCTCTACGTGCCCGGCCAGCGGACGAGGACGACTGGACGGCGATCCGCAATGCGCTGAACACCGTCATCGAGGTCTATCGCCAGAATCCGGCTAAGGCGCTCATCATGACCCGGCTGATTACGGATACCCCCGCCCTGTGGGCGCGGCAAATCGAAAAGCAGCACTCGTGGCACCCGCTCCTGGCGGAGGCCCTCGCCGAGCGCACCGCTTCCACACGGCCCTCTGCCCTGGCTCTTCAAGTGAGAGCAGCCGCTGGTCTGCTCTGCTTGAACACCGCTATCGGTCACTGGACCGCCTCTGGCGGGGAACTGGACCTCGTCGCGCTCCTAGACGAGGCCTTCGCCGCGCTCGCACCGCGCTGAACCGCGCCGAACCGCGCCGAACCGCGCCGACCAGCATCCGTCCCGGGGGCGGAGGGCTCAATGACGCCGCTCTGTGCGCTGGTTTGTGCGGGAGTTCATGGCTGGCGCGGGGCGACAAGACCGGTCTCGTAGGCGAAGACGACCAACTGCGCGCGGTCGCGGGCATCGACCTTCATCATGGCCCGGTTGACGTGGGTCTTGGCGGTCGCCGGACTGATGAACAGCTTGTCGGCGATCTCCTCATTGGAAAGGCCGACTCCGACCAGGGTAGTGATCTCACGCTCGCGGGCGGTCAGCGCGGACAGGCTCGCGGCCAACCGACCCCGCGGAGGATCCGGTCTTGTCAGGAACCGGCCGATCAAGGCGGTGGTCGCGGCCGGAGACAGGAGCGACTCGCCGGCTGCCACCGTCCGGATGGCGTTCAGCAGGACTTCAGGCGCGGTTCCTTTGCCCAGATAGCCGCTCGCACCCGCTCGCAGTGCGGCAACGACTAGATCATCGGTCTCGTAGGTGGTCAGAACGAGGATCTTGACGCCGGCGAGGGACTCGTCGGCCGTGATCAGATGAGTCGCCTCGATTCCGTCCATGTCCGGCATGCGGATATCCATGAGCACCAGGTCACACCGAGTGTCCCGCGCTTGCGCTACTGCCTCGGCGCCGGTGCCGGCCTCAGCGACCACCTCGATGTCCGGCTCGGACTCAAGCAATAGCCGGAACGTGCCCCGGAGCAGGGCCTGGTCGTCGGCGAGAACGACGCGGACCGTCATCGATTGTCCTCCTTGACCGGAATGGCAGCCCGGACCGCGAAGCCGCCGCCCGGGGCAGGCTGCGCGACCAGCGTGCCGCCGCAGCTGCGGGCACGTTCCTGCATCCCGATGATGCCGTGCCTGGTGCCCGGCCCGCGGTAGCCGGGTTGCCGCCCGGCGGCCGGGCCGTTAGTGACCGCCAGGGCGAGCCGGTCATGGTGCCAGTGCAGGTTAACGGCGGCGGTCGCACCAGGCGCGTGCTTGGCCGCGTTCGTGAGCGATTCCTGGACGATGCGATAGACGGCCAGGTCTCCGCCCGGAGGCAGTTCGGCAGGGACGCCATCGACGGTGAGCGCCACCTCGGTACCGGCGGACCTGAAGCCGGCGGCGAGCTCGCCAAGCTTGTCGATGCCCGGGGTGGAGTGCCCCGCGACCGCCCCAGCGGGATTGTCGCCTTCGCTGCGCAGTAGTCCGACAGTGGCGCGGAGCTCATCGAGCGCCTGGCGCGAGTGGACGCTAATTCCGCCGAGGGCGGCGGCCGCCTTGGGCTCGTCCCGCATCAGGTACTCGGCGACGCTGGCCTGCGCGTTAACCAAGGCGAGATGGTGGGCGATCATGTCGTGCAGGTCCCGTGCGATACGCAACCGCTCGTCGTTGACTTGCCGCCGGGTCTCCTCGCGGAATTCCCGGTCGCGGCGGGCGGTTCGCTCGCGCCGGAGGCTGACCAGTACACCCGCCGCAGTGGCGATAATGACGAGGTCGAACATCACCATGTCGGTGACGACCAGGAAGCCCGGTTGGGCGATGACACCGACGGCAAGCAGGGCTCCCGCGGCCAGGCCTCCTGCCAGCCAGCCAGTGGGCCACCGACGGCGACTGGCGACTGTCCAGGCCGCGACGCAAGTCGCGATCGGCACCGGCTGATAGGCGCCCATGGCGACCCCTGAGGTCGTGTAGGCGCCGGCGAACGGCAGGACCGCGAGGTGCAGGCACTCGACTGTGGTGGTGAGGGCGAGCACGAGCACCGGCCACCGGGTCCGCCCGAGCAGCGGCAGCCACGCGGCCAGCGTGAAAATCATGACCGCCGGTCCCTGGAACTGCGGGCCGTCGCCCCGGCGGAAGGTCACCGCTGCGAGCATCGTGACCAAGGTGATCGCGTTAACCACGGTCGCCGCCGCGGCGGGAGGCAGCTGGCCTCGGCGCCGGGCGGCGGTGCGGGCAGCCGCGGGCGGCTGCGGGCTGGAGTCCGCGCTCATCACCTAATGATGGCTGACGGCTGGGTGATCTCGTGAGCAGGCGCGGTCCGCGAGTCGATCGTCAGCCGCGGAGTGAGCCGTTCCGCCCATCGGGGATAGGCCCAGTTCCAGTGTCCGGCCAGCTTCATCAGGGCCGGGATCAGCGTGAGCCTGACCAGGAGTGCGTCGATGATGACGGAGATGGCCATGCCGACTCCGATCGAGGCAACGATTCGCTGGCCGCTGAACCCGAACGAGCCGAATACGCACGCCATGATCGCCATGGCCATGACGATGACCTGCGCGGTGTCGGCGACTCCCTTGCGGACGGCTCCGGCGTTATCTCCGGTGCGCTGCCACTCCTCGCGGATCCGGCTGACGAGGAACACCTGGTAGTCGGTAGTGAGGCCGAACACCACGCCGACGATGCACACCGGGATGATGAAGGAAATCGGCGCAGCCGAACCTACCCCGAACAGGGCCGATCCCCAGCCGAACTGGAAGATCGCGGTGATCGCGCCCAGCCCGGCGAGGATCGAGCCGAGGCTGGTGAGCGCGCCGGTCAGAGGGATCAGCACGCTGCGGAACGCGAGCGCGAGCAGGACGAACCCGAGCAGCCCGATCAGCACCAGGTACAGCGGCAGCTTGCTCATCAGCGCGTCGGACATGTCAATCGTTGACGCCGTGGAGCCACCCACGTACACGCGAAGGTGCGTCCCCGCCTCAGCCGCCGGGATGACATCGTGGCGCACGGCGTTCACCAGGTCGCTTGTCTGCACGTCCTGCGCGCTGGTCTGCGGCACGACGGTGATTACCTCGAGGCCCTTGCCGACAGCCGAGGGGGCGGACACCGAGGCGACATCGCGGACGGAAGGCAGGTCAGCGGCGAGCTTGGGCAGCGCCTGCTGCGATCCGGCGTCCGGGGTCTGGGCGACGAGCAGCAGCGGGGCGTCGAATCCCTTGCCGAACCCGCCGGCCATCACGTCGTAGTAGGAGCGGGTGGAGGAACCGACAGGGTCGCTGCTGGAGTCGGCGGAACCAACGCGCATGCTCAGCACCGAAACGGCCACCGCGACGACCGCGAGCAGGCTCAGGGCGATGGCGCGACGGGGCGCCCGCTCGACCAGCCCTGCCCACCGCGCGGCCAGGCCGTACCCGGTGCGGACGTGCGCGCCCGGCCGCCCCTGGCCCTGGTCCGATGCCTGGCCGGCGGCCAGTGCCCAGCGCTGCCGGCGGGACAGCACCCTCGTGCCCAGCATGGAGAGCAGCGCGGGCAGCAGGGTGGTCGCCGACGCCACCGTGAACAGCACGGTGACCGCAGCGGCTTCCGCCATCCCGGTCAGCACGCTGAGGTCGACGACGAGCATCCCGAGCAGGGCGGCGATGACCGTCACCCCGGCGAACACAACGGCGCGGCCCGAAGTCGCCAGCGCCCGCGTGATCGCGTCCGGTACGGACTCCCCAGCGAGCAGCCCCTTGCGGTACCGGTTGACGATGAACAGGGCGTAGTCGATGCCCACGCCGAGCCCGATCAGGCCGCCCATGGTCAGGCTGGTGCTCGACAGGTTTACCACGTGAGAGCCGAGCACCACCGCCAGCGTCCCGAGCCCCACCCCGGTGACGCCCGTGATGACCGGCAGCAGCGCCGCCCAGACCGAGCGGAACACCAGCAGCAGGATGAGCAGGGCGGCGAGGATCCCGACCGCCTCGGTGCCCTCCGAGGCGCCGACCGGCGGGGTGAAGGCCGTGCCGCCGACCTGCACGTCGAGGGCCGCGCTGCGCAGCTGCTCGGCGGCCTGCTCAACCGGCTTGACGTTCGCGTTCTTAGCCAGCGTCACGGTCGCGTAGGCGGTGGTTCCCGACGGGCTGACCTGAGCCGCGCCCGCCGCGCTGTACGGGCTGACGACCGATTCCACGCCGGGCAGATGCGCGACCTTGCCGAGCATCGCGGCCACGTCCTTCTCGACCTCCGCGCTTGTGACCGAACCGCGCGTGACATGCCAGGCGATATTCCCGGTGACCGTGGAATTCGATACGACGAGACCGCCGTGCCCCGCGTTGTCGAGCAGGCTGTACGCGGTGGCTGATTCGCTATTCGGCACCTGGGTGGAATCGGTGAACCCCGACCCGAGCTTGACTGTGAGCCCCGTCAGGAGCATCAAAGCGATTATCCAGCCGCCGAGGACGATGAGTTTTCTCCGGGTGCACAAGCGTGCGATCCGCTGCACGGATCCCCCTTAGGATAAGCACAATCTGACTCTTCCAGCCTGGCGGTCGTGGCCACATAAATCGTCGGCCGGGCGCGGTCATTTCTCATACCGCAAGCGCGGTAGTCCCGCTGTAGGGCCCGGGGTCGGCCATCCTCGACTACTGCGTTCGCGGTACTGGTGATAATGCATTCGGGTGACAATGCGGGAATTCGGGGCGGCAAAGCCGCGCGGTGGTTGCACAGTCGGATGGGCTTGGCGTCAGCCGGCCGCTCAGCCCGCAGCTGGCTGTGTTGGTGCCGCAGGCAGACGGTCAGGAGGGCACGGTCCGAAGTCAGGCAGCTCCCCGGTAAGGCCAGGCGGTCTCGGCCGCGGCGGCGCGAGGGCGCCGCAGCCTCTGAGCGGCGGGGCGGCGCACGGGCGAGCCGTGCTTGGCCGAGCGGGTTGCCGACCTTTTCCCGCCCCTGGCGGCGGGGCGAGACGGGGAGCGGGTGGCCGATCGCGCCCTGACGTCGGCGAACGCGGCCTTCGCGCGGGATCCGCGCGCCTTCGGAGCTCAGTGCCGCGAAACCGCGACCCAGCCGAGAAGGCGCTTGCTCAGCAGTCGCCCTTTCCAGTTGACTCCACTGGGGCTATAGGGTGCCCGTCGGGTGACCCTATGGCGGACCTGACCGCGGATTTCGACGGTCCCGGCTTATTCAGGAATGAAGGCGGTAACGCGAATCTCGGCCCGCATCTTCGGGTTCCCGATCGTGCCCCATCCCATCTAGGTGCCCATATCGGCTGTCGTGAACCGGAGGTGTCGAGCCCATGCTGGAACAGACGGGTCCGGCTCAGGCGATGGTGATAGAGAACGAGTGATCGCCCGGCCCTCGGGTCGTCGTAGACCCGCCCGGGAGGGTCACATGCGCGCGTGTGCCTGGCGCGACCTCCACCTTGAGGGTGAAGGTCCCGCCCTCGATGCGCCAGGAGGCGCCGACTGGACCGTACGGGGTGTCCAGACGCGCCTGCGCCTCGGTAATGCCGCCGCCGGGGCAGGGGCGGACTTCGAACTCCTGCCAGGCGGGGGTGTCGGGTACCGCTCGCAGCCCGGCGACGTGCGAGTGCAGGAAGGAGATCACCGCCCCTTTGCTGTAATGGTTGAGCGATCCTTTGCCTTGAGCGTCGATGCCTTCCCAGTTCTCCCAGACCGTGGTGGCGCCCGATTGGATCATGTGCAGCCAGGACGGCGCGGTGGTCTGGAGTAGCAGGTCGTAGGCGACGTCGAGGTAGCCGTGGTCGGCCAGGACCGGCAGGAGGAACGGGGTGGCTAGGAATCCGGTGCCGAGGTGGTTCCCTGCTCTGCGGATCAGCTTGACTAGGTCGGCGGCGACCGCGTCCTGGTGGTGGTTGTCCACCAGCCCGAACGCTAGCGCCCGGGCCAGGTTGGCTTGCGTGGCCGGAGCCACTGTTCCGTCTTGGGCGACGAACTCCGCCTGCCAGGCTCCCCGGACGCGCGCGGCGATCATGCGGTAATGCGCGCTAGATGCGGACTTCCCCAACAGTGCGGCGGTCTTGGCTAGCGTCGCGGCCGATCGATACAGGTACGCGGTGGCGACGTCAGCCGTGTCCGCTTCGCTCCCGCGCGCCCCGTCGGCGTCGGCACCGGGTTCGAGCCACTCCCCCCAGTGGAAGCCAGTGTCCCACAGGTACCTCTCGTGCTCGGCTGGCTCGGGCCAGGCCGCTGCGCGGGCTGGGTGGCGGCCTCTGGCCGCGGTTCGCAGCGCGAACTCAACCCAGGCCCGCATCGAGTCGTACTGGCGAGCCAGGACGTCGAGGTCGCCGTAGGACTGCCAAAGCTGGTAGGGGACGTGCACAGCGGCGTCTCCCCACCCGGCCGAGCCGGTGATCTGGCCGTACTGGCCGTCTCGCACGTTGTGAAAACTGTCAGGAATGAAGTTGGGCACCCGGCCGTCGTCCCACTGGTCGGCGGCGAGGTCGCGCAGCCAGCGGGCGCTGAACCCGGCCACGTCGTAGAGAAACGCGGCGGCGGGAACGAACAGCTGCCAGTCGCCCGTCCATCCTGCTCGCTCCCTGGTCGGGCAGTCGGTGGGGATGTCGCAGGCGTTCCCGCGGAATGACAGGACGGCCGCCTCGTGCAGGGCGTTGAGGCGGTCGTCGCTGCAGGAGAACCAGCCGGTCCTCCGCAGGTCGGTGTGCACCATGACGCCGGTCACGTCAGCGTCGTTCAGGTCGCGTGCTCCGCTGATGCTGACGTAGCGGAAACCGTGCGTCGTGTGCCGCGGCTCGAAGTCGGCTGAGTCCGACCCCGCGCTGGTTACCTGGTCGGTCATCCCGACCGGCACGGTGCCGAGGCCGGGGATGTCGGTGCCCAGATGCGCGGTATCCACGTCACCGTTTTCGCCGAGTCGTTCGCCGTGGCGCAGTCGTACCTCGTTCCCCGCCGGCCCGAGCGCCGCGCTTGACAACCTGACCCAGCCGTTGATGTTCGATCCGAGGTCGACGACCTGGCTGCCGGTACCGACCCTGGTCACCGATAGGGGCCGGTACTCCTGAATACGGCGCACCGGCGGAGCCGGCGAGACCGTCAGTTCCGGCCCTGGCTCTCCCACGGTCGCGGCGTTCTCCCAGCTGAGGATCGGCAGCCTCTGGTCAACGCGCTGGCCCGCCATCAGATCCGCCGCGCGCACCGGGCCCTCGGCCGACACATGCCAGGAACCGTCGGACGGGATCACGATCCTTCCCCCGGCCTGCGCCGTCAACTCGATCTGCGCCAGCAGGGCCAGCGAGGCCCCGTAGCAGCGGTCCATGTGGACGGCGCCGGTGGCGCCGCGCCACCAGCCGTCGGAGACTGTGGCGACTAGTTCATGGTGGCCTGGCGTCAGGAGCTCGGTGATGTCGTAGGTCTGTACCTCCAGATGCGATCGGTAGGCGGTGAATCCGGGCGTCAACTCGAGATCGCCTAGGCGGGTGCCGTCCAAGTGGAGCTCGTAGATCCCGTGCGCGGTCGCGTACACGCGACCGCGCACGGGAGGCGAAGCCGGAAGGGCGAACCTCCGCCGGAAGTAAACCGCCCCGCGCTCGCCCTTGGGCAGCGCCGAATCTCGCTCCTTGGTCCCGATGAACCGGCCGCGCCAGTCCGAGACGTCAAGCAGCCCGGTTTCGAACGCGTCGGCGGCCGACCACTCACTCCAGCCCGCATCCGAACGGACCCGTACTCGCCACGACACGCGAGACCGCGAGCCCAGCCTGGCAAACGGCCAGGGCCGGAGGAAAGGCGCCCGGTCATCGACGGGCGCGGCGGTGTGCGCCGCGTCGTCGATGGTCGCCTGCACCTGGTACCCCAGCTGTCTCGAGGGGGTCTGCCAGGACAGCCGAGGCTGGCCGGTCCCGACTCCAAGCGGGCGGGGGCCGTACTCGACCTGCAGGCGGACGGGCGCTCCCGTCATCTCTCAGCTCACCTCACGATCAGGACCGCCGTCGACATCGCGGCCGTTCAGGAACCTTGCTGGACGAACTGCGAGTTGGACGGGTCGTATCCGAAGAGCACGAAGGGGACGTCGCCGTAGGGCGTTGACGCGGTGAAGTTCGCGTCGGCGGTGTAGTACGGAACGTGGATCTTGCCGAGAGTGGTCCCAGCCTGCTGGAGGGTGTCGTAGTTGAGTTCCTGGCCGGCCTTGTCGGCGATGGCAGTGAACAGGCCGAGTTCGGTGCAGGCGTCATCGACCGAGGTGGCCAGCGTCGGGGCACCAGCCTTAACCGACAGCGGGTTGACGAGCTTGCCCTTGAGACTCGGGTAGGCCGTCTGCACCGTCTGGATGCACGCCAGGTTCGCCGGGTCGTTGAAGTTGGTGGAGACGTCGGCCGCGAGCGCATTCTTGTACACCGCCGGATCCGGCTTGCTGCTGACGGTCCCGGCGGTGGCGTCGGTGGCGGAGGTGAACATGAGCTGCGGACGGAACGTGGTGTGCGCCTCGATGGGCGGATACTCGGTCGCCAGGCCGCCAACGATGATCACAACGTTTGCGCCAGACGCCTGGAACTTCTGGACCGCGACCGCGACCTGTCCCCCGAGGGCGGTTGCGTCGCTGACCGAGGCGGTGATAACGGCCGTCGCCACCGGCGTTATACCGCTTGCCTTGAGGGCGGGAATCGCCGAGGAGTTCATCGAGACTTCGTCCTGCTGCAGCGCGATGACCGCGACCTTCTTGCCGGCGAGGCGACCGTCGGCGGCCAGGACGCCGATCGCGGACGCGGCGTCGTCGCTGCCGTGGTCGACCGCGAACCAGGGCGCCTGCGCCTGCGCGTAGTCGGCGTTCGAGAGCGAGCTGCCGATGACGGCGGTCTTGTGCGTCTGCGCATAGCACAGTGCCTCGGCGTCGCTCTCAAAGGTGCCGAGGACCGCGAAGACACTATCGTCGGCGGTCAGCTGCACGCACGTCTGGGTGGCCGCGGCCGGGCTGAGCAGGCTGTACTCCCCGTACACAGGCACGATCTTCCGGCCGTCCACGCCGCCGGAAGCGTTGATCTTGGCGATCAGCGCGCCGTATGCGTCAGGGAAGCTGCCCTGGTTGATGTTGAGGCCGTACTGTGCGAGCGAGGCGTAGTCGGGGTAGACGATCCCGATCTTGACGGTGCTAGTGGTGACACCGGGAGCCACGTCACCGAATCGCCCCGAAGCCGTAGCGGACGGCGCTGGGCTGCCGGTCCCGGTGCTCGCGCCTGCGCTCGCCGTCGCTTTGGTTGTGGTGGTGCTCGACTGCACCGAGCAGCCGGCCAGCGCGGTTGCGGTGGCGGCGCCGACTACGATTACCGCACAGGCGAGGGTTCTGCGTGATCTCATGAGAGATTAGTTCCTTTCTGTGGGGACACAGTTGTTGAGGCAGGCGCGGCGGTGCCGCTCCTGGTGATGGCGCGTTCGTCGGTGCCGAGGTAGCTGGCGATGACCTTGGGGTTGGCGCGGACGGCGGTCGGAATGCCTTCGGCGATGACTCGGCCCGTTTCCAGGCAGTAGACGCGGTCGCTGATGCTCATGATCAGCGGCATGTCGTGCTCGATCACGAGCATGGCGGCGCCGAGTTCGCGTTGGATCTGCGTGATGAGCGGGCCGAATGCCTCGGTTTCGCGCTGGGCGACGCCGGCGGTGGGCTCGTCTAGGCACAGCACCCGGGCGTCGAGGGCGAGTAGTCCTGCCAGTTCGACGATGCGTCGCGTGCCGGTGGAGAGGTCGCTGATGAGACTGTCGGCGTAGCGCCCAAGGCCGAGGAAATCGATCAGATCGGCGGCAGCTGAGCGTTTGGATCGTTCGCCGCGAACCGACTTAGGTAGATAGAGCGCGGTGGACAGCAGTCCGGTTCGCCCGCGGGCTTCGAGCGCGATTTGAACGGTCTCGGTTACGGTCAGGTCGGGAAACAGAGTTGCGGCTTGGAAGGTACGGCCGAGTCCAGCGGCCGCACGCTTGTGCGCTGGCAGGCCGCTCACGTCACGGCCGAGCAACATGACGCTCCCCTGGGCAGGGAGATAGCCGCCGATCGCGTTCATCAGGGTGGACTTACCAGCGCCGTTGGTGCCGATCAGGCCGACGACCTCGCCCGACCGGACCTGGATCGAAACGCCGTCGACCGCGGTCACCCCGCCGAACCTCACCAGGATGTTCCCGCTGGCCAGCATCGGCTGGTCGTCGTTTACTGGCTCCCGTGCCGTAGCCGTGAGCGCGGTGGGCGGCGCAGCGCTTGACTTGGCCAGGACCGGGGCTGGGGCGAGTCGCTTGTCAGCCCACGCGAGTAGGGCATCGCGGGCCGCATACCCGATCTGAACGAAGCCGCCTGGGAAGTAAAGCAGCATGATCAGCAGGCCGAGGCTGGAGGTGAGCAGCGGGACGGCGTCGTTGCCGGGGAAGAAGGCTGGCAGTCCGACGACCCATAGCGCGCCCAGGATCGGCCCGGACACCGAGCTCAGGCCGCCGATGACGACGAGCGCGACCAGGGATAGCGAGTCGTCAGGCAGGAAGTAGGAGCTCCCGTAGGGGACCAGCTGCAGTGCCCCGGCCAGCAGGGCGCCGCCAAGGCCCGCGACGCCGCCCGCGATCGCGAAGGCGCGCAGTTTAGCGCGGGTAGCGCCAACCGTGTAGGCGGCCGCCGCGTCTTGGTTCTCCCGTACCCCGATGGTGGCGCGGCCGATTCCGCTGCGGCGCAGCCGTCCGGCCAAGATCATCACCGCCACCAGGACGGCGAGGACCACGTAGTAGTAGGCGCGCTGGGAGTTGATGTTCAAGCCGAACAAGGAGCTGACGGGGAAGGACGCGGTGGTGGACTGGGGGCTGTCCATGAAGAACGGGCGCGCGTACAGGTAGTTCTCGCAGGCGACGCCGAACGCGAACGTGGTAACGGCGAGCAGCAGCCCGCGGACCCGTAGCGCGCCGAGGCCGAGCAGAGCGGCGAGCGCGGCCGTGATCAGCGCCGCGATAGCCACCGCGGCCGGAAACGGCATCGGGCGGACAACCAGGACGCTGCTCCCGATGCCGAAACTCGTGCCGCGGGCGAGCAGGGCCGCGGTGAGCGCGCCGATGCCCGCGAAGGCCATCTGCCCGAGCGACAACTGCCCGGCCCAACCGGTCAAGATGGTGACCGACACGGCGCAGATCGCGTACGCGAGGATGATCGTGTACAGCAGCTGACGAGACGGCAGCGTGACCACCAGGGGTACGAAGGCCGCGGCGACCGCCAGCACCGCCAGCGTCAACCGCTCGATGTTTCGGACCCACCAGATGCCCCGCAGCCGCTGCGGTACCGGCCGCACGCTCGGCGCGAACGAGAACGAGCCCCGTTCGGCAGCGGCGCCGCGACCAGTGAAGAACAGCGCGATGATGATCAGCACGAGCATGAGCGCGTCGCTCAGGCCGCCCTGGCTGAGCCAGTTGAACTCGACGATGTCTTGGAGCAGGCCCAGGGCGATGCCCGCCAGCAGCGCAACTCGGAAGGAGACCATCCGCGCTAGCACGGCGGCCGCGAGCGCGCTCGTCAGCGTCTCCGGCCCGACCGCCGAGAGCTGGTCGATCTGCCCGTTCTCGCCGCAGATCAAGATGAGGCAGATTGATGAGACCAGCCCGGCCCCCGCCCAGACCACCGCCGACACCGCCTTCGGGCTTATCCCGTGCAGCCGGGCCAGCGCCGGGTTGTCCGCCGAGGCCAGCACCGCCTTGCCGAGCACAGTGCGGTTGAGCAGCACCGAAAGCGCCAGCGCGATGACCGGCACGACAATGATGATCGCGATCTGGGTCCCGGAGATCTGAAGCCTCGGGGAGAGTTGCCAGACGCCGGACGAGACCACCGGGTACGTCGCGGCCAGGTTTCCGATCTTGGGGAGCAGCGCCGCCACCGTCTCCGCCAGCTGCGCGATGCCGATGGTGGCGACCAGCAGGATGACACGAGGGGCGTAGAACAGTCGGCGGATGACGATCCGGTCGGCCAGCAGTCCGAACAGCGTGCCGACCGCGAGCGAGATCGGCAGCGCGGCGACGAACGGCAGCCGGTAATCGATCACCAGGTCGGCCTGGAGCCCGGACGCGACCAGGCCCATGTTGGCCACCGCGAAGTTGATGACCTTGGTGGTCCGGTAGATCAGCACGATGCCCATCGCCAGCACGCCGATGATCAGGCCGTCGACCACGCCGTTGAGCAGTAGCTGGGGGGTGATGAAGCTCATGGATCAGCCGCCTTCCCGGCCGAGGAAGACCGCTCGGGCCAGGTCGTCGCGCTCGGCCAGCTCTTGGGCCGGCCCGGTGAACCGCACTTCGCCCTTTTCCAGGAACACCGCCCGGTCGGCGATGGCCAGCGCCACATTCAGCGACTGCTCGACGATGATCATCGTCAGGCCGTCGGCTTTCAGACGCTCGATCACCGTCAGCAGTCTGGCGACCGCGGCCGGCGCGAGCCCGAGCGACAGCTCGTCGATCAGCAGCACCTCCGGCTCGTGGAGGAGCACCATGGCCAGCGCCAGCAGTTGCTGCTGTCCCCCCGACAGCGACCCCGCGCGCTGGTCCATCCGACCGGCCAGATCAGGGAAGAGCCCGAGGACGTAGTCGAACCGCCGCTGTCGCGCCGCTCGGTCGTCACGCAGCACGAACGCGGCCATCTCCAGGTTGTCGCGCACCGACAGTCCCGGGAACGTCCCTGCCCCGCCGGGCAGCAGGTGGATGCCGTACCGGCCCCGTCGCTCGGGCGCGACGAACGTCATCGTCCGGCCGTTGAGCCGCACTACTCCGCGCGACGGGGTGCCCAGGCCGCAGATCACCTTCAGGATCGTCGATTTGCCTGCCCCGTTGGTGCCGAGCAGGGCCAGGACTTCCCCGCGCCCGACCTCGAAGGCGACGTCGAACAGCACCTGCACGTGGCCGTACTCGAAGTCGACGTCCCTGACCTGCAGTACGGGGATGTCGTCGGGTGCCTGGCGCCGGCGGTCCCGATCGCCTAGTTCCTCACGCAGCTCGGCGACCACCAGGGATAGGTCGTTCCTGATAAACCGCGCCCCGCGGAAGAGGAAGAAGCCACCGACGAGGCCGGCTGGGACCCCGATGACCAGCATCGACGTACGCGGGCCGTAGGCGTTCTCAAGCAACGCCGAGAGCACTGCGCCGCCGGTCGCGCCGATGAAGAACGTGTAGATGGCGCCGAGCGCGGTGCCCATCCCGCGCAGCCGGTAGGGCGAGACCGACTGCACCACCGGACCGACCATCGTGAACGCGGCGAACAGCAGGACCTGCCCCGGGATCCCGACCAAGGTGAAGGCAAGGGCGTTCGGCATCACCCACTGGACCGGCAGCAGCACCGCCGCGGAAAGGATCAGCAGTCCGACCAGCTGCAGCGCCCGGGCGGGGTTCCGGCGGTACAGCCGGTCGTAGTAAGGCCCGAGAAACGGCAGGACCGCGATCACGCCGAGCCCGCCGACGGTGCCGAGCACGCCGCGTTCGAAAGCGTCGGCGTGGAACCGCTGGTTCAGCCACAGGTTGGCGAGCACGCTGCCGGTGAACAGGGAAAAGCCGAGGGCGGAGAACGCGACGATCGCCGCCTTGAGCGTGCGGATGCGCAGCAGCCGGGCGAACGCGGCCTCGACCGAGATCGGCAGCGGGTCGCCCTCCTCGATCACCTCGCCCAGGACCGACGCCATCTCCTGCTGGCCGCGCCTTGGCTCTGGAAGCCGCAAGACGAACAGCGCGACCACGGCGGCCGGCAGCCCGAGCACGAGGAAAGGAACCCGCCAGCCGTTCGGTCCTCCTGCCAGGGTGGCGATCCCGCCTACCACCAGCGGGCTCAGCGCGCCGATGACGCTGGTCGCCATCATGTTGATCGCGGAGAGCCGGCCGCGCACTCCGATCGGATAGGTGTCGGCGAGCATGGCCGGGTGCACCGTCACCGTGCTCGACTGCGCCACCCCGGCGCCGAATCGCGCCAGGAACAGAAGAAAGACGTTGGCCGCGAACCCGGAGGCCGTCGCCATGGCGGCGAACACCAGACCGGCGATCCCGGCGATCCTCCCCCGGCGGAACCGGTCCGCCAGCCAGCCCATCGGAAGCGCCCCCACGATGAGGAAGCCCGAGGAAGCCCCGGAGATGAAAACGATCACGCCGTTGCTGACGTGAAACGCACTGCTGATGTTGGGGGCCAGGACGCTCAGCGTCGCGCCCTGCAGGTTGTCGAAGGATCCCAGGATCGTGAGCATGAGCAACGTCGCGACCCCGCCGGCCGCCAGCGCCGAGCGCAGCGGGACCGGCTCACCGCCCACGCCCGGCAGCAGTTCGTCGGCGAACAGCACCTCGCGCCTCGCCTCCGCCTGGCGGGCCCGGCGCTCGGTCTCGGCTTCGATCAGCCCCGCCGCCATCCCCGCGGCGGTCGCGGGGGTGCCGGGAGCCGAGGACACCCCGGCAACGAGATCCGGTTTTCCACCGGGGTCCAGCTCCCCGGCACCGGGCTGGGTGGCGCCTGATGAGACGGTCACGAGGTGCACCTCCGAGAAGGTTGCGAGGCCTTAGCCCAGCGCGGGGGCCGACGTCAGGCAAGTACCGATTGGATGCGGATGGGCGGCCGCCGCCGTGTGCCACCGGCAAGGGCTACGCGGTAGTGCTATTAATTAAATAATGCGCATTACCAATGCGTATGATCACATGATGCGGCGAGCGCCTCCGGCTGGGCAAGGGGCGTTAGGCAACAAGTCCGTAACGGGCTTAACGCGGTGTTCGACCGCCTGTAACGAGGAGGACCCAGGAGCCCGGTCAGGCGGAGAAGCGGCTGACGACCTTCCACTCCTCGTGGGGGGCGGTGTGGCCCGTCTCCCTGCCCTTCAGACTGTCCACGATCATCTGGGCGCGACCTCGGCCCGCCTCGTGCATGTCGAAGGCCACCGTGGTGAGTGGCGGGGCAGCGTGCCTGGCGGTAGGGATGTCGTCGACTCCGATGACAGCAAGATCCTCCGGAGCGGATAGGCCTTGCTCGCGCATGCCTGTCAGGACGGCGAACGCGGTCTCGTCGTTAAAGGCGCACACGGCGGTGACGAACCGACTCCCCCACTCCTGCACGGCCGCGACTGCATCGGCGCCCTCCAAGCCCACGCCTAGGGCGACTGGCGGGTCGACGCCGGCACCCGCGCAGGCGCCAGCGGCGCCTTCGAGGCGGCCTTCTGCCATCTCCCGCAGGCCGGGGTGAGCGGGCATGGCGTAGCCGAGCCGCCGGTGGCCGCGGGCGATCAGGTGCTCGGCCTGGAGACGGCCGACCGGGTTGGCTGCGGCGGCCTGAGGGATCCTGGTCGGGAGCACCGTGTCCGCCCCCGCCCGGTACAGAGCCTGCACGGTGTCGTCGTCGAACGATGTGAACCCGATCACCGCTGACGCGTTCACGGCCGCGCATACGTCGGCCAGCGGCCGCCCGTGCGCTCCGGCGAGATGGGTGACCAGCGTGAGGCCCTGGTCGGCGAGGGCGGCGGCCAGTTCCTCGACGAAGCGGCTGATGCCGCCGCCGATGGGCAGGTCTGGCACCGAGAGCAGGACGACGTCGCTGCGTCCGGCGGCCAGGGCGCGGGCAGAGGCGTGCGGCCGGTAGTCAAGCTCGCGGGCGACCTGGAGGATACGCAGCCGAGTCGCCTCGGGGATTGAGTGCCCGGGCTTGTCGTTGAGTACGAAGCTCACGGTGGTCTGGGAGACGCCGGCCGCGCGCGCGACGTCAGTACTGGTGATGCGCTTGGCGGGTCGCGTCATGGCTCTCTCGTCCGCGGGGATGCCGGCATTGCCGACCCTTGACAGAGTAATGCCTCCTCATGCGCGATGGTCGCCGCGCCGGGTTCTCTTGTCACAGCTCGACACGTCATGATAAGTAAAGCGCATTACTTAGATCGAATCACGAGGACCCGCGGCGCAGCGCCGGTGCTCGAGGATGAGGGTTCATGATCCGCGTCTCTTTCAACGACGGCTGGGAGTTCCGCACCAAGCTAGGCTCATTCGCCGAGCTTGGGCGCGGTGGGCCTGCCTACCGGCCGGTCACGCTGCCGCACGACGCGATGATCGCGCAGGACCGCGTCTCGCCGGACGGCCGGGCCATGACGGATGGCTCGGCGGGCGCCTACTTCCCGGGCGGCGCCTTCGAGTACCGGAAGACCTTCGCCATGCGCGAAGAGGACCGGGGCAGCCGTGTCCTGCTCGAGTTCGAGGGTGTCTACCGAGACGCGATGGTCTATATCAACGGGGACTACGCGGGTCAGCGCCCCTACGGGTACTCCCTCTTCCGCATCGACGCGACCCCGTTCCTGCGCTTCGGCCGGGACAACGAGATCCGCGTTGAGGCACGAGCCCACCTGGACTCGCGCTGGTACACAGGCGCTGGAATCTACCGCGACACCTGGCTGCTGACCGGCGGCGCGGTTCGGATCGGACCCGGTTCGATCCGCATCACCGCACCCGATATCGACCAGGAAAGAGCGGTTGTCGAGGTCGCTGTTACGATCGAGAACGATTCGGTCGCGATCAGGTCGCCTCGAATCCGCACCGAGATCCGCGACGATGCAGGAAACGTCGTCGCGGCCGGCGAAGCCCCGGTCTCGGTGCTGCCCGGCGAGCCCGCCACCGCCCGTCAGCGCCTCTACGTCCGCGGCCCGGCCCTGTGGTCCCCGGATTCGCCCGACCTGTACGAGGCCCGGGTGACGTTGACTGACGACCTCGGCTTGACAGACGCGGAGACGGTCAGCTTCGGCATCCGGTCACTGCGCCTCGACCCCGACCACGGCCTGCGGATCAACGGCGAGGCAGTCAAACTGCGCGGCGCCTGCGTTCACCACGACAACGGGATCCTCGGCGCGGCCACGTTCGCGCGCGCCGAGGAGCGCCGCGTTCAGATCCTCAAGGACGCCGGCTTCAACGCGATCCGTATGTCACATCACCCCATGAGCATTGCCATGCTGAATGCCTGCGATCGTCTCGGCCTGCTGGTCGTGGACGAGGCGTTCGACATGTGGACCTCAGCTAAGAGCCAGTTCGACTACAGCCTGCACTTTCCGCAGTGGTGGGAGCGGGATATCGAGGCGATGGTCGCCAAGGACTTCAATCATCCCAGCGTGATTCTCTACTCGATCGGCAATGAGATCCCGGAGACGGGATCGCCCGCGGGAGCCGCCTGGGGCCGCAAGCTGGCTGAGAAGGTCCGCAGCCTAGACGGCACCCGTTACGTCACCAACGCGATCAACAGCATGCTGGCCGTTCTCGACGACCTGGCCGCCTCCCGCCCGCAAACAGCCGATGGTGCCGGCATCAATGCGCTCATGGCGGACCCGGCCGACATGATGAACACGATTAGCTCCTCTGACCTGGCCACCCGGCGTACGGCCGAGTCGTTCAGCGTGCTGGACGTCGCCGGGATCAACTACGCGGAATCCCGCTACGAACTGGACCGGGATCTGTTCCCCAGCCGAATCATCGTCGGCACCGAGACTTTCCCGACCCGCATCGACGGCAACTGGCGGCTCGTCAGGCAGCACGCCAACGTCATCGGCGACTTCACCTGGACGGGCTGGGACTACCTGGGCGAGGCCGGGATCGGCCGTCCGCAGTATGCCGCGGCGGACGGCTCACGCCCCGCTTTCACCGGACCGTACCCGTATCTGCTGGCAGGCTGCGGCGACATCGACATCACCGGTCACCGCAGACCAGCCTCGTACTACCGGCAGATTGTCTTCGGCCTGCGCGACCAGCCGTACCTGGCGGTCCGCCGACCCGAGCATCACGGAAAGACGTTCACCGGAACCCCGTGGGCCTGGAGTGACTCCATCTCCAGCTGGACCTGGCCTGTGCCCGAGGGCTCGCCGATCACGGTGGAGGTCTACAGCGACGCTGAAGTGGTGGAACTTCTCGTCAACGGCCGCTCTGTGGGACGCAAGGCCGTCGGCGAAGGCCATCGGTTCCGGGCCGAGTTCGAGACCGCTTACGAGCGGGGCGAACTGGTCGCAGTCGCCTACGTCGGCGACGCGGAAACAGGGCGTCATGTCCTGCACTCGGCCTTCGGCCCCATCCTGCTCAGGGCGGAGACCGACCGACAGCTCATCACGGCAGGCACCGCAGACCTTGCCTACGTGTCCCTCACCCTCTCAGACCAGGCCGGGAACCTGTGCACGGACGCCGATCGGCCGGTGCGGGTCGAGGTCTCCGGCGACGGAGTTCTACTCGGTTTCGGAACCGCCGCCCCATCTACGGAGGAGCGGTTCGACGCAGCCGAGCGTCGCACCTACGAAGGCCGGGCCCTGGCGGTCCTGCGCTCCACCGGTCGCGGCAAGATACGCCTGACCGCCACCGCACAGGGGTGCGAGCCAGTCGAGATCCTGGTCGCCGCCGAATGACGACGAGCCGCCATGCACAACCAACATGCGGAGGATGCGATGGCATCGATGGCGGAATGCCAGATGGCTGACAGCAGGTCGTGGAGCCCGGACAAGATCCGCCAGCTGGTGTCCCAGATGAGCCTGGAACAGAAGGCCGCCCAGCTTGCTGGGCTGAGCGCGGCTGAGTTGTTCGCCGGCGGCCGGGCCGAGGGAAGCCCCCTGCCCGACCCGGGACGCGTTGCGCTGGTGCGACCGCATGGGGTGGGCCATCTGTCGCTGGGCTGGTTCCTGGGGCACGACGCCGAGAGCCTGCGCGACGACGTCGCCGCCATCCAGGAGGCAGTGCGGGAGATATCGCCGTTCGGCATCGGCGCCCTGGTGCACAACGAGGGGATTAGCGGCTTCCTGCACGCATCCGCCGCCCAGTTCCCGACTGCCTGGGCTCAGGCGGCCACCTGGGACCCCGCACTGGCCGGGCGGGTCGGCGCCACGGCCGCGTCCGACGCTCGCGCCGCCGGGTTTCACCTGCTGTTCGCCCCGGTCATGGACATCAGTCGCGATATCCGCTGGGGCCGTGTGCACGAGACCTATGGCGAGGATCCGGAGCTTGCCGCGCAGCTGGCCGTGGCCTTCGTACACGGGGTCCAAGGCGACGATGCGGCCGCCGACGTGCTGGCCACGGGAAAGCACTTCCTGGGATACGCCGCCTCCGAGGGCGGCCTCAACATGGCTGCGGCCCCGCTCGGGCCCCGCATTCTGGCCGACGAGTACGCTGAGCCGTTCAGGCGCGCCATCGGCGAGGCCGGGCTGGCCGTCGTCATGAGCGCGTACAACGAGGTCGACGGGCTTCCGGCCAGTGCCAGCCGCTGGCTGCTGACCACATTGCTGCGCGACGCGCTTGGCTTCGACGGCATGGTGGTCAGCGACTACGACGCGGTCCAGCGGCTGCGGGCCATCCACCGCACCGCCTGCACACCGGGGGACGCAGCGCGCCAGGCGCTCCTGGCGGGGCTCGACAGCGAACTGCCCGGCGATGATAACTTCTCGTCCATCCCAACGGAGGTGGAAGCCGGGCGCCTTCCCGAGGAGGCGGTCGACGCAGCCGTCGCCCGGGTTCTCACCGTTAAGGCCCGGGTCGGCCTGATCCCCGGCGTGACCGGGGGATCGTCCGGCTCCCGACGCTCAGCGCCCCGGCCGGCCGAGGCCGGCGAGACCCGTCGAGACATCGCCGAGCGCGCCATCGTCCTCCTCGGCAACGACGGGATTCTCCCGCTTGCGCCGGGCAAGGCACGCGTCCTAGTCTGCGGGCCAGCCGCCGACGAAATCAGGATCCACTTCGGCGCCTATACGTCGGTCGCCGCCCGCGAGATGCCGCTGGGAATGCGCGCCATCCGCGAGGGACGCGTCCCTGGAGTCGACCCGAACAACTTCGCATTCACCGACATCTTCCAGACCCGCCTCCCCGGGTCCGAACCCGTCTTCGAGGCGGCGGCCCGGCAGCTCCATCCGATGGCCCAGACCGTCGCACAGGCGCTGCGCAGCCTGGACCCCAGAGTCACCTTCGCGCAGCTGGGGAGCTTTGAGGGCGACCCCGCACAGACCCTCGACTCGGGCGACGCGCTCCGCGCGGCAGTAGACGCCGACGTGATCATCGCGGTCGTCGGCGAACGAACCGGATGGGCGGGGAACAATACCGCCGGCGAGGGGCGCTCGGTCACCGACCCGGCCCTTCCCGGAAACCAGGAACAGCTCGTCACCCAGCTCGCCGCCGCCGGCAAACCGCTCGTCACGGTCGTCGTCTCCGGCCGCCCGCTGCTGCTGGAAAAGGTGGCAGCGGCATCCAGCGCCATACTCCTGGCACCGCTACTGGGCGAGGAAGCCGGCGGCGCGATCGCCGACGTGATCTACGGATGGGTCAACCCAAGCGGCAAGCTGCCCGGCACCTTCCCGCGCCACCTTGGCCAACTGCCGCTCTATCACGGCCGGCATCGAGGCAGCGGGTACAGCCACCCGGCCGGCTACGCCGACCTCGACCGGCAAGGACCGCTGTACGCATTCGGCCACGGCCTGTCCTACACGACATTTACGATCGCCCCCGATGAAGCGGGCGGACCGGCGGTCAGCGTCGACGACGAGATCATCAGCGCCCGCCTGCTGGTATCCAACATCGGTCCCGCCGACGGCGAGACCGTGGTGCAGTTGTACGCCCGCGACGAGCACGCCTCGGTGATCCGACCGGTCAGCCAGCTGATCCAGTTCCAGCGGGTCGGTCTGGTCGCGGGCGCCACCTGCCCGGTGACCTTGCAGGCCCCCGTCAGCCGACTCCACTACACGCTGCCCGACGGGCGGCGAGGCATCGAAGCGGGCGAGATCGCCCTGATGGCAGGGCTCGGCAGCGACGACATCCGCTACACGGCAACGGTCACCGTGGCGGCCAGCTAGTGATCGACCGCCGGTCGGTGGTGCGCCGCCACTGTATCGAGCTGACCCACCCCGACCCCGCGACGGTGCTCACCGTCGGCAACGGCAACTTCGCCTTCACCCCCGACATCACCGGCATGCAGACCTTCGGCGCCTTCCACGACCAGGAAGCCGCCCGGGCCAACCGACGGCTGGCCGTAAACACGGCAACCATGGCCACGTGGGGCTGGCACTCAATGCCCAGCGAGCAGGAATTCACCCTCGCGGACGCGATGACATCTCATCTGACCACCCGCGGTCCGGTGCCGTACCCGGACAAGTTCAGCATGACCGCCGCGATGGGCGGGGCGGCCGACCTCCGCGCGGGGATGTGGCTCCACGTTAACCCCCAACGCCTGGACCTCGGACGGATCGGGCTCCTGCTCCGCTGCCGGCCCGACTCGGCACCCGCCCCCAGCCCGGACGACTTGGGCCACCCGCGCCAGCGGCTGGACCTATGGACCGGTGAGATCACAAGCGAATTCGAGTACGCCGGGCAGCCCGTTCGAATCAGCACCGTCGCAGACCCCATCCGGGCCCAGGTCGCCTTCCGGATCGAGTCTGCCCTGCTCGCCAGCGGTCAGGCCAGCGTCGCCATCCGCTTCCCCTACGCCAGCGACGGCTTCTTCCAGACCAGCGACTGGTCCCGCCCGGACGCGCACCATACGGTCTTGGACCGTGTCAGCGAGCGAGTATGCCGATTCACCCGGGTCCTCGACCACGCCTCCTACATTATGAGGCTGGACTGGACTCGCGGCCGGATTAGCCACGGGGACGGCCCCCACGAATTCATCCTGTCAAGCGAGGACGCCGCACTCGAGATCGTCGCCGGATTCTGGCCGCAGGACCGACCCGCGCTCGCCAGGGCCACGTACCCGTTGCTGCTCGAGCGGGCCACGGCGTGGTGGCGGGGTTTCTGGACCACCGGGGCGGCCATCGACTTCGCGGGAAGCACCGACCCCCGCGCGGCCGAACTGGAGCGGCGGGTGGTCCTGTCTCAGTACCTGACCGCAGTCAACTGCTCGGGGGCGATGCCACCGCAGGAGACGGGCCTGATCACCAACTCCTGGCAGGGCAAGTCCCATTTGGAGATGCACTGGTGGCATGCTGCCCACTTCGCCGCCTGGGGGCGGCCGTGGCTTCTCGAGCGTAGCCTGACCTGGTACGAGTCGATCCTCGGCACCGCCCGCGCGACCGCCGCCCGCCAGGGCTATGACGGAGCCCGGTGGCCCAAGCAGGTCGGCCCGGACGGGCGGGAAAGCCCCGGCGGCATCGCCCCGTTCCTGATCTGGCAACAACCCCACTTGCTGTACCTGCTCGAACTGCTGCACCGCGGGCGCGGTCCCCGACACCGCGCGGCCGCGCTCACCCGGCGCTTCGAGCAGCTGGCGGAAGACACCGCGCGGTTCATGGCATCGTTCGCCGAGGAACGCGACGGCTCCTGGCACCTGCCGGCCCCCGTCATCCCCGCCCAGGAGACGTACGAAGCGCTCTCAACCGAAGATCCCACCTTCGAGCTGGCCTACTGGTGGTGGGGCCTCGAGATCGCCCAGCGGTGGCGCGAGCGACGAGGCAGGAAACGCAGCGACCGGTGGCAGCGTATCCAGGACGGCCTCGCCCGCCCTCGGATCGACCGAGGGCACTACTGCGCCATCGCCACCAGTCCTTACCTCCGTCGCACCGACCATCCCTCGCTGCTGTGCGCCCTCGGCTTCGTTCCCGCTACCCCACTCGTCGACGCCGCCACCATGGAAGCCACCCTGCTGCACGTCCGGGACACATGGGACTGGGACACGGCATGGGGCTGGGACTTCCCCGCCATGGCGATGACCGCCACCCGCTTGCATCGACCTGACCTCGCGGTCGACGCGCTTCTCGCCGACAGCCCGAAGAACAGCTACCTGCCGACCGGTCACTGCCCCCAGATCGGCAGCCTGCTCCCGGTCTATCTCCCTGCCAACGGCGCGCTGCTGGCGGCCGTATCCCTCATGATCGCGGGCTGGGATGAGGCGGGCACCGAGCTGCCCGGCTTCCCCAAGGACGGATCGTGGACGATCCACCACGAAGGCTTCGAGCCCTGGCCGTGACAAGAGGAGAGCTGCTGGAGCTGCGTGACGCCCTGCACCAGCGCGCTGCTGGATGGTCAGCCGTCCCTCCTCGCCCAGCGCCTGCGGACCGCGAACGCGGCTGCCTTTGGCTGCCGGTCGCGGGTGAAGAGACCCTTCCGGTTGCCGCCGACGCGGATGATCGCGGGCCGGGTCGCGAAGTCGGCGAAGTTCCAGATGTGCTCGCCCACTACCTCGTCGATCGCGTCGAACACCTTGTGGCACATGTCCAGGTACCGCACCTGGTACTCCTCTGACCACGGCACGTCGAGGATCGAGTGCAGCCCGGGCACGGTATCCGCGCCGTACTCGCTGACGATGATCGGCTTGCCATGCTGCCGTGCCCACTGCCGCAATTCACCTTCGAGGACCGCTTCCGCCCCGCCGAGGTCCCCAGGGTGGGTGTACCAGCCGTAGTAGCGGTTGACCATTATGACGTCAGCCAGCTCCGCCAGCTGGCACCGCCCTGGCCCCTCGCCCATGACGTTAGCGAAGGTCACCGGTCGAGTCGGATCAAGCTCACGGGCCTGAGCGAAAAGCGGTGCGAAGTAATCGCGTGCAGCGGGCAGACCGGACTCGGGCTCGTTGGCGATGCTCCAGAGCGCCACGCTGGGGTGATTACGGTCGCGCTCGATGAGCTCGCGGATCGCCTGGAGGTGCGTGCGCTGGGCGGGCCCGCCGACCGTTTCTTCGCTGTAGGTCTGCACACCAGACAGGCTGCGGGAGATCGTCATCTTGAGGTTGAGGCCGACGGCCGCCGTCTCGTCGATAACGACCACCCCGTGGCGGTCGGCGTAATCGAGTACCTCCTCGGCGTACGGATAGTGCGCGGTGCGGAAGGAGTTCGCGCCCATCCACTTCATGAGCTCGAAGTCGTGCACCATCAGCACGTCATCGTGGCCCCGCCCGCGCACCAGGGCGTCCTCGTGCTTACCGAAGCCCTGGAAGTAGAACGGCTCGCCGTTAATCAGGAAACGCGCGTCGCGGACCTCTACCGTGCGCACACCGACCGGGAGCAGATAACTATCAATGAGGCCGCGGTCAACATCGAGAAGCCGTGCCTCAAGCTGATAGAGGTAGCCGTCGCCAGGCGCCCATCGGTGCACGCCGGGAACGACCAGCCGTCCTCGCGATCCTGCCTCGGCAACGACCAGCCGACCCTCGGCGTCCCGCAGGACGACCTCGACCGGGTACGGGTCAGTCGCCCGCGACTGACTGATCGCGTACCCGACACTGCCCACAGAGCCATCAAGCCCGGTCTCCACAGCGATGGCCGTGATGTGGTTCACCGGAGTGGTGTACAGCCATACCGGTCGATGCAGGCCGGCGTAATTGAAGAAGTCGTGGAAGTAGTTCTGCGTCCGCCCTCCGGCACTGTCCAGCACCTCTCCGGGCGGGATCGAGGCGAAGGTGAGCTCGTTGTTCACAACCACCGTCAGCCGGGCTTCCTCACCGGGCCGCACGTGGCCGGTTACGTCGGCCTCGAACGGGGTGTACCCGCCCTCGTGCTCGGCGACCTGAACGTCATCGAGCCAGACCACCGCACGGTGGGTGGCGGCGTCGAAACGCAGCACAATCCGGAGTCCGTCCCAGCGCGCGGGGATCCGCACTGTCGTCTGGTACCAGGCATCGCCCACGTGATCGTGCAGGGCTGGCTCCGGCGCGATGTCGTTGTAGCTGGCGGGCACCGGCATGTCCCGCCCGTGCGGCAACGGCGAGCGCCACCACTGCTGTGTCCGGCCGGTTCCATCTGGGTCGAGGCGGAATCGCCACAAGCCCCCTAGCGACTTGCGCTCGCGAGTAGCGCTCTCCTGCGGACGGAGCATCCTCTGCCTCTCTCCTCGAGTGCGCGCCTACGCCAGCGCGTTGCGCCCTGCGATGCCGCCAAGGAACCTGGCGCTGTCCTTGATCGTCCGGCGCTGGGTAGCGCGGTCGACGGCGACGAGCCCGAAGGTCGGCCGGTAGCCGAGCATCCACTCGAAGTTGTCGAGCGCGGACCAGTAGAAGTAGCCGCGCACGTCAGTGCCGTCCACCACCGCGCGTTCCACCCCGCCGAGCGCCTGCCGGATGAACTCTGTGCGCCGGGTGTCGTCGCCGGTGGCGATCCCGTTCTCCGTGACGAACAGGGGCAGCCCGGCGGCGGCCGCGCGGCGCAGTACCGCCTCTAGCGCCTGCGGGTAGAATTCGTACCCCATCTGCGTGAGCTCGCCGCCGGTGTCGGCGGCCGCTATCTCCCCGCTCGGGCCGACTACCACCCGGGAGTAATTCTGGACTCCGATGAAGTCGTCGCCTTCCATCGCCGGGAGGAAGTCGGTGAACTGCCCGGCCCAGATCTCGTCCGCCGCGTTCTCGCCGCCTGGCTGTGCCTGTACGTCCTGCAGTGCGAGGGTGATCCCCACTTTCGTGGCCGGGCTGGCCTGCCTGATGGCGTCGCGCGCCTGGGCGTGCGCCCGGCGGATGATATCGAGACCCTCGTCGCTGAAAGTGAACAGGAAGATCCCTCTGGGCGGACGCTGGCGAGCGGGGGTGGCTTCAGTTCCCGCACCCATCTTCGCGCGATCGTCGGCCAGCCCGACCACGGCCTCGCGATGCAGGTCCCTGCCCTCGCCAGAGCCGATTAGCCGTCGGATGATCTCGCCGATGTTGGCCTCGTTGATCGTGCACGCGTAAGGGATCATGGGGCCGATCTCCCGCATCACCGTGCCGCAGTAGGCGGCGAATCGGTCGGGGGTGTCCTCGTTCTCCCAGCCCCCTAGTTCGGTGAGCCAGCGAGGGTTGCTGAAGTGGTGAAGGGTCACCATCGGAGTGATGCCTTGGTCGCGGCATGCCCGCAGAACCTCGGCGTAGTGGGCGAGGGCCGATTGCGAGTACCGGCCTGGTGCGGGCTCTACCCGCGCCCATTCGATCGAGAAACGGTAGGCGTTCAGGCCGAGCACCGACAGCAAGGCAATGTCCTGGCGGTACAGCCGGTAGTGATCGCAGGCATCGCCGCTCGGCTCGACGAACATCGACCCCGGCTGATTCTCGAGCGCCCAGAAATCGCTGTTGACGTTGCCGCCCTCTACCTGGTGGGCAGCGGTAGCCGCCCCCCACAGGAATCCCTCGGGAAATGACACAGCACGGCCTCCGCAGCTAGTAATGCGCATTATCGACGAGCGATGTCCATGCTGCTGCGAACCGGCAGGCCGGGCAAGGCCCCGCTTGGTCACAAATTCCTAACGCTGAAACGTGGGATAGGGCGCGGATCGCCCAGGTGAAGGACTCCGCCGCCCGGTCCTACAGCGGCTCGGCATCATCCAACTCCCGGGCGTGGCCTCCGCCGGAACCGGGGAATCACGGATGACCATCGTGAGAAGCTCGTAGGAGCCGACCAGCGCGAACGCAGGCAACGCGGCCAGCCGCACCAGACTGGTCAGCCATCGCTACAGCGCGGGAACCGCGATCTTGCCGCGGGCGGAGTCGGGCATAGGTAGGAGCTCGCACAGATCAGCCAGCTGCGGCCTGGTCTTACAACGGGACGGTGCGGTGCGCGGTGACCCCGTGCTCGTCCCCGGCCGCCCCGACCAGCAGAGCCACCGCGGCGGTGATGGCGGCCTGTCGGCCGGCTCGAGCCTGGCTATGTCCCGCGCCAGCCCGTCCGACTCGCCTCTATCGTTCGCCGAGGCGTTCACCCCGTGGAGGCAGCTGCTGGTGGCCGACGACGGCGCCAACGACACCACGGCGGTCTCCCCTTACTGGATCGAGCCCGGTGGGGCGCTGGTCGCCACCCAGACCTCCCGTGCCCGACGGCCAGACCGCCGCCTGCTGGATCACGCCGGGCCGAAACGGCGATGTGTTCGTCGACAACGCCGGGAGTGGCACGATCGCCAGCTACCAGCTCTCGCCCCTCAGCCAGCTGAGGGGCGACCGTAACACCAGCGCCGGGAACGGCGCCGCCCGCTCGACAACGCCGCCTCCTCCGACGGCGCGACCTGTACGCCGTCATCGGCGACCAGGATCGCATCGCGGAGTTCAGCGTCGGCCCGGACGCCCGGCTCAACGCCATCGGAACACAGGCGCTCGGCCGGATCAGAGGGCATCGCCGCCAGGCTGACACACCCGGCAGGCGGCCATGGGGTTGGCGGCTCCGGAAGCGAACTACCCGAAGCGGCCAGCGCCAGAGGCGCCGCCTGCCGGTCGCGGCGACAGATACGCCGAAGCGCCCGGTCATTGCAAGATGACCGGGCGCTTCGGCGCTCTTGCTGGTTCACCTCACGAGGCGTCCATAACGCGATCGTAGGCTCGGCGGGCGCGGGCGCTGCGTGCGCTGCGGCCGTACCGATTCAGCATCTGGGGGCTGTCCCAGCCGTTGAGCTCCATCAGGTCGCCTTCGGCGCCGCCCCGGTCGAGCCAGTTGTGGCTGAACGTGTGCCGGAACATGTGGGGGTGAATCTTTATCCCGGCTTGTACCGCGCGGCGCTCGATCATCTGGTAAACGCCGCTGGATGTCATCGGGCCGCTCCGCACGCCGAGCCACAGCGCGGAGGCCCGCGCCATGGGGTGCTTAGCGCGCTCGCGCGCGTAGCGGTCCAGCGCGCGGGCCGTGTCGTAGGTGTACTTCACGGTTCGCTGCTTTCTGCCCTTCCCGGTGACGATCGCTTCCCGGTCCCGCGCGGTCACGTCATCGACGGCCAGGCCGGACAGCTCAGACAGCCGCGCCCCCGTGTCGCGGAACATCGAGATCACCGCATAGTCGCGGCGGTTCTCGAATCCTCCGCCCTTGCACGCGGCCAGGAGCGCGGTCAGCTCGTCATCGGTGATGACGGGCACCAGCTTGTCGCCGATCTTCGGCGGCGACAGATTGGCCATCGGGTTGCGCCGCGGTTCGTCCG
>Ga0335072_10001286_pt1 | contig 41338 bp, 36 predicted proteins | sample Lox_Sample_21_FD_206725 | JGI IMG/M metagenome (GOLD analysis project Ga0335072, IMG submission 206725) | Soil microbial communities from Loxahatchee National Wildlife Refuge, Florida, United States - Lox_Sample_2.1 | ecosystem: Environmental > Terrestrial > Soil > Wetlands | place: USA... | reverse complement strand
GCGGGTGCGCAGGAAGAACTCCCCCGACTCGCGGTCCAGCGTCATGTACCCGAACGGCGCCTGCGCCAGCCAGTCGTGACCCGCCTCGCAGGCCTGCGCACGCACCTTCGCCATCTCCGCGTGAAAGCGCGCCCCGCGCATCTCCGCGTCCGTGTGGTCGAAGCTCGGCAGCTCCAGCTCGCTCACGGCGGTCATCGTCCGCTCATCCTCTCAGTCGCGCCAGCTTCTTGCCCGGGTTCAGCAGGCCCTTCGGGTCGAACGCGCGTTTGATCGCTTCGTGCAGCTCCGCCGCCGCCGCGTCCCACTGCGACGCCAGCAGGCCCGACTTCAGCAGACCGACGCCGTGCTCCGCCGCGACCGACCCTCCCAGCTCCCAGACCAGCTCGAACAGCTCCACCCCAGCGGCCTCAGCCGCCTCCAGCTCCGCCTCCTCACCCGGGTCCACCAGCACCGTCGCGTGCACGTTGCCGTCGCCGCCGTGACCCCACGCGCACGAGCGCAGCCCGTGCCCCGCCGCGATCCGCGCCCACCCCGCCAGGCCCTCCGCGAGCCGCTCCACCGGGAACGCCACGTCCTCGCTCACCTTGCCCCCGCGCACGCCGCCCACCACCCCGTTGAAGCCGTCGCGCCAGCGCCACAGGGCGGCGGCATCCCGCGGCTCCTCGATCCCCAGCGCCTGCACCCCCAGCAGTTCCACGAGCGCCGCTCGATCGCGCTCGACGTCCGCGCGCGAGCCGTCCAGCTCCACCAGCAGCGCGAAGCCCACCCCCGCCGGCAGCTCGCCCGGGTAACCACCCGCCACCAGCTTCAGCGTCTCGCCGTCGATGAAGTCCAGCGCCGCCGGCTCGATCCCCGAGGCCAGCACCTCCAGCATCACCCCGCAGCCCGCCTCGCTCGCACCGTCGGCGTCCGGCAGCGCCACCACCAGCGCCAGCGTCGCCTCCGGCGCCGGCCGCAGCCGCAGGCGCACCGCCGTGATCACGCCCAGCGTGCCCTCCGAGCCGATCAGCAGATCCTTCAGGTCGTAGCCCGCCACGTCCTTGCGCGCCCAGCCCCCCACCTGCACCAGCTCGCCCGGCGCCAGCACCGCCTCCAGGCCCGTCACCCACGCCCCCGTCACCCCGTACTTCAGCGCGTGCGGCCCGCCCGCGTTCGTCGCCACGTTCCCGCCGATCTGCGACTGCTCCGCCGCCCCCGGGTCCGGCCCGAAGAACAGCCCGTTCTCGCGCGCGAGCCGCTGCACCTCGCGCGTCGGCACCCCCGCCTCCGGCCACATCCGCCAGAGCCCCGGCTCCAGCTCCCGCACCGCACGCAGCCGCTCAAGCGACAGCACCACGCCCCCCTCCGTCGGGACCGCGCCACCCAGCAGCCCCGTGCCGCCCCCGCGAGGCACCACCGGCACGTCGTGCTCGTAGCACCAGGAGACCACCGCCGCGACCTCCTCCGCGTTGCCGGGGAGCGCCACTGCCTCCGCGCGACCCTCCAGTCCACGGCGGCGAGCCATGTCTGCGTTGTAGAGCGAGCCCGCCGGCGGCGCCTCGAGCGCGTGCTCGGTCCCAACGATGCGCCCAAGCTCTCGGCTTAGCTGATCGTGCCGCACGGACGCGAGGCTACCGGGGCGGAGTGGCGCTCCGGGTAGCATTTGCAGACCATGGCTGTAAGCGCCAAGCCCCCATCGCACGATCCCGCTGCCACGCACGGGCGCGAGTTCCGCACGCTCTCCGGCGAGCCCGTCCGCGAGCTCTACACCCCCGCCGACCTGCCGCCGGGGATCGGCACCGACCAGGACCCGCTCGGCCGGCCCGGCGCCTACCCCTTCACGCGCGGCATCTACGAGTCCATGTACCGCGGGCGGCTATGGACCATGCGCCAGTTCGCGGGCTTCGGCACCAGCGAGGAGACCAACGAGCGCTTCCTTTACCTGCTCGATCACGGGCAGACCGGCCTCTCCACCGCCTTCGACATGCCCTCGCTGATGGGCCACGACTCCGACCACCCCCGCTCGCTCGGCGAGGTCGGGCGCGAGGGCGTCGCCGTCGACACGCTCGACGACATGCAGACCCTGTTCGGGGGCATCGATCTCGGCGAGGTCTCCGTCTCGATGACGATCAACGCCCCCGCCGCGATCATGCTCGCCTTCTACGTCGCCGCCGCCGAGGCCGGCACCAGCGCCGCGGGGCCCGTCGCCCCCGAGCACCTGTCCGGCACGATCCAGGCCGACATCCTCAAGGAGTACATCGCCCAGAAGGAGTGGTGCTTCCCGATCGACCCCGCCATGCGCCTCTGCGGCGACATGATCGAGTGGTGCACGCGCCACATGCCGCGCTGGCACCCCATCTCGATCTCCGGCTACCACATCCGCGAGGCCGGGGCCACCGCCCAGCAGGAGCTGGCCTTCACGCTGAAGGACGGGCTCACCTACGTCGAGCAGGCCGTCGAGCGCGGGCTCGACGTCGACGACTTCGCCCCGCGCCTGTCCTTCTTCTTCAACGCGCAGATCGACTTCTTCGAGGAGATCGCCAAGTACCGGGCCGCACGGCGCATCTGGGCGCGCGAGCTGAAGGAGACCTTCGGCGCCAAGAACCCCAAGTCCTGGCAGATGCGCTTTCACACCCAGACCGCCGGGGTCAGCCTCACCGCGCAGCAGCCGCTCAACAACATCGTCCGCACCACGATCGAGGCGCTCGCCGGCGTGCTCGGCGGCACGCAGTCGCTGCACACCAACTCCTACGACGAGGCGCTGGCGCTCCCCACCGAGGAGGCCGTCACCGTCGCGCTGCGCACCCAGCAGGTGATCGCGCACGAGACCGGCGTCGCCAGCACCGCCGACCCGCTCGGCGGGGCCTACTTCGTCGAGGCGCTCACCGACGAGATGGAGCGCCACTGCTACGAGTACTTCGCCAAGATCGACGAGCTCGGCGGCATGGTCGAGTCGGTCAAGCGCAACTACCCACAGCGCGAGATCGCCGACGCCGCCTTCGTCCTGCAGCAGGAGATCGACGCCGGCGAGCGCGTCGTCGTCGGCGTCAACCAGTACGTCGCCCGGGACGAAGAGCCGATCCCCACGCTGCGGATCGACCCCGCGCTCGAGCGCAAGCAGGTCGGCCGCCTGCAGGCCGCCCGCGCCGGCCGCGACGGCGCCGCCGTCGAGGCCGCGCTCGCCGTGCTGCGCCAGGATGCCGCCCACCCCGATCGCAACCTGATGGACCCGCTGCTCGCCTGCGCCCGCGCGCACGCCTCCGAGGGCGAGATCATCGAGTCGTTGCAACAGGTGTTCGGCGACTACACCGAGACGCCCGTCTTTTGAGCGTGTTCACAGCTTCGTGAGCCACAACCGGCTGCGCAAGGGCCTCATCCTGGGCGGGATCGTCGTCGCGTGCGGCTGCGCCGCCGCGCTCGCGCTCGCCGCGCATCGCATCAAAGCCGAGCAGGCCGCCTTCAGCGCGCCCACCGCCGCCCGCTGTCAGCCGCGCAACTTCAACACCTCCGCCACGCTGCCCGGCACCAGCCTCAGCGTCTCGCCGCTGCCCGATTCCTACGACGCCTCCTACCGCACGCAGATCAGCCTGCTCGGCGTGCCGGTCTCCTCGCTTTCGGACATCGTCGTCACCGGCTCCGACAGCGGCCGCCACCCCGGCCGGCTGCGCGCCTACTCGCAGGGCGACGGCGCCAGCTTCATGCTCGACAAGCCGCTCTCACAGGGTGAGACCGCCAGCGTCCGCGGCAAGCTCCGCAGCGGCTCGCGCACGCAGCGCTTCTCCTTCCACTTCACCGTCGCCAGCCAGGACGTACTGCCCTACAGCAAACCCTCCAAGCCCTCCGGCCGCGACTACAACGAGAAGCAGCACTTCCACTCGCGCCCCGAACTCGAACCCCCTTCGCTCGTCGTTACCGCGCGCTCGTCCGCCAGCGAAAAGGGAGACATCTTCGCCGCCCCCTACTCCGGCCCCGGCCCGCCCGGGCCGATGATCTTCGACGAAGCCGGGAACCTCGTCTGGTTCCACACGCTGCCCAAGACCGCCTCCGCCGCCACGAACCTGCAGGTGCAGCAGCTCGGCTCACAGCCGGTGCTGACCTGGTGGCAGGGCTACATCCCCCCGCAGGGTTTCGGCCAGGGCGAAGAGATCATCGTCAACGGCAACTACCAGGAGATCGGGCACGTGCGCGCCGGCAACGGCTACTCCGCCGACCTGCACGACTTCAAACTCACCCCGCAGGGCACGGCGCTACTGACGGTCTTCAACCCCGTCGACTGCAACCTCTCCGTCGTCGGCGGCCCCAGCGGCGCCGCCGTCACCGACGCCGTCTTCCAGGAAATCGACCTGCGCACCGGCCTCGTGCGGCGCGAGTGGCACAGCCTCGACCACGTGCCGATGACCGACTCCTACAGCCTCGCCACGCACTCCAGCAAGAAGTGGCCCTTCGACTACTTCCACATCAACTCCATCGACCAGCGCGCCGACGGCACGACGCTGATCTCGGCGCGCAACACCTGGGCGATGTACCTGCTCAACACCACCACCGGGCGGTTGCAGACCACGATCGGCGGCCACAGCTCCAGCGTGAAGCTCGGCAGCGGCACGCACACCGCCTACCAGCACGACGCCAACACGCTCGCCGACGGAGCCATCAGCGTGTTCGACAACGGCTCGATCCCCAAGGTCCACCCGCAATCGCGCGGGCTCGTGCTCGCGCTCGACCCCCAGAGCGACTCCGCCACCGTCGTCGCGCAGTACGAGCACACCCCCTCGCTGACGTCCGACAGCCAGGGGAACATCCAGCAGCTGGCCAACCAGGACATGTTCGTCGGATGGGGATCGGAGCCATATTTCTCGGAGTACAGCGCCGCCGGGAAGCTCCTGTTCGACGCCCACCTGCACGGCTCCTACCAGTCCTATCGCGCGTACCGCTTCGCCTGGACCGGCGCCCCCGGAGACCTGCCCGCGATCGCCGCGAAGCCCGCGTCGCACGGGCGTGTCACCGTCTACGCGAGCTGGAACGGCGACACGCGCACCGCCACCTGGCGGCTGCTGGCGGGCGGCTCGGCGAAGGCGCTCGCCCCCGTCGCCAGCGCCACGCGGGGCGGCTTCGAGACCGCGATCACGACGCCCGGCGCCGCGCCCTACGTCGCCGTGCAGGCGCTCGACGCCTCCGGCGCCGTGCTCGCCACCTCGCACGCCATCCGCGGCTGACGCAGCCCGCCCCGGAGCCTCGCGGAGTCCTCCAGGCAGGGCTGGTAGGCTTGCCTCGATTGGCGTCAAGGAGGGGTTTTCAGCCTGTGGGCAAGCGGACATGACGACGCGCAGGGCGAACACCAAACCCCGTGGCGGCAAGGCCGCCAAGACGCAGGACGATCCCGGCGCCGACGGTGCCCCGAACGCCAAGGAGCGCACCTCCGGGACACGCGGCGGCAGTCGCGGCGCCCGCTACCGGCGGCTGCCCACCGGAGCGCACGGGCTCACCCGCGAGCAGGTCGAGCAGGACCAGCGCGACCGTCTGCGCTCCGCGATGATCGAGCTGATCGCCGAGCGCGGCTATCCCGCCGTGCGGATCCTCGACCTGACGCAGCTCGCGCACGTCTCGCGCCCCACCTTCTACAACCTCTACACCGACAAGGAAGAGCTGCTCCTCAGCGCCTACGACGACATCGCCGGGCGCACCACCGACCGCGTCGCCGAGGCCTACGGAGAGGGCGGCTCCACCGAGGAGAGCCTGCGGCTCGCGCTACAGACCTTCGCCGAGATCGCCGCCGCCGAGCCCGAGGCGATGACGCTCGCGCTGCTCGGCACCTTCGGCGCCGGCCCGCGCGCGCTGGAGCGGCGCAACCACACGATCGTCGCGCTCGAGCAGCTGGTCACCGCCGGGCGCGCCCACAGCTGGAGCGAGCAGCCGCGCGACCTGACCGCGAAGTTCCTGATCGGAGGCATCCGCGAGGTCGCCGCGACGCGCCTGCGCCAGGGGCGCGCGCACGAGCTGCCCGGGCTCGCCGGCGAGCTGGGCGACTGGGCGATGGCCTACCCGCCCGACCTGCCGCTCGGGCTGGAGGGGCCGCGCCGCGTGCGCCGGCGCGCATCGAGCGAGCCCGACGGCGTCGTCGTGCGCGACGGGCGCGCGCGCGCCGAGCGGCGGCTGCCCAGCGGCCGCCACGACCTCGCCCGTGAGGAGGTCGTCAAAAGCCAGCGCGAACGGATCGTCGACGCCACCGCCGAAATCGTCGCCGAGAAGGGCTTCGCCGGCCTCACCATCCCCGAGATCGCCTCGCGCGCCAACGTCTCGCACGAGACCTTCTACGAGATGTACCCCACCAAGCACGACGCCTTCCTGGGCGCGCAGAAGGTCGGCCTGCACCAGGCTCTGCGCACCACCGCCGACGCCTACGTCGTGCACGGGGTCGCCAGCTGGGCCGAAGGCGTCGCCGCGGGCCTGAACGCCCTGATGGACTTTGTCTGCTCGGAGCCCGCGCACGCGCACCTGACGCTGGTCGACACATTCGGCGCCAGCCCGCAGGCCATCGAGATCCGCGAGCACGCGCTCGCGGACTTCACCGCCTACCTGCAGCCCGGCTTCGAGCACGCCTCCGTCGAGGGCGAGCTGCCCGATGTCGCCGCCGAGGCCGTCGCCGGGGGCATCTGGCAGGTGCTGCACCACTACATCGAGCACAAGCGCCTGGACGAACTCTGCGACGTCTCGCCGCAGCTGGTCTACCTCACGCTCAGCCCCTTCATCGGCCCGGAGGCTGCCGCCGATGCCGCGCGGCAGCCGAGCGCCTCGCCTCGCTCAGAGGCCTAGCCGGGCAGGGGACCCCCGTCGCCGCCGTGGCGCTCGACCCGTCGAGGAAGCGGAACGTCGCCAGGAAGCGGAAGCCCCCCCGCGGGCAGATCCTTGGCAGCACGATCCCGCGCGGCTTGTAGGGCACCACCCGCCCACGGACGCGTTCGTAGTAGGTGAGGTTCTGCGGGCCCAGCGTCGACTTCAGGCGCACCACGCTGACGTTCGGGCCTTCCGGGAAGCCCGGCACCAGCGGAACGTCGATCCCGATCGAGCCGCCGAACGGCGCCGACGCCGGCAACAGCAGGCCCGGCAGCACCAGCTGCGCGATCACCGGCGACTCGCCGTCCGCGTAGAACAGCAGCGCCAGGTGCCCTTCCTTCGTCGGTCCGCGCACGATCTCCACCGTCGCCGGCTCGCGCACGATCGTGCCCCCGATCGGGATCTCCGCCAGCGCTTCGCCCCCGCCCATCCGCGAGTTCGCCGGGCAGCCCGCCGCGCCCTCGAGCTCGAGCGTCTGCGGATCGCACGTCTCGAGCCCCAGCCCGCTGATCGCGATGCCGAGGTTCTGCGGATATCGCAGTTCCACCCCGATCAGCGGCGAGGGGACCAGCTGCCCCTGGGCCGTGATCGTGAATTCGAAGCCGACGCCCGTGTCGCCGCCCAGGCGCTTCGGCACGAACGTCGCCGCCAGCTGGACCGACTGGCTCGCGACCGCCGGCGCCGCGCAGAGCGCCAACCCCAGCGCCAGCGCCAGCGCGCAGCAAAGCCCGAGCCGGCGAACCGGCCCGCGCGGGGCATTCGCGGGGCTCAGTAGGAGAGGCGCCCCGTCGTCTGCACCGTCAGCGCGTAGGTCTTGCGATCGAACACGCCATACAGCCCGGCCTTTCCGTGTGCGTGCGCGTAACGTCCCGTTCCTCCCGTGACCGTCAACGATCCGCGAAAGCTTTCGTAGCGGCCGCTTCCGCTCGGTTTCGCCGACCCGTGACCCTTGATCGAGCCGCCGCTCACGTAGAGCACGAAGCTGCCCGTGAACGACGCTTCGATCAGCAGGTGGGCCTTCATCCGGCCCGGCAGCGCTCCCGTGGCCGAGCCTTCCTCCAGCAGCGTCGCCCCTTCGCTGCCCTTCGCGTTGTAGCGGAGGTGACCCGTGTCCGTGACGCTCAGCGTGCGCGACGCGCGCGCTGAGCTCGTCTTCGCGAACGCCGACGAAGCGCCGATCGCCGCCAGCAGGACGACAGCCGCGATCGCCGCCTGAGCCATGCTGCTCCGGCGTCGATCCCGGCGCGGTTGTGGCATCAACGAAAGCAAACGATTCGCTCATACAATACCGCCCGCCAAGGCTTCGATGCGCAGGTTTCGGCCCATCTCAACGACCCCCGAAGCGCCGCTTTCGGGCCCGGAACACCTCGATGCAGTCCTCGAAGGCGGCACGCGAGAAGTCCGGCCACAGCTCGTCGCGAAACACCAGCTCCGCGTAGGCCGCCTGCCACAGCAGATAGTTCGACAGCCGCCGCTCGGCGCCCGTGCGAATCACCAGGTCCGGGTCGTGCATCTCCGGCGCGTACAGGCACGCGCGGAAGTCCTGCTCGGTCCCGCCCTTGAAACGCGCCGCCGCCTCCACGATCTCCGCGCGCCCACCGTAGTTGAACGCCACGTACAGGTCGAGCCGCCGGTTCTGCGCCGTCAGCCCCTCCGCCCAGCGCATCTGTCCCAGCATGCTCGCCGGCACGCCGTCGCGACGGCCGAGGAAGCGCATCCGCACGCCGCGCTCGTGCAGGCCCGGCGTCTCGCTCGCGATGCGCCCCGTCAGCATCTCGATCAGCTCCGCCACCTCCTGCGGTGGGCGCGACCAGTTCTCGGTCGAGAACGAGAACACCGTCAGCTCGCGCACGCCCAAGCGGATCGCGTCCGCGATCCGCTCCCGCAGCGTGTCGGCCCCCGCCGCGTGGCCCGCGCCCGGCCCCCGGCCGTGGGCGTGCGCCCAGCGGCGATTGCCGTCCGCGATCACCGCCACGTACCGCGGGTGCTCGGCCTCGCGGCTCAGCATCCATCTCGCTGATCGCCGTCGTGCCGAGCTCTCGCCAGCGGGTGGCGGGCCCGCTTCGCCAGGCGCCAGCAGCGCATCACCAGCAGCGTCGGCAGGATCAACGGGCGCAGCTCGCGGTGCAGCCTCGCCACGATCTCCCGCGCCGGCTGCTCCCGCGCCTCCGGCGCCGATGTGTAGTACGCCACCACGCCCAGCAGCGTCATCAGGTGATGGGCCGCGTGCGGCAGCAGCCGCGCCTGCGCCACCGCGCTCGCCGCCACCTCGCCCAGGCGGTCGGCCAGCTGTTCCCGATCGCCGTAGAGCCGCAGCAACCACGGGTCCCCCGTCGCGACGTCGCTGCCGTAGTCGACCAGGCTGTCCAGCATCGTGCTCAGCGCGCTGATCGCCAAGTAGGCCCGGTCGATCGCCTCCGCCTGCTGCTCCGTCGCCTCCTCCGCCGCCGTCGCGATCAGCGCGTGCCCCACCAGCACCGACGCCACCGCCCCCGCCATGTAGTCGCGCCAGCTCGGCAGCCCTAAGGCCGCTCCGCTCTCACACGCCCATCGCTCAAGCTCGTCCTCGCCGAGCCTGGGCTTCGCGTGGGCGCGGATCTGGGCCTCCGCGCAGCGCCGGGCCGCGCGCCTGCCCGCGCTCGCCACCGCCCGCTGCCCCGGCAGCTCCGCCAGCACGACCCGCACCGTCTGCGCCAGCTCCCGCAGGTAGCCGCCGTCGTCCTCGAAGGCCTCCGCCGCCGCGCCCGCCGGCGGCTCCTCGCCATCCCATACCGCCACGAACGGCTCGTACAGCCGCCGCACGCTTTGCAGCGAGGACCCGCCGCGCAGCTCGCCCAGGCCGTCGAGGTAGTCGTAGAGCACCTCGTAGGCGACGATCGCCTCGATCACCCGGGCGCGCCTGCTCGCCGGCGCCAGCGTCGCCAGCGTCGCCGCCACCTCCGCGTTGAAGTGCTCGTGGCGCAGCTTGCCCAGCGCCACCTCGCGCAGGCCCTCGTCCGCGATCGCGCCGGCCCGCAGCGACCAGCGCCGCAGCTCCGAGCGCACCAGCGGCGCCACGCTCGTCCAGTAGCGGGCGTTCGCCAGCACCAGCGTGACGGCGACGCGAATCCCCAGGCCCCGCTCGCACAACGACGAACCCGCCCGCCGGTGGGTTTGCGCCTCGTCCTGAGCGGAGGTCCGGGCGGGCCGTTCGCGCCGTCGCGTGGCCCTCCGCGCGACCTTCCCTCCAAGGCGTGCGCGTTTCCGCTCTCGTATCGATGTCTGCAAGCCGCCCTCGCCTCACTCCTCGAGCGCCAGGCTTGGAGGAACACGCGAGGCGGCCCACCCCGGGAACACCGCCACGAGCAATACCGAGAGCACTACCAGCAGGAAGATCTCAAGCGGCCGGCGGCCGATCGTCCCCGCGGCCACCGGGAAGCCCGAGACGTGCCGCAGGAAGTCGTCGATCACGAACTCGCCGTAGACGCCCGCCAGCGCGCCGGTCAGCGACCCCGCCGCGAGCATCACCGCCACTTCCAGGAAGACCAGCCGTCGCAGGCGCGAGGGCCTCGCGCCCTCCAGGCGCAGCGCCGCCAGCGAGACGCGCCGCTGCCAGATGCTCGAGCCCAGCGCCGCCAGCATCGCGAGGATCGCCGCCAGCAGCAGCAGCGTCGCGATGTCACCCAGCTGCGCGAGGCCTTCGTTCGCCGAGTCGTCGATGCTCTTCGTCCGTTCCCGCCCCGTGAGCACTTCCAGGCCGCTGCCCGGGCCCAGGCTGCGCCTGATCGCCCCGGCCACGCGATCGACATCGCTCCCCGCAGCGACGTCGACGCCCAGCGCCGTCGGCGTCCCCGAATGCCACAGCCGGCTGAAGTCCGCGCTGTCCATCAGGATCGCGCCCGGCGTCCAGCCGAAGTTCGTCGTCGTCGCCGCCACCCTGAACGCGTGCTTGCCGCTCGGCGTCGGGATGCTCAGCGCCCGCCCCACCTGCGCCCCGGCCGCCGCGGCGATCTGCTGGGAGACCGTCATCCATCCCGTGCCGCGCAGCCTGCCCGCCACCTTGCCCGGGGATGTGCCGATCACCTGGTCGTCCAGCAGGCTGGGACGGACCCCCGCGGGCCAGGCGATCACCCACACGCGCCTGTCGCCGATGTCCAGGAAGCCACCCTGGAAGACGTTCACCCGGCGCACGTCGGGGATCGCCGCGATCTTCGCCCGCTCTTCCCCGTCGAACCTGAAGTCGCTCGTGGCCTGGTTGTCGTGCGGGTTCACCAGCCAGATGTCCGCGCCCGCGACGTAGTGGGCGGTGTAGCGGGAGATGCCGCGCAGCAGGTCGTTGCGCGCGCCGCCGAGCGCCACGCTCCCGAACAGCGCCAGCGCGCCCGTCGCCGCGAGCGCCAGCGAGCGCAGCGTCGTCGCCCGCAGCGACGCCAGCGCCAGCGGCAGCAGCGTCATGCGCTCGCGGCGCGCGACGATCGCCTCCGCCGCCGCCATCACGCCCGCGAGCACCACCGGCACCGCGGCGACCGTCCCCAGCGCCAGCAGCAGGCAGGCGGGGATCGCCGTGGAGGGCGACAGCCAGAACAGCAGCGACGCCGCCACGAACAGCCCCACCGCCAGCGCCGCCAGCGAGCGCTGCGCGGCCGAGCCCAGCATGTTGCCCGGCACGCCCTCATCCTGGTAGACCGCGTTCACCGCCCGCCCCGAGCGCATGTCCAGCAGCGGGAACAGCGACGCCAGCAACGTCGCCGCGATCCCCCCTCCCAGCGCCAGCGCCAGCGGGGCGACGCCGATCACCGTGCTCGTGCCCAGCGTGAACGCCTGCGCCAGATACCCCGGCGAGAGATGGAACAGGCTGCGCGAGAGCAGATACCCCCCCCCGACCCCGATCACCGAGGCCAGCACGCCCAGGCACAGCGCCTGGAACACCACCATCTGCATGATCGCCGAGCGGCGGGCGCCCTCCATCCGCAGGCTCGCGATCACCTGGCGGCGCTCCGGGACCGTCAGCAGCATCGCGTTGAACGCGAACAGGAACCCCAGCAGCGCGCTGATCGCCGCGAACAGCGCGCTCGCCTGGTTGCTCGGCACCAGCGCCTGGTGCAGCAGGCGCTGGTCCTGGTCGGCGCGCGCCACGATCAGCTTCCCGCCCGCGATCCGCTGTAGCTGCGCGCGCACGCTCGCTTCCGCCCCCGGTTCGGACTCCACCAGCACGCGCGAGATCCGCCGCGGCAGCCCCGCCAGCTGCTGTAGCTGGCTCGTCGGCATCACCGCCACGCGCGCGTGCGACAGCGCCCCGAACGCTTCCGGGCCCAGCACCGCCGAGACCCTCAGCGGCACCCGCCGCCCGCGCAGGCTCACCTCGACCGTTTGCAGCCGGCTCGGCTTCGAGGAGATGCCCAGCTCTTTCGCCGTCGCCTTGCTGAGCCCGATCGTCCCCGGCGTCAGCGCCGAGATCGGCAGCGAGCGCGCCAGCCCGTTCAGGATCGCCAGCGTCGGGTCGGTGCCCGCCACGTCGACCGTCGCGCTGCTCCCGCCCGGCCCCGCGACCGTCGCCTGCTGCTCCAACAGCGGCGCCGCCTGCGCCACCCCAGGCAGGTGTTTCACCCGCCGCAGCAGCGCTTCGTCGAAGCCTTCGTTCCCGCGCGCCCGCACCTGTAGGTCGGCGGGGCCGATCACCGCGTGGACCACCTGTTCCGTCGAGCCCGAGACGCTCGAGCTCGCGACCAGCGTCGCGAACAGCAGCGCCACCGCGATCGCCACCCCGAGCCCCGCCAGCAGCTCCTGCGCGGCGTTCACCCGCAGCCGGGCCCGGTACAGGTAGACGAGCGCATAGGGCCGCAGCAGGCCGCGCGTGGCGTGCTCCCTCGCCGACGGCGATCCCACTATCAACCCTCGCCGACCCGTGAAGCCAGGGGAGCCTCCGTGATCGCTCGCTCGTCATGCAGACGCCCGTCGCGCAGGGCATAGGAGCGGTCGGCCAGCGCCGCCGCCGAGACGTCGTGCGTCACCAGCAGGACCACCGCCCCCCGCTCGTGCGCCACCGAGCGCAGCAGCTCGACGATCTCGCGGCTGCGCGTGCTGTCGAGGTTCCCCGTCGGCTCGTCCGCCAGCACCAGCTTCGGCTCGCAGGCCAGCGCGCGCGCGATCGCCACGCGCTGACGCTCGCCCCCCGACAGCTGCTCCGGCGTGTGCCCCAGCCGATCGCCCAGGCCCACCCGTTGCAGCCAGGGCAGCACCTGGGCCTGCGCTTCGCGCATCCCCATGCCGCCAAGCATCAGCTTCACCGCCGCGTTCTCGAGCGCCTTCACCCGCGGCAGCAGCGGGAAGCTCTGGTAGATGAAGCCCACGTCCCGCTGCAGGTACTCCGAGCGCTGCTCCTCGTTCATCGCCCCCAGCTCGCGCCCCTCGAAGCGGATCGAGCCCGAGCCCGGCGCCAGCAGGCCGCCGATCAGCAGCAGCAGCGTGCTCTTGCCCGAGCCGCTCGGGCCGGTGATCGCCACCAGCTCTCCGCCCTCGACGCGGAGGCTGACCCCGTCCACGGCTCTCACCTCCTCGCCCGACCCGGTGTAGTGCCTGACGACCGCCTCTAGCTCGAGCGCCCCCATGTTGGCTACTTCACGTGTGCCCGCCCAGATCCCCTCATGCTCTGGCTATTGATTGCCTGCACGGCGGAGCGGTATCACGGCTGCGGTGTCCGGCGCCGCCGAGCCGTTCAGCTCGCCGTCGCTGAGCGTGAGCGCGCGGTCGGCGTCCTCCAGACCCGCCGCGTCGCCGGTGCTCGTCAGCACCGCGATGCCTTCGTTCGCAAGAGAGCGCAGCAGCCCGAACAGGCCGTCGCGGGCGAGCGGATCGACGCCGATCGTGGGCTCGTCGATCACCAGCAGCCGCGGGTCGCGGACGAGCGCGCGGGCGATCGCCACGCGGACGCGCTCCACCGGGTCCAGGTCGCCGCAGCGCGCCGCGATCAGCTTCTTCGCCCCGACCCTGTGCAGAGCGTCCGCCGCGCGGCCCCGCGCCGCCGTGGCAGCGATCCCTCGCGAGAGCTGTCCCAGGACCAGCTGGTCCAGCACGAGCTGCCCCTCGGCCGGCCGGAACGAGGTGCGGCAGTAGCAGACGGCGTCGAGCCCGTGCGTACGCGCCGCGTAGATGTCGCGGCCTTCCAGCAGCACGCAGCCCGTGTCGGGCCGCTCGATTCCCGCCGCCACGCGCATCAGCGTCGAGCGGCCGGAGCGGCGGCGGCCCCACACCGCCACCAGCTCCCCGGCCCCCACCTCGAAGGACACCTCGCGCAACGCGACGCGACTCTGGATCCCGCTCCCGTAGCGCTTGCCGACCTGTTCGAGCGCCAGCAGGCTCATGTGCCCGGCCGACCCCTGAGGGCCTTCAGCTCCCGTGCCGCGATGTCCAGCCACGCGAGCTTCGCGTCCACCGCGAGCCGCCCTTCCTCCGCGGCCAGGCGCGCCGCCAGCCGGCCCGCCTGGTCGAGCTCGGCCTCCAGCTCAGCCGGCAGGCGCGAGGAGCTCACCGCCTCTTTCAGGCAGGCCTCCCTGATCTGGTCGATCAGCGCCAGCGCCACCTCCGGTTCGCGCACGAACACCGACAGCTTGCGGGCCGAGACGCGCGAGCGGCGCCGGTCCTCGCTGACTTCGGCCACCAGCTGGTCCTTGAACGCGGAAATGCCCTCCTCCGTGGCGCGGTAGGTGGGCTTCGGCTGACGCCCCCCACCCGAGCCCGGGACCTCTTCCACCAAGCCGCGCTGCTCCAGCGCCTGAAGCGCCGTGTACGCGTAGGACATGCTGCTCAGGCGCAGCGCCCCACCGTATGCACGCTCGAAGCGCGTCGCCAGCTCGTAGCCGTAGCTCGGACGCTCGATCACCAGGCCGAGCAATGCCCATTGGACCGCCGATTGGAGCGGCTGAGACCGTGCTTGTTCGACGGCCCGGGGCCTCATGTGTGCAGACTATTCGAAACGTAAACGGTGGGAATCATGTGTTTCTCACTCTCATGCAGGATGTAGAACCTTCAACCCTCTGGCTTACAAACCGCTTGCGGCTCGGCAAGCATTCGACGCGATGGAGGCGAGCTTGCATCCGCCGCAGCATGCGGGCAGTCCGGCGCGTTCCGCGCATGCCGGCAGGAGAGGGATGCGGGATCGCTCGCCATCGCGTCTCGCCAGTGGCAGGGAGTGTTCCGGGCACTCGGCCGAGCGCCCGGAGCCTCCTGCCGCAGTAGAGCATCAAACGTCGAGCCGGGGGGCGCGATGCAGCGGGATGCAGCGGGACGGGTAGCCCAGCGGCAGGTCCGGCGCCGCGCCTTCGGCACCGTCGAAGGCCGCAAGCGAACCGGCGTGCTCATGGTCGTCACGCCCGCCATCGCCTCCTACCTCAGGCGCGGGCTGCTCACCGAGATCGGATTCGCCTCCGATCGTCTCTCACAACTGACCCTTGGCGGCGAGGTCACCGACGAGCACGCGTGCCAAGCGGCGCTCTGGATGATCGACGCCGCGCGCGACGTGCTCACCAAGATCGGCTACACCGATCCCGGGAAGCCGTTCGGCGTCACGCTTTCCAGCGAAGACTCGCCTTTCGTCGTGTACAGGGCGCTGAAGGCGCAGCTTGCCGCCGCCGTCACGCGGGCGCAGGACGAAGCCGCCGAAGGAAGGATCGGACGCGCGAGGGTTGACAGCGAGCTGACTGCGGTGGTCAGCTCGCTTCGCGCGTACATCAGCCGCTCGCCGCTGGCGCGGCGCGAAGCGCGCATGTCCGGCTCGCCCGGCGACGAGCGGATCATCGCCAGCCACGCCGGGCGCAGCGCCCGCCGCAGCTGAGCCCCGCGCTCAGTCCTCGCCCAGCGCCGAGGCGCCCAGCACCACGGCCGCGACCGCCGTGCCGCTCACCAGCGCGCTCGTCAGCTTCGGCAGATACCCCCTGCGGCCACCTGCGACGCCCGCCGCCGCGTCGGCCACGTCACAGGCCAGGCCCGCCAGCAGCCACTGCCGCCGCGCCTCCCCCTCCGAGCTCAGCGCCCCCCATGCCAGCGCCACGTCCCGCGCCCCAAATCCTTCTCGTCACCGCCGTCGCCTTCACGTCACCGCCGTCGGCTCCGGACGCTCGCTCGGCAGCCAGGCGCGCCCGAAGCTGACCTGCATCGCCGCTCCCCCTCCCGGCGCGTTGCCCGCGCGCGCATAGCCCCCGTGCGCCTCCGCCGCCTGGCGCACGATCGCCAGCCCCAGGCCCGAGCCCGGCAGCTTGCGCGCGCTCTCGGAGCGGTAGAAGCGCTCGAACACCTGCGCCAGGTCGTCCTCCGAGAAGCCCGGGCCGTGGTCGCGCACGCTCAGCACCCCGTCGCGCAGCGTCACCTCCACCGTCGCCCCCGCCGGGCTCCACTTGCGCGCGTTGTCCAGCAGGTTCGAGACCGCGCGGTTGATGCGGTCGGCTTCGCCCCGCACCACCGCCGGCTGCAGGTCCAGCTCGAAGCGCAGCTCGCCCCGGCGCCGGGTCCGCTCCACCGCTTCCGCCACCAGCTCGTCCAGGCGCACGTCCTCGCGCTCCGACGGCGCCCGCGACCCCCGCGCCAGCTCCACCACGTCGCCCACCAGCGCCGTCAGCTCGTCCAGCTCCTCCACGATGTCCTCGCGCAGGCGGCGCTGCTCCGCCGGCGGTAGCCGCGCCGCCTCCTCCAGCGTCTGGATGTTCGCCCGCAGCGAGGCGATCGGCGTGCGCAGCTCGTGGCTCGCGTCCGCGATCAGCTGGCGCTGCGCCTGCAGCGAGCGCTCCAGCGCGTCCAGCGTCGTGTTGAAGCTCGTCGCCAGGCGCTCCAGCTCCTCTCCGCCTCCCACGTCCAGGCGCTCCGACAGGTCCAGCTCGCCCGCCAGCGACTCCGTGCGGCGCGTGAAGCGCCCGATCGGAGCCAGCGCCGTGCGCGCCACCAGCGCCCCCAGCAGCGCCGCCAGCGCGATCCCCGACACGCCCACGATCAGCAGGATCAACACGATCCTGTGCAGCTCGTGGTCCACCTCCGTCAGCGGGCGCGCGATCATCACCGCGCCGCGGGTGCTCGCCGCCGGGACCGTGGCTCGCGCGGTTTCGCCCGCGGTTGTGCCCAAGCCGGCGGTTGCGCCCGGTCCCGCCGTTGCGCCCTCAGCGCCGCCGCTCGAAGTAGCGCCCGAAGCGCTACCGCCCGCTCCCGCGCCGGCGCCTGCGCCCGGCGTGCCGAGCGTGTACACGCGCAGATGCGTGCCCCGGACCGTGCGGTCTTCCAGGGCGCTGCCGTGGCCGCTCGCCGCGATCCGCCGCTCCGTCGCGTTCGGCTGGATCTGGGGGGTCGACCCCTGCCCGCCCGGCGCCTTCACTTCGCCCCCCGCCGAGACGAACTGGATGTAGCCCGCCGCGCCGCCGAAGCGGCCCGGCTGCACGAAGCGCGGCAGCGGGCCTTTGTCCTCGCCGCCGTGCGTGCGCAGCAGCAGGGGCACGCCCGCCGGGAAGGCGCCCCCCTGGGGCTGCGGGCCCACGAACTCCTGCGCTCGCTGCCGCAGCGACTCGTCGATCTGCCCACGCAGGTCCGAGCGCACCGCCAGGTAGATCGCCACCGCCGCCGCCAGCACCGCCAGCGCGACCGCCGCGGCGCCCACCGCCGCGATCCGCAGGCGCAGGCTCACGGCTCGCGCAGCACGTAGCCGACCCCGCGCACCGTGTGGATCAGTTCGCGCGCCCCGATCTCCTGGAGCTTGCGGCGCAGATAGCCCACGTAGACCCGCAGCGCGTTCGACGCCGCGCCGAAGTCATAGCCCCAGACGCGGTCGTAGATCACGCTGTGCGGCAGCACCTGGCGCGGGTTGCGCAGGAACAGCTCCAGCAGCTGGTACTCCGTGCGCGTCAGCTCCGCCACCTGCTCGCCGACGCTCGCGCCGTGCCGCGAGCGGTCCAGCTTCACCTCCGCGAACGACAGCTCGTCCGGATCGCCGTCGGGACCGCTGCGGCGCAGCAGCGCCCGCAGGCGCGCCTTCAGCTCGTCGACGTCGAACGGCTTCACCAGGTAGTCGTCCGCCCCCGCGTCCAGGCCCGCCACCCGGTCGGAGACCTCCACCCGCGCCGTCAGCATCAGGATCGGCACGCGGTTGCCCAGGCGGCGCAGGCGCTCGCACACTTCCAGCCCGTCCACGTCCGGCATCCCGATGTCCAGCACCACCGCGTCCGGCACCGACTGGACCACCGACTCGATCGCCTCCGCGCCCCCCTCCGCCGTCTGCACCTCGTAGCCCGCCAGCGTCAGCACCCGTCGCAGCGCGTCGCGCACCGCGCGGTCGTCGTCCACCACCAGAACCTTCATCTTCCGATTGTTGCGCACGGCCCGCGCGTAGCCCCGCGCTCGCCGGGCACTCCTACGATGCTCTTAGGCGCCGGTTCGGGCTAGGCGGGCCGCACGTCGAGCACGACCTTGCCCGTGGCGCGGCGCTCGTCGATCGCGTGCAGCGCCTCGGCCGCCCGCTCCAGCGGGAAGCGCGCCCCCACGATCGGCCTGACGTAGCCGTCGTCGATCATCTTCTCGATCGCCTCGCCGATCTCGCGGTTGATCTCGGGCTTGGCCATCACGAACGCGCCCCAGCCCGCGCCGATCACCTCGGTGTTGTTCAGCAGCAGCCGGTTCACTTTCACCTCGGGGATCGAGCCGCCCGTGAAGCCCACCACCACGAGCCGCCCCGTCTCGCGCAGCGAGCGCAGGCTGTCCGTGAAGCGGTCTCCCCCCACGGGGTCCAGCACCATGTCGACGCCGCCGCCCGACAGCTCCTTCACCTCGTCCTTCCAGTTCTCGCCCAGCAGCACGACGTGGTCGGCGCCGGCGTCCTTCGCGACTTCGGCCTTCTGCTCCGTCGAGACCAGCGCGATCGTGCTCGCGCCCAGCGCCTTCGCCACCTGCAGCACCGCCGTGCCGACGCCGCCCGCGGCGCCGTGCACCAGCACGCTCTCGCCCGCCGCCAGGCGCCCGCGCGTCACGAGGCAGAAGTAGGCCGTGTGGTAGTTGAGGATCAGGCTCGCCCCCTGGGCGAAGTCCAGCGCCTCCGGCAGCGGGAAGGTGAAGTAGTCCGGGGCCACCGCCGTCTCCGCGAAGCCCCCCAGCGCGCAGAAGGCCGCGACGCGGTCGCCCGGCTTCACCTGCGCCTCCTCCGGCGCGCTGCGCACGATCCCCGCCACCTCGCTGCCCGGGACGAACGGGACCGGGGGTTTGACTTGATACATCCCCCGTGTTTGCAAGACCTCCGGGAACGACACCCCGGCAGCGTGGACCTCGACCAACACGCCACGGCCCGGGGTCAGCATGTGCGAGGGCTCCGGCTCATCCAGCTCGACCAGCCGCAGCGACGTGTCCGGGCCGGTTTCCTCCACGATCTGGATCGCGCGCACGGTGCGATTATGTCTGAAACGTCAAAAGGGGAGTCGGGTCATGGCGAAGGTGCTTTGCGTTCTCTACGAGGATCCCGCCACGGGATATCCACCGTCCTACGCGCGCGAGGGGGTGCCGAAGGTCGAGCGCTACTTCGACGGGCAGACCGCGCCCACGCCGCAGGGGCTTGACTTTACGCCGGGGGAGCTCGTCGGCTGCGTGTCGGGTGAGCTGGGGCTGCGCGCCTTCCTGGAGGGGCTCGGGCACGAGCTGGTCGTCACCTCCGACAAGGACGGCCCCGACTCCGTCTTCGAGCGCGAGCTGCCCGACGCCGAGGTCGTGATCTCACAGCCCTTCTGGCCCGCCTATCTGACCAGCGAGCGGATCGCCAAGGCGCCGCAACTGAAGCTCGCCCTCACCGCGGGGATCGGCTCCGACCACGTCGACCTGCAAGCCGCCATCGAGCGCGGGATCACCGTCGCCGAGGTGACCTACTCCAACAGCATCAGCGTCGCCGAGCACGTCGTGATGATGATCCTGGCGCTCGTGCGCAACTACATCCCCATGTACCAGAACGTCGTGCAGGGCGGCTGGGACATCGCCGAGATCGTCTCGCGCTCCTACGACCTCGAGGGCATGCAGGTCGGCACCGTCGCCGCCGGCCGGATCGGCTCCGCCGTGCTGCGCAGGCTGAAGCCCTTCGAGGTCGGGCTGCACTACACCGACCGCCACCGGCTGCCCGCCGAGACCGAGCGGGAGCTGGGGCTCACCTTCCACGAGAACGTCGAGTCGATGGTCGAGGTCTGCGACGTCGTGACGATCAACGCGCCGCTGCACCCCGAGACGGAGAACCTGTTCGACGAGGCGCTGCTCTCCAGGATGAAGCGCGGCGCCTACCTGATCAACACCGCCCGCGGCAAGATCTGCGATCGCGAGGCCGTCGCCGGCGCCTGCGAGAGCGGCCGGCTCGCCGGCTACGCCGGCGACGTCTGGTTCCCCCAGCCCGCGCCCAGGGACCACCCCTGGCGCTCGATGCCGCATCACGGGATGACGCCGCACACCTCCGGCACCAGCCTGTCCGCGCAGGCGCGCTACGCCGCGGGCACGCGCGAGATCCTGGAGTGCCACTTCGCCGGGCGGCCGATCCGCGAGGAGTACCTGATCGTCGACGGCGGCGCGCTCGCCGGGGCCGGCGCCCATGCCTACAGCGAGGGCGACGCCACCGGCGGCTCCGACGAGGCCGCGAAGTTCAGCGCGGGCTGAAACACCGCGCAGGACCCGTCGTCACAGACAACCGCACCGCCGTGGCGCAGATGCGCCGCGGCGCCGCGGGGGCCCGCCAGCAGCGCGGCCTTCGCCCTGATCTCCGCCTCCAGCGCCGAGGGCGCCAGCGCCGTCGCCTGGACCACGCCCGTGAAGGCCGGCGCGCCCGTCGCCGGGTCCAGCAGGTGGTGCGCCGGGCGCCCGTCGCCACCCAGCCAGCTGCGCTTCGTGATCCCGCTCGTCGCCACCGCCCCCGCGCTCAGCGCGAACGTGTGCAGCGCGCTGCCGTCGAACGGGCTCTCCACTCCGATCGCCCGCGGCAGCCCCGCGCCGCCGCCCAGCGCCAGGTCGCCCGCGCAGTCCACCGCGTAGGCCGCATGCCCTGCCAGCCGTTCGCCCAGCACGTCCGCGAACAGGCCCTTCGCCAGGCCGCCGCCGTCGATCCGCAAACCCGGGGGCCTCGTCACCGTGCCCCGGTCGAGGTCCGCCCTCACCTCGCGCCAGCGCCCGCGCCCGCTCGCGCGCGCCGGCCTGCGTGGCGGCGCCAGCGCCAGCGCCAATGCCGGCGGCAGCGGCGTCTTCGACAGATCCTCCGCGTAGCCCGCGATCTCGATCTCCTCCGCCAGCGTCGCGTCCACCAGGCCGCCCGACAGCTCGCCCGCGGCGCGCACCGCCGCCGCCAAGCGCACCAGCAGCTCGCTTGCCGGAACCTCCGCGCGGCGGTCCTCGTTCAGCAGCGACAGCTCGCTGTCCGGGATGAAGCGCGAGAAGCGCGCGTGCCAGTCTTCGAGCGAGCTGCGCGCCGCGCGCACGGCCTCAGCCGCCGAGCGCAGGCCGTCGTCGCCGCTCACCAGCACCGAGCAGCGGCCGCCGAAGCAGGCGAAGCGCTCCACCTGCTCGCCCGTGCCGAGCAGCTGCGTCACGACTGCGAGCTAGTCATCGGAGACACTTCGCTCGACTGTGTCGATTCTTCGGCGCCGGATTCGCTCGATTCCCCGCTCGCCGATTCAGTGGTCGCAGATTCGCTCGATTCCCCGCTCGCCGATTCGGTGGTCGCAGGTTCGCTCGGTTCCTGCGTCGCCGATTCGCTCGCGGAGCTGGCTTCGCCGGACTTCGCCGACTTCGCGCTGGAGGTGCCCGTCGCGGAGGAGCGGCGTTCGGTCGTCGTGGTGTTCGTCTTCGAGGCCGCCGACAGCGCCGGGTCGTGCCCGGAGGCCAGCTGCACCGCCACGATCAGGAACACCGTCACGAACAGCGCTCCCGCGGCCGCCGCGACCGAGCGCCTGATCCGCCGTGCGCGCCTGCGCAGCTCGGCGCGCCGGCCCGCCGCGAGCGCCCTGGCCTCGCGCGGGCTCATGGCAGCGCTCCGATCCGCCCCTGCTCGTCGAGGCGCTGGACCTCCGGGCGACGGGCATCCGCGGGGACGGGGAGCCTCGTCGCGGACCGCGCCGCCGCGGCCTTCGTGGCCCGCACGGCGAGCAGCGCCAGCGCCGGCAGCGCCACGATCGTCACCATCGCCAGGAACCATGCCTGGCCCGCGTCGCTGCCCTCGCCCAGCGAGTGCGCCAGGCCCAGCACCCAGGCCAGCGCCGTGAAGCGATGCAGCACGCGCCAGCGCTGCACGCCGATCCTTGCGCGGGCGTAGTAGGAGAGGCCGAGCGCGAGCATCATCCAGAACGCGACGATCCCCGCGCTCGTCCAGAAGGTCTGGTAGCCGCTGAGGAACGGCACCGTGAGCTCGCCAAGGCTCGGGTGCAGGAAGCCGTCGCCCAGCAGCGTCAGCACGTGCACCAGCAGCGCCGCGATCGTCGCGAGCGACAGCGCCTCGTGCGTCACGCGCAGATCCGCGGCGCGGCCCTTGACCAGGCGCAGGCCACTCGTCAGGCCCACGCACACCGACACGCTCGACAGCAGCAGCGCCGCGCTGCCCGCCGCCCGGCTGGCGATCCAGTAGAGGTGGGGTGCCACCGCAGTCGCCTCGATGCCCATCGGGTGCAAGCTCATGGCGGCAGTATCAGCCGCGCGCCTTAGTGCTCGGTGTAGCCAACCTCAGAGTCTTCTTAGGAAGGGAGCTCGCTTTCGCGAGCTTGCGAAGGGTTGGCGGGTGCGCGGGAAGCGTGCTCTAGCGAGCGACCAGCGGCTGCGCGCGGGCGTCGGCCAGCGCCCAGGTCAGCGCGCCCATCGCCGCCGCCACAAGCAGCACCGCGGGCCAGGCGCCGACGGCTTTCGCCAGCAGGTGCGAGCCCGCGAACGCCACGAGCCCCGCGGCGCCGAGCATCGCGGCCGTCCGCGCGTCGTTGCGGCGCGCCCACTCGCGCAGGCACCACAGCCCGCCCGCCGCCAGCACGACGCCGCCCAGGGGGCGCGAGCCGCTGGCCGAAGCGACGGCGTAGCCCGCGATCAGCGAGCCCGCCGCGAGCGGTGCGGTCGGCAGCGTGGGCATCGCCCGAGTATCGCAGCGCCGCATCGCCCCGGCGCCGGCGGTGGCGAGCGGGAGCCCCGGCGCCGCCCGCTCGTCCTTTGGCCGGGCGAGCGGGCGCATATATGCCAGATGGCAGATGTACTGCGCCAGGCGCCGCCGTAGCTTCGCCTAACTGCCGGCCATCGGGGCCGGCCCGGCCTGGAGGTGAAGACGTGTCCACGCGAGCAGTGACCGCCTACGCAGCGCTCGGGACCGCGCTGCTGTACCTGATCAGCGTCCCGATCGGCTCCTTCGCCGACGCGCCCGAAATCGGCGCCTCGGGCGCCGCGGTGCTGAGCTTCTTCGCCGCGCATCGCAGCGGCGTGCTTGCGGCCAGCGTGCTGAACGGGATCGCATGGTGCGCACTGATGCCGCTGACGTTCGCCGGGCTGTGGCAGCTGTTGCGCGCCCGGGCCGGCACCGCGAGCGCGGTAGCGCTGATCTGCGCCGCGGTCGAGTCCGCGCTGATCGGCGTGGCGCTCGTGTTCGGGATCGTCGGCGCCTACGAGTCGCCGCAGCTCGCGCCCGGCATCGCCCGGGTGTTCGGCGACGCCTTCAACCTCGCGACCAGCGCCTCGGCGTGGCCGACGGTCCCCTGCGCGCTCGCGCTCGCGTTCGCCTGGCGCGCCTACGACCGCTCCTCGCGCGTCGTACCCGGGCTGGCGCTGCTGGCGGCGGCGCTGCACACGATCGCGTCGGTCGGGTTCGCCCGTTCGGGGACGCTCTCGCCCAGCTCGATCCCCGCGCTGGCGCCGATCTCGTTCGCGCTGCTGATGGCGGCCATCGGCGTGACGCTGCTGCGCCGCGCGCCGCTCGCCGCAAGCACGGGGGAGGCCGCGACGGCGGCCGCCGTGTCGGCATGACACGATCCGCCGACGGCCTGGCGCTCGCCCGGCCGAACATCTGGGGTGGTGCCTTGGCGGGGATCGCACAGGACGGAGAGACGACGTTTGCGCTGCCGGCCGGCACCGTCACGTTCCTGCTGACCGACATCGAGGGCTCGACCCGGCTGTGGGAGGCCCACCCCGCGGAGATGGCGCAGGCGGTGCCGGCGCACTACGCGCTGCTCGCCGACGCCGTCGGCCGCCACGGCGGCGTGCGGCCCGTCGAACAGGGCGAGGGCGACAGCGTCGTCGCCGCCTTCTCGCGGGCGTCGGACGCCGTCGCCGCGGCGCTGGACGCACAGCGCGCGCTGGCGGCGGCGGAGTGGCCCGGCGGCGTGCGGCTGCGGGTGCGGATCGCGCTGCACACCGCGGAGGCGCAGCTGCGCGACGAAGGCAACTACTTCGGCGTCGCCCTCAGCCGCTGCGCGCGGCTGCGGGCGATCGCGCACGGTGGGCAGACGCTGCTCTCGCGCGCCGTGCACGACCTGGTGCTCGACCGGATGCCCGCGGGGGCCGAGCTGCTGGACCTCGGGACGCACCGGCTGCGCGACCTCGGGCGTCCGGAGCACGTGTTCCTGCTGGGCCACCCCGACCTGCCCGACGACGCCGGGCCGCCGGCGTCGCTCGACGCGCTGCCGAACAACCTGCCCGAGCAGCTCACGAGCTTCGTGGGGCGCGAGCGCGAGCTGGAGGAGATCGCCGCCGCGCTGGTTGGCACGCGGATGCTGACGCTGACCGGCGCGGGCGGCTGCGGCAAGACGCGGCTGGCGGCGCAGACCGCCGCCGACGCGCTCGACCGCTTCTCCGGCGGCGCCTGGTGGGTCGAGCTGGCGCCGCTGTCGGACCCGCAGGCGGTCGGCCCGACCCTGGGCGAGGCGATCGGCGTGATGCCGCTGGCGGGGCAGAGCTCGCTGGATGCCGTCATCGCCCACCTCGCCGGCTCGCAGGCGCTGGTCGTGCTCGACAACTGCGAGCACCTGCTCGACGCGTGTGCCGAGACCGCGGAAGCGCTGCTGCGCGGCTGTCCGGGCGTCGTCGTGCTCGCCACCAGCCGCGCCCCGCTCGGCGTCGAGGGCGAGACGCACTGGCGCGTGCCGTCGCTGTCGCTGCCGAACGAGGTCGAGGCCGAGCAGATCGAGGCCGTGGCGCAGTCCGACGCCGTGCGCCTGTTCATCGAGCGCGCGCTGAAGGTGCGCCCGAACTTCCGCGTCGACGCCGGCAACGCCCCGGCGATCGCGCAGATCTGCCACGACCTCGACGGCATCCCGCTCGCGATCGAGCTCGCCGCCGCGCGCGTGCGGGTGCTGGGCGTCGAGCAGATCGCCGCCGGCCTGGGCGACCGCTTCCGGCTGCTGACCGGCGGCGCGCGCTCGGCGATGCCGCGTCAGCAGACGCTGCGCGCCTCGGTCGACTGGAGCCACGAGCTGCTGGAGGAACCCGAGCAGGTGCTGCTGCGCCGGCTTGCCGTGTTCGCCGGCGGGTGGACGCTCGACGCCGCGGAGGAGGTCTGCGCCGACGAGCCGCTGGAGCCGATGGGAATCCTCGACCTGCTCACCTCGCTGCTCGACAAGTCGCTGGCGATCGCCGACGAGCAGGGTGGCGAGGTGCGCTACCGGCTGCTTGAGACCGTGCGCCAGTACGCGCTCGACCGGCTCGGGCAGCAGCTCGAGGAGGCGCGCGAGCTGCGCGAGCGCCACTGCGACTTCTACCTGGCGCGCGCCGAGCAGATCGCCCCGCACCTCCAGGACGCCGACCAGCGCCTGTGGCTGGACGCCCTCGACGTCGAGGCCGCCAACCTCGCCGCCGCGCTCGACCACGCGGTCGCGACGGGCGAGGGCGGGGGCCGCGCGCTGCGGATGTGCGCCGCGCTCACCGTCTGGTGGAAGCTGCGCGGGCGCTTCGCGCTGGCCGACTCGGCCTACGTGCGCGCGCTCGACGCCGCCGGGGAGCAGCCCTCGGCGCTGCGCGCGCGGGTGCTGTGGGCGCGTGGCTACCTGCTCACCTACGGAGGGCGCTTCGAGGAGGCGATCGCCGCGGAGCTGGCGGCGCTCGAGATCGCCGAAGGGCTCGGCGAGAAGTCGACCGCGGCCCGCGCGCTCGACGTGCTGGGCACGATGCAGATCTGGCCCGATCCCTCCGGCGGCCGCGAGGGGCTGGAACGGGCGCGCACGCTGGCGCGTGAGAGCGGCGACGAGTGGTGCTTCGTGGACGCCACGCAGATCCTCGGCTACGGCCTGTTGATGCAGGCCCACGCGGGGGCGGAGGCGATGTTCGAGGAGGCGCTGCCGATCATCGAACGCACCGGCTACGCCGAGTTCGCCGCCTGGCACTGGGCGGGCGTGGCGATCGCCCGCCACATCGTCGGGCGCTTCGAGGAGGCGCTCGAGCTGTACGAGCGGGCGATCGAGGTCGCCCGCGCCGTGGGCGAGCCCGTCAGCGCCGGCATCGCCCACGGCTACCGCGCGATGGTGCTGGCCGACCGCGGCGAGGCCGGGCAGGCGCTCGCCGACCTGGGCCCCGCGATGGAGCGCGCGGTCACGGCCGCGGCCGGCATGGCGATCCCCTCGATGTACTTCTCCACGCTGTATGCGCGCGCCGCGGCGGGCGAGCTGCGAGAGGTGTGCGCGCCGCTGCGCGAGTTCGTCGACTCGGGTGCGGGCAGCAGCGTCCAGGGCATGGCCTACGCGCTGACGCTGCTCGCACGCGCCGAGCTGGCGCTCGGCGAGCACGCTGCCGCCTCAGAGGACGCCGCGCGCGCCCGGGAGATCGCCGAAGGGACGCTGGACAACCCGCTGATGCGCACGACCGCCGCCAACCTGCTCGCCGCCGCCGCGCTGGCCCGGGGTGAGCCGGCCCAGGCCGAGCGGCACGCGCACACGGCGCTGGGCGAAGCGGTCGAGCAGGACATCCGCCCGCAGATTCCCGTCGCGCTCGACGTGCTCGCGGGCGCGGCGGCCGCGCTCGAAAGCTGGGAGGAGGCCGCGCGCATCCTTGGCGCGGCCGAGCGCCTGCGCGAAGAGCTGACGCTGGCGCGCTGGGCCTCCGAGCAGGCGATCGTCGAACAGCTGCGGGAGCGGTTGGGGGGCGAGCTCGGCGAGCGCGAGCTGGCCGAGACGGTCGAGGAGGGCCGGGCGATGAGCACCGAGAACGCGCTCGGCTGGCTGCGCCGCGCCCGCGGCGCCCGTAAGCGGCCCGCCGGCGGCTGGGAGTCGCTGACGCCGACCGAGCTGCAGGTCGCCGAGCTGGCCGCGGAGGGGCTGACGAACCCCGAGATCGGCGAGCGCATGTTCATCGCCCGCGGCACCGTGAAGATCCACCTCTCGCACGTCTACGCGAAGCTCGAGGTGCGCAACCGCTCCGAGCTGGCGGCGCTCGTCTCGCGCCGCACCGCCGTCTAGCGATCGCTCTCCAGCCGGTGCAGCGCCATTTGGTCGAAGGCGGCGCCCCGCGGCGGGGCGCTCGCTTCGCCGGGCAGCTCCACGTGCAGCGCCGTGGCCGCGTCGAGCCTGGCCGACCCCTCGACCAGCGTGAAGCTGAGCACGTGGCCGCCGCGCGTGCGCGTCTCGTCGGCGAAGTGCAGGTGCGCGCCCGCCATCTCGATCCCCTCCAGCGCGTCGGGGAAGCAGAAGCCCACCATCGTCCCCGCCACGTCCCGCAGCACGCTGACGTGCTGCTGGGAGATCGCCTCTGCCAGCGGTTTGTACGGAGGGCGCTGGCGCGGGACCGAGCGCACGTGCAGCTCCGAGAAGCGACCGTCGATGCGGATCGCCGTCGGGCGCCCGGCAGCGGTCAACTGCTCGCCGAGCGCCGCTTCGAGCTGCGACTCATCGAGCGGCCCGCTCAGCGCGACCGGCTTGCCCGGCGAGAACGGGACGACGACGGCATAGGGCGTCTTTGCCGTGTGCGCCGGTCGTTCCAGCGTGCAGTCCAGGCGCGCCTTGAACGCCTCCCCTTCGAGCACGATCAGCTCGCCGTCGAGGCCGTCCAGCGTGCCGAGACCGAGGTCGCCGTGCTCCAGCAGCTCGGCGAGGGTGACGTCGCCGTCATAGCCACCCTCCAGCAGCGCCCGCACCGTCGAGGTCTGGAACAGCTCGTGCGCGGGGCGGCCGGCGTGCAGCTCGGCGTGGCGCAGCAGCTCGACCTCGAGCGCGCCGAGCAGCTCGTGCTCGCTCATCCGAGCGGGCGCCGCGGTCGTCGCCTCACGCCGCCGAGGCGGCGCCCGCGGCCTCCGGCTTGCGCGCGCGAAAGCGGAACGAGCTGCCGCCCTCGCGTATCTCGAGCTCGGCGAGCCCTGCGGCCTGCAGCCGCGCGGGCAGCCCGTCGGGCGCGATCGGGACGAGGATGTCGCCGACGTGCAGCAGCCGGAACAGCCTGCCGGTGCCGAGGCTGTCGGTGCCGGCGAACACGCCTCCCGGCCGCAGCACCCGCGCCGCCTCCGCCAGCAGCCTGTCCTGCGCCGCTGGCGTCGGCAGGTGGTGGAGCATCGTGAAGCAGACCACCGCCGAGAAGCGCCCGTCGGCGAAGGGCATCGCGGTCGCGTCGCCCTGCACGACCTCGACGCGCTCGGACAGCTCGCGGCGCAGGCGCGCGCAATAGCCCTCGTCGAGCTCCAGCACCGTCAGCTGCCCGGGGCGCTTCGCCAGCACCTTCGTCGTCGCCCCGAACCCCGGCCCGATCTCCAGCACGTCCTCGCCCAGCTCCAGCTCCGACAGGCCCCACGGCAACAGCTCGCGCTCGACGGTGCGGCCCCACCAGCGCGAAGAGCAGATGACGCCGTGCAGCCGGTTCATCTCAAGGGAGGGTAGCCACCTCGGCGTGGTCATGACCGGGGCGGGCGTCGTCCTCGCGCAGCTTCAGCGCCACGGCGCCGATCACGATCGCGCCGCCGAGCACGGTCGCGACCGTCGGGTGTTCGGAGGTCCCCAGCCAGCCCCAGACCGCGCCGAGCACCGACTCCAGCAGCAGGATCAGGCCCATCGCCGCGGCCGGGATCAGGCGCGCGCCCATCGTGAAGAAGACGAGCCCGAAGCCCTGCTGGCCGAGGCCCAGCAGCGCGAGCCAGCCGGCGTCGGCGGCGTGCAGCTGGCCCACGTGCACGAACGGCAGCCCGAAGACGATCAGCAGCAGCTGTGCCGCGCCGGTGGCGGGCGTCATCGAGACGTGCCGGTGCCGGCGCGCGACGACGATCACCACCGCGAACGACAGCGGCGAGAGGAACGCCATCAGCTCGCCCAGCGCGTTGCCGCCTTTCGGGATGCCGACCATCACGGCGATCCCGACGACCGCCAGCGCCATTGCCAGCCAGGTGCGGCGCGAGAGCGGCTCATGCAGCGCCCAGAAGGCGAACAGGCCCGCGAGGATCGGGGTCGTCGCCTGGATCACCAGCACGTGCGCGACGCTGGTGTGGTTCAGCGCGACGATGAACGTCGCCGAGGCCGCGGCGATCCCCGCCGCCACCAGCAGACCCGCGACGCTGGCGACCGAGCGCACCGCCGCGCGCAGCCCGACCCGTTCGCCGAGCAGCACGAACCCCAGCACCGCGACGAACGCGAACATCGCGCGCCCCACGATCTGATCCGCGGCGCCGGCGGAGACCTGGCGCTGGAGGATGCCGCCCGTCGACCAGGCGAGCGCCGCCGCCAGCGCGTAGGCCTGGCCGCGGCGCTGGCTTGCGTGGGCGTGAACAGTCGGGTCGCCATGGGCGGTGGATGCCATGACTGCAAGCTACTACCGCAACTTCGTCAACCGAACATCGGGCGAAATATCGAACGGGAGCGACCCTGTATCGGGTCGCTCTTCTATTTATCGCCGCCGTCGTGGAGCGGGCCCCGGCCCGCCCGCTCCGCTCCGGGCGCTTCAGGCGTGCGGCTAGTGCGCTCGGCGGCTCTGGACTTTCGAGTGCCCCGCGACGGTGTTCGGCGCGTCGGTGACTTCGCCCGAGTTGCCCGTCACGAGGAGCGTCTTCGCGATCGTGTTGCCGGTCACCGTGGTCCCGCCCTCGCCGCCGGTGACCGACAGCTTGCCGCCGATCGTCTCGCCGATCACCTTCTGGCCGCCGGTGTCGCCCGCGAGCACGACGCCGTGCGCGAATTTGCCGGCCGCGCAGCCTTCGCCGTCGCCCAGCACGACCTGGCCGCTGGAGCCGGTGATCTTCACGGCGCCTTCGACCGTTGAGCCGCAGATCCGCAGCACCGTGGCGCCGCTGGATTTGATCGCCTTCGTGGTCGCGCCGTTTACGTCCAGCGCGCCGCCGGACTGCACTTCAACCGCCTTCGCGACCGCGCCCGGCGCCAGTTCGACGGCCTGGCCCGATTTCACGACGAGCTTGCCTTTGACGGTGCCGGTGATCACCTGGCTGTGGACGACCTGCGTCGTGCAGGACGCCGTCGTGCTGAGGCCGACGTTGTCGGTGGCGGTCCGTTCGATCGTGACCGGACCCGCTTTCGAGGTGTCGATTCCGACCGTGCCGCTCGGGTCGCTCGCCAGGCCCGACTGGGCGTCGGACGCCGTCACCGTCGCGCTCGCGCTCTGACCCACGTCGACGCTCGCGGGACAGTCGATCTCGATGCTCGGCGGCGTGCGGTCCACGACCACCGGCGAGGAGGCCGCGGACGGTTCGCTTTCGCCGCCGCTGCCGGTGGCGATCACGCGGTAGGCCCAGGTGCCTTCGGCCTCGGGGTTCCCGCTCGTGAAGGCGAATTCGGTCGCGGTCAGACCGGAGGCGACCGTGCTCCAGCCGCCTTCAGCGTTCTCGTGCTGGAGCGTGTACGTGACGCCCGCGGTGCTCGACGCTTCCCAGGAGAGGGTGAATTCGCCCTGGTTGGGGGTCGAGCCCGCGCTCAGCTGCGGCGTGCCGGGCGCGGCGGGAGGCGGCGGCGCAGGCAGCGAGATCGCGAACACGCGCCCGATGTCCTTCTGCAGCGGCCCGGGCATGCCCGTCTTCGAGGTCAGGCCGTCGGCGTACCAGACGCTGTCGCCGTTGTCCTCCAGCAGTTCGACCGTCGAGCCGTCGGCGATCGGTTCGGGCACCGAGACGATGTCCTCCCAGGCGCCTTCGTCGACGGGTGGCAGCGGCGTTTTCACGAGCACCGGCTGATCGGCCGGGTTGCCGTCCCACTCATAGAGGGCGAAGGACGAGTTCGAGGCGTCGGGGCTACCGGCGATCGCGAGGTATTCGCCGGCGGCGTTCCTGCGCAGCTCGCGCAGGCCGAGATCGCCGAGGTCCCACTGAAGCGCGGAGCCGAACGTCGCTTTCGTCGAGCCGGGGTTGCCGTTCGTGACGAGCGAAGAGAAGTTCGTCACCGGGATCAGCAGCGCGTCGTTGCGGTTGTTCGGCGGCTCCAGCGGCGCGCGGAAGGCGATGTAGGCCGTACTCGTCGAACCCGGCGCGAACTCCAGGCCCTCGGCGTTGAAGCCGTCGGTCTGCTTCGGTTCTTTGCCTGCCGCGGCCGAGTTGGCGAGGCCGAGCGGGTTGCCGTTGGCTTCGTCCCATTCGACGATGTCCTCGCGCAGGTGCTTGTAGCTGCCGAGATACGTCAGTTCGGTGTTTGCGCCAGAGCCGGTGATCGTCGCCGCGAACACGATGTCGCGGGCCGGTTCCGGGTTGCCGCTGTTTTTGTTCGCCATCGAGCCGAGCCAGTAGAGCGTGTTGCCCGAGCGCGCCGAGGACTCGATGTCGATTTCGGCGGCGCCGTTCGGCAGCGATTTCGTGAAGTCGAACGTCTTCACGGGCTCGCCCGAGCTGCGCTCGTGGTAGAGGCGCAGGATGTTGTTCTCGTCGTCGCCGACGACCATGTACCCGCCGCCGACATCGATCGCCGTCGAGCCGTTGCCGGCGCCCGCGTAGTAGCGGTCGGAAGCATCGCCCTGGTTGGCGGAGAGGCCGTAGTCGATCGTGGTCGAGGCTTCGCCGCCTTCGGGGGCTTTGACCGTCAGCGTGATCGTCGAGTGACCGACGGTGCTACCGGGCGTGACGGTCAGCGTGCGCGTGGCGCCACTGCCGCTGACTTCCACGGTTGGCGCGACGCTCGTGTTCGAGCTGCTTGCCGTGACCGTCAGTTCGCCGGGTTCGACGCCTTCGTCTGAGACTTTCAGGCTCAGCGTCGGGTTCGTCGGGTCGCCGATCGCCGCGGGCAGAGCCGATTCCGCGGGCGTGATCGTCGGCGCCGGAGGCGGCGGCGTGCCGCCCGAGCCGAACGTCGTGCCCGGCGTGAAGGCGACGCCGCGGAAGGCCTCGCCCGAGGGGGCGGTGGCGATCTGCGTCGCGGAGCCCGCCAGCGTGCCGCCGACGCCGCTGGCGTCGGTGATCTTGTAGAGGATGCCGCCTTCGCCGGAGGCGCCGCTGGTCGTGGCGTAGATCGTCACGGTGCCGTTCGTGTCGTCGGCGGTGACGCCGGTGACGGCCGAGACCGCGACCGAGCCCTGTTTGACCCATTTCCCGCTGACGAGGCCGTACTTGACGATCGCGCCGGCGCCGTTGTCGGCGACGTACATCGTGTCCGGCGCGGAGCCGAGGCCGAGCGTCACCATGCTGAACGCGTACGGCTCGCTGGGAGCGGTCGCGAACGGCAGGTTCGTCGTCGTCGTGGCCGCCGTCGGCAGGCCGGCGCCGACGGTGGAGATCGAGTTGCCTTCCTTCGTGGGGTCCGCGGAGGCGTACAGCTGCCCGCCGAAGATCGCCACGGCACGCGCGTTCTCCTCGCTCGTGCTCATCAGCGTCGAGGTCGTCGCGCCGAGCGTCGCGTAGTGCACGCCGCCGGTCGTTTTTTTGCCGGCGCCGCTCCACCAGAACTCTTTGCCGTCGTTGCTCGTGGCGCCGCGCGCGTTGTTTTCGTTGCCGGCGTCCGTAAGCGCGGTGGTCGTGTTGACTTCGCCGCCGGCGCTGACGCGGGCGAGCGTGCGCGCCGTACCCGGGTTGGCGGTTTCGGCGACTTTGCTCGTGCCGACCGCGGCGTCGTAGCCCGTGGCGATCAGGTATTCGCCGTTCGCCGACAGCGTCAGCAGGCCCTCAGAGCTGCCGGAGCCGCTCGCGGTCAGGCGGTGGTTCGGGGCGCTCGTCGTCGTCGGCAGCGCGATCGATTCGACCAGTTTGCCGGTGCCGTCGTACTCGTCGAAGAACACCGGCACCGCAGAGCTACCAAGGCTGCCGCCGTTGCCGACGCGGTAGATGACGACGTCGCCGGGCGTGAGCGTCGCGCTGGCCTGCGCCGCCGCGAGGCAACCCAGGGCGGTGAGGCAAGCTGCGAGCGCGAGCAGCAGCGAGCGAATGCGACCGCGAGCGGTCAAGGCAGTTTCCATCCTCGGCACGGCAACCGTCCCTCCGTAGAAGTTGAAGTCGACAGCGGCCCCCGACCCCGGCCGCAGCTGGCGGCAAAGCTAAGGCGCCCCGCCTGCGAGGGCGTGTCCTAGCTGTTAAGGACTCGTTGCCAGCTGGTGAACGGGGCGGCGCGGGCTCAGAGCGGCCTGGCGAGCCCGATCGCCACGTGGAAGGGCATCTCCGCGGGCGTCTGACCCGCGCGCATCGTGGCCTCCGCCTTCGCCAGCAGCTCGCCGCGCTCGCCGCCGGGCATCGCCGCCACCCAGCTGAAGGACTCGATGTGGTCGCGCAGGCGCTCGGGGCTCACGGGCCGGCTGGCGGTGACGCGGATCTCGCGCGGCTCGCTCCAGGCGCCGCTGTCGCGCAGCGCCTGCTGCCAGGGCGGCCCCTCGAACTGCGGGTGCTCCGGGCGCAGCGCGCCGAGCATCGAGCCGAGCTCGCCCGCCCAGCTCGCGCCGCTCCAGTCGGGGATCGTCGTCAGCACCGCGAGCCCACCGGCGCCGGCGCGCAGCACGCGGTGCATCTCCGCGAACGCCGCGGCGTGGTCGAACCAGTGGATCGCGTCGGCGACCGTGACCGCGTCGAGCGAGGCGTCCGGCAGCGGGATTCGCTCCGCGAATCCATCGAGCACCCGCTCGGCGCCCGCGATCCCGATCAGCTTCTCGCGCAGCGGCGCCTGCGGCTCGACCGCGACGACGTCGAGCCCCGCGGCGAGCAGCGCGCGCGTGAGCTTGCCGGTGCCCGCGGCGAGGTCGAGCACGCGCGCGCCCGGCGCGAGGCCCAGCTCCGCCGCGAGCGCGCCCACCGCGGCGGGCGGGTACTCCGGGCGGCCGCGCTCGTAGGCGTCGGCGACCGCGGCGAAGTTCTCGGCCAGCGGGTGCAGCGGCATCGGCTGAACCTAGCGAAGCCGCGAGGGCTCAGCCGTCGTCGAGCACGCCGATGCCGAGCTCCGCCGCCCATACCGTCGCCAGCTCGACGATGTAGGGAAGTTCGAGGTCGGCGCCGCGCAGGCCGGCGACGCCCTGCAGGCCGGCGAGGTCGCTGCGGCGGAACTCGCAGCGCTCGAGCCGCGCGCCGCGGAAGTCCGCGCGGGCCAGCTCGCAGCCGTGGAAGCGCACGTCGGTCAGGCGCGCTTCGAGGAAGTCGCTCTGCGCGAGCAGGCAGTCCTCGAACGTGACGCGCGCCAGCTCGCAGACGGCGAAGGACGCGAGGTCGACGCGGCAGCCGCGGAACGTCACGTCGCTGAGCTTCGCCTCCGTCAGGATCGTGCCGGTCAGACGGCCGTCGAGCAGCGCGGTCCGCTCCAGGCGCGCGCGGGGCGCCTGCAGGTTCGCGAGGTTGCAGCCGCGCAGCTCGCAGTTGCTCAGCCACAGTTGCTCGAGCTCCGCACCCGAGATGTCGACCGCGGACAGGCGCGACGCTTTGATGGCGACGTCCTTCGCGACCTCGCCCGCCAGCGAGGCCGACGTCAGCTCGATCTCCGCGAAGCTCGCCTCCGGTTCGAGCGCGACGGCCTCGACGGCGTTCCGCTCCCCCGGCAGCTCGGGCGGCGTGGGCAGGCGATCGGCGCCGGGCACGGCACAAGCCAAGCAGAACCGTCGCTAGCGCGGCTCGGCCGGTTGCCCGTCATCGTCGCCGCGGCCGAGCGGGCGCTGGGACCAGGCGACGTCGTGCCAGGAACCGAGCTTGTAGCCGATCCGCCGGTAGACGCCCACGGCCTGGAAGCCCAGCGCGCGGTGCAGCCCCTCGCTCGCCTCGTTCGGCAGCGTCATCCCCGCGACCGCCGTGCGGTAGCCGCGCTCGGCCAGGCGCTCGAACAACGCCTCGTAGAGCGCGCGGCCGCCGCCGGTGCGGCGCCTGCCGGGCTCCAGGTAGACGCTCACTTCGCACGACCAGCGATACGCGGGGCGCGCGGCGAAGCGCCCGCCGTAGGCGTAGCCCACGACGCGCCCCTCGTGCTCCAGCACGAGCCACGCGTGCGCGCCGTTGGCGGCCTCGATCCGCCGCGCCATCTCCGCCGGCGCCGGCGGCTCGGTCTCGAACGTGATCGCGGTGCCGGTGACGTATGGGCCGTAGATCGCCGCGCAGGCCGCGGCGTCCGCCGGGGTGGCCGGGCGAACCCGCATGGGAGTCTCCTGCCGCGAACGCGCCATGCCCGCGCGTCAGGCCAGGCGCGCCTGGGTGTTGACGTCGACGCGCCCGTCGAAGTAGCGCGCCAGCACCACGTGGAAGACGGAGCCTTCGGGGCTGACGCGCGCGAACAGCGTCATCGAGGAGCGCAGCTTCATCGCGTCGGTGGAGCCGAACACGTCCTCGGCGCTGGTCGTGCGCAGCTCGGCGACGACCCGCGTGCATTCGACCAGGCGTGCCCCCAGCACGGGGTGCTCCAAGTACGCGCGCGCCTCCTCCAGCGAGGAGATCGCGTAGCGCCGCGACATCGGGCTCTGTCCCAGGCCCTGCAGCTGCGGGAACACGAACCACATCCAGTGGCTGCGCTTGCGACCCGCGCGCAGCTCCCCGACGGCGCGCTCGTAGGTCTCGTCCTGCGCCTGCGCGAGCTCGAAGCGTGCCAGTGCGAACGCGTCGCCCATCCGTGTAACAGAGGCTACCGGGGGTAGAATCGAAGTCGATGCCTCCGATTGCCCTCGTGGCACAGGAGATCCGCGCATGAAGGTCGCGCTCGTAGCGGTGCTGGCCGCCGTGGCGGCCCTGTTCGCCGCGAGCATGCTCGGGGTCGCGGTGGCCGAAGCCCCGACGGTCACCTCGCTGCGCACGGTCGCCGTCGAGGGCGTGGGGATCGAGCCGATCGCGCAGGGCGCCAACGCCGCGACCGCCACGGGCGTCTACCGCCAGGCGATGGCCGCCGCCGTCACCGATGGCCAGGCCAAGGCCGAATTCCTCACCGGCAAGGTCGGCGCGACGCTCGGCAACGCGCAGACGATCACCGAGGACGGAGGCGGGATCGAATGCTCCTCCGGCGGCTCGGAAGGGTGGGAGGAATACGAAGGCGAACAGCCGGACTTCGGCAGCGCCCGCAGCGCGACCGACGTGCTCGGCAAGAGCGAAGGGACCGCCGCCGGAGCGGTCACCGGGGTCTCCCCTTCGGAGGAATCGAGCGCGACGGAGCGCAGGCACCGCAAGCACAAGAAGGGCAAGCGCAAGGCCGCTCACAAGTCATCTGTGGTGCTCGCGGGCTGCCGGCTCACGGCGCAGGTCTCGCTCGTCTACGTGATCGGCTGAGCGGCGCGCGGCGGGACGCGAGCCCGGCGCTGCGCCGCCCCGGCAGTCGCCGGAGCAGCGCGCACCGCCAGGTGACGAACCTGCGCTACGGCGCGATCGGCAGCAGCACGTTCGACGGGTGCTGCGGATCGTGCAACAGCGTGATCGTTCCGCCCAGCTCCTGGCCGAGGTCCGGCAGCGGCGTGAGCGTGCTCGGCGTGTCGGCGGTGCCGATCGTCAGCCGCAGCCGGTCGCCGGCCTTGACGATCGCGGAGGTCGGATAGATCTCGACGTCGTATTCGGTCGCTTCGCCCGGGGTCACGGCCTGCTGGCTTTCCTTCGTGTACGGATGCCAGGGGCGGATCATCAGGTGTTTCGGCCCGTAGGTCGAGAGCGCCGGGTCGACGGCGCGCTGGCTCGCGAGCAGGTAGCCCGCGGTGATCTGGTTGGAGGCGCCGGAGGGTTCGACCTCGCTGAGCACGGCGATCAGCGTCGCGTCGGTCGTGCTCAGCTTCGCCCACAGGTTCGCGCTGATCATCCCGGCGACCTTCGTCGCGGACTGCATCGGCGCGCTCGTGTACGTGAGCGAGGTCGCCTCGTAGGTCTGGTTGTTCGTGTCGCAGAACGGGTTCGAGGCCGCGCCGGCGGTCCACTGCGCGGTCATCCGCGAGCAGGGGCTCGAAGCCGGCAGCAGCGGCTCGGTCTCGCCGGCTTCGCCCGCGGGCGGCGCCGCCGGCCCGAGCGAGCCGTCGTGCAGCGAGACCGCGCTCGACCCAGAGGCGGTGCCGTTCAGGTACATGCGCTGGTACTTCGTCTTCGGCAGCGGCCAGCGTTTGAAGTGTTCCCAGTGTTCGCCGCCGATCGAGTAGACGTTCACCTTCGGCGTCTTCTGCACGCCGTTCTTCGCTTTCAGCAGCCAGTGGCTGAACCACTCCTGCTTGAGGTTCGGATCTTCCATCGCGGGGCCCTGGGTGACGTGATAGTGCGGCGACATGATCAGCACCCGGTCGCGGGAGTTCTTCAGCGATTCCCACAGCAGCGGCTCGCCGCGCTGGAACAGGTCCCACCAGCCGCCCTGGATCACCGTCGGCACCGTGATCTGGGAGATGCGCGTGATCGGCGAGCGCAGCCGGTAGAAGGGGCCGTCGTAGGAGGCTTCTTCGCCCATCGTCGTCGCCAGCAGCTTGCCGACGCTGAATTCGGCGTTGCCGAAGAGGTGTTCGAGATAGATCGTCGCGGCTTCCTGCGGGTTCGCGCTCAGCGAGGAGGGCGGCAGGTCCGACAGGCCCGTGACGAGGCCGAGCCACAGCGGCATGAAGCCCGAGTCCAGCGCGCCGCCCTGGAAGGTCACGTCGCGGTAGGCGTCCGCCATCGGGATGTCCGCCCAGATCGCCTGCACCGCCCGCGGCTTGCCTTCCGCAACGCGCGCCGCGTCGGCCTCGGCGATCAGCAGCGAGGTGATGCCCATGTAGGACTCGCCCGTCGTCGCGACGCCCTGGTTCGACCACGGCTGCGCCTGAATCCAGTCGAGCACTTCCTTGTAGTCGTCCTGGGTGCGCTGGCCCCACGATTCCCACTTGCCGCCGCTGGCGCCGGTGCCGCGGTCGTCGATCACCATCACGGCAAAGCCTTTTTCGGTGAGGCCCGGTTCGTCGCCGGCGATGCCGGAGGAGCCGGAGCCTTCGCAGTCCTGGCCCGTGGGGTTGCCGGCGTCCTTGTTGTAGCCCGTGGCCGTCAGGACCGTCGGGTAGTGGCCGGTGCTCGCGGGCAGGTAGACGTTCGCGCGCAGCACGACCCCGTCGCTCATCGTGATCGGGACGTTGCACATGCTCACCGCCGCCTGCGCGCTCGACGCCGCGAGCGCGAGCAGCAGCGCCACCGTCGCGAGCGCTCCGAACGTCAGCTTGCGCGCACGCCCGCGCGCCGTGCCTTCACCACCACCGTGGATGCCCACTTGCCCCGCCTCGCTTTCACCCGCTGATGCGCCCCCGCTCCCCGGGGAGGCGCCGTGCGGGCTTGCTACCCGGGCGCGGCGAGAATCAAACGCCGCGCCCGGCTCCCGGCGCTACTGCGGGCGGCGGTAGACCGTCACGACCGCGGCGCCGCCAAGGCCGATGTTGTGCTGAAGCGCGACGTTCGCGCCGTCGACCTGGCGGGCGTCGGCTTCGCCGCGCAGTTGCCAGGTCAGTTCGCTGCACTGCGCCAGGCCCGTGGCGCCGAGCGGGTGGCCCTTGGAGATGAGCCCGCCGGACGGGTTCACGACGGGGCCGTCGCCGCCGTAGGTCGTGGCCTGGGCTTCGACCAGCTTGTGGCCCTCGCCCTCGGCGGCGAGGCCCAGCGCCTCGTAGGTGATCAGCTCGTTCGCGGAGAAGCAGTCGTGCAGCTCGACCACGTCGACCTCGCCGACCTCGACCTGCGCCTCGGCCAGTGCGCGCTCGGCGGCGGTGCGGCTCATGTCGGCGCCGACGACCGCGATCGCGGACTTCGCCTCGAAGGTGCTCGACAGGTCGGTGACCATCGACTGGCCCGCGATCTCGATCGCCTGCCCCCACAGGTCGTGCTCGTCGACGAAGCGCTCGGAGACCACGACCGCCGCGGCGCTGCCGTCGGAGGTCGGCGAGCACTGGAGCTTCGTCAGCGGCGCGTAGATCTCCTTCGCGGCCTGGATGTCCTCGATCGTGTACTCGTCCTGGAACTGCGCGTAGGGGTTGTTCACGGAGTGCTTGTGGTTCTTGTAGCCGATCCAGGCGTAGTGCTCGGGCTTGGAGCCGTAGCGCTCCATGTGCTCGCGGCCCGCGGCGCCGAACATCTGCGGCGCCGGCGGCGCGTTCTCCCACTCGCGCAGCTCCAGCAGCGCGCCGACGTGCTTGTCCATCGGGTTCGTGCGGTCGGTGAACTTCACCCCCAGCGAGCCCAGCTCCATCTTCTCGAAGCCCAGCGCCAGCGCACACTCGACCAGCCCGCCCTTGACGGCCTGGCGCGCGAGGTACAGCGCGCTGGACCCCGTCGAGCAGTTGTTGTTCACGTTCACGACCGGGATGCCCGTGAGGCCCAGTCCGTAGATCGCCCGCTGCCCGGCGGTCGAGTCGCCGTAGCAGTAGCCCACGAAGGCCTGCTCGACCTGCTCGTAGGAGACGCCCGCGTCCGCCAGCGCCTTGCTCCCGGCCTCCTGCGCCCAGTCGGGGTAGTCGCCCTCCTTCGTCCCGGGCTTCTCGAACTTCGTCATGCCTACGCCGATCACAAACGTGCGGGCCATCTCGTCTCTCCGTTCTCTGCCCCGGTTCAGGCCGGCCGCGGGCCGGGTCCCGATCGGTGCGGTTTGGGTGCGCGTTCGCGCAGCGTAGACGAAGTTTGGCCAGGCAGCCAGTCCGGTGCCGCCGGCGCTCGCCGCCAGGCCGCCGCTGCCTGCGAGGCGGGTCGCAGTAGGCTCAACACGTGCCCGCGCCGTGGCCCGACGTCTCCTACGAGCAGTGGAGCGATACCTGCGACACGCTGCATGCCCACACGCAGGTGCTGGGCAAACTCGCGGCCGCGCTGGCGCCGCCGGAGCCGCAGTTGCAGCACGCCGCGCTGCGCCTGACGGCACGCGGCTGGGAGACCGCGCCGCTGCCGGCGCCCGACGGCTCGGGGAGCTTCGTCGCGGCGCTCGACCTGCACGCGCACGAGGCGGTCGTGGAACACAGCGGCGGCGCCCCGGCGCGGCGCATCCCGCTGACGCCCGACCGGCCCGTCGCCGAGGTCACGCGGGCGCTGCTGGGCGCGGTGCGCGAGCTGGCGGGCGAGGTGCAACTGGCGCTGGCGCCGCAGGAGGTCTCCTGGAGCGTCGCGCTCGACGAGGACTACGAGCACGCGCGCTACGACGCCGCCCGCGTCGAGGACTACTTCGCCGCGGCGACGCAGGCGGCGCTGGTGCTCGGCGCGTTCCGCGCCCCCTACCGCGGGCGCTCGACCCCCGTGAACGCCTGGTGGGGCTCCTTCGACCTCGCGGTGAGCCTGTTCTCGGGGCGGCCCGCCGACCCGCCGGCGGACGACTTCATCATGCGCAACGCGATGGACGCGCAGGAGATCGCGCTCGGCTGGTGGCCCGGCGACGGGCGCTACGGTCGCGCGGCTTTCTACGCCTACGCGCATCCGTCGGTTCCCGGCTTCGCGGAGAGCGAGCTGGAGCCCGCGGCCGCGCGCTGGGATGCCGCGCTGGGCGAGTACGTGCTCGACTGGGACGACGTGCGCGCCGCCGCCGACCCGCACGCGTTCGCACTCGAGTTCGCGCGCTCGGCCTATCGCCACGCCTGCTCGGTCTGCGACTGGGATCGCACGCTCGCGGGCAGCGGCGAAGGTGTGCCGCCGCCCGTGAGCTGAGCGTCTAGGAGATGCCGTCGGCTTTCATCGCGCTGACGAGCAGTTTCGACTCTTCGGACATGCCTTTTTCGTTCGGGTGCACCGAGAAGGCGTCCGATTCCGGCAGCACCGGTTCGACCCAGCGGACGCTGGAGGACTTGCAGGCGTCGTGCCCGATGCTGGGGTTGTACGTGTCGACGTAGACCGCGCCGTTCGCGGCGGCCTGGCCGGCGAGCATCGCGTTCAGTTCCTTCTCGACGTTGTTCAGGTACGCGGTGTCGCCGGTCGTCAGCGGCACCGTCGGCCAGCAGTTGCCCGACTGCGGCAGGATGTCGGGGTAGCCGACGACCAGCACCTTCGCCGCGGGCGAGAGCACGTGGATCTGGTGCAGCGCGGCGCCGACCACCGGCCCGTCGGCTTTGATCTCTTCAGAGAGTTTGTTGCCGTACGTCGCTTTGCAGGGCGTCCCGAACGGGAACACCAGATCCTCCGCGCCGCAGGTCTCCAGCGTGCCCAGGAACAGGCCGTTGTCGTTGCCGCCGATGCCCACCGTGACGACGCCGGTCGAGGTGCTCAGCGCGTTGAACTGCGGCGGCTGATCGGAGTGCTGCGCTTCGGTGAAGTCGGCGGTGGTGGCGCCGCTACAGCTGACGTCGTGCAGCGAGAGACCCATCGTGAACGCGG
>Ga0335072_10001285_pt1 | contig 41349 bp, 30 predicted proteins | sample Lox_Sample_21_FD_206725 | JGI IMG/M metagenome (GOLD analysis project Ga0335072, IMG submission 206725) | Soil microbial communities from Loxahatchee National Wildlife Refuge, Florida, United States - Lox_Sample_2.1 | ecosystem: Environmental > Terrestrial > Soil > Wetlands | place: USA... | reverse complement strand
ACAAAGTATTCATCGTGCGCAATGGCCCTGAGCTGAAGACGTTTGGCCCCGTTCCAGCAAACCCAGCGCGTAAAATGGGCAAGAAGTTCTTAGTCGGCTACGTCGGCAATATGAATTTCCAGGATGGATTGGACTTGCTACTCGGCGTGGCGAAATGCGTGAAGGACAGCGGCAGGCACGATGTGCATTTTACCTGCGTTGGCAGGGGGCCCGAATTGCAAAAACTGCATGAGATGACCCGACAGATGGACCTTGATGGCACGGTTACCTTCACTGGTCGAGTCTCGGATGAAGAGTTGCTGGAAATCCTGTCGACGGCCGATGTTTGCGTGAATCCGGACCGCCCAAGCGACATGAACGATATGTCGACGATGATCAAAATCATGGAATATATGGCTCTTGGCAAACCGATTGTTCAGTTCGAGTCAAAAGAAGGAAGGTTTAGCGCCCAGGAAGCTTCTGTCTATGCTAGCAAGCAGGGCGGAGTTGAAGAGTTCGCATCCAAGATTATCTGGCTCCTCGACCGGCCTGAGGAAAGACAAGAAATGGGAGAACTCGGAAGAAAGAGAATTGAGCAAGAACTAGCGTGGAAATACTCAGTGCCAAATCTTCTCGCGGCTTACCAGGAAGCGTTGAATGGCCGGTAATTCCAGCGTCCATGCTTCACGTTCGCAGTTGACTTCGTCCGCGAATCCTGGCGATCAACAATCGATAGCAATACCCAACGTGCAATCAGGTCTCATTCGTCGCTCGAAGTGCCTATGGGCAGCATGGGGTCTTCTCATTGTTCTGCTCAATGGCTTGATGGTCTTCGTTGTGCTTCCAAAGGTGAGTCCCCAGATTCGCGGACTTTATAGTGAGAACCGATATGCTGACGGGTACGACCAACTAGCAGCAAACCTAGCCTCCGGAAACGGGTACAGGTTTTATCCAGACACCGCGAAAACCTTGATGCGGGAGCCGGGCTATCCGCTGCTGCTTGCAGGGACCTATGAGCTTTTTGGTTATGACTTCCAAATCGTTAAAACTTTGAATGTGGCTCTGGCGTTTGGTACTGCCTTCGTGATGATTCTCATCGCTCGCAGGATCTCCGCCAGGCGGCTTTTGATCTTTGGTGCGCCGCTGTTGTTCCTTTTTCATCCAGAGACGCTGATAGCAGAGAGCCGTGGCGGGGTTGAGATCTTTTTCGGTTTCATGCTGGCCTTGTTTATCTTGATGGTGTACCGGGCCGCCGATTCCGAGCGATGGGGCGGCTACGCTTTGGCGGGGGCAGCCCTCGGTGCAACTTTACTGGTGCGGAGCACTCCTCTTCTTTTTCCGCTGCTCCTGTTTGGTTACTTCGGCTTTTCCAAACGTAAGAGCGCGAACCTGCTTGTTCTCACACGAAATTTTTCCGCAATGATGCTCACCATGTGCTTGGTCATTTCTCCCTGGGTGATTCGAAATTACCTGCTAACCGGGAAGTTCGTGCCCACCGCTAGCGTACTTGGCGTTGCTGCGCAAACGGGACTGTACTTCTCGACCCATCACGAGATCGGAAATGTTCAGGTGGATTACCAAGCAGCGATGGAAAGAAATAGGCTCGCAGACCAGTTTGGACGCCCGTTCCGGCCCGGTTACTATCAATATTTTTATTCATCGGTGGACGAGCTTGAATTTTCGCACTATCTGTCGAGTAGAGTGGCAGCTGAATATAAGGCTTTCCCGCTGTTATTTCTGAGAACTCTTAGCCTGAACCTAGTAAAGTTCTGGTGTGGTGGGAAAACTGCTAAATCTGTCGTACTGGACGGGATGTTGCAGTTCCCGTTCCTGGCCCTGGCCGTAGCCGGGGTGGTTCTCTCTGTGAGAAATGGCCGGAATAAGCTGATAGCTCCGCTGGTTCTAATTTGCATCTACACTATCGCTGTTTCGGCGCCAATCTTGGCTCAGGCGAGATATTGCGAGCCGTTGATACCGTTCATGTCTATCTTGTCAGGAATTACTCTCGTATCTATAGCTCAGAAGCTCGTTACAGGTCGTTACGCGTTGAGCGAGACAGTGTTCTGACTTGGGCTTGAATGATTTCGCTACAGCCAGTCACGTGCCTCACAGAGTTCAACCTGAGCGAGCTTAAAGATCAACGATGAGTCCGACAATTGCAACCACCGTTTTTGCCATCGGAGTAGGGGGGCTCTTCTATCTCGACCGGGATAAGGCTGTGCAGACATCAAAGGCCCTCTGGCTGGCGGTGGCGTGGGTGTGGATTCTTGGGTCGCGGTCGATTTCAACCTGGCTGCAAGTAAATCCCGCCAACAAAAACGACTCCCCAATAGACGAACTCATTGCTGCCGTTTTGATTTTGTGCGGCATCCTGGTTCTTTGCATGCGAAGCCAGGCGGTACGGTCCGCACTCAAGAGCGGTTGGCCCATTGCGGTGTACTTCGCTTATTGTCTTCTGAGTGCGTTCTGGTCTGATTTTCCTGGGCAAGGGCTCAAGCGTTGGGTCCGGGCCATCGGCGACCTGCTGATGGTTCTCATTATTGCAACGGACGCGCAGCCGGTCGCCGCTCTCAAGCGATTCTTTTCTCGCGTAGGCTTCGTGCTGTTACCCGCTTCGATTCTGACGTTGAAGTATTACCCACTTCTGAGTCACGGATACGACGACTGGGGACTTCAGATGAACACGGGGGTAACGACCAACAAGAACATGCTTGGAGTGAGTGCCTTTGTCTTGACGCTTGGCGCGGCCTGGCAGGTGCTAAGGCTTCTGACAATTAAAGATCAAGCGAATCGTGGCAGGCACCTGCTGGCGCAAGGTACGTTACTTTGTTTTGGCATCTCACTCCTTTTTTCCGCACACTCAGCCACGTCTGGTGCTTGTTTTGCGATCGGTGTAACACTCCTCATTCTTACATCTTTCCCGGTGTTTAGACGGCGCCCTGGTATGGTGCATGCGCTGATTTCTTGCATTCTGGTTCTAGGCGGCCTGGTTGTTTTGCTGGGTGGCCAAGGCGCGGCAGCTAAGGCCGTGGGAAGGAACGCAGACCTCACTGGGCGAACGGAGATATGGGCTTTGCTAGTTCCTATGGTCCCAAATCCCGTCCTAGGAGCAGGATTCGAGAACTTTTGGTTTGGGCCGCGGCTCGGAAAACTAAGGCATACGGTTGCAAGCCTGACGGAAAACCCTGATGATGAGGGTTCCAACCGCGGTATCAACGAGGCGCATAACGGGTACCTTGAGGTTTACCTCAATCTCGGCTTAATTGGGCTAGCGTTGATCGGGCTGATATTCATACGTGGGTATTCAAACGCTGTTTCCTTGTTCCGGCACGACCCAACGATTGGCTGCTTGTCGCTTGCCTGCATTCTCACGGCGGCCATCTACAACGTCACCGAAGCTGGCTTTAGATTGAGTCATCCGATGTGGTTTTTCCTCTTGCTGTCAGTTGTGGTACGAGGCGGATCCACCCCATCACCAGGAACAGCTGCGACCGCGCCAGCAGCCCGGCAGCACTGTGAAAATCATAAGGGTCCGCCATTGGGTCGGCATGAAGCACATGGGAAGAACGGGGCCGTTGATCATGCGCCCGGGCAGGTCGGGCTCGGAGACGCCGGCATCGCAAAGTAAGTTCGCAAAGTAAGTTTGCCCAACTTTCGGCATCCCATTATGATTGTTCGGACTGTGGCCGACGCCGTAGCATTTGGGCGTAGCTACTGACTCAAGGAGTGAAATGACAGCGTCTCAAATTAAATTTAGGAGCTCAAGAATCATGAAGGGAGCTCAGCTCCTTTACCGGGTAAAAAACAGAGTCCGGCTGCCTTTGCATTTTTTTAAGATTTTGAATCATAACAAACAGAAGTTTGAATGCCCGGTCTGCGGTTATGAAGGCCCCTTCGCAGATTTCAGAAACTTCGGCGGTTTTCGCGCGCATGCACAATGTCCAAAGTGCGGGGCGTTGGAAAGGCACCGGCTACAGTTTGTGGTTATGAAGGATTTGCTTAACGACACAACTGTCGTGCAAAAGAAAATGCTTCACTTTGCGCCCGAAGCGTTCTTCAGGCCGTTATTCGCAGCCAAATTCTTAAAATACGAGACTGCCGATCTTTCCATGAAGGATGTTAGTCATTGCGTTAACATTTGCGAGCTTCCATTTCCGGATGGGTCTTATGATTTCGTTTTTGCGTCTCACGTTTTAGAGCACATCAAAGAAGATACGAAGGCAATAGAGGAAGTCCGGAGAATTCTGGCGCCTGGCGGGATCGCTGTCATGCCCGTGCCAGTGGTTTCGGAAAGGACCGTTGAATATCCGGAGCCCAATCCAAACGAAGCTGGACATGTTCGGGCCCCTGGTGTGGATTACTTCGAGAGATATAGAAAGGCTTTCAGGAAAGTTATAGTTCACACTTCTGGCGAGTTTCCCGAGAAATACCAGCTCTTTGTTTACGAAGATCGGACGCGGTGGCCGACCAAAGAATGTCCGTTGCGCTCGCCCACGGCGGGCGCGAGGCACGCCGATTTTGTTCCGGTATGCTACGCATAGCTCTTCGGAATGCCGCTTTAGCCCTTTGTCGCATTGGACGGTGCACGGTGGGAGGAAGGTCGAGATGGCCTATCAGCGACACGTCAGCGAGCGCCGGAATTATCCTGCCAAGATTCTAATTCTACAAACTGCGAACCGTCGAAATTGTCCACTGCCGCTTCTTGCACAATTCGAAAACCGATGGATTTCTAGCCCACCTTAGCGAATTGCAGCAGCTGCAGATCATTGAACAGTGGCCGCTAGGTTCGTCGGAGCAGCGGGTAGGCTTCCGGAACTTTGGCTTTGGCTGAGCGGATGTGGATAGGTGTAGGGAGTGTAGGACGGAGAGCCGACCGCTGGCCAGGCACCGTTCGCACAAATATAAAGTTGCCCCTGCCCGAATCCGTTTCCACTTGTGTTCCAGCTTCCTTGATCTGTAGCCCAATAAGCGACTCCCGAAGTGCAGGTGGCAGGTATAGAGGCATATGTTCCCTGTCCTACACCTGTGGCCCCCGTGAAATTGGAACAGGACGAGTTGTAAGTCCCACAGGGAAAATAATAGTCCTGATTGTTCGACATCACAGCATGGTCGTCGCTATGAGACCAGTAAGCGGAAAATCCTGCGCCAACTGTGTTGTCCCACATATAGTACGGTTCAAGAGCTTGATTGGGCCAAGTCCCGCTGTAGGATTGGCATCCGGCTGTCTTGTCGCATACGCTTGGAAAGTTGCCTTCAAGCAGATCGCCTTTCCCGCGGCCGGGCTGATCGAGGCACGCGTAGCCCGTAGCCGTGTTGGCATTCTGATCCCAAGCAGAATCAGTGGTCTGAGTGCTTTCATCTGTGCCGCAATATCCCCATCCGTTTGGAGGTGCCGTTTGAGAATATCCACCGCCGCCGATGTTCTTCCGCGTGTAATCCTCGTTGAGCACATACGCTTGATGAGCAAGAGTGTTCCCCCAAATTAATCCTGTCCCTGATTCTGCGTTCATTATTCCAGTGGAATTTGTCGTCGCACCACTCGAATCCCAATCAGCGTTATTCGCGTAAAGCTCGAGGGCGCGGCAGCCGCGAGTGCTGGTAGAACCGCCGCTTGTGCCATGCGTATAGCCTGTCATGTGATAGCCGAGTGTGTTGAATCGCGCTGCAAAGTGGCCTCCCGTGGCGCAGTCTTCAATAATTTGATAACCCGTTCCCCCACTAGTAGATGAATAAAAATAATTTTGTTCAATGTAGATGGCTTTGTTCGATCCGAAAAATGCCGAATCGGCCCATGCAGCGTGACCAAAGTCGTCGGTCGCGTTGTTCCAATAGGCTCCGTTGTAGACGCGAATCATGTTCTCGTCATTACTGATCGCGTAAAAAATATTGTGATCTACGACGCCATATTCCCACCCGTCAAATTCTAAATCGCCGGTGCCACCGTTCGCTCCCAACCAGTGATTGTGGTCGATGCGAACGCCAGGATTAACAGAACCAGTTCCTGATGGCGTGCTGACATTCACGTAGCCGTGATATACCTCGACACTTGAGCCCATCGTGAGACCCGTAAGGCGGAACTCTCCCGTAGCCGGGGGAACTATGTTTATCATCGGGTTGTTCCCCGGAACATTGTTCATGATCGTCGTATTGTCTGTGCAGGAGAGATTGTTGTATGCGGGGTCTCCCGATCCAGTGCAGACTGTCTGGCCCATGAGCGTTGTAACCGTTGTGTTGGAAGAGGAATTCGGCACGGCTATGGTAAGCGCTGAAGTCCAGGTCGTGCTGCCGCAAGCGGGAATGATGATTGTGTCACCCGCCGCAAGTGTGTGAGTAGGACCATTGATGACCGCATTCACATCCGCATAGCTGCAGGATGCTGCCTCGTAAGTCCCCGCCGCATAGATTGGCGAGGGTAAGATAATGAACAGTATCGCTGTGGCGAAAAGTTTCATGTACTACCAGCCCCCATCAAAATCGTTAAGTTGGTCCTCACAGTCACCACTGGCTTGCCCTTGACCGCGAATGTCACAATAGCAAAGTTCCCTAAATTCTACCCAGAGATGATCTCAAATCTCTACTGAAAGAAGTTACAGGTTCTTCGGATCCTATACTGCGATAAGCCAACACTGCGAGTCCACTGTACAGACGGACGTTTTTGGTACAGGTGCGGGGTAACCCTTGAGAAACTAATGCGGTTCCGTTGTCAGAATTAGACCTGCCGGTCTGACAAACTTCGATTTTGCGAGCTGTCACGTGTTCTTGGCACGCAGTGGAAGCGGTATCTACGAATCTCTATTCGCAGCTTGGCAACGGAAAGGGACATAGAGCTGATAGAAATGAAACGGAACAGTGTGGTGGGAGGCCTATCAAACGTGCCTAGTGCAGTGCGACAAATGGCGCGAATCAATTCGATTTTCAGCGAGCATCTGGACCTAGCCAAAATGCTGTTTGATCTTTCGTCGCAGGTGTCTGAGGCCGTAGATGTAATTTATAAATCGCTGGCCGCGGGTGGGCAACTGCTCGTCGCAGGAAACGGCGGTTCAGCTGCCGACGCGCAGCACATCGTCGCTGAACTGACCGGCAGATTTATGCGGGAGCGGCGCCCATTTCGCGCTCTGGCGTTACACGCGAATACCTCGGCGCTCACGGCGATCGGGAACGATTATGGCTTTGAACATGTTTTTGCCCGCGAGCTATCCGCCCATGGGCGGTTGGGCGACGTGCTGCTGGCAATTTCTACGAGCGGGAACAGCCCGAATATCTTAAAAGCTATTGCGGCTGCGCGATATATGAACATGCACGTGATCGGATTGAGCGGTGAATCTGGAGGGAAAATGCGACAGGTCTGTGGGATCTGTTTGTGCATTCCTTCCAAGTCAACTGCCCGAATTCAGGAGATGCACATCACAATCGGCCACGCCATGTGCGAACTCCTTGAGGAGAGACTGGCGCAAGCATGACTCACACTGTTCACACGCCCGAACTTGATGCGCAACAACGAGGCGTTGAGAAGTTGTCGGTGCCCGCTAACCCTACTCCTGCTCCTGCAGCTCTCTCGGTCTGCCTGCTTACTGGTGGCGTTGATAGGCCATATGTGTATGGCCTAACCGACACGCTTAGCTCGATGGGGATCAGTATCGACCTCATAGGCAGTGACGAACTAGACGAACCGGACCTGCGTAGCATGGCTGGAGTGAACTTTCTCAATCTGCGGGGCGATCAGCGGCCGAATGCTGGCATTGCCGCGAAGGTGTTCCGAGTGTCAGTGTACTATTCGAAGCTGATTGCATATGCAGCTTCGTCGCAGTCGAAAATCTTCCACATCCTTTGGAACAACAGGTTCGAGACGTTCGATCGAACCTTCTTGATGCTCTACTACAAACTGTTGGGAAAGCGCGTGGTGCTGACCGCTCACAATGTGAACAAACGTCGGCGCGATTCGAGAGACAGCTTCCTCAATCGGCTGACATTGCGAATCCAATACCAGCTCGCGGACCACATTTTTGTCCATACCGAAAAGATGAGAACCGAACTCATGAACCAGTTCGGCGTCTCAACTGCTCGGTCTTCTGTCATCCCGTTCGGCATCAACAATTCGGTTCCCGATACGGATCTTACGCCGACACAAGCAAAAGAGCGGCTCGGCGTAAGCAAAAGCGAAAAAGCAATTCTGTTTTTCGGTAGAATTAAGCCATACAAAGGGCTTGAGTATCTGATTGCGGCCTTTCAGACACTGGCTCAGCGCAGCGCTGATTACCGGCTGATCATCGTTGGCCGGCTTGAGGAGGGCTGCGAGCACTATTGGGAATCCATGCGGAAAGAAATTCAGGAATACTTCGAGGCGGGAAGAGTCACTATCAGAATCGAATTCATCCCAGACTCTGAAATAGAGGAGTACTTCAAAGCCAGCGATGTGCTCATCCTCCCCTACAAAGAGATATTCCAGAGCGGCGTAATTTTTCTGGGATACAACTTCGGCCTTCCGGCCATCATTGCCGATGTAGGATCTCTGAGAGACGATGTCGTCGAGGGCAAAAACGGCCTTGTATTCTGCCCGGAAGATCCGAACGACTTGGCCAGAGCAATAGAGCAGTACTTCGGAAGCGACCTATTCGCGGATTTGAACACCCGCCGTCAAGTGATCCGAGACCACGCGTTGCAACGTCACTCATGGACCATAGTTGGTCAGCAAACTCTGAGCGTTTATCAAATGTTATTGGGAAACGACGCACGGGCATTCGCAGGTCGCCGAGCTTCGAGCGCTTCTAAATGAGATCGACTGGACCGGAGCGCTTCGCGGCGAGCGCACCGCCAGCAACGGACAATGCGAGTTTATCAGATCGATCCGGTTAAGGATGCCAGGTGGTCAGAATTCATAGGTCTGCAACGCAACGCGTCGGTCTTCCACAGCATGGGCTGGCTCGAGGCGCTGCGAAGCACCTATGGCTACGACCCGGTCGTTTTTACATCATCCTCCGCGTCGGATGAGCTGAGCAACGGAGTGCTTTTCTGCAAAGTGCATAGCTGGATTACGGGAAGCCGCCTGGTATCCCTGCCATTCTCAGATCATTGTGAGCTTCTGTGCGACTCAAAGGAGGACCTAGCCTTCTTAATCAGGTATTTGCAGACATGCATGGAACACGAAAATTTCCGATATCTAGAAGTCCGTCCGGTGAACGGGAATTTCGGTCAGATCAGTGAGACGATCGGTTTTCGGCCCCTTGCGACGTACTATCTCCACGTTCTTGACTTACGCCGAAAACTGGACGAACTATTCAAGACCTTCGATAGGAACTCTGTTCAGCGCCGCATCCAGCGGGCCGAGCGGGCCGGTCTTATCGAGAAATGTGGCCGGTCAGACGACCTTTTGAGAGATTTTTACGCACTCTTTGTGAGAACCCGGGGTCGTCATCGGCTTCCCCCTTCACCTTACCGTTGGTTTCGAAACCTTGTCCGCCATTCCGGTGAAGCGGTGGAGATTCGGGTGGCCTATCGAGCGAAAACGCCGATCGCAGCGCTTCTGACTTTGCGTTTCAGGGAAACCGTTTACTACAAGTATGGATGCTCCGACGCTCAATTCCATAAGTTAGGAGCCATGCCGTGGCTATTATGGAAGGCTATCGCTTCGGCGCAATCGAACGCCGCGAGCCATTTTGACATGGGCCGGACTGAAGAGCAGAACGCCGGACTTCTCGCATTCAAGAACCACTGGGTTTGTCAACCGCAGGCCCTGGTGTATTGGAGGTTTCCTGCGGCTGCTTCGCTCAATTCGCCCGGTGACTGGAAGTTACAAGTTGCGAAGCGGATTTTTTCGACGATGCCGGGCGGCCTACGAACCGTCGCTGGCAATCTCCTATACCGCCATATAGGGTAGGCAGGTAGTGAGTCGAGACCAAGTCCTCAGAGGCGCGAGCGCGGCGTGAGCTGAATTTACGATGGCTCTATAAGTAAGAATTACCCAGCTCGAAACGAACACGTGCGTGCTCGCAGCGCGCTTACAAAAGCATGTTACTGTCTTTGCGGGGATGCTCCACGGTGGAAGCAGACGCAGTCCGTTCAGGAACTTGCGGAAACTAATTCCCTGAAAACGGGACTCAAGTCAAACCGGTATTTCGACGCATTTGCTTTCAGATCAGTCGGTGAAAAAATGAGTTCGTCCGAAACCCAGAATTTTTCATGTCAGCGCGTCGCCGGGATGGCTCCCTTTCGGAAGCCGCGAATCTGCATGCCATCGGGCAGGCGCTTCAAGAAGAAGACTTTTTTGTGTGGCCATTACGAAGCACAGGATGTTCTGCAGGAAGTCGACGACCTGGATCTAATTTGTCTTGAGGCTGGGGCGCATTACGAATTCAGGGAGCAATGGCAACGGCGCCTGCTGTTCCATGATTTCTCGGGAAGACTCATCTACCAGAACCCCGGCCTAAAAAAGGTCCGCCTCACACAGGAATACGATTTATTTCTCGCCAGGTGCCAATATAGCCACGATTTTGTGCACATTAATGCGATTGAGGGCTGGAAAGATCAGTGCAAAGTCAGCGTGTGCTGGCTCGACGAGTTTTGGGCGGCCGAAATCGTGCAATACGAGCATTTAATTCATGCGCTAAGGAAATTCGACCACGTGTTTGTAGCTTGCCAGGGCACCGTCGAGAGCCTAACGAAGGCCATTGGCAAGCCTTGCCGTTGGCTTGCGGGCGCTGTGGACACGCTTCGCTTTTGCCCCTATCCGAATCCCCCTCAGCGTGTCGTCGATGTCTATAGCATCGGCAGAAGGCGCGAGGGAATTCACCGAGAATTGTCCAGAGCTGGAGAGAAAGGATCACTGTTCTATCTCCACGACACTTTTGGAGGTTCGCTTTCTGACGTATACGACTATCGGGAGCATCGCAACGTTTTCTCCAGCGTCGCTAAGCGATCAAAATACTTTTTGGTGGCACCTGGAAAACTTAGTGTTCAGGATGAAACTTGCGGTCAAGAGGAAATCGGGCATCGCTACTATGAGGGCGCGGCGGCAGGGGCGGTCATGATCGGACAAGCTCCAAAATCTGATTCGTTTGTGAAAATGTTCCCTTGGTCTGACGCAGTAATTGATGTTCAGCCCGATGGTTCTGACGTGCTGGATGTCCTCGCGAAATTGCAAGCCGCGCCGGAACAAGTTCATGCCATTAGCCAGAAGAACGTTGGCGAAGCTCTCTTGCGTCACGACTGGGCGTATCGTTGGAAGGAGATTCTCCAGGTTGCCGGCCTTGAACCTATGCCGGAAATGACTGCTCGTGAGCGGCGCTTGCGAGAAGTGGCAGAGTCAGTTTTGGCCACAACTCCTTGTGCCTGAGACTAAATTGGAGAGTTTCGAGGGCGAGTCGTGGTCCGATTGCGGTAGCAGAGCGACGCCGAACATGTGATTGCTTCTCAAGTCTGGTTTCTGGGCCCATCTGCGTTACACTAGCGGATCTTCGCCGTGGCTTTGTCGCTGAATCTTATTTTATTTGCAGTGTGCTAATACATTGCAAGGACTGAATCGCAATGCCTTATCTGTACAAGCTACCAACTTCGGTGTCATTTCGCGGGAAAGGGCTGTTTGGATATTCCTTCGGCCGGATGCAGCAAAAGGATCTCGAAGTTCTCTATGTCGAGTCCGAAACCGGGCACGACACGTTCATGATCTTGCGGGGTGTCACGCGTACCTATTACGTGCTGTCCGGAAATGGCTCCTTCACGATTGATGGTCACGAGTACAGCGTTTCCCCTGGCGTTTTAGTCGAGGTTCCTCCCGGCGTCGAGTATTGCTATTCCGGTCGGATGACCATGCTGGCCTTTTGCAGAACTGGCCGGTTTCATCGCCCAGATAAATTCACCAAGTGGAACCGTGGTGTCGTCGGAGACGCAGCGCCTTACCCACTTGAGGGCGGTTCTTGGCTCCAACAATTGGTCAGAGTTCGTATCTTTGGTAAATCACCCACCAACGCGTTTCTGCGTCTCAACAACTATGTCTGGGACAAGCTGCCCGCGCCACTTCTGCGCTCGGGCGCATTCCAGTGGTACGGCCGTTGTTTGCATGCCTTAGTTCGCATACAACACACACGCGCGCAGGCACACAGCACTTTCTTTCTCCGCAACCGTCCTGAGCTGGAGTTAATACAACGCCTCGTCCGCGGAAAAAATCACGGCGATACAGTCAAAGTCGCAGTGCTGGCATGTAGCACGGGTGCGGAGGTCTATTCGATCGCCTGGGCCATTCGTACGGCCCGGCCGGATCTAAAACTTTCGATTCATGCCGTCGACGTTTCGAAAGACGCTGTCGAACATGCCCAACGCGGAGTCTACCCACTCAATGCCAAAGTAAGCCTTGATAGTCTTCGCGACTGTATGGCTGCCGGGCGCTGGCGAGTGGGTGAACCGGGTTCGGGGCTTGTCGATTCAGAGATTTTTGAGCGCATGTCCACTGCCGAAAAGGCCGAATTCTTCGACATTCGCGATGATGCCGCTGTCGTAAAGAGTTGGCTTAAGGAAGGAATCGAGTGGGGAGTGGCGGACGTACGCGGGCCTGAGCTTCAAGATCAAATGGGCCTTCACGATATCGTGGTGGCCAATAATTTTCTTTGCCACATGGAGCGTGTCGAAGCGGAGAAATGTTTGCGGAATATCGGCCGTCTGGTCGACGCCCACGGCGTGCTATTTGTCTCCGGCATTGATTTGGAAATCCGGCAAAAGGTCGCCAGAGACCTCGGCTGGCAACACATAGATCAACTGCTAGAACAGATCCATGACGGTGATTCCTGCTTGCGCGGCCAATGGCCGTTCCAGTATGCCGGCTTGGAGCCTCTGAATAAGCACAGATCCGATTGGAAAATGCGCTACGCGGCCGTCTTTCAGACGGGTTCGTCGACACCGAACAGCCGCCAGTCGCAGGGTGAAGGCAGGACACTTCAGGAACACGCTAAGCCACAAAGTACGGCAGTTTAGCACTTCAAGAAGCCAACTATACTGTGAAGGATCTAAAACAACGGACTATCCGCGGAGGCATCGCAAGAGTTTGTGCTCAAGCCGCTAATTTCATCATTCGCGGCGGCTCGCTCATGATTCTGGCCCGCCTTCTGGGCCCCAAAGAGTTCGGCTTGGTTGGGATGGTCACAGCCTTCACCGGAGTTCTGAATTTGCTCCGGGATTTCGGCCTTTCGTCTGCTGCCATCCAGCGTGCGACTGTGACCGACGAGCAGATTTCAACTTTGTTTTGGATGAATATGCTCGTGGGGATCGTTCTCGGGCTCCTCACTGCGGCCATGGCTCCGTTCCTCGCCGCTTTCTATCACGAACCACGGCTAGTTGCCGTCACCCTCGCTTTGGCAGCTGGATTTATCTTCAATGCCGCAGGCGTGCAGCATTCAGCGCTCTTGCAGCGACAGATGCGCTTCACCACCATGGCTGTAATACAGGTCATATCCTTGATCCTAGGCACTGCCGTCGCGATTGCGGGGGCTAAGGCCGGGTACAGCTATTGGGCGCTCGTGGCCCTGACTGTTTCCGTGCCGCTCATCGCGACTATCGGAGCCTGGCTAACCGCTGGCTGGCTGCCCGGCCTGCCGCGCAAAGGCGCCGGAATTGGTGCAATGATGCGGTTTGGCGGAACCGTCAGTCTTAACAGTCTTGTGGCCTACCTTGCCTACAACACCGACAAAATCTTGATTGGCCGCTTTTGGGGCACTAGCGTACTCGGAATCTACGGCAGAGCATACCAGTTGGTGAACATTCCCACTGACAATCTGAATTCTGCCGTGGGCGAAGTGGCTTTTTCGGCCCTCTCACGGCTGCAGGACGACCCCAACCGGCTCAAAAGCTACTTCCTGAAGGGCTACTCTCTCGTTCTCGCAATGACAATCCCGTTGACGATTGCTTGCGTTGTTTTTGCACATGATGTTATCTCCGTTGTTTTGGGCCCGAAGTGGATGGGTGCAGTCGTCATTTTTCGCCTCCTTGCCCCAACCATCTTAATTTTTGCAATTATCAACCCCATGGGATGGCTACTCCTCTCGCTAGGATTGGTCAGGCGAAGCCTGAACATCGCGCTGGTCTTCGCACCCACGCTCGTCGCGGGCTATCTGATCGGCCTGTCTTATGGACCGAGGGGTGTGGCGTTCGCATACTCCACGGTCATGGCGCTGTGGGTTGTTCCTTTCATCGTTTGGTGCGTTAAAGGAACAGCAATCACCTTCTGGGACGTCTTCTTGGTCGTGGTCCGCCCGCTAGGCTTTGGGCTCGTGGCTGGCCTGCTGGGCTTTGCAGCCCAGAGAGCGTTAGGGCCGTTTGTGGCGCCTGCGCCCAAGTTGCTTCTTGAAACAGCCGCCCTTCTCGGAACGTTCTTTGGCTTGCTCTTCTTTGTTGGGGGACAGAAATCGTTTTATCTTGACCTGATTCGCGGATTACGGAAACCTTCGCTAGCTACGGAGTGACACAAGGCTGAAGCAGGTTCCGCTCAAAACTTTTTCATGGACAGCTCGACACACGGCAACTCCGCTGCAAAACAGCCTAAACTGGCGTTGTTTGGCGCATTCGGGGTGGGAAATTTGGGCAATGAATGCACTTTGCAAGCGCTCTTGCATAACATTCGAAGGTACGTCCCGGATGCCGAGATTTGCTGCATTTGCCCCGGCCCTGACGAAGTACGGCTAGCTTACAAAATTCGCGCCACCCCCATAGAAGAGATTCCGTTCTCCCACATCGCCAATCGGGCTCTGCGCCTCCTGCGAAAAATCCTTGTTCGTGTTCCCCTCGAGCTCTTTCGATGGATTAGGGCCATTGTCACGCTAACAGACGTGGATGTGCTCGTAATGACCGGAACAGGCATGCTGAGCGATTTCGGCATTAGCCCTTTGGGTCTGCACTTTCAGATTTTGAAATGGACCTTGCTCGCCAAATTTTGCCATCGCAAGGTTGTATTTCTCAGCGTTGGCGCTGGCCCTTTACGTCGGCCGCTAAGCAGACGCATTGTCAAAGCAGCTCTGTCGCTCGCGGATTACCGTTCCTATCGAGATATTTTTTCCAAAAACTATCTCGAGAGCATAGGGTTCGATACCCAACGCGACCACGTCTTTCCGGACCTGGCTTTTAGTTACCCGGCCGCCAAGCTCCCACAGAATTCCAATAACGGCAGCAGCCGTGCCGTAGTTGGAGTTGGCTTGATGACTTACTTCAATCGGACCGGTAGTTCTCCCGAAAACGACACTATCTATTCGGAGTACATTGCGAAAATTGGAGACTTTGTCAGTTGGCTGCTCGAGAAAAAATATACAGTGCAATTGCTCATTGGCGATGTAACCTACGATCAATCAGCGACTCGTGACTTGATGGCATATATAAAAAAGCGAGGTGTCCACTGCGAAAATGGGACGATCATCGATGAGCCCGCGACTTCCGTGGATCAAGTGTTGTCGCAACTCGATGCAACTGACTTCGTTGTGGCGAGCCGATTTCATAACATCTTGCTGGCTCTAATGCTCGCGAAGCCCGTGCTGGCAATCTCCTATCACGAAAAAAACGCTGCGTTGATGGCAAGCGCGGGCCTGGCGGAGTTCTCGCAAGACATTGAGCATATAAATGTCGATAAAATGATTCGGCAATTTCAGTCAATGGAAGAAAAGGCGGATAGCATTGAGTTGCGGCTACGGCGAAATGCTGCAGCTTGCCGCGTCGCGCTCGACGACCAGTATAATCTTATCTTCAACGAACACCTGGGGTTCAAGGCCATCTCAGCTATCGCGACCGGCGCGCAGCCCGCAAGCAAGGAGCTTCCCGATCTCTGAATCTGACCCCAAACGCACCGACCCTGTGGTTCAGCGGCTTGCTGAATATTACCGGTGTCCGGAGGAATACTCTTCCTTCGCTCTTCTCGGTACTCTCTCAGGCAAGCCCGGCTATTTCAGGTTTGGACAAGACACGATTTGCTACGGGCGCTACATTGGGCGCGAAACCGCTTCTCGTCCTGAAGACCGGCAGTTTGACGCGTTCCGAGACACAGAGATAAAAAACGGAACGGTCTACCTCCCGTTCGACCCTTCCGAAGTGGTTGACAATCTAAGGCTCGAAAATTATGCGCCGGATTGGCGTGGCCATTTTTCTACCTCCGTCATCGCCCGCATATACTATTTGCTACGTCCCTTCCTGTCGGTTGGTATTCGGAAGCACATCCAGGAATTTCATTTCCGAGGCTGGAATGATTTGACGTTCCCTCGCTGGCCGGCAGACTGTTCGGTTGATAATCTTCTGTCGCAGTTGCTTGCCTTATTCTTGAAGACAAGCGTCATCGATCGAATACCCTTTATTTGGTTTTGGCCGCGTGGCGCTTCCAGCTGCGCGATTATAACGCATGACGTAGAGACAGAAGTAGGTTGCAGGTTTTGCTCCGAATTAATGGACACGGATGACGCGGCCGGCGTGAAGGCATCCTTCCAGGTCATACCGGAACAACGCTACATCGTTACCCCAGAATTCCTGGCTACAATTCGCGACCGCGGCTTTGAAATTGTCATACACGACCTAAATCACGACGGCCACCTCTACCGGAACCGCAAACAATTCTTGCGGCGCGCCTCGAAAATCAATTCCTACGCAACTCTATACGGCGCCAAAGGATTCCGGGCCGCAAGTCTCTATCGGAAACAGTTGTGGTATGACGCCCTCGAGTTCTCGTATGACATGTCTATTCCGAACGTGGCCCATTTAGACCCTCAGCGCGGCGGGTGCTGCACCGTCATGCCGTTCTTTGTTGGCAAAATCCTGGAACTGCCAGTTACGACAACCCAGGATTACACCCTGTTCAACATCCTGAACGACTGCTCCATGGACTTGTGGAAGCAGCAGATGGATATCATTAGGCAAAAGCATGGTTTAATCAGTTTCATTGTGCATCCAGATTACATCGTTAAATCCCAGCATCGGAGCACTTATGAAGCGCTTCTCCTCTACTTAGGCGGTATGCGGGAAAACAATGGTCTTTGGATAGCCACTCCCGGCGAAGTGAACTGCTGGTGGCGGCAGCGTTCCGAGATGCGACTGTCTAAGACTGCTAGTGGCTGGCGCATCGAGGGGCCCGGCAGCGAACGGGCCTGTCTGGCATACGCCGTTTTGAAGGGGGATGGATTGAAATACGAGCTGTCGGCCACCGTGGACACTGCCCCTTGAACCTCTTTCAGGCCTCCACTTAGGGCTCCTTGGTGGAAGAGTTTTTCCTATATCCCGCGAAACGCCTTCCTTTCACTCCAAGCTGCGTGCCCACTTTCGACCACCGACAATTGGATAAGTCTTTTAGAAACAGCAATTTGACCATTCCAGCGTGGGTGCGAATAAACTTCGTCAGCCACAATTATGGTAACCTGATTGCGACGTGGAACCATGGATAGGCATGAAGTTCCTGTGTTCTCATGGTTGCTTGTCTGCTGATTCTCTGTAGCGCAGCCGGACAGGACCGCCGAGCAGTTTTCAGTCGGACAGCGCGGCAGCACTTCGTCCGCAGTCCGGTTCGGTGTGAGCGAAAAGACTGATCCAACGCCTTGTTTCAATTTTCACAGGAGTCACACTCAATGAAAGTTCTGCTAACGGGGCATCAGGGGTATATCGGCGCAGTGGCCTCGCAGATGTTAACCGCTGCTGGCCACCGGCCAGTCGGTTTGGACACCGGCCTCTTCGCGGGCTGTGATTTTGGTACGCGTGCCCCGGCTATCCCCGAGATTCGCAAAGATATTCGCAACATCACGGTTTCTGACCTCGAGGGTTTTGACGCGGTCATACATCTGGCCGCCCTGTCCAACGACCCCCTGGGCAATCTGGATCCGACTCTAACCTATGACATCAACCATAAAGCTTCCGTTCGTCTTGCGGAACTGGCCAAACAGGCGGGCGTAAGCCGCTTTGTGTTCTCCTCGTCCTGCAGCACCTATGGCTCAGCGGGCGATGACTTTCTGGATGAAACCGCCGCGTTGAATCCGGTAACTCCCTATGGGGAATCAAAGGTTCGAGTCGAGCAAGACATTGCTCGATTGGCCGACGAACACTTCACTCCAGCCTATATGCGCAACGCTACCGCCTACGGCGCTTCCCCACGTCTTCGCCTGGACCTGGTGCTAAATGACTTCGTCGCGGCCGCTGTTACCACTGGTCGCATTTACATCAAGAGCGATGGCACACCGTGGCGTCCAATCGTCCACATTTGTGACATCATCCAAGCCATGATGTGCGTTCTGGATGCGCCGAAAAACTCCGTTCGGAACGAAACCTTCAACGTCGGTAGCACCAGCGAAAACTACCGCATCAGCGAGCTCGCTGCGATCGTTCAAGAAGTCGTCCCCGGCTCCCGCATCAATTACGCTTCGGGCGGCGGTCCTGACAAGCGCTGCTATCGCGTCAATTGCGACAAAATCCAGCGCGTTTTGCCGGCATTCAAGCCTCAGTGGACCGCACGAAAAGGTGCGCAGGAATTATACGACGCGTATCGCGCCGTCGGTCTCACGGCTGAAGACGTCATGAATGGCCGTTACTTCCGCATTCACACTATCCAGACCCTGTTGAATGCCGGAAAGTTGGATGCCGCGCTTCATTGGACCGCGGCGGCGCCCGAAAAGCTATCCATGTCCTGCGGAGTGAAATAGAGCGCGTCTGCAAGACGAAGGGAGAACCGCATCGGTGATATTTGCCGAAACCAAGCTGCCCGGCGCCTTCATCATCGATGTAGAAAAGCATGAGGACAGCCGCGGGTTCTTCGCGCGTGTGTACTGCGAGCGAGAATTTCGGGAACGCGAGCTGCACAGTGATTTCGTGCAATGCAATATTTCGTTCAATCGGCGAAGGGGCACACTGCGCGGCATGCACTATCAGGCGGCACCTCTTGAGGAGGCAAAGCTGGTTCGATGCACTCGCGGAGCGATTTTCGACGCTATCGTTGACCTGCGCCCAGCTTCATCTACCTTCAGGCAGTACTTTTCCGTAGTATTGTCGGCAGAAAATTGGCGATCGCTTTACATTCCAGAAGGTTTCGCGCACGGTTTTCAAACGCTTGAGGACGATACAGAGGTTTTCTACCAGATGTCCCAGTTCTACGCAGCAGAACACGCCAGAGGTGTTCGCTGGAATGACCCGGCGTTTGGGATCGCGTGGCCCGAAGCCGAACGAATCATCATTGAACGCGATCAATCTTATCCCGACTTTGTCGGCTAATTAGGGGCTTGATCGGTGAAAGCGGCGTTGGCACAGGAACCATTGGAGCTCGGCGCTCTTGGAGAACAGATGTATACCCTTGTTGCCGAACTCTTCCCCACTTGCCGCAGCATCACCGGCGATGGGCTGCGCGCGACTTTGAGAAGTTTGCAGCAATTCATCCCTGTCATTCTACGTGAGGTTCCCAGCGGAACCAGGGTTTTCGACTGGACGGTGCCGGCAGAGTGGAATATTCGTGATGCCTTCGTAAAGAATGCGCAGGGCGAACGTGTCATCGATTTCCGCAAATCGAATTTGCACGTCGTCAACTATAGCGTGGCTATTCACCAGAAGATGTCCCTCGAGCAGTTGAAGCCGCATCTCTTCACTCTTCCTGAGCGCCCGGACTGGATTCCGTATCACACGTCCTATTACAAAAAGACTTGGGGCTTCTGCCTCACGCACAATCAGTTGAACGCGTTGCCGGAGGGGCAGTACGAAGTGCATATCGATTCTTCGCTGGAAGATGGGCATCTGACATACGGAGAGTTGTATCTGCCTGGGGAGACCGGCGAAGAAATTCTAATCTCCACACATTCGTGCCATCCATCTCTGGCAAATGACAACCTCTCTGGAGTAGCGATCACCTGTTTTCTTGCGAAGCACATTTCGCAGGTGCCGCACCGCTATTCCTATCGTTTCCTATTCGTGCCGGGAACAATTGGAGCTATAACCTGGCTTTCGCTGAACGAATCTACCGTTTCCCGAATCAAGCATGGTCTTGTCATCGCCGGAGTGGGTGATGCTGGCCCGTTGAGCTACAAAAAGAGTCGCCGCGGCAATGCGGAAGTCGACCGCGCCGCGATGTATGTGCTTCGTCAATATGGGCCTGAGACTAATGTAATGGAGTTCTCGCCACGGGGCTACGACGAGCGGCAATATTGCTCGCCGGGATTTAATCTTCCGGTCGGCCGTATTTCACGAAGCCCACACGGCACTTTCCCCGAGTACCACACATCCGCAGACAACCTTGAGTTTGTAAGCGCAATAGCACTCGGCGACTCATTCTCCGCGTGTTTGTCTATCTTTTCGATTTTGGAGGGCAATGCGACGTACCTTAATACAAATCCGAAGTGCGAACCGCAACTCGGCGAAAGAGGCCTCTACAGGACCATGGGCGGGTTGTCCAAAGACAGCACCACTGAGCTTGCATTGCTGTGGGTTCTAAATCTGTCTGATGGCGATCATACTTTGCTGGACATCGCCGAACGGTCGCAGATTAGCTTCGAAGGCATTCATCGAGCAGCCTTGCTCCTCCGGGATCACGGTTTATTGAAACAAGTGCGGAACTCTTACCACGGTGTAAATCCCCGATTGTAAAAAGGGAAAGGAAAATCAAAGTGGCTATTGCGGACTCAATTGCAAATCAGAATGTGGACCACTCAACGGCCGAGAAGGTTGAGCAGCCACCCAATGTGGCGGAGGTGCAGCCGCGCTGCAGGTTTTGCCACGCGGTGCTCCAGCAGACGTTTGTTGACTTGGGCATGTCTCCTCTCTGCGAAAGCTATCTTCGTGCGGATCAGCTCAACCAGATGGAGCCTTTCTATCCGCTCCATGTTTTTGTTTGCAATAGCTGCTTCCTCGTTCAGCTTCAGGAGTATGTAAGCCGGGAAGCGATATTCAGCGATTATGCTTACTTCTCATCCTACTCGGATAGCTGGCTAGCCCACGCCAAGGCCTATGTTGAACAGATGACGGCTCGCTTTCACCTGAACGGAAGCAGCCTTGTTGCCGAGGTTGCCAGCAACGACGGATATCTCTTGCAGTACTTTGTTGCGCAGCAGATTCCGGTCCTCGGTATCGAACCTGCCGCCAACGTGGCTGAAGTTGCGGTGAAGAGGGGAGTTCCTACGCTTGTCAAGTTCTTTGGGAGAGCAACCGCCCGTGAACTCATCGCGGAGGGTAAGCATTGCGATTTGGTGCTAGGCAACAACGTGCTTGCTCAAGTTCCCGATCTGAACGACTTTGTGGGTGGTTTGAAGATTCTACTCGGACCCACCGGCATCGTCACCGTCGAGTTTCCGCACCTCATGCGGCTGATGGAAGAGAATCAGTTCGATACCATCTATCACGAGCACTTTTCTTACTTCTCCTTTGTAACGGTAGAGAAGATTTTCGCTGCCCACGGATTGACGCTCTTCGACGTAGAAGAATTAATGACACATGGTGGTTCACTGAGAATCTTTGCGCGCCACGTCGAGGACCACTCTAAACCCACTACCCCTCGAGTGCACGAACTTAGGGTGAGAGAAGAGTCCGCTGGGTTCACCCGGCTCGACAGTTATCGCTCTTTTGCAGAGCAAGTAATTGAGACTAAACGTAAGCTGCTCGATTTTTTGATTCAAGCTAAGCGCTCGGGCAAACGAATTGTTGGTTACGGCGCCCCAGGAAAAGGCAATACGCTGCTTAATTTCTGTGGCATTCGAAGCGATTTTCTCGACTATACAGTGGATCGCAATCCGCGTAAACACGGTATGTTCTTGCCCGGTACGCACATCCCGATCTTACCGACTGATTATATCAAACAGACCCGTCCTGATTATGTCCTTATCCTTCCCTGGAATCTCAAGAACGAGATCATGAACCAGAACGCCTATATCCGCGAGTGGGGCGGGCAGTTTGTAGTTCTCATTCCCGAAGTGAAGGTCTATTCATGATCTCAGGTCGTCGGGACCTGCTCTTGAGGAGGTAATCGATGAAAGTAGTTCTTTTCTGCGGCGGCCAGGGACTGCGCATTCGTGATGCGGAGGACGTGCCGAAACCCATGGTGCATATCGGATATCGGCCTATCCTCTGGCACGTGATGAAGTACTACGCCCACTTCGGACATAAGGATTTCATCCTATGCCTGGGTCATCGCGCTGAGGCCATAAAGAATTACTTTCTAAATTACAATGAGTGTGCCTCTAACGATTTTGTGCTCTCGAGCGGCGGAAAAAAACTAGAACTCATGAACAGCGATATTGATGATTGGCGTATTACCTTCGCTTATACTGGAGTTAATTCAAACATCGGCCAGCGCCTTAAGGCTGTTGAGAAGCACCTGCAAGGCGAGAAGGAATTCCTGGCTAATTATAGCGATGGACTGACTGACATGTACCTTCCCGAACAATTGGAACACTTTCGCCAGCAAGGGAAAATCGCCAGCTTTCTTTGTGTGCGGCCCAACCTAAGCTATCATTCGGTTTCTCTGCAGGAGGGAAACGAAAACCTGGTGACAGATATCCAAGCTATCGACAACGGGAGCATCCGCATCAATGGCGGTTTTTTCATTTTCAAATCGGAAATATTCGGCTATATACGCGAGAAAGAGGAACTCGTAATCGAGCCCTTCCGCCGACTGCTCGAAACTAGACAACTGATCGGCTATCGTTACGACGGCTTTTGGGCCAGCATGGACACATTTAAGGACAAACAACATCTAGAAGCGCTGTGTTCGGACGGTTTTGCGCCGTGGGAAGTGTGGAAGTCCCCGTCTAATGGCAGAAAAGGCGACTAGCTGATCTCATGATCCCCGTAAGTTTCTCGCAAAACTCGAACCAGCCGTTGAAGGTTTTGTGCCTCGGCGCGCATTCCGACGACATCGAGATTGGCTGTGGCGGCACGATTCTGCAACTCCTCTCTGGCCAGCGCACAGCGGACATTGTATGGGTTGTTTTCAGCTCCGGCTCCGAACGCGAACGTGAGGCGCGTGAAAGCGCCGCGCTATTTCTCGAGCGGACTCCCTACAAAGAAGTTCTCGTCCAGAATTTCCGAGACGGCTTTTTCCCCTATGATGCGCAAATTAAGGAATTGTTTGAGCAGCTGAAGAAACGCATATCACCCGACGTCATCTTCACGCACTTTCGCCATGACCGCCACCAAGACCATCGCATCATATCCGATCTCACGTGGAACACATGGCGGAATCATCTGATCCTTGAATACGAGATTCCGAAGTACGATGGTGACTTAGGTTCGCCCAACTATTTTGTTCCGCTCGACAAGGAACTTTGCGACCGCAAAATTAAGTACATTTGCGACGTTTTCCAAACGCAGAGCAAAAAGCCGTGGCTCACGGAAGATACATTCCGTGCCATGCTCCGGCTTCGCGGCGTCGAATGTGCCTCGCCAAACAAGCATGCAGAAGCGTTCCATTGCCGCAAGCTAATCTGTGAAGTGAAAGGGACAGCATGATAACTGTTCTCTGGAGTTGCTGTGCTTACGACGAATGACGACGTTCCCTGTAATAGTTCGAGCCTTGTTGGCGAGCACGTCTGCCTGCGGGGTCATGCGCTTGCATAGTTCGGGAAAACAGCCAATCTTGGATGTGCTCTTTGAATGCGGCTCGCTTCGAGGTCGATGATGAGAAGAGTTTTGGTGACAGGTGCGACTGGCCAGATAGGAGCTCACTTATGCAAACGCCTGCAGACTGAGCGGGTGGAGGTCCATGCAGTTTCGCGTGATGCTCAAGTCGAGCATGGCGACGAGATCCGATGGTGGCGTAGCGACCTTCGGGATGCAGATGCAACTCGAGTTTTGTTGGCCGCTATGCAGCCGGAAGTCGTGTTTCACCTGGCTGCTTGCGTCACCGGCGGACGAGGCCCCCAAGCCGTCCTACCCACTCTCGAACATAATCTAAAAGCAACTGTGAGCCTGCTCATCGCGCTTACTGAAGTGGGCTGCGAACGAATCGTGTTGGCTGGATCGCTGGAAGAACCACCCGACGGAAGTACAGAAGTGTGCAGCTCGCCTTATGCGGCCTCGAAGTGGTCGGTGCGGGCCTATGCTCGCATGTTTCACGCCCTTTATAAGACTCCAGTGGTGAACACGCGAATCTTCATGGTTTATGGACCAGGGAAGCAACCCAACGCTCGCTTTGTGCCTTATGTTATCTCTTCACTCCTCTCGGGCGAGGCACCGAAAGTGACCGGCGGACTACGAAAGGTCGATTGGATCTACATCGATGATGTGATCGAGGGGCTGCTCGCTTGCGCCAAGTCCCAGGATGTTTTGGGTGACACCGTAGATCTAGGTTCGGGTCATCTGACAGAGCTGCGTGCCGTTGCTCTGCTTGTCGCGGAACTCATCGGGACTTCGGTTCGTCCGGATTTCGGAGCGATTGCCGATCGGCCCATGGAGCAGGAGCGGGTCGCAAATGTTCAGCGTACATACGATCGTCTCGATTGGCGGCCTACGACGTCGTTGGAGACAGGGTTGCGCAATACGATTGCTTGGTTCCAGACAGAGATTCAGCAGTGAAATCTCTGTTCAATTAAGTATACGTAACATTTATGAGATATATTAAATACATATTTGCGATAATACTGGGAACGACGCTTCTTTCCCTCGCGCTCTCGCATTCTGGACTGCCAGATACAATCGCATCAATGCAGGAAGCGCGCCCGCGGTTCTTGTTTTTGGGTGCGTTGCTGATGATCCTCAGCTACTTTCTCCGGTCAGCGCGTTGGCCGATTTGGGAACGCAGTCTTAGCTATTGGAATTCTTTTCGGCTGATTCTGATCGGATTCATGGGCAACAACCTCCTGCCCGCTCGATTGGGAGAAATGCTCCGTACACATTGCACGTCGGCAAAGACGAGTCAGGATCGGGGAAGAACAGCTGCGCTGGCATCCATCGCTGCTGAGCGCATTTTGGACGGAGCGATGCTGGCCATTTTGGCGGTCGTTGGCATTGCCAGTGTGCCCATCGCCCAGCGGCTTCGCACTGGCCTTCTCATTGTCTCGCTTTTGTTCGCCGCCCTCAGCTTAGTACTCGTGATCGGCACCCGTTCGCATGGACGCCTACGATCCATGATCTTAGCGGTGAGCAGCAGATTTCCGGGACACTTGCCAGCGTACGCCCGCGAAAAAGCGATTCAGTTTATCGAGGGCCTTGTTGCCTTACGAACACCAAAAATCCTCTTGCAGGCCGTCTTTGCCACGGCTCTGGTCTGGGTGCTGGAGACTGCATCCTATTTTTGCTTTGGATCCGCCGTTTGGCCCGGCATGACCCTCAAGATAGCTCTCATCTTTGTCGTCGTGGTGAACTTTGCTTCGTTGGTTCCGCTTACGATGGGCGGCATTGGATCCATTGAGGCCGTTGCGCCCCTTTTTCTGGTCAGCTCCGGAGTACCGGCCTATCCCACGGCACTCGCCATGGTTTTGTTGCAACATGGCGTTCAATTCGTATTTACAACGATCACGGGTGCGGTAGTCTACTTCGTCGGGCGTTTCTATCAAATCTCGCTAAAAGAACCCAAGGGTCCACGGATTACCCAGCAGCCAAGTTCACCGCCCTCGACGGTGGTTGATGACACTCGCTTGATTCTCGGCGATGTCTCTTCGTCCCTCGGATTGAAGCCGCCGGCACGAGTCGCGGTAGACGTGTCGATCGTCATACCTGCTTACAACGAACAGTCACGGCTGCCACGAACAGTGCTCGAAACCGTCAGTTGGTGCGCACGACACAAGATGAGTTTTGAGTTGATCATTTCCGATGACGGCAGTCGGGACCAAACACTAGCCTTGGCCCGCCTGTTCGAACAGAGCGATTTGCGGGTTCGCGCTCTCGCGTGTCCCCATATGGGAAAAGGATCCGCGGTGCGATTCGGAGTGCTGAACGCTAGGGGCCGCTATGTGCTTTTTATGGACGCTGATGGCGCAACGCCTCTCGATGAAATTCCTAAACTCTCCGCTGCCCTCGACCAGGGCCACGATGTCGCGATCGGTTCGCGCGTAGTGCAGAATCCTGGCGAGGTTGAGGTCAAAACATCATTTCATCGGCGCTTGATCGGCCGCTGCTTTGCCTTCTTCGTCAACTTATTCGCTTTTGGGGGCATTGCCGACACGCAGTGCGGCTTCAAAATGTTCCGCCGCGAGGCCGCTTTCGCGATTTTCCCTCGTCAAAAAACCACCGGGTTTGCGTTCGACGTCGAACTACTTTTCATTGCTCGTCGCCTTGCGCTCTCAATCATCGAGGTGCCGGTCAACTGGGTCGCACAGCCAGGCTCCAAAGTCAATCTGGTTACCGACTCCTTCAAAATGCTCTGGGACATTTGCAGTATCCAATGGTTGCACCGCAGGTTCGACCGAGAAATCCTCGCGACACAGAAGGGTCAGCTGTCAAGCTAAAAATGGGCGCGATCTCCAAAGTTCGGCCCAAAGCGATCACAGATTCGTCAGAATTCTTTATTCGCTAGCATGATGAGCGGAACATGTCCGCTAGCTGGATTTCCGTTATCCTGTTCAAGCGAGCCTTACCGATACGCGGGATAAGTTCCTCGCCGATTTCGGAGACGATTTGACACGAACCTTATTGCCGAGCAGAGTTACGCCGTCGAGCCCGCGTACCTCTTAGGCAGCCCCATCGAACGAGGCGCTGGCGACGTTACTAGCCTGACTTCCCTTTGTCGCAAATGTAAGTCGTTGAGTTGCCAGCCTTGTTCCTGACTTCACTTGCTACAAACCGCTGGCGCCCACGGTGGCGGTTGAGAAAACAGCGGCACTAGCCCCAGCTTGTTCGTAAGCGTACGGTTCTGGCCGTCTTGACGGCGGATTACGTTAACGGAGCAAGTTCTGAGCTAGAGGCGGCGTTCCAGGGCAGGAGTTCGTCGATGCGGTTGACGGGGTGGTCGGCAATGCGCGTTAGCACATCGCGCAAATAGGCTTCAGGGTCGATGTCGTTCAGCTTCGCGGTGCCGATGAGGCTGTAGATGGCGGCAGCACGTTCGCCGCCGGCGTCCGAGCCTGCGAACAAGTAGTTCTTGCGGCCCAGGGCCACCGTGCGCAAGGCTCGTTCCGCAGCGTTGTTGTCGATCTCGATGCGACCATCGTCTACGTAACGCAGCAGCGCTTCCCAGCGGCCCAGCGCGTAGCGAACGGCCAGCGCGGTGTCCGATTTTCTCGATAGTTTACCTAGCGTGGCTTCCAGCCATTGCTTCAGCGATTCCAACAACGGCCGCGTAAGCTGGTTGCGGATCTCTCGCCGCTCTTCGGGCGAACGGCCGCGGATTTCTTTTTCGATGGCGTACAACGCGCCGATGCGCTCCATTGCTTCCGCCGCGACCGGCGACTTGTGCGCGGCGTGCAGGTCGTAGAACTTTCTTCGCACATGCGCCCAGCAGGCGGCTTCCTGAATGCGTCCTGTTTCGTAGACCTGCTCGAACCCCGCGTAGCCATCCGCTTGCAGCGTGCCGATGAAGCTGCTCAATTGCGTTTTCGGATGTTCGCCTTTGCGATCCGGCGTGTAGGCGAACCACACCGCTGCAGGCGTCGCGTCTCCCCCAGGCCAGTCGTCGCGAACGTAGGTCCACAACCGGCCGGTTTTCGTTTTGCCGTTGCCCGGAGCCAGCACCGGAACCGGCGTGTCATCGGCGTGCAGCTTGGTCGCGGCCATCACGTGGCGGCGTAGGGCTTCCACCAGCGGCGCGAGCAATGCGCTCGTGCCGCCCACCCAGTCCGCCAGCGTCGAGCGTTCCAACTCCACCCCTTCGCGCGCGTAAATTTCCGACTGGCGATACAACGGCAAGTGGTCGCAGTATTTCGAGACCAGCACATGCGCCAACAGCCCCGGACCGGCAACGCCGCGCTCGATCGGACGGCTCGGTGCTTCCGCCTGCACGATGCGCTCACAGCACACGCAGGCCAGCTTCGGACGCACCTGCCGGATGACTTTGAATCGCGCCGGAACGTACTCCAGGATTTCTGAAACATCTTCGCCGAGATGCTTCAGTTCCCCGCCGCAGTCCGGACAGGCTTTCTGTTTCGGCGGATACTTCCGCACTTCGCGCGGCAGATGTTCTGGCAGCGAACGCCGTGCGGGTTTTGCTGCGTTCGTTGCGGGTGCGGCAACAGATGGCGCTTGTAAAGGCGCAGCGTTCTCCGCTTGCGTAGCTTCCAGTTCGTCGAGCCGCAGCTCCAATTGCTCGATCTCGCGTTCCAGCTTTTCCGATTTGCGCCCGAACTGCATCCGCCGCAGCTTGGCAATCAGCAGCTTCAAGTGCTCGATCTCCTTGTCGCGCGAAAGCAGTTGTTCGTCTTTCGACAGGAGTTGTGCACGCTGCGAGTGGATTTCTGTGTGCTGCGAGAAGATGAGGGCTTTTAATTCCTTGGAATTCAGTGCGTCGAGATCGGGAAGCGTGTGGTTCGCAGCAGCCATTGCCGCGAATCTAGCAGAGTTTCTTTACAGCAAAATGAAAATGCGCGCGAAAACAAAAAATATTTTGCTCACACCGCCATTTGCGGAGCGTAACTGCGCACTGGCCGCCGCCAGTCGATCCCTTCCAACAGCATCGACAACTGCGCGGGCGTCAACGAAACTGTGCCGCTCGCCGCTTGCGGCCAGGTGAATCGCCCGCGCTCCAGTCTCTTCGCGAATGAGCACAGCCCGTCGCCGTCCCACCACAGCAGCTTGATCAGATCACCACGCTTCCCGCGAAACACGAACACTTGTCCCGAAAACGGATTCTCCGCCAGCGCCGTCTGCACCATCCCGCTCAGCCCCACAAATCCCCGCCGCATGTCCGTCACGCCCGCCACGATCCAAATTCGCGTCCCCGCCGCGAGCCCGATCATCCGGCCAAACACTCAATCGCGGCCCGCAACGCGGCCACATCCACGGCTCCAGCAATGCGCAGAGTCCCTTTCGGGAGTTGGATCTCTATCGTTCCCGATCGCCAAGCGATTCCGTCACTTTCTGTTTCTCTCACGGACCGCTCATCGGTGATCTTCACGGGCAGAAGTTTCGTGTTTGTGCTGCTTCCCAGCCGCCCTTCGCGATACAGTTTCCGCCAGTGGAACACCTGATTCGCGTTCACGTCGTGACGCCGCGCCATTCGCGACACCGACGCCCCAGGCTGCAAGGTCGCTTCCACGATCTTGCGTCGCTCCTCCACACTCTGCCGCCGCTTCTTCGCCCCCGCTACCCTCACACTGACTAGCTCATTCGATGTGTCCACGATTCCCCTTCGTGGACACAAACCAGTGTGCCCACAAAGGCCATCTTCCTCGACTCCCCACACTTCTCATAGACGGCCAGAACCAGACGCTTACGCTTGTTCAGGATGGCATTCAAGTCCTTGGGTACCTGGACGACCATCGTTTTGAAGGGCTTGCCATGCACCTGCAACTGCCCCAGCCGGATGGCCTGTAGCTGACGCAGCAGATTGTGGATCTCGATGGTCTGCTCCTTCTGCCGCCACTGCCGTCCCAGTTTGGCGCTCAACCAGTAAGCCAGGAAATAAATGCGCACATGGTTGCGAACCCGATCTGTTGCCAATGAAACATCAGCCGCACTCGTAAATAGTCTTTGAGATGGCAAAAAGCATCCTCCACCTCCAGGAGATACTTGTAGTGGCTCAAGACTCCGGTGCTGGGAATCTGCTCCTGAGTAGCGTTGGTTCCCAGCAGATAGAGGCCGTCGCGGATCTTCTCGGCTTGGATCACCTCGATCCGGCGGCTCCATTGCAATTGACCGTTTGGGTCCACGACATAGTCAAAGTATTTATGGGCTTTGAGCTGTTGCAGCGCGCGTCCCACCTGGCTAGCCAATTTTTGCGGGTTCACCTTTTTACGCTGGACCGCCGCCAGCCGTTTGAGTTCGTTCTCCGCTTTGCTTAGTCGCGGCTGCCGCCGTTGTTGATCTCGCTGCTGACGCCAAGAACCGCCGGCAATCACGTAGCGCTGGCTCTCGCGCACGATTTCCATCACCTGCGTGCGATACCACAACTCGGGCGACTGTTCGGCGGGCAAGCTCGCTAGCAACTCTTCCAGCATGCTAGCGCCCAACCGCGCCACATACTTGAGCTTCAGCTCGTCCATGGCCCGTAGATTGACCTTGCTGCTCATGCCGCCATCAAACACGAAGACCGCCTCGCGGATGCCGAAACGGTGCCGCAAGGTGCTCAACAGTCCCTGCAGCGTGGTGGTATCGCTGCGGTTGCCGCGCAAGACCTCCAAATGCAGCGGCAGGCCCTGGGCGTCCGTGGCTACCGCCAGCACGACTTGCGGCCGAGCCGAGCGATGGTCCCGGCTATGCCCATACTGACTGGTCCTTGACGGGCCGTTCCCTTCAAAATACACACTGGTCAGATCGTAGAGCACCAGCGAGACGCCCTTGGGAAAGCTCTTTTGGTAGAGCTGCTTCTCCATGCCGACCCAGTGTCCGTTCAGTTGATTCATGGCGGCATACAAGTCGTCCTCGTCGAAGTCTTCGGTGGCCTGATCCAGGCCACAGGCCGCGGCCAGCAGGGTGCCGCGAGCGTGATCGACCAAGGCCAGTTTGGCGCTGGGAAACAGAATACGAACCAGGGTCATGGCCTTAAGCAGACCGGCTATGCGAGCATCCGCAACGAAGTCAAAGATCGTGTTCAAGCCAAACTCCTCCCAGGCCTGGTGCAGAACCATCAGCCCGCCGAAATTCCAGCCTTCGGCCAGTTGGAGCGACTCTGCGGCCACAAAGCTGCGCCCCTGGAGGGACTGGCTGATGAGCTCGCGGGTCTCGGGGGGCAGGGCCGTGATGTTCCAGATGGTGCGGGAGCGAGAGCCCTGTGGGGTACGAAAGGACTCGCGAACCAGATAGGTGAGCTAGGTGGTATTGCCGCGCTTGCACTTGGTGGCCTGGACGAACATACGTGCTACATGACAGCAAATAAATCCAGCAACGCAAGCCAAAACATAAACTATTACTTGCTACACTGCAGGCGACAAATCCTTCTTTGTAGGAAGTCTACTCTTAAAGGGAAGTTAGGCGAAAGATGTCCTCACAACCAAGACTGGGCTTGTCCCCGTGTAGCATTTGAGCTCAATTGATTTTTGTGCTCGATAAGATCATATTGTCAGCAACTCCGCATTTGTCCTCATCCCATCACGGCCGCGCATTGGGATCACCCGCCATACGTAGCTTCGTCTACGTTGGATGCCACGTCAGCCTGCAAGCGATTATCAGGAGAACTGCATGGGTTTGCAAGTGTACATCTGGCGCGCAGACGACGCGGTCGCCTTCCCATTACAAGGTTGAGGGAGTGAACACAGCCAAACAATTATTGTGCGATAGTCTGCACAATCGCCTTTAGGCCCGTCGGAGCAGCGGGGGGCGCTCCCGTCACCTGCTGCGCAGCAGAAAAAGTAATCGCCCCGGTCTCCATGTAGGAGCCGCTGTTCGCTTGCGTCCAGGTGTAGGTGATCTCCGACGTCGAGTTGAAAAAGTAGTGCTGCCATCCGTCACCGTTGTTCAATTGTCCGCCGTCGGACTCTCCAATGTATGGGGTGTTGTCGAAAAGGAACCCACTTCCGACTCCCGTAGTCGGTCCTTCTCCCGTACCCTCGGAAGCAAACATGATCCCGGGCCACGCTGTTGGTATCACATTGCCGGTGATTGTCGTTCCGTTATTTGCGAAAGCCGCTCCGAGCACGTTAAAGGGAGAAGAGGCGGCGCCGACGACATCGTAAACCACCATGATCGCATGTTGTCCGAGTTGCGTAGTTGTCACCGTGCAATGCAAATTTGTCGAAAAGCTCGTACTTGATGTGAGATAGAAAAACTGAGGATAGAGTGTTCCCTGAGTTTGTTCCTTCCATGTATTTGTTGGCGTGCAACTGCCGATAGAAATGGTGCTGGTCTCAGGACCGACGTCAGAAGCAGCCACTAGCAGGTTCCCGCTCGAAACAAAATACTCCGTCTCGCTCGTTGCCGTAGTATTTACCTGCAAATGTTGCTGATGCAGGATGTACATTCCTGTCGGATTGGTGCCCGCTGTCGCTGCTTTGAAAGCGACCCCGACGATGTTGAAAGATTCGGAGTTTCCGGTTACCGTAAAAGACGGCGTAATAGAACCTGCCGACGTCTGAACGTACTCTTCGTCGGCGTCGCTAACACCAGTATCGGCAGCGTCCAGGAAGAAACTGCCCCCAGGTGCTACTCCGGTCATCGTATTTTCCCACAAGAGGCCGCTGGTGCTGTCGCCGATCATCGTGGCCACCACCAAGTCATTGGCCGCCGTCGTGGTCAGACTGCACGAAATGGTCGTGGAATGGTTCGAGCAGGCGTCATCGAGCGGCGAGCTGGTCGCTAAGCCGGAATACTCCATGACCGCGCCGTGCCAGTCGGCCACGCTCGCGGAATAAGTCACTGTGATTTGCGTCACGCCAGCCTGCGTCCCCGCCACGTAGTAGAGCGCTGTGATCCACCCACCCGAGCCGCTATCCACGCTAGTTGCTAGGGAATAGGTCTGCGAGAGGTTGTCGGTGACGGAGGAAACCGTTGACCCGTGGGGTGCCGTGATTCTGAGCGTAACGAGATTACCCGCGAGTGATCCGGTGCCCATCGCACCGCCATACTGTATCCGGAAGCTATTTCCCGGCTCGCCGGGGGCCGCCAAAGAATTTGAATAAACTAGAGCCGGTGTCTGTGCCTGCGCGGACATAGCGCACGACAGTGCCAGACCAGCCAATACAGGCATAGATAGAATTCGGAAGATCTTTTTCATTGCACTTGTTCGCAAACCTCGTTCTTCTTCTGGCTTTTCTGGATTTGGTCGAAATCAACTTCGAAACCCATCAGTGATACTATCTACACCGATCGGTCGCTTATTCTTAGTTCCCCCCGCGTTGCATTCAAATACGTACCTTTCCTTTATATATAGTCTCGCCCATAGTTTATTCACGCCCCAGAATCGCTGTCTACTGGACGCATGGCCAGGCATCCCCTGTCCGGCGAGGGCGAAGTTCGCCGGTCCGGTCCGGATCCCGTAAAACGCCCAGGCCGTACAGTTCCCAAGCAAATACCGGCAACATAGCTTCATTATCTATGTTCTGGACTCCAGACCTGTCTTCTCGGGAACGGGCATCTGCTGGCAACCTGTGCCTAGCCAAAAGGATCTGTGAGGGTTTCCAAGCATCCACAGAGCCATTGCAATCCAAAATGTCTTGCCGTTTCTAGAGCCTTCCATTTTGAAGCAAGTTCCAGACTGGCAGCCAGAGCGCGAACGCCTGTACCTTTTCTGACCGAGAGGACAGTAGGGAAGGTTAGCATCACGCACGTAGACTGACTCTCGCGGCCCGCTATTAACCAGAAGCATTCCTCGAGTAGTTGAAACAAGGGAATGAAGACGTGCGAGACGAGGGAAACAAATGCGGAATAGCAAGTTCAAAGTCCGGTCTCTGACGGATGGCCTTGTCCTGACTATTTTACTGCTGATTGCTGTGCCGGCGGGCGCCCAACAGTGGACTGGGATAATCGCACCTAGCCGCGCAGCCAATTGGAGTAATGTAGGAGTCGCTGGGGGTAATCCTTCGACAGGAGGGCTTCCATCGGATTCCTGGGCGCAGTGCGCGACAGCTGCCTGTGCCGCACTTGCTACGCCTGCGAACGTAACTGCAGCTAACATTAACAATGCCATCGCAGGAGCGCCTGCGAGCACCTACATTCAATTGCCGGCGGGCACGTTCACCATGAGCACAGGACTCGTGTGGAATCACGTGAGCTATGTCGAACTACGCGGCCAGGGGGCGAATCAGACATTTCTAGTTTTCACGGGATTGAATTCTTGTCAGGGGGCATCCACCGACATCTGCGTTGAGAGTTCCGACTCGAACTACAACTATGGTCCGTCGAACGTCGCTAACTGGACGGCGGGTTACGCGCAAGGAACGACCTCAATCACGTTGAGCAGCGTGACGAATCTGCAGGTTGGTTGGCCCCTAATCCTCGACCAAGTGGACGACACGACGGATAGCGGCAACATTTTCATCTGCGGGCAAACGACAACGTGTGCCTATACGGGAGATGCGGGAGGCGCCGTTCGCACCGGCAGGTCGCAAGAGCAGTTCGTTACCGTGACGAGTATCAGCGGCAGCAGCGGCTCCTACACCGTCGGTATTAGCCCCGGATTATACATGCCGAACTGGAACGACAATCCAGGAACGAGTTTGCCTCAGGCGTGGTGGGCTACCGGGCCGGTCTTTTACGACGGCATCCGCAACATGAGTTTAAATCATATAGCTTCTTCACCGCCGAATGGGATAGCGTTCTTTAATTGTCTCAATTGTTGGGCGAGTGGCATTACGAACATCATGGCCAATAACGGCAGCAGCGAAACACACATTCAATTCTTCGAGAGCGCGCGTATAACGGTTCAGAATTCCTACTTCTACCAAACGGCACCAACCGCCACGGTCCAGTACGGCATAGAACCGTTCCCATCTTCGGACTCGCTGATTCAGAACAACATTTTTCAGATGGTGAGTGCCCCGGTGCCCATCAACGGTCCATGTTCGGGATGTGTGATCGCTTATAACTTCGATGTGAACAACTGGTTTGGATCAATCGCAGGCCCTAACACTTGGCTCAATCAGGGCGAATTCTTTCACTCTGTGATAGATCACGTGCTGATGGAAGGCAATGTCGGAGCCGGAACGTACAGCGATAACTCGCACGGCACGCACCACTTCAATACGATCTTTAGGACTGCTGGAAACGGCTACCAGCAGAATGACGGATTCTTGCCTACCGGGAGCACCACTCCGCTGCAATTGGATTCTTTCTCGCGTTTCTACAACGTGATCGCAAACGTGTGGGGCAGTCCGGCATTGCCCCACAATATCTACCAGGCCGTCGATTCTGCGCCCGCGGGAACCGAGATTTACGTCATCGGCTACGGCGACGAGGTGGCGAACGACTCGAACGTAGGACGCACGCTGATGCGCTGGGGGAACTACTCCATCGTCACACAGTCCACTGATACACCAGCCAACTCCGGGATACGTTTCGTTTCTTCGGAGGTTCCGAGCACAATTACCAATTATTCAAATCCGGTTCCTTCCAGCGATGGCCTGCCGGCGACATTCTACCTGTCATCCCAGCCTTCTTGGTGGGGCAATAGCATCCCTTATCCAGCCATCGGCCCTGACGTAACGGGCGGCAATGTGAGCATCTGCCTTGGCGGAACGGATAAAGCTGCATACGTAACAAGCAGTTCGCAGTGTCCAGGCTCGACGCTCGCTAGTCTGGGCGGACATGTCAATGCTATCCCTGCGCTGGCCTGCTACTTAAATACGATGGCGGGACCACCTAACGGCATAACAGCAACCGCGCTCAACTTCAATGCTGCGACCTGCTACGGCGCCGCGGCGTCCCAACTTCCTGCCGCCCCGACGAATCTTGCGGCCACCGTTCAATGAAACGAAATGGTCGATCGAATAAGGCATCAGACATGGGGCTTCAAAGAGTCGTTCGCAATCCGTCGGTTCGAGATGTCCGGTTATAAATCGAATAAGATCAGCTGGTTAAAATTATCGAGTAACTCCGATTGGGAGTCGAAAGCTTCGAACACCTCTAAAATGGGCACTTTTTCAAGACTCGTGATGCTGAAAATCTGTAGAATTTGTTAAAGACTCTTTTCCAGCCCAAGACGCTTGCGAGCGATGGCCACCAGCACATAAATCGAGACGGCGATCCAGATTTGAGTCTTCACGACGTTCTCGCTGGTGCCGTAGAACACCTTGATGCGGAGGTGCTGCTTGATCCATTTGAAAATAATTCCGCCTGCCAACGGCACTTATAGATCTGGGCAATGGTCGATGCTGGAAGCACAAAGTTGTTGGTCAGGAATTTGAATCGCTTCTTCGTTTCGATATCAAGATAACTCACTCGGCGCAAGGAATCCGGATAGACTTTCGCGGAATCGATCGCGGTCAGAATCACGGTGTGATCGGATCGCACGCCGGTGGTCTTGTCCACGGGATGCGAGTAGCGCCGCTGCAATAAGACATTTTCTTTGGTGCGTACGACGAAGAATGCCGAGCAGAGTGTGAACACGAATAGACGTTCAAAATCGATGTAGCCGCGGTCCACCACATAGAACGCACCGGCCTCGGGAAAGAACTCATCCAGAATGTTCACGTCATGCACTTTGCCGTCCGTAATGCGGATAAACGTGGGGATATTGCCATGCAGATCCAGCAGCGTGTGCATCTTCACCGCCGCTTTGTGTTGCCGAAATTTAGCCCAAGGAAAGAGCGAGAGGCAAGAATCGATAGTAGTGGAGTCCAAAGCATACAGACTCTGGTCCAGATCGAGATCGATCGGATCGCTCGCATACAGCGGACGCGCGATAGCGATCAAGACTTGCGCAAAGTCGGCGTATATCCGCCAGTCGCGTGATTCGTTTGCGTCGGCAAGAGTGGATCGTGCCACCTTGCTTCTCAACCCCATGTGGTAGGGCTTACCTTACTGCCGATAGACTGTAGGCACGTTTCGATGTCGCGGAGACTCTCTCGATACGTTAGTTGCGCGAAAGCCATCGAGAGAAACTGGTCTCGGCAGGAAAAGTTTTGTATCTTGTGATCGCCACGGTAACGGTTCACACATTTCTGAAACTCGTAGCCGGCAGAAAATCCATTAGATGCGAGAAAACAATTCGTCCGGTATTCACAGCCCATTGTTTCGCAAAATCAGACCGGGCCGGAGAGCCAAAAACGGCCGTTTGCATTTCAAATCAAAAATGGTTGAAATGTCAATTAAGCCGATGAATTACAAGCAGTTACGTCGATATGAGAATTCGACAGCTGGACAGTAGAAACTATTGCACAACCCTCCGTAAGACGATCATGAAGCAGGCGATATGAAAGAACGCCCGATAGATTTGCAGCGAACGGTCATAGCGCACAACAAGTCGGCGAAAGTTCCCGAACCACGCGAACGTGCGTTCGACCGTCCAGCGTCGTTTGTAGCGTCGCAGGATACATCCATCTCGCGGCGGCGTGCGGTGCCGGTTCGAGCGATGAGGCGCGATCAGCAGGATGCCCCGCCGCTTCAGCCTCTGGCGCGGTGCGTCGCTGTCATAGCCCTTGTCGGCAATCACCCGCAGCGGCTTCCGACGCGGTCGGCCCGCACGATGCCACCGGCCTACGCGGATCACCGCGAGCGTCGTCTCCGCGAGCCGGACTTCCCACGGGGACGCAGAACAAAGGTGGTCCCCCAAAGGAATTCCGCGGCCGTCGACCACCACCATCCACTTCGTCCCCATGCCCCGCTTGGTTTTCCCGACTTCGGCGCCCCTTTTTTCGCCGGGGCGAAACTGCCGTCCAGGAACGACTCGCTCCACTTCAACTGCTGGCGCTCGTTCAATTCGCTCAGGAATGCTCGCCAGATTCTCAGCCAAACGCCCTGCCCGTCCCAGTCTCGCAGTCGTCGCCAGCAGGTTGAAGGGTGGGGACATTTCTCCGGCAAATCCTGCCAGCGAGCCCCGCTCCGCAGAATCCGCAGAATCCCCTCCAGGACACGACGGTTCGCGATCCACGGGCGACCACCCAAGCGCTGCTTGGGCGGTTTGGGGAGCAAGGGCGCGATTTTCTTCCACTGCGCATCGGTCAGCAACGGACCGGGTCGCGCCATCGGCCCTCCCTTGGCGATGATGACTCTGCTTATGCACTGTTTCGGAAAACACAACCATCGTCTTTTCAGACCCTTGTTTCAGGTTATGCAACAGCTTCTAGTGTCCGTCGGTAATCAGGCAATTAACGGCAATTTATTGCACGTTTTCAACCGACCTTTTCATTGCGCGAGCTCAAACCACACCGTCGTTCCCTAGCAGTCCAATAAACTGACCGTATCTATCTCATTGTACAAGACTTAGTATACCGTGCAGGAGGGCGGCTTTGGAAGAAGCCGTGCATCAAAATCGTCGGTGTATTACTGCGCATAGCGTGGCAGGAAGAGTCCACACAAAGCCACATCGATGGGGATAAGAAATGAAACTTACAGCTTCTGAACTTTTTGCGGTCTGTTTCATGCAGGCCCGGGCCCCGCTCGCCACGCGACGTTTTCAGGGCAAAACTATAGTAAGTGCCTTGTTTTTCTTGGTGTTCGTTTTGTGCCTGACCGCGATGACGACGCCTGCCGGCTTCGCTCAAAGTGGAACCCCGCCGATGACGGTAGGAACTCCAACGGTGGATGCGAACGGAGTGAAGTATTATCCTGTCAGCTCGGTCTATCAGGGCTCCCACCAACAAATCATTCGCGTACTCCAACCAACCAACCCGGCACCAGGGAATCCACCACGGTTGTTGTACGTATTGCCTGTTGATGCTGGCGTTGACACTCTTTCTTCCCCATATAGCGATGGGCTCGAACAGCTGCGCCTGCTCGACGTTCAGGATCAGTTCAATATGACGTTGATCGCGCCGTCCTTCGATTATGAGCCTTGGTATAGTGACAACATTCTAGATGCCAAGCAGATGGAAAGCTTTGTTATCAACGATCTCGTTCCGTTTGGCGATACCTTTATATCCAGTAGCGTCCCGCAGCGCTATCTCATCGGTTTCAGTAAATCGGGAAACGGCGCGCTTGACCTAATCCTCAGACATCCTGGGGTTTTCAATGGAGCGGCAATTTGGGATTCGCCGGTAGAAGCAACTGATATTTCCACGTTCCCCGGTCTGCTGATGAATTTTGGGAGTCAGGCAAATTACAACTCGTACAATATCCCTGCTCTTGTCGCAAGTAATGCCATCGCATTTCAGCAGCAAACTCGTCTGTGGATCAGCGGTGACCAGGCTGATTACCAGCCCCAGATGATTGACCTCCATAACCAGCTGATTGCGGCGGGGATTCCGCACACCTGGGTGGAGGGCGGCGTGCGCGCCCACAGTTGGAGCAGTGGTTGGCTGGAAGGTGCGATGACCGGTCTCGATGCCATAGCAACGCTAACCGCGCCATACCCTGGTACTCTGCCTCCACCTCGCAGCGGCGGACAACCGGCGGGGGTTCTGCCAGCGCCTACGACAGAGGCAACCTTGAGCCTGGTGACGGATGAGAATGCAACCTGCCAGTACGGGACGAGTGCGGGAGTGGCCTATGGCTCGATGGCCAACACGTTCAGCACCACCGGAGGAACGGTGCACTCGACGCCGCTGACGGGATTGGCGAGTGGGACTACTTACAATTACTACGTTCGCTGCCAGGACGCCGCAGGGAACACCAACACGGAAGATTATGTGATCACTTTTGCGGTGAGCGGTACGGGCACGGCAGTCAGTGGCACGTTCGCCGGAGTTGAGCTGGCATTGTCAGACGGGATGTGGGATACGCCGGGATCGTGGCAGCCCATGAGCGTGAATAACGGAGCCTACGCCACGAGCACCGATGCCGCGCGAGTGGTGGACCCATTATTAGGTCCGGACCAGTATGCGGAAATCACCTATAACACTGATCCTGGATCATCGACTTGGATAGGCGCGATGACCCGCATGCAGGGAACGACGAACGGCAGCGGCTATCTGGCGTTTGCGAACGCAGGCGCTGTGTGGCTGTATCGCGTGGATGACAACGGCTCGCTGACTTGGAATGAACTGGCGTCGGCGACCGTGGATGTGAGTGTAGCACCGCGGGACTTGCGCCTGGAATCGCAGGGCAACACCCACCGAGTGATCTTCAATGGAGTCCTACAGATCAACTACACGGACCCCAACAATGTATACACGACTGGACAGCCCGGCATCGCCGGCGATGCGTCCAGCCCCACCATCCTGACCTTCTCCGGAGGCGCGCTAATTCTCGGACCAGTGCTGAGTGACGGGCAGCCCACGGGGGTGCTGCCGGCCACAACGACACAGGCGACACTGAGCGTGAACACGAACGAGAATGCCACGTGCCGATATGCGACGAGCGGGGGAGTGTCGTACGGTTCGATGCCGAACACGTTCAGCACGACGGGAGGAACGGGGCACTCGACGCCGCTGACCGGGTTGGTAAGCAACACCACTTACAGCTATTACGTTCGCTGTCAGGATGTTGCGGGTAACGCCGATACTTATGACTACCTGATTGCTTTCACGGTGAGTAGCACGGCCACGACGGCCAGCAGCACATTCTCGGGGGTGGCTCCGGTACTTTCGGACAACGGGCTGTGGAGCACGGCGGGCTCGTGGGGTGCGATGAGCGAAAATAACGGCGTCGACGCCGTGGGGACCGATGCAGCGATGGTCGCGAACCCACTGCTGGGTCCAGATGAGTATGCGGAAATCACGTACGACCACGATCCGGGGACGAGTGGTTGGCCAGGAGTGATGACCCGGATGCACGGGCCGACCAATGGCAGTGGCTATCTGGCAATTGCGTTTGGGGGAACGGTACGGCTGTATCGGGTGGATGACAAGGGGGGCCTGAGCTTCACGCAATTAGCAACGGCGAATGTGGATATAAGTGTAGCGCCGCGGGACTTGCGACTGGAGTCGCAGGGCAACACCCACCGAGTGATTTTCAATGGGGTGCCGCTGATCACCTACACGGATCCCAACAATGTGTACACGAGCGGCCAGCCAGGCATTGCTGCCGCAACGTACAGCACCATCCTGACCTTCTCTGGAGGCACGCTAATTCCCGGCCCGGTGCTGAGTGGCGGGCAGCCCACGGGGGTGCTGCTGGCGGGGACGACGCAGGCGACACTGAGCGTGAACACGAACGAGAATGCGACGTGCCGGTATGCGACGAGCGCGGGAGTGCCGTACGGTTCGATGCCGAACACGTTCAGCACGACGGGAGGAACGGCGCACTCGACGCCGCTGACCGGACTGGTGAGTGGGAGCAATTACAATTACTACGTGCGTTGCCAGGACGCGGCGGGGAATGCCGATACGTATGATTACCTGATCGCATTTGGGGTGAGCAGCACGAGTACGACAGCCAGTAGCACATTCCCAGGTATGGCGTCGGTGTTATCAGATAACGGTCTGTGGCAGACGCCGGGCTCATGGGGTGCGATGAGTGAAAATAGCGGGGCGTACGCCAATGGTACGGATGCCGCGATGGTGGCGAACCCATTGTTGGGTCCAGACGAGTATGCGGAAATCACCTACAGTCACGATCCAGGAACGAGCGGATGGGTGGGGGTGATGACGCGCATCCAGGGGCCCACCAACGGCAGTGGGTATTTGGCGTTTGCCTACGCCGGGGCCGTCTGGCTGTATCGGGTGGATGACAACGGGCAGCTGAATTGGAATGTGCTGGCATCTGCCAGCGTGGACGTGAGTGTAGCGCCGCGGGACTTGCGACTGGAGTCGCAGGGCAACACCCACCGAGTGATTTTCAATGGGGTGCCGCTGATCACCTACACGGATCCCAACAATGTGTACACGAGCGGCCAGCCAGGCATTG
>Ga0335072_10001284_pt1 | contig 41392 bp, 34 predicted proteins | sample Lox_Sample_21_FD_206725 | JGI IMG/M metagenome (GOLD analysis project Ga0335072, IMG submission 206725) | Soil microbial communities from Loxahatchee National Wildlife Refuge, Florida, United States - Lox_Sample_2.1 | ecosystem: Environmental > Terrestrial > Soil > Wetlands | place: USA... | reverse complement strand
AGGTTTTGTGTTACTTGCTGGTGATTCCATAATTGCATCACCTGCAATTTCACTTGATGGTGTAGCCATACTCTTTATGGGTTGATGGCTGTGGTTGAACAGGATTCCGTGGAGATGCGTTTAAGTAGTGTACGCATCAAATCAGGATTAGTGCGGCTCTGCGGCAGGACTGCAGTAGTGCCGCCATTCAGTCTTTAATTCTGGTCATCTGGCATCCCTTTATTGGAAGATATATTATCAAAGATTTATTGTATTTATTGAAGAAGGGAACAGAATATGCGGCAGTCATGTTTTGTGACTAGATCGAGGAAAGGTCAATGATATAAACCGGGAAATCGACTACGATGTCGGGCCATCCTCCGCAGAGTGCAGGCAATGGGCCTCCGAGTGGCAGTATGAGCATGCCTCCGCAGCAGCAGGGCCCGGGTGCTCCACCGGTCCAGAATATGTCTCAGCAAAATTTGAATCAAATCGTAAGAGCGTGCCTCATCCTTAATCTGCTTCCTTTTACTGCAGTGCTTTCTTGTCGCACTTTCTATCCAAACGCAATCAGATGCACGTCCATAGGCTGGCAACCTTGTGCAACGTTTAAATTGCCAGTGTACATCATTCCTGATGGCAGCGCTTGACGGACTTTGCTCCTTCCGCCTTTGTTCGTGTTGCTAGTAGATTTTGTGTTCAGTGTACTTCCTAATTGCAACGTATCACAACTTTTCTCATCAACCTGCATTGAGTATCCCGTGATGGAGAACTCAAACGGAGCATATCCGCTGGATTCCCTGTCCAATCTCATTGGCAAACGTCTTGAGGAGGTGTTTCCAGGAAGGGATGACAAAGAAACCCCACATGGTACCAATTCCTCTCGCAAAAAGATGACCCAAAGCTGGGCCCCTTGGGTTAGTGCCTCGAAGCGTGAGCAGGGCTTGCATTCGTCGGTAAGGAAGTGGCTATAGCACCTGTGAAAATCCGATAAGGAGATACGAGATTCGACAGTAGATACGAGATTCCGCAACCGATGCAAGTGCATTTGAAACTCCAATCATCTCTCTCCATCTCTCAACATACTCAACAAGATGACTTCCCCTCAGGTCAGTGATCCGAATGAGATGTCAAGCACCGAAATGGTGCTGTCCAAGCTACAGCTGTTATCGCAGCTTGAATGCGTTAAGCCATGTCCAACGTCCCGAGAGGGGGGATCTGTTTTCATTTTCGATCTTGGATCTCGCAAGGATCTTCACTATAGTATCTGTGCCATCCCGTGTTCGCATACCTTCTCTTTGAAATACGTTCACTACAATATTTAGACATTCAATTGATCCCGAAATCCCTCTCTTTGAGTCCTACACACAACATCTTTGGCCAATTTTCTTTGGGTTATGTAACACAGAGAGCTGACTAATTTGAAATAGGTTATTGAGTATTTGATAAAGAAGGGATATACACGTACGGAACAAACTTTGCGTATGGAATCAGCCCATGTTGACAAAGATGGACGTCCCATCTTCGACCGTGCTGAAGACTATGGCACCGAAAAGTATAGGAAAGGCTTTGAGCTGCTGAGCGGCTGGATTGACACGAATCTTGATATCTACAAGGTGCGTATTCTTCAATGTAGCAAATCCACGCACTGACGTCTCCTATAGTTCGAGCTCAGACGTCTACTGTGGCCCATATTCATCTACTCCTACTTTGAACTAGTGGATTCGTCATCGAATGACGCCAAGTCATTTTTTCAGAAATTCAAATGGCACTTTGAGCGTGTCCATTCAGATGAGCTACACATCCTCGAAACTATCACGCTCCCCCAACATGTCCTTGAGAACTCTCTGGCTAAACTCTACCGAGAGAATAAGTATCGTCTACCTCTCAACTCACATGTTTACTTCAATTTGGTGACTTTTCTCGAAGGAAATGGCAAGAAGGGTGGAAGCGTAGTCACAAACCTCCTACAGGCATACTGTGAAGTCCGAGAGACGGCACGTGGTCCGATAGATCAGTACAGCTTTGAGGCTATTATCCACCGGGCTCAAGGTCTGTCAAAGGATGCATTGAGCGAGGAAGAGCAGGAAGGCGTTCCAGGCGCTTTCACTGGCGTGAGCAATCACGATCTCATGAATAACAATGTGCCTTTGAAGCTTGGACCCACGCAAATGGAACCTGAACTTGCGCAAGACGTGCGTGCAGAACTTGAAGAGGAGGACGCAAGACATCCTCCTGTTGCTGGTCAACTGTCACTCGTCGAAGAGTTTGATCAGAACATCAAGCGAGAGGAAAGTGCAGATGCGATGAGCAGATTAGAAATTCCATATCCCCCCTCCAGAGCGCGAGACGTAGTCATGGAAGTCCAGAAAATCAAGGAGTACCGAGATCGCTTCAAGATCGAGGGTCGCACTAGTGGGGTTGGACCAGCTGTCTCAGTTTGCATGTTTACCTTCCACAATACCCTGGACAGGTAAGTTGATCTAACATCTCAACCCTATGATATCTTGCTAATACACTTCCGTGCTCAGTATCACTTGCATTGAGTTCTCTGACGATACTAATCTCGTTGCCGTTGGCACGGAAGAGTCCTACATCCGCGTCTGGAACCTCCATGGGGAGGCCTTACAGTCTGCTGTTCCCGCTGGACCGAATGATCCGCCACCGTCCAGCTCCCGTCGTCTTATTGGTCATTCTGCTACTGTATACAGTGTCTCCTTTTCTCCATCTATTGCTGGTCCTGAAAACGCCGGTCCAACTGTGCCTTCAACGGCTCCAAGACTCCTTCTATCTTCTTCCTCTGATAAGACCGTTCGTCTCTGGTCTCTGGATGCCTGGGCCTGCCTAGTCGTCTACAAAGGTCATGAAGGACCAGTCTGGAACGTTCGATGGGGCCCGTTTGGTCATTACTTCGTTACCTGTGGGTGGGACAAGACGGTCAGAGTTTGGAGCCAGGATCATATTTCTTACCTCCGCATGATGGTTGGCCATGACTCGAATGTCAACCAAGTTGCCTGGCATCCGAACGGCGCGTATGTATTCTCTGCCAGTGACCAGATTGATAAGACCGTCCGTATGTGGTCGATCACTACAGGCCAATGTGTTCGCGTTTTCACTGGCCACACCGAAGTCATTACGGCTCTCGAATGCAGCCCTAACGGCAGAATCCTGGCCTCAGCCGATGGAGGAGGCAGTATCATCCTCTGGGATCTCGCCAAAGGTGTGCAGATGAAACGTTGTCGTGGCCATGGCAGAGGTGGCATCTGGTCTCTCTCGTTCAGCGTTGAGTCCACAGTCCTCGTTTCGGGAGGTGCCGATGGCACCGTTCGCATTTGGGATATCAATGTACCTGCTGATCCATATAAAAGTGGCGACGGTGGTGAGGTCATTGGCGCGGGTGGACAGGCAGATGCAACGCGGTTGACTGGTGCTGCCACTGGCGCCCAGAGTGCAGCTACGGGTGTCGGCGTTGGAGGCGGGAAGAAGAAAGGCAAGGATGTGGTCATCACTCCGGATCAGATCAGCGCTTTTCCGACCAAGAAGACGCCGGTCTACAAGGTCAAGTTCACTAGAATGAACTTGGTTATGGCTGGAGGCTGTTATTTGCCATAAAATGGGCTCTGGAGGGAAATTGTTCATCAGAAGGACGTGCTCAAGGAAGGTTTATGATGGCGTTCAATGGTTGAGTTGACAGAGTTCTCATGGAAAAGACGCAAGGGACTAGGATAGTCTCTTTCAAGCATATCAGACTCAGTGGCATAGAACAAAATGATCCTATAAATCTATGTTTAAACTGTGCATGTCATTTCATAAGTGCTAAAGAAAGGACGACAGACTGTCTCGATCAGGCAGTGATATCATTGGTCTTCATTATTATTCTAACAGTTCATAATACCCATGCATCTCTTGCATAGGGTCCCGTTTAGCTCTCTTTGAATCATCAACGTCCGCTAAGCCTCCCTTCCATTTGGCCGTAAGCTCTCGGTAATGTGTACAGCATCATATATGGACATAATCAGCGCTGTGCCCTCCTTAGGCTTCGAGAGCGGCTCATGGCTGTGAGCGATATATACTGTGTATTTCGTACATGCCATAAGAATGTTGATTATGGGTATCATTGTTGCTGCCCCCCTGTTTCATGAAAGCTGTTGCCTTGTGGCATGGCTTCTTTTCGGCGGTTCAAACTCCAACGAGGTTCAGGTTAGCATCCTCAGCATCATGTCTGAGTTTCGGATCCCAATCCTACCCCTTGCTGACTATCCTCTGCGTCCTCCAGCTCCTCATCTGCTTCATTCTCCTCCTCTCCGCCATTCAGGGCCGTTGCACTCATCAATCCTGTCATTGTGTGATTATCATCATCACCAGTCAGCGTTACTTCGTCATCATCGAACTCAGCCCCGTTACGAACGCCTGTTTGTTGGTTGAGATAGCGCCTGAGACCAGTGACACCTTGGCCCGAAAATACGCAGAAGACTTCACGTTGGTGTGGAGTGAATTCTGTGTAAGATGAGGGTTAGTAATAGGACAGGGGTAACATGCAGATTGGGAGGATACACACCTTGTGGAGCGTCTCTGCAGAATGCTTCCAGATCACTGCGGAGGAACGCATGCACTCCAGTCAAACTCAAGTGGGTCAATCGTGGGCAGCTATTCAATAGCACAATGATGCTCTGGCTTCTATTAGTAATTAACAAGTACGGAGATGAAGGATTCTTACTCTTAGGGTCAGGTTGGTGCAGTAGCTTAGATGTACTCTCTCCAAGCTGCTGGCGTTGGTTGAAATCAAGCCCGCATATGCTAGCTCAGGCTGACCTGCGCCGCCCTGGACATATCTCCGATGTGACTGAGACAAAGCGTAGACACTCTCGTCGGTTATCATATTGCATTTTACAAGGCCAATACGTCTGAGCTTTGGAAGCGTGGCAAGCTTTGTGACCGAAGCATCCGTCAACTTAACACAGCAGCCTAAGTCAATATAACGAATCCTATTACAGCATTGGACCAACTTGACGACAGCGTCATCTGTGATATGATTGCAGTGTCCAAGATGAACATAATGGAGGTTCTTTCCCAGTTTGCTTATAGCGTTGACGGCAACGTCTGTGATATTTCTGCACTTTGCAAGCACCAAATTTCTCAAACGTGGCGCCACATCGATTATTCTTTCTACTGCGCGGTCCGTAAGTCTACCACAACTCGTAAGATCAAGGATACGAAGATGCTCGTAGGTAACGTTTTGAGGGAGGGAAGTGAAAGCGGCGTCTGATATCAACTCGCAGTCTGCCAAACGTAGCTCACGGAGGCTTTGGCCTAATGATATCAGAGCAGCGACAGGCTCATTACCTATCAATCTGCAGTGGTGGAGGTCAATTTCTAGGATGTTCGGACAATTCTGCGCGAATGCAAGGATTGCAGGATCTTCCAACTGATGGCAGTCGTTGAGTTTCAGCTGTCACTGGAGTTAGCCAAGACACAAGCGTGCTTCTGAGCGATTGGGATATACTCTTTTGATGTATCTGCAATTCTCAGCAACCTTGATCATAGCCTCATTGCAAATTCTAATGCACCCAGATATGTTCAGGCCCTGAAGTCTCCTGCAGTGCTCCGCTAGTACGTATATTGCCCTCTCCGTGATCTGTAAGTCACCTGATATGTCCAGAGCTAAGAGGTGACTATTGTCCGTAACTAAACCAATCAAGCCATGATCTGTTAAGCCCTCGCAGTTTGTTAAAGTGAGCCTTTCAACCCTGGTGCAGACTGATAGAGACGAGACACTCCCATCGTTGACTCGGTCGGCCAGAGTGGCGAGATTCAAGCGCTTTATGAAGTCTCGGTATGCGAAGTATGGATCTGGGAGTTCGAGTGTTCGACATATTGCACCGAGCTTTGGCCATGTTGTACAGGCAGGCCGATGCCATAAAAGGTCAACACTGTTGCGTGCCCACCTCTTGCAGACGCACATGCAGTTGAGCAGATCAACCGAACTGTTTAGCTTCGAAAACACGTTGATTAGGACTTCGGCTGGGAGGCGATTGATCGGTGGAGTGCATGACTCCTCTGTGACAGCCATGTCTTGGAAGGTGGGTACGCCTATAGATGACTGCGAGTCATTATTTCCAGTGAAGAAATCAGATTCCTCATAGTCTACAACAGTAGGTGAGTTGCTCGAGGATGACTGTGAACCTTCCTCTTCGTCTGTTGCGGCTCGATATGTCGCTGTCGGGTTTATGGGAGGTACGGCAGGACGTAAACCCCGCATTTTGACGGTATGGAGATTTTTCTCCTAAACGCTATTTATTGAAGATATACTGAAGTTGTACGCTGCACTTAGGGAGGAGAATACCTCTCGCGGCGTGTACTTCTGTGGTTGCTGAGAAATTTACGGCGAGTATTGTAGGGCGCAATGGAACACTCGCAACTCAGCCTCGCGAGGCCGCCTTGACGCCTCCAGTTTTAGAGCCGTTCGTAAGGTTTTGTTCGATATTTCAGTCCCTGCAAGCCGTGTCGTTTGACTTTGCACACGATATAAATACCGCTGGGTGGTCGTGGACTTGTCGGGCGTGGGGCGTTGGTGGGTTGTTGTTGCTGGTCAGAGATACGAAAGGTTGGACTGAGGGATCGACTCGTTTAATTTCCAATCAGAAACATGTCCCATATGACTGGTCGCTGGTATGACCAAGCTCCAGCCAACATCAATTCTATTTCGAGACAAATTGCAGTCACCTGAAACTCATCTCTCATTTGCTGAAAGTCAACCGAACCACAAAATAAGCATATAACAATAGTTTCTCGGTGAAGTAGTTTCGTGAAAGCAGGATATGCAAAATATGCTGCTATACTAGCATGTATTCATCAGTGCCAGCAATGTATACTGGCATTGAAATTTACACATCCTCACTCCTGTCTGCCCCTTTCGCCCATGCCCTGAGGACATTCTTCTTCAACTTTCCTGTACTGGTCTTTGGAAGCTCTTTAACCACCTCTACCTCCCGTGGCACCATAAACTTGCTTATAGCACTGTTATGCTTCGCCCAACCGATTAGGTCCTGACCTTTGAGCTCCTTGCCTTCTTTCACGGTGACAAATGCCTTGGGTCTTTCGCCCCAATGTGAGTCTGCGACTGCGACCACCCCGGCCTCGAGCACGTCCGGGTGCTGGACAAGCATCGACTCGAGAGCTACGGAGGAAATATTCTCCCCACCTTGGTTCTATTAGCTCAGTTACATCAAAAAAGGAATGCTATTCAGGCATTATTATAATAGAGAATGTTGATTGTTGATATTTTGCGGATATGATGGAAATTTCAACATAAAAGAAAGGAAATTAATTAACTGACCGCTGATAATAATATCTTTCGCACGATCCAATATCTGTACTGAGCCATCCTCATGCCATACAGCCAAATCTCCTGAGTGTAGCGCTCCACCTTCAAACAACTTCTTCGTCGCCTCCACGTCTTTGTAATACTCTCTCGCACAGATATTGCCAAAGAAAATGATCTCTCCGATTTCCTTCCCATCCTTTTTCACATCCACCAGCGCTCCCTTTGGCTGATCCATCCTAATGACCCGAACAGGTAGACTTGTTAAGAAGCCATGCCCTTGCCTTGCCATTCGAGCGTACTTTTCCTTAGGAGGCAGTTCCTTCCATATTGGCATGTGATATCCCTTAGTTATTGGACCGTAGGTCTCCGTCAGGCCGTATACATGCACAGGCATAAGATTCAAGTTCTCCATTTGCTCGAAAAGATGCGCTGTTGGCGGACTGGCAGCGACGGTAACACGCACTGGCTTTTCAAGCCTTTCTGCTTCCTTGGCAGCACACAGAAGTGTATTGACGGTGGGAGCAGCGTTAAAATGGGTGATATTCTCTGTCTTCAAGAGCTTCCAAATCATTGGGTAATCGATCTTTCGAAGACAATAATGTGTACCCCTGACAACAGTCACTGCCCATGGGAACGTCCAGCCCATGGCATGAAACATTGGAAGTGTCCATAAATAACCACATCGTCCCTGCTGATAATTTAAGCCGCTCTCAATAATGTTGGCTAGCGCAGCCAGATATGCCCCCCGGTGCGTGAAAACCACTCCCTTTGGTTTCGCTGTTGTGCCGGAAGTATAGGCCAAAGCAATCATTTCTTCTTCGTTCTTGCATTGGGCTTGCAGCCCACTCCATCCACGACCTCCGGTCTCCACGTCGAATTTCAATCCCTCGAGGACCGCCTCGTCAAATTGACCGCTCAATTCACCTTCTGAGACGTCGGTGTCCGTATCAACAATGAGCGGGACATTGGGATTCGCCGTCCTGAATTTCTCAAGTAGGGGTACAAACTCTTGGTCCACAATTATAACTTCTGCTTCAGCGTGTGTGAAAATATAGCTTATGTCTTCGGTCTTCAGCCTGTAGTTTGTAGCAACGTTGACAGCTCCAGCGGCACCGATTCCGAATATGCTCTCGAGAAAGGCCGGTGTGTTTGGAGCAAGAATACCAACACGATTGTACTTGTGCTTCTTGAGATAGTATGCTAGGCCACGGCTGCGATCGGCGAATTCTTGGTATGTTCTTCGAAGTATTTTACCATTAGACGTGACATGGTAAATAGCTTCGGCGTCGGGCTCAATCAGCGCAGCTCGCTCAAGGAAAAAGGTTGGGGAGAGGGTATGGATATTGTATCGGTGATTGAATGTGGGGTTGTTGTCGGACGAGGGGAAAAAATGGGCAGCGAGCTTTTGAAGGCGTGATGTTGCTCCGGACATCTTGGCTGATATATGATTATGGCATTGAGAGTAAAAATTTCTATTTTAGATCATAACAGTAAAGAACGACTTTGGTAAAAGGTCAACATGTCAAACGGGAACGGAGCATAAATATAAAGCTATGAGGTTATGGGGTACATGGGACTATCAGTTAGCGGCCGCATTATTGCCGAGGTGAATGATACCCGAATCGCAATCCATTTTCGTCAGGTACAGAATGCAAAGCTTACCCGACTATGCTCTCACGGTTAGCAGGTTGATCCCAACCTAGCTCCGCCTCTGGAGTATCATCGGATAGTTGGTAGTGTTTCTCACTCAAGCGGACGAATAGAATCGAATATGCTTTTGAGAATTTCCCATTTCTCTATGGAGCACTAAGTGCCAGTAATCATAAGCTATACACAATCGAGTTCCATGCGGCATCCACGCTCTTTCCAGATGCTGCAACCGCCCAATCCGTGCGTGTATGATGGTGAATCAGCCTTGGGTCTCCCTAATTAGAGCAGGTCGACAAAGCATTGCCAGAGTAAAGAAACCTAAACCAGCCCATTCACAACATGACCAACCCCAGAGAGTGTTGAAATCCGGAAATGCTACGAGTTTTAGTAACCGAACTCAGCCAACTGCTTCTTGGTCTTCTCATCGACCGTCGCGCTCTTTTGTGCATCTGCCAGGTGTTTCCGTGCAGTCTTCTTCCGTGCGTAATATGCGGCACCCTTGACTTTCCGTCTCTCCTCGAGTCTGCATTCGCCTCTTGTTAGCTTTCCGTCCGTAGGGGGAAAATATCGTTACATAAACATCCCCACAACAAATACTGACCTTGCAACAACATCCTGGTACTTCCAGCCGACCTCGTGGCTCAGCCTGCCAACAGTACAGTATTTTCGGCCGGGCTTCAATCTCAACACTCTCAATGCTTGCGGAACAACCATTCTCTTGACTTTATCGTACGGCGGTGGGACACCCTCGAAAACCTTGAGTCTCTCCATAGCAGCAGCACCACGGGCAGTCTTATGGGGAATCATGCCACGGACGGTCTTGTAGAAGATTCTTGATGGGGCGCGGAAGTGGAAGGGACCTGACAACAAAATCAGCCGAGTTTAATATTGGATATGGCAATAGGCGACGCGGCTAATGAGAGATTGTGATGCTTACCTCCTCGAGTTGGGTTGTAACGGGTCATCTTTCGGAGATAGGCATGGTACTTTACTATTTCCTCACATCTGTCAGCCTTTCCTCAACCATTGAATCTATCCCAAATTCCGAATCGTTGAGATCCATATGAATCGATATTCTCTGATTGTAAGGTAGAACGTACGCTTCGCACGGAAGAACTCTCCAGAGATGTTTAGGGCTTCACATCGCACAACGACAATCTTCTGACCGTTGAGTAACTGTTTGGCCACCGTGCTGGCCAGCCGACCAAGAAGGTGGCCCTTGCCATCGATGGTGATCTAAAATACGCAGGGCATATCAGCAGTCGATCCATTAAAGAAGTATAAATTAACAGTGAATTGTATGCCGCGCTCGGCAGATTGGAATTGGAGTAAACTTACAACGGGCTCGAAGGTCGACATTCTGTCCTACTTCACCTTAACAATGAAAAAGACTATGTCGAAACGGTTCCGTTATCCTCTACCGTCGTGTTGGGGAGGAACGTCGGATTTGTCGTAGTTGTTGTCGTCTTAAGAGATCCGCAAATAAATTGTGCGAGCTTGAGGGCTTGCAAAAACTTCGCTAAAGGTAGTGCGCTAGGCTCAATTCGGCGCAAGTCTCGAGACCCCAAAATGGCGGCTCCGGCACGATATCTAGGGTTAGACAGGATTGCGCCGCAGATGTATATTTCCGGGTTGTATATATGTCATTGAGGAACTTCAAAATCATATTCAAAGCATAGTTTCTTATTCATCATTTTTGTGCGAGGTATTTTTGGCATCGCTACGCTCATAGGGATATTTGTTTTTGTGAATGAGAGTATCCTCAAACATGTCGTTAAGATTAAGAGTTCAGAAGTTTTCTAGATATTTCTAAGGAAGAGAGTATCGTTATGTCATCAGAACCCATTCCATGATTCTTATGATTCTCCACCCAATCTAATGCAAATCAGACAAGACTCCACGCTACACAGCAAGCCCGAGTTTGCCTCTTCGTGCCAGACGCTCTTCAGCCGTCATACCATACACAAAATGCATACCCCACGCACGGACCTCTTCTTGGAAAATACCCTTACTAGGAATAGCCTTCAAGCAGCCATCAGAACATTAATGGAAACATGAATACGTCCATCACTGACCCAAATACCAAATAGAAGTCCTATTACTTTGCAACGCTAGCATCCAATCCATTCAGGACTCCTTGGGTTTCCTTCACAAGATCCTTTCTCTTCTGTCGCGCCTCAGGATCGCCCTCCGTCTCGACAGCATCTAGTTTCAGCAAAACGTCATTCATGATAGTCTCTGCAAGCTTTTTATGCTCGAAATCCTTTTTCTTTGGATCGGTCGGTGGAGAGGCGGTGAATTGTACGCAAAGAGGAAGGATCTTCGTATGGAAGTGTGAAGAGATTGTCTGTAGCCTCTCCATCGGAGTCTTCGCAGCAGGCGGAGCCGGCGACACGGGTCTGGAATTCGAAGATGAACCATCAGGCGGCGAGAGATTGGGGTCGCTTTTGTTTTTCTTGCCTTTCTTCGATTTCCGAACACGCTTCTTCTTGGTTTTCAGGTCTGATGCCACAGAATCGCTTGCGTCGTCCTCAGACCCGCTGTCTGCCGCGCCCTCATTCACAATGCACAGGACCTCAGACTGATTTTTCAGATTGTAATCACGGCATGGAGCGTAGTCGTCTTTCAAGTTCTGTCCCTTGTAAAGTAGCTTTATGCGACTTGACTTTGGAAGATCCATGACCTCAGCTGCCCGGTCCCGTACATCTCGAACTTGCAGCTTGCCATCACCTATACTGTATGCTGGGAATTTGAGTGGGTATGTGACGCCCTTATGCTTGCATAGTAATACGTCATCTTCTGGTGCCAACACAGCTGGTGGGCGAGCACGTTGCGGATCGTATATGCGCCGAGGCTCTTCAAGTTCCTCCGAGGTTATGTAGGAGAAGTCCTCGTCGGTGACATTGGGTATGCTAGGCCGTGATCCGAATGGAGACAGCCTATCGTACCAGGAATTAGAGCCCCAACCACGACTCATTGAGACGGCGGCAGTGAGTAATACGAGAACAGTGCCTGTGAGTGCACTAGGCGAATCGAGATGTACGTATTTGATCGCACCGTAAAGAGTGTCGCGTGCCGGTTCAGGGAGTTGGAGGTAAGCCTTATTGAGCTGGACGACAGCTGCGTCGACGTAGCTCTGAAGAGAGTCAGGAAGCCGTTGAACAAGAGAAGATAATGTGGCACCTTGCGATGCCACCACGCTGGAAGCCACCTTGTCTGATTTCCCGCAAGCTCTATAGGAGCCCTCAATGCCTTCACTGGCCTGATGTGTGGGTGGACCTGGTCTTGTGGCCCGGGTTAATGATCAAAAAGAATATTCACAGACCATCTGATGGGCGTCCACGAAGTAGACGAAGCGAGAACAAGTCTGGGGGTCCCTCTAACCAAATTTGAAGTCGTGAGTTCAGAGCGCAGATTCATGGGTTGTCAGTGACAGATTACTTTATCAGCATGCAAGAAGAATAGAGATCTATACTCGGGCAACTTTAATTCTAATCTGAGACGACCCTGCTCTACGGACGTATTTGTTGTACAAAAAGAACTTGCCAGCGAACACTTTGTCAGCCTTTCGACCGATCCCTGTCTATTACCGACCCTTGCGTCATTCTAGATCTTGGAGTATTACACTATCACCGCTTACACTTCTCTAATCCCAGTCCACCGCAACTTGTATATATAAGATAGATCTCTTATTTTCAATCCTTAAATTCATTAACCAGTCGGTAACCAGACGGGACGTCACCCAGTTGCCCAACATTTCGTTCCTACGCAAGCTCTTCATTTCTTCGGCCGCCAATCAAGCAACTATGTCTGCCGCAAAGACTAAGGCGCAAGGCATCATTGACGACAATGCTGTTGGTGAGCTGTTTTTGAGATCCCAATCATGAATGTATGTGCTAACTGTATCACAGCCGTCTTCAGCAAGTCATACTGCCCATATTGCCGGGCCACCAAGGCTCTCTTGACCGAGATGGGTGCTAAGTACTATGCAATCGAGCTCGACCAAGTCGGTGAGTAACATTTGCCGTCTCATCGCCCAGGAGAGCCGAGGCTAACAATTAGCCTTTTAGATGACGGATCCGCAATTCAAGCAGCTCTCGCCGACATTACCGGTCAATCAACTGTTCCTAATATATTCATCAAGCAACAACACGTTGGTGGCAATTCAGATTTGCAGGCCATCAAGGGTAGACTCCCAAACATATTGAAAGATGCGGGTGCTCTATAAGGAAGAATAACAACGAAGAAACGCCCGGAGCTTTAAGCAAGGAGGATGGTTGCTGCGATTTGTACTTTTAGTGCGCTAGCTAGTTTTACAATGAACGCCATGCTCCTGCTCCATGATATGGGTACATTTCGTGCAACATATATATATATATACTTACACATGAACTTGCGTTGCTACAGTGCCGACCGGCCTCTCCACAAATTCCATGACTCCATCCACAATGCTTACTCTAGCTGGTTCACTGGCAACTGTTTTACCAGCAAGGTAATTAAGCCACACTGCCCTTGATATCCGCTCATCCTGCACATCACCCAGTCTCTGAGGACTGCCCTTCCCATCATCGTACCATATTGCTAAAACGCCCTTCTCATTTCTTGCTAGAAGCAGCTCCTTCTTCTTTGGCACACTTCCCCTCCGGAATAATGCTTTGAAGTTGTTGACACTGGCACCAAATGCATCATCCCCAAATTCCTCGGGGTTTTTCCTGGCCCGACCTGTAATTGCCCTTACCCATCCATCTCTCAGATGCCCAAAATCAGTATCCCTCGTCGGCACAATCCTAACCAAGGTCCTCAACCCACTATCCCTCAGAATCTGACTCCAGATCTCCTCGCCGTGCTCTGGATCCAGCAATATCTGCTTGAGCTTCTCCTTCTCGCCCGCCACAAGTGTCGTAGCAACAGGGTCAATTCGCCGTATCAACGCCTCTTGCAAAGCAGCAATGTCGTCCGTTGCAACATACATGCCCACCACGTAAACCTGAATCTTCAAAAAACTCACGGTCCGGATTCCCAGGCCCACTAGCTGATACTCCACCAACCCGTCTTCTGTTACGCCTGACCCAATATCCCCGTCTTGAATGCCGTCCACGAAGCCCAGCAGCCTGGGGAATGTAGGCACTGTGCTCGTCCCTGTCTGCACCACGTCACCTTCCTCATCTGGCTCCTCACCCAGTTTTTGTACCACAGTTTTCCTCTCCTTATCTAATGCCACCAATGGGTCTTCTTTCCGTTTGTCAATAGGTAAGTCGATGGTAGGCGAGTCGAGTTTCGTAGGTTTTGGAGGAAGGTCTATGGATGTCGCAATGAGCCAAATGGCGATCATGCCGCCCACGAAGCCGGCAGCGGAGTAGTAGGAGCGGCGTTTGTAGTATGCTCGGCGTTCTTCTCCAAGGCGGTGTAGGGCAATGGGATCGATTGGGTTCTTAGGAGTTTGAGGTGGAGATGATGGAGCGGTTCTGCGTGAGGTGCTTGTGAAGGAGCGAGAAGGGTAGAACGAAAGCAGAGGGACATTATAAAGGCATTCTGAGCGTGCTCTGACTCTACATGCCGTTTGGAAGGCGCGTAAAGCACCTGTTGTGGGTTTCAGAGAGTTCATTTTGGCATTGTGGTTGATGATGTCAGGGACCGAGATTTCCGCTTAAGGCTTCTCGCTTGGGCGCTGTCACCAAATACCCTGTTATATCATCCAGAAGGGAGCGCCGAGAGAGCACGAGGGAGCAGACCCTGAATCATCGGGAGACGCCAAAATTGGCTCCTGTGAATCTCGATTGTAATGGCAAGGCTCTTCTCCAAGACCCTGGACAAGCCAGAGTACATTGATGAAAAGAATTATCTGCATCTCAAGGTGGTAGTGTAAGGCCAAGGACACAGGGATGAGTTTCAAAAATTGCTTTAGTAACTTTGTGCAAGCACAAGAACCAAAGATCTCACCCTATTAGCGGCGTATGGGTTACAAAAAGATTGGTCTTAAAACAAGAAGTTCAGTCTCACGGCAAGCCGCGGAAACAGAAAGTCTCTTGACACCTCAATTAGCGAAGTTGAGGAAAGAAAAGAAGAAAAGAGGGAGAAGAAGGCAAGAAAAGCAGAAGAACAGAGGGAAAGAGTTTGTTAGGAAGGAACGGCAGGACTATAACAAAGTAGATTTTATTCATCTCTAAAATCTTTAAAAGCAGCGGCGAGGAGGGAGTGTGGTAAAAAGCATCTGGCCATTTTCCGGGAACACTGCCATAAATCCTGCCAACTCTAAACACCCCGTGCATGAAACTCGTTGCCGCCTCGTGATCTATAACTAATTAGTTAATAGCTGCTACTTTACACACTCAAGCACTAATTTTATCCCAACGTAAATTAGCCCCTTTAGCCTTCCAAGCCCAGTCTATCCATTCAATTGTATGCTAATTTTGCATGCCTAGCGGCTTTATTGACCTCATGCCACATTCTCGATAGGCTAAGTATTGGGCATTTCAGGCTTTAGATGTATATAGCATGTTTAAAATAATTTGCAGATGATTTACATTACAGGAGATGTAAAAGAGAAACATTTTAGGTACGTTTCGGTAATTCTCGAGTAAGTTTCTCTAGAACATCAGACTAGGTAGTAGAACAAGTCTGAGGCCAATTGAAGTAAATAAGGTAGTAAATAGAATAGCAAAAGCTAGTGAAATATCAAGAATATATATTTGATTTGTCGCCTCGTCTTTGTCTTGGCACAATAGTTAACCTCATTCTACGAGCAATTTTTTTCTTCTATATTTTCCAAGTCCCTAATTAACCTTCTTTTTTTCCTCCTTTTTTTCTCTTCCTTTTGCATCTCGTTTAGAATAGCTTCTAAATTCGAATTATAATTAAATTGTGCATCATTTGAGAGCGCCTTCGAAGTAGTCCTTGAACTCTTTCCAATTTTAGCTGGGCAATTGTAGCCCAAGGGGGCCAAAAATGAGCTTTCTCTTCACCAAATTCGAGTGCCACGCTCACCCTTGCTGGCCCTTGCTGACTAAGACTCTACTAGCAATAGCGCTAAACATCTCCTCCAAACAGAAGCGGATTTGGCTAGGTGAAGATCTGGGTAGTACAGTGTTGTAAGTGTTGAGTTTGTACTACTTGAGATAAAGGGAGGTGCAGGAGGAGGGAAGCGCCGAGAGAAATCTCTGAAATTGATATGGTGCCTTAATCGAACCTGTTTCTTGTTCCAAGGATAATAATCCGTTTCTATTCATATTTCATGCTCCTCGGTCCTCTCGAAAGCATTCACGATGAACCTCAATCCTCGGTATGAGTTAGAGGGGATAACGAAGCAGATTCTAATCGAGTATAGCCAAGTATAATGAATTTTTTCACTGGCAGCTCGTCTTTTTCGTCTCTCATGTGCAACTTCTATACTGGCTTCCTTCCTACCACTTTGACATTAAGGAAGAAGTCTAGCATACCTCATATATCATAGCACAGCTACTAATAATGTTTTGATTGAACTAGAAGCCGTGTTTTGACTGGCGTTTTTGTTGGTGATTCTAGGTCTGGTGTCGCCGAGATCTCGTGGGCTGTATCAGTGGTGGGGTGGTTTCAGCGGGGCGCAAGTCGTGTTGGGCTTGACGACAGGAGCGGTAGTAACGACGGGGATAGAGTTGATAACAGAGGATTTTGGGCCTTTTAGGCTGCAGCCCGTTCTTATGTGAATATTCGATTTAATAACCTTGCTTTACTCTAAAGTACTTTGATCCTCTTTCGGGAATAACCTAACACATTTTTGGCAATGTCCACCGGTGTACATACAACCCACAAGGTTAGACTCATGAATCCGAATATAACAAAGGGAATCGCCGAGAATGTGATATCATCTTATTGAAATTAGCGGGTGGTCTCCTTTCACACTCATATACAGTGGCAACTTACAAATCCATCCACCCCTCTTCATAACCACCTGATACAGCTCTCCTCTCATAATGTCTTCACTGCCTTCCCATTTCCATGGCCCTACCATCCTAAACTTGGTATTAAAATTTGGTCCAAACGCCCATGTTACTGCAACTTTCCATCCTCTGGCCAGGACCTGGTGGAAGGAGGGTGCAGAGCCCATATCGAGGGCAAGACGGTAAGCGTAGGATTCGTGGTCGACGCCATAATGGATCCGACCGCTTTGGTGTCCTATCTGGTACTCGTCCTGGTTAGCGGAAGAAAGGGGTTGTGGGAGGAGGCAGTGGATGGAGAGGATCCAGAGCTGTGCTTGAAGCTCTGCGAGGGGTGGAATAGCGCCTGTTAAGAGAAATGGAATTAGCCTTATAGATTCTGGGAAGTTGGTCCGGATAGGAGATCAGCTTACCGATTCCGGGTCTCACAAAACCTATAAAACCGACACTGACATCACCTTGTTTCCAGATTTGTCTGATATCTGCTTGCTCTGGCGTAGGATAGTACTTGTCAAGGAATGGGAATTTCTGTACATAGCCAGTTGCGAAGATTATTATATCTGGTTTACATACTTTCTCTCTCATTTTTTCGGCTTCAGGACGTCCATTCTCTAAGAAGTGAACAACGCCAGATTCATCTATAAATTCGGGCCATGGCGCTAGATCAATAACTCTGCCGCCCGTATCTGGGATAGGGACTTGGATCCTTGCTGACCGTATTTGGTTCCAGCGCTCGGTGGAGCGATACGGGGCACTAATGTAAGGCATCGTATCTGTTGATTTGACTGGGATTACTAGGCTACATCGTCAACTTCATGTTACTTAAGTCCGCGACGGCTTTGGATAGAGACATTACACACCACGAGATATATGTCGCTTTTCCACGGGAAGACCTCCAACCCACTGATCAAGTCCCTCTTGCGTGCCGGAAATGTAGAAGAACATTTTCTTGATCCATTGATCATAGTAATCCCATAGCAGAGAAGATCTCCGAAGAAGAGGGTGAACATATGCTGTGTCGAAGAGACTAACCAGACTCGAGTCTGTTGGGACATTTTTAAAATTAGGATCGTGTAAATCCCATCGATTGTATTTCACAGGCTTCACGACTCTCTGAATCCTCTCTATCAGATTTATCTTGAAATAGCAACGGAGAAGAAAGGGGCTAACTTGCTTTCGGCACGCACATGAAACCATCGCGATGACAGAGAACTACAGACTTAGTCGGTGACTTCACAGCAAATAGCGATATATCCATCCCAGTCTCCCCAGTTCCCAGAATCATGACGTTTTTATTCATCCCGAATTGATTTTTGAGCTTGTACTCTGAGGAGTGCATAACAATGGGTACGTGCTCGATACCTTGAATGCTGGGCATGTTAGGAAGAACATGGAGCCCAGAGCAGATTGCAATAGCATCACAAAACCACTCCTCTATAAATCCCCCAGGCCGGGTATAGGTCACAATATGGCCTTCGCGGTGTCGACGAACGCTTGTGACACGAGTTGAGAGACGGATGTGCTTCCATAGGTCAAATTGCGTGGTATAAGCCTCGAGGTAGTCGCAATACTGTGTCGCGGAGAGGAAGTCGGGTGCGTTGGCAGAACACCGAAAGTCAGAAAAGGTAGTAAACCGGGTGGAGGAGACAAGCTGGTGGATGCTGTTAAAGAGAGAGCGTTGAGAGACAAAAGCACGGACAACGAACCTCAGCATGTTCATATGTGCGATATCTGAAAGTGCCACCAATTTGGGCTTCAGATTCGAACAGAAGAGCTTCAATTGGTTGAACAGAAAGGAAATTATGTGCTGTGATGAGGTATTTTAATGTCACAAGCCCAGAAGGACCTCCACCGACGACTGCGACCTTCATGATTCACGACGCCGGGAAAGAGAAAGAGAAGGAAAGATGATAGCGGAAAAACGATCGTTGATATAGAATCAAGGGTTATATACGGTTGGTATCCCTAACCGGATCATTTAAGACCCCAACCTGCAGTTATTCTATGTATATGCCCTTGTAGCCTGGATGCAAGACCGGTAATCCTAGTCAACCAATACTAGGAATATAATTTTAGGTCTCTTTATAATTAGGAATGTTATAGGGTCTTTGCGCGGATTCCTCAATTTAAACCAGGTTTGTTGGAAGGCAGCTGCAACGCCGACAATTTTGGGGTTGGCCGGGTCTAAATCATAGGCGCGCACCCAGGGGCAGCACCACGAGGACGTGCTTGTCAACCAATGCGACCAGGTACTTAGAAATGCTGTGCCCCATAGTTGCGTAGAGAAATTTGATCCATTTACCTTCGTTAGGTAGCAAATCGGACGCCTATAGTATTGGGTATCCATACAGCTCTGATCATCAAATATCTGGTCGTAGCTTTACCTATCAGACACCGAGACACCGACATTTATGCTGGGTTCCTGCCCATATCATGTTCTTGTGTTCAGATGAGCGACAACCGTTGTCGGTTTAAGCTTCTCTAGCCCTGAAGGCCCTGGTTGGTAGCCCCGCCTGCCTAACGCGCGATGGCGTAACCTCTTGGAGGATTCAACCTCTCTTCTACGACCATTTTGGCATCAATTGCTCTTCATCCTGCAATATTCCTCCATCTACTACTGCGGTTGGTCCTCTTTTGCCCATCTGCAGCTTGCCATTATTATGGACTGATCGGCTCTCCCCATTTCATCGCTGAGGGTCTTTTAGCTGCTTGAAAATAGCTCCATCTTGTCATTCGTTCTGCCGAATATGGCGCGCATAAATTGCATCAATCCTTTTTCATTCACACCAATGGCGGTCACGCTCATAACCACCATTGTATACTTGAGTATTGCTATTCCTCTATTGGTCGTCCACGAAACCGTACCTCGTGCCCCAGCCAATCCCACTCTGTATAATGGTTTAAATACCACCGAAGCCTGGCATGATCTGACTGTCCTGACCAATGGCTACCATCCATATAACAGTCGTCGGAATGACGTTGTGCGCGACTGGCTCTTGAGAAGAATTGAGTCAATTCTAGAAGAGAACGAAATTTCTTGGTTAGTTGAGACGCAGGTCCGTATTTGTCTGGGGTGTTTACCGTGTCCTTGTTGACACTAACCAAATCTAAAGACGCGTGATGGTACTGTTCAGGAGATCCAATCCAGCACAGCTCATGGTAATACGAAAGCATCTGTTATTATCCCGAAGAATACTGATGAGCTACGACCACGTACTTCACCAAAGGTCACAATCTTTAATGACCTCCAGTCAAATGTAACATTCTCCGTACTTGGTAGTATTGGATCTGCAGGTCTAGGACGACGTCCCGGACAGAGCGTCTATTTCGAGGGAACTAACATTATAGTCTATATTCGTGGTACGGAAGATGATGAATTGGAATGGTGGAATGCAGAGGACCTCAGTATCAATAAGAGTCTGGAGAAAGGTGGTGTCTTGGTCAATGCCCATTATGACAGGTAAGCAGCTTCAATTGTATAGTTTCTTTTGCTACTATTAGTCATTTGGATGCTCTCAATGCTTCTATGGTCACCCAAGACCTATGCGGGCATGTTGTTTTTCTCACAATTACTTCCTATTCTTCCAAGTGTCCAAGCTTGTTTGGCCATCAATATAGACTTTGGATGGAACCCAAGTGTGCAGCTGTTTAATGACTTGAACTGCAGCGTCTCCACCGGCTTTGGAGCCACTGATGATGGAATTGGTGTCATTACTGTGCTCCAGCTCATCCGATTCTTCACAACGTCTGGGAATGAGCCCAAGAAAGGAATAGTGGCAATGCTGAACAACGGCGAAGAAGACTTTCTGAACGGTAATTTAAAAGCGAATCTGATATCCTTCAACATCTAACAGCCTAAAGGTGCAAGGGCGTATACGCAGCATCCAATTTCCAGGTTTGCGTATGCTTTCCTGAATCTCGAGGGAGCTGGAGCAGGCGGAAGAGCGACCCTTTTCCGAAGTACCGACACTGAAGTCACGAGGGCGTATGCTACGACTCCGAACCCATTCGGAACAGTAGTGAGTGCCGATGGATTTCGGGCCGGAGTTGTACGTAGTCAAACAGATTACGTTGTGCTTGAGAATGTTTTGGGACTTCGCGGTCTTGATGTTGCATTTTGGTATCCACGCGCACGTTACCATACAGACGAAGATGATGCAAGGCATACGAGTATTGACAGTCTCTGGCATATGCTCCAAGCATCCATGTATACTGTCAACGCTTTATCGTCTGATACCAGCGACACCTTTCTTGGCCCTCGAGGCGATGGCGCTAAAGGCAAGGTCAAGAACGGAAGTGGCACAGATGGGGTATGGTTTGATATGTTCGGCAAAGGATTTGCGCTTTTTGAACTTCGAGGATTGTTTGCCTGGTCGCTAACACTTCTGATTGCATCACCCCTTATTCTCATCGTAATCGTTTTCTTCCTCCATCGGCAAGGGAAATTCTACTTCTTTGCCTCTAAAGGCCCTCAAGCAGAAGATGGAGGTGAAGCAGTACCTATCTCCCTATATGGTTGGCGAGGCTTATCTTACTTTCCCATCGCTTTTATTATAGCTTCTGCACTGACGATAGGATCTGCTTTTCTTGTTACAAAAGTAAATCCATTGATTGTATATAGTAGTCACTTCGCCGTGTAAGTGCTTCCCTGAGAAGTGTTCCTTCTATAACATAACACTGATATAAGGGGATATATTTGCTTGTTTGTGTGGTGATACTGACTGTTGAACAGATGGTCAATGATGTTGTCTCTCTATTTCATAGCCTTCTGGTGGATCATGAGAGTTGCTGATTTCATACGACCTTCCGCACTACATCGGGGCTATGCTTTCATCTGGATGTACTTAATGGGGTGGGCTTTTCTCGTTGCTGCTACAGTATTCGAGGATCAATTCAGAATCGCAGCAGGATACCTTTTTGCGTTCTTCGAGTCGTCCGTCTTCCTTGGCACCGTCATCAGTCTCTGCGAATTATTTGCTCTACCGACGAAGAGTGACTATGCTCAATTTGTTAGTGATGAATATGGGACCCGGGAAGCTCTCCCAAGTTCAAATACTCTGACTGCACCTGGCGCAGACGAAGAAGAGGCCACAGAAACCACACCGCTCTTTGGCGGTGGCGGCACTGTTTCTCAACGAGCGACAACCTTTGCAAATTATGCTCGGAGAGCTGTAAGAGGGGGTGGGAGTAGTAACAATGATGAGGTGGATAACAGGGTAAATAATATATCACTCGATATCGCCCCCTTTGCTAAACTATTCTCAGCACAACCCTTACGAAGACGAACAAGGCTGGAGCGGTAAACTACCAAGCTGGACATGGCTGCTTCAGTTCCTGCTAATAGCACCTATCCTAATAATTATTTTCGGTCAAGTTGCGCTGCTAGTTGTCGAAGGCACTGCCCAAACCGGCCCGGATGGTGGCTCATTATTACTTCCTTACATGCTCATTGCGATATTTTCGATTATGCTCCTGTTACCCTTGGGCCCTTTCGTACACCGTATCACCTACCATATCCCGTCCTTCCTCTTCTTAATCTTCATTGGCACTCTCATCTACAGTCTCGTCGCTTTCCCATTCTCGGCCAACAACCGATACAAAGCATATTTTATCCAGACTGTCGATCTCGAGACCGGCCAAAACCAGGTCGCTCTCTTCGGACTAGAAGACTATATCCGATCAATCATCGCTTCCATTCCCAGCGCTGCAGGACAGAGCATTGACTGCGTTTCTCGCGAAGAGATTCGAACTGGCGTTCAGCAGTGCTCATGGGAAGGAATTGCACCACGAGTTGTCCCCAATGTACCCTCCGGCGTTCCACCTGAGAAAGGCTACGTGGATTGGCTCAGCTACAACGTCTCGCGCATCCCTGGGCAGAACTCTGCACGCTTCGTCATATCGGGTCAGAATACCCGCGCGTGCGTCCTACGCTTCGATCGCCCAATTAAGGATTTCAACGTCCTAGGCAGCTCGAAAGACGACCGCTTTGATGCCGTGCCGGAAGTGGGCAGCGACCAAATCCGCCTCTGGCATCGCGATTGGGATCAAGCCTGGACTGTGGATGTTGAGTGGCCGGTTGGGGATGGGAAGCAGCCTGGTGAGGAGGGCATGGAGGGCAAGGTTGTCTGTCTCTGGTCCGATGATAATTTCGAGGGTGTTATTCCTGCGCTGGATGAGATTCGTCGGTTTGCGCCTGCTTGGAGTGCTGTCACGAAGGCTCAGGATGGGCTAGTGGAGGGATCAAAGAGATTTATGGTTTGAGCTTGCTGAGAATGATGTCACTATTGATGGCTTCCCTTGTTCATAATTTAGTAATATGAAACTTTGCACCTGGGTCCAGTTTACAGATAGTATAGAAGCATGATGGCCTCGCATAGTCTAAGGCAAGGTATGGCACGATGGCCTATCTATTCTAGGAGCAGACGTTATCGTCCTATTGTCTAAAACTACTCAACCTCCTCTCCTGTAGAGCCCTGTGTTATAGATATATACAATCGCATTGCGTTTATCCTTTCCATTTCTACATTAAAGTCCAAGGCCACCTCTCACGCGCCCTTTGTCTTTACACCGCCATTGCCATTGTCCTCTGCGCCCACCACCGTTTCCACCATCTCAATCCCGGAGAGGCTAGGGAAGCGCTTGCTAAAATCGGCTATGTAGTCCTCCTTTTCAGCTGCTGTCATATCTGGCCTCGGCTCTATCCGACGGCTACTAGTTGTGGCTGGTTTGGGTGGAGAATTAGATAGCGTTTGGGTTATAGAATTAGGACTAGTGGGGAGGCTGTTAAGATGAGTTGGTTTGGGTGGAGCGGAGGGCCGGGCGGAGATGGTGGTGGATCGGTGAGGGAGACTGGAGGATGTAGAGATGGGCGCGGTTGGTGGGATAGTATTTATTGGCGCGCGAGGTTTTGAGAACGGAGTGGGTTTCTCATTGGGTATTGTGTTGGGGCGAGGATTAGTAGGAGGCACGGGACCACCCGCCGCCATGACTGGTTTTCGTGCGATGGCCGGCTTAGGATACGGGTTAGCAGGCTTGTCTTCAAATGTGCGAACCTGTGTTAAAGGTACTCCGTCAGTGTACCGCCCATACCCCTCAGCCGTCTTTTTCGTGGGTGATGGCTTTTTATTTTCGTCAAGGAGGGTCTTGACCTTTTGTTGTATGGAGGCAGCTTTTGTTATGCCACCAATAGATTTCGATGCCCCTCTTGCGTCTCGGTCGGCCAGCCGCTTGCGGTATTCAGCAGCTGCATCAGCTACCCGCTTTTCCTCCATCGATAGACGTCGACGTTCAAGCTCACGTCTCATTTCAGGAGACATGTCGTCCGTTTCTTCCAAGACTTGACCATCATCACTCCGTCCATCTGTTGCTTCAGATCCAGCGATTGGCGTCAACTCTCGTCGATCGAGGGCTTGAGGGCTAGGTGTACGAGGTGCGTTTGTATTACTCTCAAAGCGTTTGAACGCGTCACCAAATTTACCGGCAAGCAATGTTTTCGTGCCTGATAGGGAGGGCAAACTAGACCGCTTGGCCTGTTTGTTTCCACCGCTGGAGCGTCGATCCTTACGCCGAGCAGCTTCTTGATCTTCCATTGTACGAAGGAAGTCAACATTTGATTCAATATTGCTCTCTTCTTCGGTATTGGACTCATCAGCAACCGCAGCTTCTGCGCTATTTGGGTCAGACGGCTTTTGCCTGCTTAAGAAGCCAGGTTTTGAGGCAGTAGATTCACGCCCACGCAGATAATCCATATTTGATTCAAGATAGGTTGTAGCGGGGCGAGGCCGAGCATCAGCTAGCTGCGTCCTTGCGATAGGATCTAGGAAGTCGATGCTGGGACGCCCGCCTTCCAAAGACGGACGCGAAGACGATGCATGCCGAGAATGTGAAATCGGTTGTGACTGGAAAGAACGATTCACCGGCAGAGTGCTGTCTCGTGACAGATACGTGTCGTCTGGTCGTGGATTTCGGCTTCCTGAGCTGGTCAATCCTTGGTTTCTTGGTAGGGATGATGATCTATGATGATTTGAATGAGAGAATCGATGAATTGGAGAGGGTGTATACTTCCTCAGTACTGGGTCTGAGGGAGGCTCTATTGGCAATGTCATGGTACCTTCAGAGACCATTTTCGGTCTGTTAGGCGTTGGCTGTTGTACAGTTGTTGAGGGTATGGAGACCGCTTCTTGCAGTGCTGGACTGCTGGAAATGATCTTCTGCGCACGACTCATACCCGAAGCTGGTGGCGGCGTTACAAAAGCCTGATCGGCAAGCTTTTCTGTTACACGTTGGTTGAGATCTTTCGGCATTGACGCCGTTACAGGTGAAGTTTTATCAAATTCAAATTTTGCTCCATGATCGTGGAGCAGTGAAAACTGATCAAGACTTGGGAAACGTGCTGCAGCGTCGTCTGTAGCTACTGAAGCAGGAACACTCGAGTCTAATGCCGCGAATGGATCACCATTTATTCCTCGCAAGGGAGAAGGACTAGGTTTTGAACCATGAGACTGAGGTGTTGTTGTGGGCCGCCCGCGGCGCATTGGGACAACATCTGGAATGACTTTCTGCTGTTGGACAGGTGGTGAAAAGACAGCTCCAATTGTTGGAGGCGATGTAATGTTTTGTGCTTGAGATGGGAGCTGTTCGTTTCGTCGACTTTCTGATTCTGTTCGCCTTGCATATATCTATGATGTATTAGCTTTGGTATGGGGACCGGTGATGTAGTTCATACATCTCTAATGGGGACTTCGACTCCTTGCATGAGACACGCTTCACGCAAGACTTGGTAAACATTTGGCCTAGACCGGGGGTCCTCCCGAAGCATAGATGCTGCCTAAATTAGTACAGCGTAGATGTGGCTTAGATGAGACGTAATACCTATGAGCTTCTTCAATCTGTCTGAGAAAACAGGATGGGCAGGGAATTTGAAGCTTGCATTGAGTATAGCAAGCTGCCCTTGCTCTTCGAAAGGTGTTATGTAATAGCAAAGCTTGTATAGAAGAACGCCCAGTGCCCAAATATCAGATTTTTCATTGATGGGCTGCTTTCTATAGACATCTATCATCTCGGGACTTCTATATTGAAGCGTGGTGTGCTTTTGAACGTCATCCTCTATGAGTCTGCATTCAGCTGCCGTTTTCGCGGCTGGCCGGGGAGGCGCAGTTGAGCCAAAGTCGCAGAGCTTGAACCTCCTGGAGCCGCCGGTCGATGTTATGAGAACATTCTCAACTTTAAGATCCCGATGCAGAAGAGGAGGCTGTAGGTAATGCATGCAAGCAACACCCTCTGTGACGTCTGAGAAGATCTTCAATATTTCGGGTTCGGTCAGTCGGTTTTGAAGCCTCGTGTTCATAAAATCGATCAATCCACCGCCATTACAGAATTCCATTAATAGGAAGACCTCATATCCGCCGCCTTTGAGCTGTGACGCATGGGAATCGTAATATGTAACAATTGGGCGATGGCCTTTGAGCTTCTTCATTGTCTCCACCTCGGTCCGCATGTTTGCTAGATTTTCCTTATCCGGAACTGCAACTCTCTTTAACACTGCAATATCCGTCCCATCAATCGGTTTGGGTAACTTGACCAGGTAGACATGGGCGAACCCTCCCTCGGAGAAGTACTTCTGGATGACGACCTTATGACTACCCACTTGTATTTTTGTACCGGGGGCAAACGTGCCGACTGGAGCTGCAGGCGCATTAATGGTGACCGGGGCACCATATGCAGCTGGTCGTGGAGCTGTGGCGGGCAGGGCAGGATTGAAGGAAGCCATCGTAGCTCCGCTGGAGCGAAGAGAGAAAGCCCACGTTCGGAGCCAATGATCACCGCATTGAGGGGGTTTCGGAGGCTGAGTCAAGTAGAGAGCTCCAAGTGTAGAAGCAAGTAGAAAAAGGCTATTAGTCAAGTATTTTTACAAGGTGCCCAGGAGCGAGGCTGTATCAATACTCGGACGGGTAAGACAGTGGTAACTTGGACATTAAGTGGGATGCTGAGACGACATACGACAGGGCGGTGAGATGTTTTGAGCCAAATTCTGCCGGCCTCCAACAAAAGGCTTTTCCAGGGGCAAGGTTTTATGACGAGAGGTGCCTATTCCAAGCAAAGCATCTAGGACATCTCTATCTATGTTGATGTCACGAACATCACTGCCTGAAACTGTTGCACAGTTATGGCCGCTGCCTAGCGTTTGGAAGCCTGCAAGCAAAGCCAAAGCCCAAGCCCTGTGCGAGTCGCAATTATCCTGCTCTACAATTCTGAAGCTACTTTGCAGTACTATACACGTTAAGTATGATGTAGAGCAATTTTATGTGAATAATAACAGAGAGCAGAAGGAAACATAGCAATGTACAGAAGAGGGAATGACAACATCGAACAGCCGTCATCACCCAAGTACGTCCACTGTGGCATCTCCTTTTTCGAGGTTGGTGAGGAAGGAGCGACAGGGATAACGGGCGCGCTAAAATTAGGCGAGAAAAGTGATGCTTGTGCAGGTGGCAGTCTATATAATCCCCGTTGTGCCCGTGTTGGTCCGCCCACCAAATAAAAAAGGGTCATGTAAGGCGTTTTGTAAAAAGTAAGTGGGTTTGATGCAAGAAAATTCAAGCGAAACGCGTGCGACAACCACGACCAGACACCGACACCGACACCGAAACTGACACCCACAACTACTTGCACATGCATATAATCCTTACCTCCAGCGCAGACATTACCTACCGTACGCGCCATTCTTACATGTGACCATACGGCATAAGGCTGACAACTTGTTGTTCGTTGGCCTTTCTTATTGACGTCTGTTGCTTCACACAGAGCAGCAATATCAAAGACATCCTCAAATGGCTACATTACTAGTTTGCACTAACTTCAGACGATAAGGACTTAAGGGCGTCAGTAGTATTAGCTGTGAAAGAGATATCATGGCTTCGAGGTTAGTTCTGGAACCCATTCTCACTTTAACAAGTTTCCTGCGCTAACGAATCATCACGTGACCTTCAGATTGGATCGCCTAGTAACGTAAGTACCCACCAATCAACGCCGGCCTTCCTACACTCTCGCTTTTGCGCGTCCTATATTAACCCGCATTATAGGTTACTGGAGACTGGCAGTACTCAACTTATCCGTAACACTGCTGCACAGCAGCTTGCCGATGTTCAGAAGGCCCACCCAGAGGAATTATTCAATCTTCTAACCAGAGTCGTCCCATATCTTCGACATAGGACATGGGATACTCGTGTCGCCGCCGCGAAAGCCCTTGGAGGAATAGTCGACAACGCAGAGAAATATGACCCTAATTCTGGTGAGGATTCCGACGGACATGTGTTTTCCAAAAAGGAGGAAGATGCCTCCGCCATCAAAAAGGAGGAGAATGGCAATGTCTCAACCTATCCCTCAGAAGATGCACACTTAACTCTCCAAACCCTAAATCTTACAGCAATCCTTAAGTATGGCAAGGAACTTGCCAGAGGCACCGGGAAAGAATATGACTACGCACTTGCAGGTCTCGATGCAGCCGAGCGCCTGGCTCATCAGAAGAAGACCGTTATCATGAGACTAGGATTGCGTGGCAAATATGTCGAAGAAGATATTCTCAGCGATGTGGATGTCGCCGTTACCGTGGCAAAGCAAAACGGCACTTCAACACCAAGACAAGAGGCCCCAAATGGGCATCCGCCACGCCATGACAGCAGCAGTAGCCATTCTGGGCCACCGGGTGTGACAACACCAAGCGAAGAGTCGGGTCTTTCCGCCAGACAGTTGAATCAACTGAAGCGAAAACGGAAGCGTGAGGCTATGCAAGCAGGGTCCAAGAATAGGCTCGTGGATCTCTCTGTTCGAAGAAGTAGTACTACGGACCGGTCGACTACTCCAGATGCCTTAATGACTGATGTAGGTGATGCTGATGACAATCCCAATGGCAACGTCTCGGAGTACTTCTCCTTAGATAGGCCAGCTGAGGTCGATGAGGACTCAAAGGTGATATCAGAATTCAAAGGGCCTGCAGCACCTATAAAATCCGAATTGCAGACAGACGAGGAAGCCGAGGGATTAGAGTGGCCGTATGAAAGACTTTGCGAATTGCTCATGGTCGACCTATTTGACGCTCAGTGGGAGACTCGACATGGTGCCGCCATGGGCCTTCGCGAAATTATTCGTGTTCATGGTCGTGGGGCTGGTCGGCAGCGTGGCAAAACTCGACAGGAAAACAACTTTTTAAACCGGATGTGGCTCGACGACCTGGCTTGCAGACTCTGCTGTATATTCATGCTTGACCGTTTTGGTGATTACGTCTCCGATACAGTTGTCGCACCTATCAGGGAGACAGTAGGTCAAACACTCGGCGCTCTCCTCATCCATCTTCCTCCGGAATCTGTTTATGCAGTGCATTATATCCTATATCGTATGATAATGCAAGAGGACCTCGAGCTCCAACGGCCTGTATGGGCGGTTTGTCATGGTGGCATGATTGGTCTTCGCTATCTTGTTGCAGTCCGGAATGATCTCCTTCTTCAAGACGGTCAACTAATTGACGGCGTTATTCGTGCTGTGATGAAAGGCCTAGGGGACTTGGACGATGACGTACGATCTGCAGCTGCGGCCACACTTATTCCAATTGCACAGGACTTTGTCAAACTGCGACCCGCAGCGTTGGATTCATTGATTAATATTGTCTGGGCTTGCTTGACCGATCTTGGCGATGACCTGAGCGCAAGTACAGGACAAATAATGGATTTACTGGCCAAACTTTGCGGTTTTCCAGAAGTTCTTGACGCGATGAAGAAGAATGCAGCGAATGATCCAGAGCAGTCTTTTGCAGAACTCGTTCCAAGACTGTATCCTTTCCTGCGACACACCATCACATCGGTCCGTTCCGCAGTGTTAAGAGCACTCCTAACTTTCGTTACCATCGAGGGGGAAGGCACACGCGGCTGGTTGAATGGACGGATACTACGTCTCATTTATCAGAATATTCTGGTAGAGCGCAACGAAGACACTTTACGCCTTTCACTCCAGGTCTGGACAGCATTAACTACTTACATCGCTCAACAAGATCCTCAAATGTTAGCTACAGAATTTTCACCACATGTGGATCCTCTTATGCAGCTTACCCTTCATCCAATTGGAGTTTCAAGGCATCCGTTACCAATGAATCCGACCCTATTCATGCGACCTTCTGGTAATAGTTACAGCTTGCCTAGCTCTTATGGAAGGCAGATGTCTCCTGCTGCAGGGTCTGAGCCTGCAGCCAAGAGGCGTCGAAAATCAACCAAACCAGCTGAGCCCACCCCATCCTCGTCACATGATGTTGATGGGCATATGATGCAAGGAGATGTGGATTTGGTCGGAATGGACGTATTAATTCGATCAAGAGTGTCGGCAGCAAAAGCGATGGGTCTCATAATGAGCCTAGTTCCACAAAGTGCATTAGAAACGTACGATGCCAGCATAATCCCTGCTTTATCATCCGCATTCTCAACTACCCAGTTGACGACAACGATAATAATTGATGAATATGCAAAGTCATGCTCTTTGAAAGAGGCACCTTCAAGATTCATAGATGCTCTTCAAAAGATTTTGGAGACCGACCGGCCTCTGCACTATCGCGATCTTATCAGTTACACACAGCTTGTTCGAGCTCAATGCACGGCACTCCTAAATACATTCCGTGATGTTGGCAAGGTTTCACAAGGGAAGCTGCCAACGCTCGCTGTCGTAGTCCAAGGCGAGCCCGATGCCGGGCCGGACGCTTTCTCAATCTTGAACGCAGATAAATGTGTCAACGAAGATTTCGAGAGACTAAAGAGAGCACTTGCTCCAGGACAGCGATTGATTGCTACCAACGCCCTCAATGATGCACGCGAGACTACAATCCGTGTTATTGAAGAAGCAAAAGTAGTTAAAGAGCAGCGAGATATCCGCATCAAAGCTGCAGCTGCGAGCGCTTTGGTGGCAATGAAAGTTATGCCAAAGAAGCCAAGTAACATTATCAAAGGCATGATGGATAGTATTAAGAAGGAAGAGAATCTGGAACTTCAACGGCGGTCCGCTGCTTCGATTGCTGGCCTCATCGAGCTCTTTGCTTTGTCTGGCCGTCCCGGTCCCGCAGAGAAGGTCGTCTCCAATTTGGCAAAATTCTGCTGCGTTGACACTTCAGAGACACCCGAATTTGCACCAAATGCCAAGCTGACCAACGTCATCTTATCCATGCGCAAAGAAGAGGACAGGAGAGATCATCCCGATGCTGAAAAGTTTGCTCGTGAGGCTCGTGAGGCACGAATCATGAGACGAGGTGCCAAGGAGGCTTTAGAGCGTTTATCAGCTATCCTTGGCGCAAAGCTGCTGGAGCAAGTTCCCACGCTCAAGAGTGTCATGCAAGATCCTTTGCAGAAGGTCTTTTCAGATGACTTGCCAGAAGCAGCCAAGGATCCTAGCCAGTCTCTCGGACAGGAAGTCATTGATGGCATGTCTATTCTTCGGGCCTTAACCCCTACTCTGGATAAAGCTCTTCATGGATTCGTGGTGTCTTTGCTTCCCATGGTGATCAAAGCACTCCATTCTGAGCTCTCCGTATTCCGGTACATGGCTGCTAAGTGTCTAGCCACCGTTTGTAGCGTAATCACTGTCGAAGGCATGACTATGCTTGTCGAAAAAGTCCTCCCTTCGATCAATAATCCCGTCGATCTTGATTTCCGTCAAGGTGCGATTGAGTGTGTCTACCACCTCATCCATGTGATGGGAGATAATATTCTGCCCTATGTCATCTTTCTCATTGTCCCTGTTCTTGGTCGTATGAGTGACTCAGATAGCGATGTGCGTCTCATTGCGACAACCACCTTCGCCACGTTGGTAAAGCTCGTGCCTCTCGAGGCTGGTATTCCGGACCCTCCTGGACTGTCACAAGAGCTTCTAAAAGGCCGTGAACGAGAGCGTACATTTATTGCGCAACTTCTCGATCCCCACAAAGTCGAGCCTTTCGAGATCCCTGTCGCCATTAAAGCTGAGCTGCGATCATATCAGCAAGAGGGTGTCAATTGGCTCCATTTCCTCAACAAGTACCATCTTCACGGCATTCTTTGCGATGATATGGGGCTTGGCAAGACTCTCCAGACGCTCTGCATAGTAGCAAGTGATCATCATATGCGTGCACAAGAGTTTGAGAAAACAGGCGCACCCGATGTCCGAAGACTGCCTTCGCTTATTGTTTGCCCACCAACATTATCTGGACATTGGCAGCAAGAGATTAAGACATATGCTCCATTCTTAACTTGCACAGCTTACGTTGGGCCTCCGAACGATCGAGCAAAGGTGCGAGATCAGCTTAGCAAGACCGACATTGTCATTACATCATATGACATTTGCCGTAATGACTGTGATGTTCTGACACCTCTCAACTGGAATTACTTGGTACTCGATGAGGGCCACCTAATCAAGAACCCTCGGGCCAAAGTTACAGTTGCTGTGAAAAGGTTACTCAGCAATCACCGCCTCATTCTTTCTGGAACACCAATTCAAAACAATGTTCTCGAGCTCTGGTCCCTTTTTGACTTCTTGATGCCTGGATTCCTAGGTGCAGAGAAGGTCTTTCTAGATCGATTCGCAAAGCCAATTGCCGCAAGTCGATTTAGTAAATCATCTTCAAAAGAGCAAGAAGCCGGTGCTCTGGCAATTGAAGCTCTTCACAAGCAAGTCTTGCCGTTCCTCCTTAGACGCCTCAAAGAAGAAGTTCTTGATGATCTCCCGCCCAAGATCTTGCAGAATTACTATTGCGACTTGAGTGAACTCCAGAAGAAGTTGTTTGAAGACTTCACGAAAAAAGAAGGGAAGACTATTGCCGAGAAAGCCTCAAGCGGTGACAAAGAGGCTAAACAACACATCTTCCAAGCCCTTCAATACATGCGCAAATTGTGTAATTCACCAGCGCTGGTCATGAAGGAGGGTCATAAGCAGTATGAGGAGATCCACCGCTATCTTGCGAAGCAAGGAACTAGTCTAAGGGACCCAGTCCATGCACCAAAGCTGACTGCTTTGCGAGACTTACTCGTAGACTGCGGCATTGGCACTGAGCCTACAGCTGGTGAGATTACCACGGAGACAAGCTACGTGAGTCAGCATCGCGCTCTTATCTTCTGTCAGATGAAGGAGATGCTCGACATGGTGCAGAACGACGTAATTAAGAAAATGCTACCTTCAGTCTCTTATCTCCGGCTTGACGGATCTGTGGAAGCCAACAAGCGCCAAGATATTGTGAACAAATTCAATTCGGACCCTAGTATCGACGTCTTATTGCTTACTACAAGCGTCGGTGGCCTTGGCCTGAATTTGACTGGTGCGGACACGGTAATCTTCGTGGAGCATGACTGGAACCCGCAGAAGGATTTGCAAGCTATGGACCGGGCGCATCGGATTGGTCAAAAGAAGGTTGTCAATGTATATCGATTGATCACGAGAGGTACTTTGGAGGAAAAAATCATGAGGTTCGTTTATCCTTCCATTCTTTTTCGTTCCACGTAACCCGACATGTCATACTAATATTTTTGTAGCCTTCAACGCTTCAAAATCGACGTAGCCTCAACGGTTGTAAATCAACAAAATGCGGGCTTAGGCACTATGGAAACAGACCAAATCCTGGACCTCTTTAATCTTGGCGATACTGCTGACGGCATCGACAAACCAGCTGCAGGTGATTCAGCTGCCAACGGCAACGAAGAGGATATGGTGGACGCGACAGGTGAAGTAAGAGAAAAGGGCAAGAAGGGTTGGCTTGATGATTTAGGGGAGCTATGGGACGACAAACAATACGAGGAAGAATTTAGTTTAGACGGTTTCCTAGCCAACATGAAAGGCTAGGGCCTTCCTATTTGTTACTCCGGATTCTATCTGGCGTCACCAGACTGAAAGGGATTGCTATGGAGTTTAGTTTCTATCTTGATATGGCTGGCGTGGTGGGAATAGGGAGCCGAAAGGTTCATGGGAAGACATAGTTTCAACATGCATTTCAGCGAATGGACAAAGGAAGAAAGACGAGAACTGTATAGCAGGCATGGCTAGGCGTCAGGGTGATTTCGGTTTGCATTGCTTAGGCGAATATTTGCATTTTCCAAGATCAGCAATGAAGACATCAAGCGAGCATAGGCAGCGATGGGAAGCCGATAAGAGAAATTCTACTCGAGAGATAGAGCAATGCATAGTTTCACTGGTTTGATTATAATGGATCCTATGATATTCCGTAACGGTTAAAGTGCTGACGCTCATGGCTAACGTCAAGCATTGAGGCTCACACTTATATCCTTGCAGAAGGGTATGCTTACCAGTAGGGGTGATGAAGGAGGTCACCACAGGAAGATCCATAGTAATACTCGAAGTCTATGTCCATTCCCTTCCTCATCCTGCAACACTTCTATCACAATTTCCAGAACCCTAGCGTGTATTACCTCGAGAGTGGCAATCTTTGCCCTCAACCCCCCTCAAGTCCCCTACCAGTCCTAAAATCTAAATAAAAGGAGAAGGTCAATTGCCTCACAGAATATAAGGAAAGGAGCCTATGTCCCAGAAATGGGTGTTGGTAAATATATGAAAGATTGTTAGCGATGATGTTCAATGGAGAGTAATGGTATTGGTGGCATGGAGCACGAATATTACAGCATTGAGTCAATCAGTTGAGTGGCATAGAGAATGATATCCAGGTGGGCTCGCTCCGGCTTATTATAGAGAGAATTTGATATGAATCACCCAACCCAAAGCCCAACTGCAAGACGTGATTTTTGGTCCCGAACAGGGTACGGAGAAAGCACTTTTATACCTTAAAACTTTGGAATCACCAAGTTTTAGTCTCGAGATACGACGATATTCTCAACAGTTAGAAACTACTGTCTCTGAGGATCCCTAATAATCTGACAGCTCAACTTGGCCTGGCTAACCCTGCCCAGAGATCAACTGGTTAATAGTGCTAGAAGCCCAACCCTGCCACGATAGTATAGAGTAGTAAAGTATTATATATACCTACCTTTGTTCTTTAGCTAAATTATTTCTATGTGCTGCCATCGGTTAATCATTCTTTCCGTTCCCATAGAACACAATTGTAGAAGTCTAATGTGTTTATGTAGTCGCCAACCCAAACACGTAAGCTTTTCCGAAGTAGAAGTCTCATAGAACCATCTCTTCATTCAAGAAAACGTAACACGAATGCAGGAAACCCCTGGAATCCGCAGGACGGTATCAATATCATTAAGAGCCTGCAAAGTGCCTGCAAGGACCCGAAACGCTCTGCAAATAGTCCGTAAGGACTGTAAGGTCCTGTAAAGATGGGAATCTATAAGGACCCTTAACAACTGGCTTTTGCCATGGCATCCAAGGTTAGCGTGAGGTACATAATCACCAAGTACCAGGCTTTCTCCGACAAAACCAGGCACCGTATAACACAAATGCTGCCCAGTGATAAGGCGTTTGCGTCTCCGTACAAGCCCGGACGCAAAGGGATGTATGTTGGAGAGCCATGGCAAGGTTCACTATGGGGCCAAATTCTGTTCTGTCAACATGGCTAATAAAATAATTGTAGAAGATTTGGGTAAACTTGCGGCCTGTAGTGGATTGGATCGGCCAAAGTGCTCCCAATGCGGATGTCGCACCACCAATTAGAAATATAGATAGTAGCCCCAGCGGCTCATCCCCTTGGAGAGAGAAATCCTGGATGCCTCCCTCACACGCGATCAACGTTACATAGGCCCTGTTCAGATCCAGCGTGGTAATATCATTCATTGTTACTGATTCTTCTGGCAGTCCAAGCTCGAGGGACTAGCGCATGATGTTGTGCTCATCATATCGGCCGTGTCCATGAAAGTGCAGAAGGTTCGCGCCTGCTGCTTGAGTTCGGAAGGACTCTGCAGTAAGGGTCGATCCTACAACTGGCTTTGTATCCAGTTTATTAGCAAGCTTCTCGAGAGAATCATAAATTGTCTGTCTTTCGCGGCCTGTCTGAGCATCCTGGGAGCCGTCATCACACGCTCCAAAGACAGCTGCTCTCCACTTCAATGAGACCCCCGCTCTAGGCTCGGTAACTTCCCGCCTTTGAACACAGTTGACCAATGCAGAAAGGGGTATAGACAAGGGGATTCCTTTCAATTAATGGCTTACTTCCGAGTGCCACAGCGTGTAATGGTATGTTATGTAGTGGAGCAGTCATTGAAAGCACAAGGATATCGCCGTCTTCAGTGAACTCCTCTAATGGCTGTATAATCGCCCGAAACTGGTCTAGAAACCGTTGTGCGTCAGAATCGTCTAACCTGGCGGGACTAAGCTTTCGCTTGGCTTCCGCGATATCTTCTGTAGAAGTCACTATTTCGGCAATATTGACCCGTATCGTGACTCCTTCTGAGCTCTTTTTGAATTGTAAACCGAGCAGCATGATTTTTTTTTTTTTTTTTTTTTTTTTTTACAGAAAACAGAACAAAAGGAACCCAGTCCACGAAGACAACATTCCGAGAGGAGGCGCTGCTTACCCAAAGCATAGCCTCAAAGGTCAAATTGGAAGGCAAGCCAATCACATATACAGGATTTTCTTGGTCCAAGGTATTCTAAAGCGACGTCGAGTAGCTACGGACCTTTCCCCTCTGAGCCCACTTCCAGGTTTGATCGCTGTCCTCAAGCTCATAACAAATTGTCAAGGCCAATTGAAAGAGAAGCAACTCCATAGCTCCTGTGGTGTATGCTTGCTTTGCTGCCGGCAATCCTACTTTGTCATTCTGTTTGGCAGCTTCATTCACATATATGTCAGTCAGGTCTAACGCTTCCTCGAAGCATGCCAATGACTTCGTCTAAGATTGCCTCTTTCTTTTTTCCAACTCCTTTACTTGGAGGCCTTGATGAGCCATCACTAAAGCTAGTGGTTCCAGCGGCAGAGAGAATTCTCAGGTATTTGGTTTGATATTTGAGGAGGGCGTTATCTCTGTCGGATTTGATCTTTGAGTATAGCTTTTCTGCTTCATCCAGAATATCAGCTACAGTCGCCCAGATCTCCCCAAGATCTTGTTGCAGTGTACCAGGTTCCTCTAAGACCTCTGTAAGTATCAGCTGTTTCTCGATCTGAGAAAGATGGAGGGCAGCCGTTCTACAATGCTCTATTCCTCGCTCTAGCCGTGAACGTACTTCTTCAAGCAACGTTACACGAGCATCTTCGGACATTCATACTGGTTGAACAAGAGATTTCGGGCGTAAGTTTTCGGCCATGGATTGTTCCGCTTTGTCTTTGTACTTTTTGCAGTAATCCAGGCATCTCTCAGCATGGTACAGTCCGGCCTGGTTAAGACAATCCTGGGTAAGACGATAAACTGCCTTAGACGATAATTTTCTTGGGATTAATTGAGATCCACAAACAAATAACGATAACACGATATATCGTTAGATTTGGCCGGAATTTGGCGAAATCATCTTAGAGAATGCCGAATATGTAGGTGATGGGGTGTTTCTAGCCCTTTTTGGTAAAGATTTAGGTAGGAAGGCCCCCTGATGTAGGTGGGAGCCTGTCTGGGCAAATATCTTACTTAATATGGTAAGGTCCCTGACTTTACACCTATTTGATAAACCGATACCTGGCTAGGACGATATTTTTAGGCGGTATGAATTGCATCGTCCCGGACTGTAACAATAAAGATTCTGTAAGGGCGGAGCACGCGCCTCGTTGGTGGTTAGGAGGTCTTGGATTTAAAATATGCAGCTAGATTAATCAGGTAAGTCACTAGGCCCGGAAAGTGTAGTGTGTTTTAATTGCCATTTTGGTGTTAGCAGCCAAATCTGGAAGTCATCCGAAAAATCATGTGATGAAGCGTAGTTCTCATACAAAAGTGATGTTCAGGTGGACATAGAACATCGACTATTCCTTTTCTAGTAAGTTTTGGGACAGATTCTTAAGTCTCTGTGGGTTTTAATTAAAAACCCTCGCGGTTCAAATGTCAGCCGAGAAAGGAAATATAAACATGCCAGGGCGCCTAAAAACGCCACCGCTAAACCTCTTCCTTAAATTCCAACTTAAATCCTGGCTCCAAAAGACCTCCATTGTCTGCCCCGTAACCTCCGCTCAGGAAAACCTAATCTGTAGTCATAATGTCATGCTGATAACTTTGATTGTTAGAGCCTCTCTAACGTCCGATGGCATCTCCGCAGACTACTTTTTGTACCATTAGGCTCTTTAATATACCTACCAGATTTGAATTCGACAACCTTCGCCAACTATTGAGTGCAACAGACCAGTCGCAGATTCTACTCTGGTCCCTTGCAACATCCCACCTATACTCCAACAAGCCATCTAAGACTGCTACAATTACTTTTAGACGTCGATCCCTAGACTTAGAGAAAGTTCTACGTGATGGGTGCTTGCGTACTAACCTTAAGTCGGATCAGAAGGACTCCATCATCTCTGTAGACGAGACTTTTCATGGCCTAACAGCTTTGAACGAGATCGAAGATGATGCCAAAGGGATTAAGTCAATGCAATATCCTTCCTTGCGTAACTGAGACTAATGTTACAAAGTTTAGTGGCTATCACAGGTCTAGGTGGGAAGGCCTTTGCCTCGTGGCAATTCTCTAGCGGCCCCATGTGGCTTCGAGATTTTTTGCCTCGAGATGTGCCAGTCTAAAGGTTTACATATATGGTTACCCGTCAAAATTGTACCGAAGTCATTCTCAGGCGGGTCTTCTCGAGTATACAACTTTGTTTGTGGACGAATTACTAAACAACTTATCGACTTTCAAGGTATGCAGTTAGCATCTGCTTCAGACAGTCAGTGACCAGGATCTAATGCTTTGGTACAGGACAAGCCGTTGATTCTTGTTGGACATAGCTTAGGCTGCTTGATTATCAAAAAGGCATGTAGATTGCAACTCTTACATATTAAATCGTTTGGGCTAGCTAACAAAATGATGAGGCCCTGATAGATCACAACAGTAAATTGGCTGACATTGTATATTCTGTTGTATTTTTTGGTGCTCCGAATCAAGGGATGGAAACATCCGCATTACTTACTCTGTATACTGGAGAGCAATCTGAACGTCTTCTTCGGGATTTGACGCCTGGTTCCACTATTCTTACTGATCTCCACAAAACATTCATAGCTACTCAAGGCCGACTGAAAATTCTCAGTTGCTTCGAGACACAAACGACTCCGACTTCTGTACGGCCAATTGATGACCCTCAAGGCGAGCCGAAGCGGGTTGGAAACAAGGTCATGATGGTCTCTCAACAGTCGGCATGTTTCTATACGAACAATGAGGAGCGGATTCCAATAGATTTGAATCATTCCATGATTGCAAAGCTGAGTGATCTTCCTGGAAGTGCATACTACACGATAATGAGGCATTTGAAAGCCCATGCATTTGAAATAACCCAATTGCAGAATGGCAGCAGGACGGGGAGTACTCAGTTACCGATTTTAGAGGGCATAGTGAATGAAGAAGTTAGCACAACGACGTTCTGTAGGTCTATGTACGTCCCGAGGTTTACAACGCTTCTTTATCCGATTAACACTAGACACAGTTGGACAAATACCAGACTGTACACTGTTCGTTGGAAGGACTGAGATCCTGAATGACATATCAGGGTTCTTTTGCAATTCAAGAACAAAGCCATGTATAGTTTCAATCCACGGATTAGGTGGTTCTGGAAAGACTCAGATTGCTTCAAAATTCGCCCAGTCAAGTCCCAATAAGTATCAATCGGTAATCTGGATTGATGCTCGATCCGAACAAGAAATCAATCAAAGTTTCACACAATTAGCAAGAATATTTTTGAATAACGCCACTGTAGACTCCCTTCAAGACTGTGTCCCGCCCGTGTTGTCATGGCTAGAACAGCTGCCTCATCGCTGGCTGCTTGTATTTGACAACGTCGACGATAGTGAGTTCCTCAAGCATTTCACAGATCGATATATTCCGAAATTTGGAAACGGAGACATTATCATTACCAGCCGTTTGCGAGATTCTGCGGAGATTGGGCATTCAATAGAGATGACCATGCTCCCAGAAGTTGATGCGATTGCAATGTTATTGGAAATTGTTGCTCGATCTGGCGATGAAGAATTTGCAGCAGCAAATACTATTGTTAATGTTTTAGGTTGCCTACCCCTAGCTATTGCCCAAGCCGGAGCCTACATAAAGAATGAATGCATTCCAACAGATCGCTATCTGCTGCATTACCATTCACAAACCAGAGAATTGGAACTTTTAGGTTACATTAATAAGGTATCATGGCCATATAGGCAATCTTCAGCCACTACGTGGATAGGGTCCTTCCAAGCTGTCGAAAAGAAGAATCCAGCAGCGGCACACTGGCTTGCTCTGTACTGCTTTCTAGACCGCACTATTTTCCAGGATATATTCAGTCTCGCACTCTCTTCAAATGATGGGGAAGAGTGCGCTGTAAATCAGCAGGCTGCCTTTCCATTTTGGCTCACAGAAGTCTGCTGCAAAGGCGGAGCTTGGAACGAACTGACTTTCAATCGAATGACCTCTGAAGTTTACCAATACTCGCTAATGAAAAAATCCATAACGCTCAATAACCCAATATCATTCCAATTCCATCCTATTGTTCAAGAAGTTGGCAAGTTGAGGCTCTCTCCTGAGTTGCAACGGGAGTTCACATCGGTCGCCATTCGCCTCATCGAACGTGCAATTCATAAATCCAGGCCTACAGATGGTCTCTTTGAGGATGAAACAGCATCATACTTGCTGCAACGGCGATTGATGCTACACATGGACGCCTGCTATGACAACGCGAAGAGATTTTTTCCAAGTGATCTATCATTAGGAACACCATGGTCTTTCGCAGCTTCACGCCAGTTCGCGAGATTCTACGGGTACGAAGGAAAGTGGGAAATCGCCGAAGAGCTCCAAAGACACGCACTATCAATATGCCCTTCAGATTGGGACAATTTCATCGGCACTGTGAGAGAGCTCTCAGCGACATTGCGTAAACGAGGAATATATCAAGAAGCGGCAAACCTACAACAGCGAGCCATCGATAACGCCCAAAGTCCAGAGCAAAGATTGGGCCTTATGAACGAGCTGGCAAGCACGTATCGAGACCTTGGAAACCTCGGTGATGCTATCTCGCTGCAGGAGACCGTTGTACGTGAATGGCAGGAACGAGTCGGAGAGAAATGCCGATTGTATATAAATGCGCAAGCAAGTCTGGCAACTCTGTATTACAAAGCAGGACGACTTTCGGAAGCAGTAGAGATTGAGGAAATGGTGTTGAGGACGCGGCGCGATGATTTGGGAGAGGAAAGTCTGAGTACGGTTTCGGCCATAGATAATCTTGCTACAACGTACTGGCAGCTGGAAAGATATAGTGAGGCAGAGGTCCTAGAACAGAGCGCTGTTAAGATTAGGTTGAAGCTCCTAGGTGAGGATCATTTGGATACAATCCGTGCTAAAGGGCATTTGAGTGCAACTTATAGAAAGCAGGGCAGGTATCCTGAGGCTTTAGCACTTATTCAGGAGGTTGTGGCGAAAAAAAGGAAGTTGTTTGGGAAGGAGAATCCGAATA
>Ga0335072_10001283_pt1 | contig 41416 bp, 36 predicted proteins | sample Lox_Sample_21_FD_206725 | JGI IMG/M metagenome (GOLD analysis project Ga0335072, IMG submission 206725) | Soil microbial communities from Loxahatchee National Wildlife Refuge, Florida, United States - Lox_Sample_2.1 | ecosystem: Environmental > Terrestrial > Soil > Wetlands | place: USA... | reverse complement strand
CGTTGAATGTCCCCTAAAATTCGTTGAAAGTAACGATGGTGAAGAGCCACTTGAGATTCGTGGAAAATGACTTGAAATTCGCGGATAACCACTTGAAATTAGTGGAGAACCACCTAAAATTAGTGGGATATGCAGCAAATATTAGTAGGGGGTCGCTAAACTTAGGCTCCCCCTATTTCTCGCCTAATTTGGAAGTGGTAGATTTACGTATGAGTGATAGATTTAAATAAATCGCGGGGTCAGCTGAGGTGTATGGTCTCCTCCCTCTTATTCAGGAAGACGATGATGATTGATTCCAGCTAGTGAAGATCGCTATGTTAATTCTGATCCAGCTTGATGCGACTACTAATATTCTCAATGATGCGAGTTTCATAGCAAAATCAACAGTGTGTCGAGTAATTGACAAATCTCTTCACATTATCACGGAATGTATCCTCGATCTATGTAAGGAAAATATAAGCCAATTCCCAATTGATGACTCTATCCGATTGAAACTACCAATATATGACTTCTAGTCTCGCTGTACTAGAAGTACAGTGCATTCCTCTTCGTTCTACTCTTGGTATATTCAAAATTTCTATTGAGATCCTACAATGGCTTAGAATTCAATAACATTCGAAGCTAGATTACTGTTCTGGAAGGTGAAAAGTGTATTCTTACTTTCAATGCGTAGTACTTATAATTATAAGACCCAAATTACTACCAAGAGAGAGATTACCAGTAAACTTTTACTCATACCTATCCCAGAAGATTCACCCTTTTTACTGCTTGTCGTAACTGCTGTTATTGAGCTTATGGTTGCAAAAGTGATGAGAATACTACTGATATCTACCATCGGTGTTGATGATATGGTAATTACTGAGTACGATATGGAATTTGTACTTCCAGTACCCATTATTACCAAACCACTTCGTCCAACACTAAAGACTTCACCGTTAGGCAATGTAATAGGAGTCACACCAATGGTAACCGTTTCACCTCCATCAATGATAATGATTGTTGAACCTTTGTCGTTCACACTCTTAATTGCAGTCAAGGTTGTTGAACTATCAGCAAAGATGACGCCTGTAGCGTTGGAGTCAGATAAGACTACGCCGTCAGGATTCAACAAGTTTACTGTAGTTGTCTGACCGCTTTGTACGATTGCAACTCCAGAAGCTTCATTCAATACCGAAACTGTTTTGTCCTTGAGAAAGCGAACTACCATCAATCACAACATCATTATTACCTCCGTTCATAGATATTGTGACCGTACTACCATCTCTGAGTGTGATGGTTGTACCTGGTGTCGATAATGGATCTGATGAATCTGAAACTGATGTATAGAATGAACCATTATGTTCTGAGTCATCGAGTGCCGTTCCTGAAGTCGCAGTGCTCTCTAGTCCATGACTAGTATCGATACCAGATGATTCGTCTTCATTTAAGTCATTCTCGGATAATCCAGATCCCACTTTTGTGGCAGTAGAACTACCTTCCACCATACCAATTGTCAATGATATGATCAATCCAGATGTCGGTGGCGGTGTGACCAGGTTCTGACTTGACACAGGGGAAGCGGTTATTGCTGTATTGGCAGTAGTGCTTACAAGTGTAAGGACGTCAGCTGGTATAAGATAAGTACGTGGATCGAAAAGTCCAATGTAGTTAAAACCACAAGTTGTCCATTGAGGATACAAATCATAAAATTTTGTTGGATAAACCAGATTCGGTGCATAAATATCTTCAAGAACAGTATTACAAAATGGATATTCTGGTTCTCCTACCGCTTCATTACAAAGATATGTATCTTCATAGGCGAGAATAGGAATATGATTAGGCAATAAATCAGCGAAATTGAATGAATAGATATTGCCAATGGTGTATCCAGGTACATGACCTCGATATGATTGTAATTCGGTGAATGGAATAGTAAGAATACCTTCATGAAGACTTGAATATATTACTATAGTTCCAATCAACCATTCAGCGGTAATACTACTGAAGTAGATGTAACAATTTTGATCCGATGTAAATGTTGTACCAAAACCGGTAGCAATGGTTATGGTTTTGTTTGCGTTTATGGCAGGAATAGCTGTAATATCAATTGGATTCGGATATACACATAGATCCTGTGACACAAGTGTTACAGGCCAGTATATAAGCTGTGCCGTTGGAATATACAAGTTACAAGGAGCTGTTTCGGGATTTATTATGGTACCACAAGAGACTGGAGGTGAAGCAGTCCTATTAAATGATCCACTAGTCCATTGAGCATTGCTTGATGCAGCATATAATGAAGCGCAGTCGGTAGGATTAAACGTACAGGATGGATGTGGTACTGAATAGAATGTGGTTGTCGAAGGGAAGTTTAACGAATGATCGATGACATTCACATATGTCGTAGTAATTGTGATAGTGACGATCGATAGAATGATGGGTGAGGGTTCAATTATCGACACTTCTGTGAATATAACGTTTGGATATGTGCCGCCGTCAAATGTTGAGAGTATTGTAGTTGTTGAGAAGGAGTTGCCGGTAACTACAGCACGCGGTATTTCATCACAAAGCTTATAAGTGGAATAGATGGTGCTAAGTAGAGTGTTCGTGAAGGTCTCGGTTTCCAAGCCAGCAAGTGACGAATACCAACTTCCTGTAGTAGACCACCAGCTTATCCATGCCAGATAACAACTTTCAATGGTTGCGCTACCACTGACATAACTGATGGTGGTAGTGGTGCTCGTATTCGAAGCTGTTTCACGTGAGTATCACAATTTTGTATGTTGAGAAGCTTTACATACCCGAAATCGAGGTAAAAAGTACCAAACAAATCAATGAAAATAGAAGGTAAAGCATTTTTGATTTGGATTTGAAGTAGCTCAGTGGAACGGGAAAAGGGAACCATCATGAGTAATGGTGAGGAAATATGAACAAATGTGCTTCAGCTTTCTTCCAAACTTCGCTTCAACTTGCAATATTAGTGCCATGAATAAATACTGGTAGTGACTTGAATCTCTTGTAGAAAGTGTACGCGTAGCAGTTCATGCTGGAAGCTGACAGAACCAGACCTTTATCTGGACAACCGTTTCCGAGTTGACAAAGAAATCCATATCATCTCTTCATTCGGACTTGCATGAACTAAAGCGCTTAGTTATCATACCGGATTTCTATTAGCAAGGGCTTTGGCACTGTCTCCACTCTAGTAGTAAGACGTTGAACGATTTACCAAAAAAGGAGGTGCAGCTGAGAACCGAAGGATTTGGGCTGCATATACAGGAAATACCACCAGTCAATGACCTTAGCCGAACATGAATATGCGTAGTTCCAAACAAGACTTATAATCCAAACTTTGAGATAGACTGGTTTCTGACAGTGTGGCTTCATTTAGTTCGCATTGAGCGCTATCAAGCATCGTGCAAGACACAGAAATCTCTGGTGTACGTATTGGCTTGATCTATTCACCTTAGCTCTTTCTAAATCCGAAAACTGAAGCGAAATATTAAATATGATGTTGCTTGAAAGCTTATTTATGGCATTGTCATAATCACGAGTTGTAGTTAGTGTAAAAGGAGACCGTACTCGTAATCGTTTGCGCAAGATTTCCGTTAGACAATGCTGGAATTCTCCTATGACAATGTCGACTGACTAAATTTCATTTCAGTCTTGGAACCGAACGAATTTTTCCGCGCGATGGAACAGAGATGGCACATATTTAGCTCAAAGTAACTGACGACAACTAACTATTTTCCAGTTCAAAAAGGCTGGTCATTCCGTAATTCTCTGTGGGAAAGGCGAATTCGGGTAACTGGAGAGTGATAGGAGTCACTAGAGATATTTCATACTCTCACTGTCCGTGTATCAATCCTCGAATCAACCATTTTACGTGATTTGGTGCTCATTTCAATGATATGAGCTTACCATGATCTCATCCTACATGGAATTGCCCTCCTTTCGTTCATTGCTATGATGTAAATAGACATGCGCCACTTCCAAGCAGTTTGGTTTGTTATGGAACTGCGTTGAAGGCATGCTTTACCTCTTTAATATACATGTATAGACGGTTCTACTTAAAAGCCATGTATTTGACAACGTAATGAAAAGTGATGGTAGATAGTTACAAGTTCAATTAATCTCCCTTTTGGCACAATTCAACTCTACTTTGGTTAAAGATTTTTCGAGAGATCTATGGTCCCGTACGTGATAAGCTGGAGATCTGTAGTCTCGATGTTGTCGTATGGAGAAGGCAAATCGTTTGGTGGAAACTTTGGCTTCTCAGCTTTTGATACTCGTAACCGGATTGTGCTAATCCTACCTACTCCCACTCATTTAGCGGTCACGGATCTCTAATTAATTTGACGGAGGACATGATTCGTGAATCAAAGGCTCATGGAGAGCATGAGAAGAGTATCGGGCACGAATGTACCGATTGGGCCAAATGGTATACCGAATATATGATAAAAGAACGGCCTGGTGAAGAATTGCCTAAGTAGGACGGTTTATATACATAGATCGTAAGTTTGAAGAGATAAAGACACTTTGTACGACTTTGTGAGCTGGATGTTATAGATTGATAGTATTAGACAAGCGAAATCACAGAGCACATTTGAATTTGGCGCAGAATGATTGTCCTATTGGCCGTTTGCAGTTCGCTGGTCTTACTTGACATCAGTTTCCATACTGTGTTCTAATATGCCTATCCAAGTTATCCTTCCTTGAGTATCCGGTACCTCGTTCAAAGGAGAACTTGCATCCCGGATACGGACAGTACCACAGTGTTATATCTTGCATCGTCTCTGAATGTTTGGCTTTACCATGACGGTCGAGATCCTTTCTATACCGGAAATCTTGGTCACATCCTTCTACAGCACACTTGAACGGTCGGTCATGCTTCTTGTGATGCTTACTGCTAGAATTATGTGAGCGTGATCATTTTCTAGTTGGAAATTGGTGTACATACTTCAAGAGATGGCGCTTGGGAAGGATTCGAAGCATCTTTCACACAGAAAGATTTTGCCAGATGTCTGATAGGACGTAACATTGCTTGCAGCTGATACCAGTGAAACTGAGCCTTGAAGAACATCATTGCGGCTTTCTGGTCCTTGTAAGTAACGCCTTATATTGTCATGACCCTCCACATGTTGATCGCTACTTGGTCGAAACCCTTCTTGAACTCCGCCATCCTGTTCAGCAGGCAGAGTAGCGATATTTGTTGACGAATACCCATCATACTCGAGCAACGGGCCTCCATTACCGAACTGAGTCCATGCTGGAACAACGAATCCGATTGGTGGATCTGGATTGTATCCGAGATGCTGAAATTGATTGTTATGTTGTGGATTGTTCGGTTTCGGATTGTTTAGTTCTAGATTTCTGCGGTGATCGGGTCCGGTTGTGCTTTGATGTGGATAGCCGTATAAAAAGATCATTATGATGATCGATTTATTGTCATTTTTGTTATTGTAGTTAGGTACATGTAGGAGGGAAGCTGGAATATAACCTGCAGCCAGCGGAAGCCATCGCTCCTGCCATAACATACCTTGTGCGAAGTGACTAGATATAGAAGCTTACTGCACGAAAAGAGGGTTGATCGTAAAGCCCATGGGCAGGAAACGTAGAGTATCAAAGAGATGGCAATTCCAGAGAGAGTGAAACGAGTCAGCAGAAGTAAATGAGTGGTACGATTTCGTCTCCAAGGTCGATTGTGGGAAAGAAAATCATGGTTGAATTGATAATGGGTTTATGCTCCTGTGCTCGACAGGATTAGGCTGATTTACTGATCAACGCAAGAACCGGAACAAATGATGGGCTGATCTCAATGATAGGTCTCAAATTCTGCGCCATATTCCCGGTTCGGGTGATACCTATGTATGCGTTCACAGGTTGTCTTACACGGTAGCCTCAAACGTCTCAAAACATCCAACCACCTTCTAAAACAATTGTGGTGTAGATCAGACTGCTTGTGCTTTTTGTAATTTTATCCTTGGTGGTTTAACCAGATGCTCTTCGTGGCATAGAATCTAGCGGGCGACGCGGCTTTCCATCTTTCGGTATACTATGGCCAGCTGCTGATCTCACACTTTCATGAATTTTCGCTCAGTGGTTTTTCGAGTTTCCAACCATTTTCATTTACGGCTTCAGCAAATATAGGACATGCTCTTGAAGTTACGGACTCTCTCGAGGTTACTCGATCCAAACAACAACAGCAAGTACTGCATACTGTTGACCACCTTCGCAAATGTGGCTTAGAAAGCATCTTATGCCTTCTACAGCTTATTGTCTATGGAAATCAGAGTGCTGAAAATCGAGTGCTATTGAGGAAGACTCTGAAATTGATATTTCGATGACAGTATCTGTGACATTGTTGCTTTGGAAGTGACGACGCGGTGAAAATTTCCTCACACGCACACACTCACACACATAATAAAATTTCTTCTTGACTGCGATGAATCGAAAGCCATGGACATAGACTTTAATTCATCCGATATCGAGTTTGAACCTACGGTTGCGAGCAACAACCCGGCGAAAAGACAAGATCAAGAGAGCATTGACAGTATTGTGAGGAATGCAGCATAAGATCGTTTGTCATCCAAAAAGACGGTCAAACAACTCGAATTTGGGCGCAGAGCACCAAGTACCAGAGAAGAGCAGCGGCTGTGGACCGAGCGATTCAATGTTTTTCGCATCCATACTCTGAAACAATCGCTTGAGAGACACTCTTCACCGGCGAGGACCTCCTTCGGTTCTTTGATGTCATCATTGGCAAACTTCATCCTATAGGCAAGGGTAAACTGGGTCCAAACTCCTCTCTTGTTTACTCGGCACTCAGGATTCTTGTTGAATATGGAACCTTCACTTACCCGAAGGGCTCCGGATTTGAGTTTACGGCGACAGATGGTATCCGGATCAGGACCTGGATTGATAACGCCGTCCGTTCCAACAGGTTGACCAAAGGTGTTTGGAATCAACGTGTGTAGCTAACGTTCATGACAATGTCTCGCATGTCTCGAGCCTGGCTGGAGCATCATTGCCAAAACGGAACCACGAGTTGAGACATTGTCCTTTATAAACTCATGTCCATTCTCCTGATCACCGCCCTTGGATGCCGAGCTGAAGATGCGGCTAAGTCTGCAGGATATTCGGGCACCTAATATCTTCAATATCGTCATGTTGAACTTCTTCTTGAAGGAAATGACGCCAAATTGCATAGCCTTCGAGCAAGATTCACCCTCGAGTATGCAAAGAACCGCAAAGATGTTCGCAACGACTCAACTTTATGCTACCTTCGACCGTTGGAGGATCCTGGGCTGACCCACATGTGTCCAATCGCTTTGCTTTTGATCCACGCTCTACGCCATGGTTTGGTCGGTGCGACGACGCTCCAGCAACTTCTTGATGCTGAGGCAGCCGGGGCTGACAGGCGGGTCGTTTAGCTCTTTCCTGGCCGTCCGGTCCTTTACTCCATTGAAGGCATATCGGGACACCGTCGTTGTGATTTGGATAAGCCAACGGGAACCGGCTAGCTTAGAAATACTATCAAGAGCATGGGTTTGATGTCGAACATTCTTTCCAGAGTCTACACTCACGCCATCAGGTATGGAGCTGCCAAAGACATTGTCCACTTGACGGAGAAGCCTAGATCTGGAGGTGTCAACAACGAAGTTCGAAAAGCACTTGGACATAGCATGTCAGCCTTTGGCAAGGGCGTAACTCAACAGTATGCCGGTGGTATCACCCGAGAATTCTACAACGATCGTTCGAAGAGGAAATATGAAAGCCTCTGGGATCCGCAATTCTCGGATCAGTCGTCTTTCGCCGCCGTCATGGCCCCAGTATCCGACACCGAACTGAAGGCCTAGCAGGATTCGAACGAGCACCTCGTTCAGGCTCGAGATAGCCGTCTAACAAGACAAAGGGCTCGAAATTCCATCCGTACTCAACGATAGCAAGACTTCCTACGTACGGCCACACCAGCAAGTTCTAACCAAACGAGAACCACGAACCCGAGCCATGTTGCTCTTCTGCCCAAGTCCGATAGCCAAATGAACATTACGTCAAGTCCCGAATGCCCACAGCAGCTTAAACCGAAAATATCAACATCGCAGAGACTTGAAGATACACATGACAAGACGTCTATGCCAGTGGACCCTCGCCTTCTTCAACCTTCCTTAGATGAAGACGTCGTTGAAGAGAGTGATGGCCTCGAAGACGCAGTGGTGAACCAGCTTGAACTTGACAATCTCCATTCTTGACTCGGCCTAGTGGACATCTCTCCTTCGGACGAAGAAACAACGTCCGACCTTGTCGAATCCGACTCAATGGCCTTGAACGAACTGCTTGAAATTAGCACCAACGACGCTCAGGATGCTCAAGATAACTTATCGATCTTCATTTCCCACATACTCGCGTATCAATGTTTTATATAACGAGAATTTTGCGAAAGCTTGGAAGCAGTTCGATGCTAAAACAATAGCATGGGAGAACGGCCCATGCATGTACTCCACCACGGGAAACTCGAGGGACCCTCCAGCTCCTTGGATGTTCAAGTGCTCCAAAACGCCAGGTTGTGAATACACTTTGATAATCAAAGGAGTCGTTACCGCCCACGAAAAAGTCTGTGACGACAGACTCATCGAGAACCTCGAAAGACGCAAGTCTCAGAAGCTAGAATTCCGTTGTGAATGGGAAGGTTGTAAAACGGAATTCGCTAGCGTGGGTAAACTCAACATACACATCAAAGATCAGCACAATTTCGAGACAAAACCATGTCCCCTTGGTTGCGAGCCAGAGAAACTGTATCGGACAGAAAAGGGTCTACAATCACACATCTCCAATCGCCATTCCGACTTTTGGCCCTCTCGATGCTTATATCCAAGTTGTCCATCAACCAAGACGTTCCAATCGGATGCGTATCGCCTCCATCTCCGAAATGAGCACGGCTTCACGGAATCCAAGGCACGAGAGCCATATATGCCAAATAAACAGTTCGTCAAATATTGGGATGACAACACAACCTGCCCAGTTCCAGGTTGCTCAGTTTCAATGTCGTTCTCGAGAAGACAGAGCCTTCGAACGCACCTCAAAAACAAACACAGCTACACCAGCGAGCAAACCTCGTCAGCGACTCTCTTATGCTACGTCATGAAGCCATATCAAGAGTGGCTGAAAGTAAAGCGAACTGACGGAGAGCCAACGGAAGAGTAGTGGACAGAATCTCAGAAGCTACGGAGAAGATCATCTTTGCTATGGGTCAACATCTTGCTATGGGACAATACCATTGTTATGATAATTCGAGCATGTCTTAGTCGGCAGGTAGCTTTCAGCATTTAGACAACACAATCAAACTCAATTCTTCTAGACGGAAATCTTGTTGAAGGCAATCGCTATGAGCCAGCTAGCCTAGTAAGCAGATGTACTTAGGTAGTACCGAGGACCTCGTTAGCTCTTCGTCAATACAACTCACTTTACACCTCGCTTCTTAACAAATCTTACTTACCGAACAAAAAGTTATTCAAATTACGGCTTTTGACATTTTGCTCTGAAAGAGATGGCAATAAACCTGATGCATTTTGTAGGGATGTACTTCCTTCGTTGACGCTTTCCTTGGTGTACCATCACCGGATATGAACAGCCATCGCTTATCCTGAACGAACTATGGTGGTAGAAGTACCTACATATTTACAAAGGGATTTATATTCATATAACTCTCCTTAGTTTGCTAAATTTTACTGAGAACTTCGCATACCAATATGTCTCCATCACCTCACCTCATGTGGGTGAATTCAAAGCCAGCCACAGTCAACAATAAGCAATTCGTCAAATGGTATACGCAAGAACACATCCCAGATATCATCGAAAACGGAGTTGCAATAAAAGCAACTCTTTACCGCGAAACCTTTGATTTTCCTGGCTCATCAAGGGAGTATCATGAACGGTCATGGCTTTCCATGGACCAAAAGACCAAGAACAGTCGTCCGTATCTGGCAGTATATCAAACGAAGGTCCCAGAAGCTCTCAAGACCCCAGAATTTCTTAAACTTCGAAGAACTAGTGATATTATACCATTCGAGGAGATTTTGGACAGTGGAGAGTTCGACGGCAGATATTACAATTTAATCCAGGACTATGATCCAGATAATGTTGGAGATGGTATGTACACGATCAATCTCTATGTATCTCTTATTTTAAGCGTGTTATTTAGTGCCACCGAAGTACATCGTTACAGTCGAAGTGGATCCAAAAGACGAAGCAGATTACGACGCATGGTACAGAGAAGAGCACCTTGATGTACTGCATAAAGTTCCAGGCTATCGCCGCTCACAGAGGTATAAATTGGGACCTCCAGTTGAAGATCTAACTCTCGAGAAGGCGCCTCCTTATGTGGCAATACATGAAGTCGATGATGTGAATCGGTTCTTCTCGGGACCAGAACATGCAGTTGCATGCAGCATGGAGTGACTGGACAAAGAAGCAGGTTGCAGACGCCAAAGTCTTTGTTGTGAGAGGATGGGAAAAGATTCATGCATTCGGTTTTTAAATTGAAATGCTAGAAGCAATTGTGAGAATGTAATTCACCTGGACATGGAATTGCTTCGAACGTATTGATCACGCCACCAAAGCCCAACTTTCTAGTGTCTGCTATCAAGATATAACGATTGGGGAAAGGCAATGAGGTAAGATACGTGTGACTGAATGATTTGAGGATCTGTCATGCGGGGCAACTACAAAGACGGTGCAATGCAATTTAACGTTTTCCCAGGCTTTCCGTCGCTTTTCGATGTTTACGGAGTATTAGGCTCTTCTCGTTCGAATTTAGACCTATAATTGCGATATTATTCCTATTCACATGCAAATTCAACATGTAGAGGTTGACAAGATGATGACCGACTACAAGACAAGTTCTGAACTCTGCTCTTATCACCTGAAGACCAAAATTGCAGAAGCATTCACTCCACGTACTCTAATCAGCTTCAAATTGCCTCACCGAAGTCAAGATTTTGCCATTTCTGAACTTAAAGCGGCTTCAAACTGTGAACTCTGTCGACTGATCCTGAAGGTTCTGTCGAAAAACCCAGATTACCATCATTTGACTGAAGATACGGTTGTCAATTGTTCTTGGGCAGGCTTTGGAAGATATCATGAGTTCACTAACGAGTTTGAAGCCGATAATGATCATGAGAATGTTGTATATGTCTCGAGATTGATGCTTTTCATGGACTCATATCTCGATGATCCATCTTCCGACATCTTATATCAAAAATGGATACAAGTCTATGCAGATCCGAAGAACGGAACAAGCGATATACGAGACAACATTCTCCGAGGCCGAAAAATTGGCCCATGTGTCGATATTGATCTTCTAAAAAGCTGGGTTCAGCACTGTGAGACTGTTCACGGACAACAGTGTTCTGGCTTTAGACCAGGACCGCTTGAACCTACAATCTTAGACAGAGTCAGGCTCATTGACATCTCCAATCGGAATCTGGTCTCTGCTCGCACCGTAGGGTTAAAGCATTTCGCTACTCTGAGCTATACCTGGGGACCTCAGACTGTTACTCAGTTGAAGCTTACACAAAAGACATTTACGCGCTTGAATGCGATCGGAGGACTCAGTAGCTCTTGCACAGACATCCCGACTACCGTCAAAGATGCCATGGACTTGTGTCATTTGATGGATATTCCATATTTATGGGTAGATGCTCTATGCATTCAATAGGACGATGCTACAGATCTCGAACAATTTGGATTGATGGACCAAATCTATGGTGCTTCTTATTTGACCATTGTGGCTGCTGCCGGTACTAATTCTTGGGCTGGTTTACCTGGTTTACGTCCTGGTACGCGAGATATTCATCAAGTCACTGAAATGATTGCTGGTATGACTTTGGGTAGCTGTCAACCATGGTTCGTAGAATCTATGAACAGTTCAAAGTGGTCAACCCGAGCTTGGACTTTGCAAGAATATTTCTTGTCCAAACGTCTTTTCATTTTTACTCCAGAACAGATCTACTTCCAATGCCATCAAGCACTATGGTTGGAAGATGTTCACTTGGAAGCTTCGAAGATCAATGCTACTGTGGGACTTGCGAAAACCTTCACGGATTTTACTCCGAGGAACAACAACTTCTATTTCAAGAGTCCTTTGATACAATATAGAGACTTTGATCTGTATGTTAGTCTTGTCGAAGACTTCACTACTCGTCATCTCACGTATCAAAGCGATATCTTACGAGCTTTCAACAGAATACCAACTCTGATAGAAAAACAATGGAAGACAAAGTTCTACAACGGAATACCTACAAGATACTTGGAGTCATCTATGCTATTCAGAACACAAAAGTCTACAGACAGGTACCGTCGTCGTGTCGGGTTTCCTAGTTGGAGTTGGGTAGGCTGGGAAGGTTCGATTCATATGTATCTTCGACAAACCGATGTTCAGTCAGCAGTTGGCCTTATTGGAGACTGTATCACTGCTGACGTTCTATGGTTCCGGCCACATCTAGATCCTAAAGAGCCGTTGCAGATTTTGGCTGAAGACAATGGAACTACTGAGGTACTACGCGACTCATCGCATTCTCCGGATTCTCAATTGTCTCCAGTGGACATTATACTAGCACAAACTCTTCCGGCTGGTTTAAAGGATCATGAACAATCGCAACTACTCATTTGCCATACGTCAACAGCTTGGATTGAAACCGAACATATGGATTATTCATCTGTGGCTTCGCAATCTGTGCAATCTGACAAGAAGGAACACATGGTGATTGCAATAGATCCTTCCCGGATCGAGATTCCAACTTTTCATCATAAATCCTTTTGGGTTTTACCAATTGAAACAGACGAAAGAGGTATCTCTTACAGAGTAGCAAATCCACGATCTCTTGATGTCGGAAAGTGGCAAACTTATAAACCAACAAATAGGATGGTATATCTTGGTTGAGTTTTCTACCATTGACATTCTATTTTGGAAATATAACTGTGAAACTATAGCTACATTGATAATCGCTATTGGCGATTCCGAAATGCACTTGGACCATTTTTGATGTATCATTCTATGACCGTAATAAATGAGATGAAATCTATCCAAGAAGATATAAATGCATCCTAATCAATAGTTAGAAGGTAATTGAAGTCAAGAGATGTAAGCGTGACCATCATAACTTACCAATCAGTAGGATATCCCAACTCGATTGCTCTAGCAGCTTCAAATGCTTGTGGAATCCTTGCTTGTGTCGCTATGTCATACAAGGATTTGATAGCAAATTTTCGTGCTGATTCTGGTGTCAATTCAAGCTGTGACAGTATTGTCAATGGCCAGATCAAAAAGCGAGAAGCTAGAGTAAAAGTCGTGCCGCTCTTATCGAGGAAATGTGTTACACTTGCAAGAACCTCGGTTACAAGTTGCGTGCTATCATCCATGGCTATTGCTTGAAAAGCTTTAACGTCGAAATCGTTATAGAGCTGTAAATTCTCAAGCATTCCCTGCTTTTTTGCTCTGCCTACACCTGATGCCACGCGCCAGACAACTTCTTTAAGGAACAACCGCATGATGCGAAGCATATTCCAATGTCGAACCGTGCGATAAGCGGGATATGAGTGAGCAAATCCTTGATATGAACATGCTGGAGCAATGTTCGATGGTATGACTTGATATTGCCAGCTCTCTGGTAGTATACCCATAAGCGCTCGGACTTCTTTTTCAAGTTGTAATGCGTCATTTATAAGACCAGGTAGTTCCTCCAAAGGACAAAATCGACGAACCCGAGCATGGAGAATTGAGATTTTATCCAGTAAAGGTCCAGCTCGAATATTTGGCATGTTGGTATCCAGGAAGGGCTTCGCTTGGTTGACATCCAGGAAGGGTTTTGCTTCGTTGAATATCTGTCGAAACTCTTCCGATACAGCGATTCCACGTTGCATACAACTACTGCGGAAGCTGTTACACGTCTGTATAAACAATCTTGTGCCCAAATCTGTTGTAAATTGCTTTGTACCTCGAAGTCGAATGAGTGCAACGGCTCCTTTCGTATGAGCAGTCCAACTGGCCAGTGATCTACCACCAGGGAAAGCAATGGCTTCGTAAAGGCCTAGCAAAAGAACAGCAATAAGACAATTGTCAAGTGTGGCAGTATCTGAGGAAGATAATGCCACATTCGTTCGAGTGAGAGCTTCCATGTAGTACTTTCGTGCGGTAGTCATGAGCTTCTGGCTGCCGACACGCACTGATAGACTTGCATATGAAGCGGCCAAAATGGCAGATGATACGGCATCTTCTGCATTTGGTACATCAATTCGCTTTTGGTGTTTGATGGGTATCAGCTTCTCTTTCCCTTCACAAGCTTTTCTATCCACGAAACGCCATCCTGTTGAGGTTTCTGAAAGTGTTCTTTCCTCGAGACAATATTCCGATTGAGTTTTGGAGGATTTGTTTGCTGTTCTCTCAGTCAAAGACCATCTTATCGGTGTTTCCGTGAACGTGCTCGGTGGCCTCTCATCAAAATAGCATCCGCTTGGCGTTTCCACAAATGGTAGTGGTGTGCTTGTACGTGCCCGAGAAGAATTTGATAATATGGTATTGCTGATCACTGGAAGATAGTCGAAAGGAGAAGATATTATGTAGGATGACATGAAGTATCCGATGGCAAACTCCTCTTGAGAAGGTGAAAGAGAGTACGGAGGTAAAGACACGCTACCTAAAGCTCTCCCACCAGGTGCAGCAAATAATTCAAGCCCAGATCCTTCTTTTGGAAGGATTTGCGGTAAGACAGCTTTATTTCTTTTCAACTGGCTCTTTCTAGCAGTCGACTCGGTTTCATCTTTGAAAAGAAGCAAGGATATGTCTCGGTAACCAGAGCAAATGACGGATTTCCGAAGGCATTGGGAACAAGATGGTTGCTTTCGATCACACTACAAAGTATTAGGTAAAGAATTACAAAATTCAGACCGAACATACCCTCAGTCTCTTCTTCCGGCAAGCATCACAAGCATCGGATGGACGACCACCAAATGGCATAGCGAACGCCTCAAACACATGCTCATGTGATTATAAATCACCAAATCAAATTGTGTTCTCGCAGATGGCCTAGGTTGTTAACAGGCTATCTGCTATGCCGAGCTCTGAGTTGAATCTAGTATGGCGTCGATTTGTGATGCGCTATGGTCACTACCATAAATGAAAACCGAAACGAAGACCAAAAGAGAAAGGATGCATGCTCTAGCGCTCAAGAGGCGTTCACGGACAGCAAATGACCACGAAACTTAATATATGAAGTTGTCAATTGAGGCGTAACATTCTCAGGAGATCTTGTCATACGTGGGATACGAGAAGTGGCGGCACGCCTTTATTTTAGCGTCGACTTGCACACCCAAAGAAGGAAAGCTTGTCTTCGGGATAAAACGGTGCGGCTGAGGATCCAGCTCGTTTAACCTTGATGATGACATCTGCGCAGCAACCATACAGCTCATGTAGTATTCCGTTGTTATCATAGCTGCAAGCTGAATACAATAGATGCCTGAGAAGCTGACTTAGAAGAGCGTGGAGCACGAAATGGCGTGGCAGAGCTATACTGGCCTAACCGTTACTCGGTTCTCATTGCATATCGTGTACTTGCGGAGTGACCGCAGTTCCAGTTTGGTGGGTATGAAGGCTCAGAATGAAACTTAGCGCTATTGTGAGCCTCCAGAAGAATCAATTTTATATTTCGTACCCTAATGACACCCTGGGACTGTCGAGAGGACTTCCATTTCGAGCAGTATGCCGTGCCACCATTGATACTGCGGATTCCGCTGTCATTTCTCTTTATTTTTGTTCTATTCTAGTGCAAAAGGAGTGAGCGATGGCATCTATATATTCCAGATCAATGTGTCTTCGGACACTGGTTCTTCTTCTCAATCTTCATCTGCTTTCGTTGTGCTCCAGTTCTCATCTCATTCCAATATATCGTCTTCCATCCATTCTGATAGCCTCAAACTTTGCAGCAGTCATTGCCCACTATGCATCTCACCAGTCGTGGTTATCTTTCCATTGCGGAACTTATAATCTACGTTCCATGCGCGATCTTAGGCTTTATAGTCTGCCTTCGTCATGGTTTCAAACGTTCTTCTGGCTGGCTCTTCACCGTGATTCTTCCAGTTCTCCGTATTGGAGGATCAGTTTGTCAGTTACTAACATACAGTAAACCTTCAGAGGGACTGATCAAGGCAACTCTCATCCTCGACTCAATTGGAATTGCACCACTTCTACTGATCGTATTGGGAGTATTAACTCGCTTGTAAGTACAAGTTCTTATCATTTACCAGTTCAATTGATTGAATTGGACGGCTCTCACGAGTCAAGTTTTCTCTATGAACAAAGTTGCTAATTCGATTCATATCAGTGTCGAATGGATCAACGCCTCAGAAACCAGCACAAAAATCAATCCTAAGCTCTTCCGTATTATCCAAGGCCTCATCATCTTAGGTGTAATACTCGGAATTGTTGGCATTACTGGCGGTGGATCACAATCTTCCAATGGATCCTTCGCACCTTCTACCAGCTCCAAAGCTGGCATTCTTCTCTATATTGCTATCTTTGCAATAATAACGATAATCTTCGCCAAGATGTTGTCGAAAGTCTCGGCTTTACCACGTCAAGAGCGACCTCTGTTGATTCACATGCCTCTTGCGCTACTGGCAATAGCCATACGCCTTGTCTACGGAACCCTCTGTATATTCGTGAACAACAGCACATTTTCACTATTCAACGGTTCAATTACCGCAGATGTGGTGATGGCTGTTGCAGAAGAAGTTTTCGTCGTCATCATTACGATTGTGCTGGGTTTCATATTGCCTCGGGTCGATCCCATGGTACAAGGCGGAATTTCAAATGAGAACCAACTAGGCGCATATCAAAGTCAGCAGCTCATACAACCTGGTAATGGAGGTTACATGAAGCCATACGAGGCTGGAAATGAGACGGGATCATCCTCGTGAAGACGATGGGATTGTTCAGCTCTCGACATGATAACTTTTTAAGGATCGATATTACAGCCAAGAAAATTGCTTTTCTCTTAAGGTCATTCCTTTGCATCGAAGCGTACGATATTCTTGTACAATAGACTCATCGAATACAATCCTGCAACATCTCTCTTAAAGACCGGCTTGTAAAGACAATATGTTGCTGAAAAGCTATTGATGGGCTTCCTAACTGCGTATTGGCTTATAAAATGCTCCATGACCACATTATTCAGGTGTGGCCTCGTACTTATCAATCACAATTCCAACATTTCCTATCTATTTCACGTTCTGCGGGCCATATAGCCGGCAAAGGCATGGCAACTTCATGTTAATGACTGAATTTTAGATACGGTACATGTTCCAGATCATGATGTCGATAATATCAAAAGCTTCACAGCAAGAGACTATATCTGCATTATGTTCCGTGCTTTTGCAGGCTTGTAGCTGCACCGTATGGTAAGATATCATGAATCACCTTGGTACCTTGGATGAGGGAAGAGACTTTCAGCTAGACCACGATGAGAAATCTAATTAATATTCTCGCTGGCGATTATGTCGAGATGAGTTGAAGGAGGAAGCTGTGCCAATATAATATTGAATTGCCGTAGCATGATTTAGAGTTGATGTTCTATGACTCTACATGGCATCAATGAATGCAAATGAACAATTTCTCGATCTCTTATGATGTTCCTGGGCTCATTTCATTGCCGGACCGCAACAATTGCTCGCCAACCTCTTTCGCTTCTTGGTGAACAATGATCCTCTTGTCATAACCAGTTTTACCTACTTTGACCATAACCGCGGCTAGAGCTTCAACTCGAAGAGATGGAAGTACAAAGGTTGTGAGAATCCAATCTTTTATCCGTGGTTTAGTTTGGTAGATACCACATGGTCTTACACTGTAAACTTCAAACTCTCCGAGATTCTCATCAGCAAGCTGATAAAGTCCGTTTTCAGCTTGTCCCTTGAAACATATGAGCCACTCAAATGCTTTACGAATACAACGGTGAACACTGACCTTGACCTTTCTCGTCATTTCAAGTATCCACAGACTTTTGTCAGGATCGAGTTCAGTGGAATCACCACTACAAAACACAAAGCGGAAAGGTTTCTCTTGCAATGTAGGCACAACGTCTTTGACTATTGCATTTGCCGCTGCTACTGTAATCTCCACGCTATCTCGAACATAGTCTTCATGTGTCGGCCATCTTGATGTTTGAGTGTGACGTCCTCCAATGCACCTTTGGCGTTGTAAGATGCGTATCTTCAATGGTTGCTGGTACTCACCAGAAACATGCTCTACTATTGGACAGGTGCTTGGTCACTTCTAGAGGCCAATTCAAAAAGTTTTCGTGAGGAATAACTTTAATCTTTTCGTGCTCCGTCGTAGAGTCTTGGAGCTGTCGTCGGCTTACGGCTACAATTTCTGATATTGCTGGATCGCATATGCAAGCTTGGAGAACGGCTGAGCCAACGAATCCAGTAGCTCCAAATATAATGACTTTCATTTTCATAGATCGTTTTGAGAAAGAGAGAAGAACAGCTTCAGGTTATAGATGTAGATGTTTCAGATGAGATTAACCGTCCTGTATTCCTTGCGTAAGCTGAAGAGTGGATGCCAATAGACAGCGACACTGACTGTTGTAGCAATGGCAATGAATTCCTACACTTTATCCTGCGGAGAAACGTAAGAAAGAGCAGATCTGTTGTAAAATATATTCCGCTCAAGATCTGCAATGGCCGTTTTCGCTCGGCCGCAGACCTAAGTGCTTTGCCACCTAATTCCCGCGCGGAGATCCTTGCGAATTGCGAAACACGCATTAATAACGAAAGCTTGCGTTAACAGCCATGAAAAAGACTCGGTATTAAGCAAATATCTATGTCGCAGCGATCGGCGAAGTGTCTTCGTATGCTGCAACTTGATAGTAACAGCTTCTTACCTCCACGATGTTGTTTTCGGTCCTAGCTACCAAGACTGGATCTCTCTTATAAATGCGGCTTCCTAACAAAGAACGTGGTTGAAGCTTCTCGTAGTTCATCTCAGCAAACTGTTGTTGAGAGTGTGAATGTTCAACAACTGCAGAGTGGGACTTCATAGAACATACCTAGGGATATCTACGACTTTCGAAAACAGGTTGCCATGTCAATTTTGTCACGCTGCACACAATGCAGAATCCAGACTCGAATTCTATCCACTCGAGAGATTTATGTTCAGATACACTGGAAACTCAAGATCAGTCAGGTGAGACTGCGGTCTTCCAGTTTATTGATATAAGCAGCAATGACCCAGATACACAAAATAAAATCGATGGAAGGCGAGGTCTCATGTTATTAAAATCGCTCGTAGGCGAACGCAAGTGGAAAAGAAGCGGGAGTTTGTCAATTGTCCTTCTTCAACCCACTGAGCGCTCTACCATCCGTAGATTTTCTCAACGACTGCCTTACAGCATTAACCAGAGTTTACTGGAGAGCGCAAGTAGCCCATGGTCTCACATCTTGGAAGATATTGTTCCAACTGTGAGATCGAAAGTGAAGTGGTCACCTCTGGTTGATCTCATGGTTCATCACAGTACGTTCAACACATATCCGATTACCAAATCTGACAGAATTTAGTTATTACTGTCGTAATAGCAACTCTTTTAACGGGAAGCTCTGGAGGTAAACCTTCTTCTGCCGTGTTAGAAGCCTGGCAAACGATCCGCTGCTCAGCAATGGTCACTCATGCCATGATATGTGGTGTAGCCGTCCATCGTGACTCATTGCACGCGGTGGGAGATGAATCTAAGAGTCATGAGGTGCTTACACATCATAGAATAGCCTTACATCTCATAGAAAACGAATTGTCCACGATATTCCCAGGTAACAAGCCTTCTGATGCTCTTCTATTCTCCATTCTTGGCCTAGTATCAAAAACGAATGATGAATGGCAACTTCACGACACAAACAACTCGAACACACATCCATTTCGGTTATCACAACTCCACCAAGGCTGGGAAAAGAGCTTTGTTCGTGTTAGATATAACAAAGCGCATTATCACGGCCTAGTGGCGCTTATAGGCGAATGTGGTGGATTGGTAAACCTGGAGAGTCGGTGGCTAGTGAAGATGATCTCAGATCTTGACCTTCTAATGTCTACACAAGAACTTCATCAGCCTCTGTTGCCATACATCGAACTTGAAGAGATTGCGAATCTCACCTCTGACCCGAATCTCAACATCCTTGACTCAGAACCTTCTAATAGCCGCGCTCCGGGTAGTTCGCTTCCTTATCTTCAACGTTCACTTGACCCTTCCAGCGACTTAGCACGAATTCTTCCTCGCCTACAACGTATTTTCGCCGCAAGTGACGCTCTTGTCCGAGGAACGCTGCGTAATTTCAATGTACAAGCACTCATCGGAGAGAAAGGGTCACTGAATCACGCAATACTTTCCATTCCACCACGTCCTGACCGCGACGACTTATATGGGCCTGTCAGACTTACTACACTGATCCTCAACGTTGGTATTTTATTTCCTTTACCGCCAGTAACGGGAGTACTTGGTCGATTAGTGCACGTGATGAAGAATGTTGTCGATGTCAACAGCGACATGTCTCAACTCCCCGAAGATAGGACTGAAGTCATGATTTGGATACTTTTCATAGCTGGAATCACAGCCAAGGGAATGTCTGAGAGGACATGGTTTGTTGACCAGTTGCGAAGCTTGGTGGATCGACTCCGGAGTCAAAAAATGGGCTGACCCTGAAGCCATTCCTCCGAAGCTTCATATGGATGGCCGATTCCATGGACGAAGAAGCCATAGACTTATGGGAGGACGTTCGTTATAGGACATATGATTGCCGAAAGCCATGCCAGTATAACGTATTGGCCAAAGTGGGAATAATAAGAGAATAGGTGACTCCAATGTTTAACAAAACCTTTATCATGTGGAACTCTACGGCGGGATATTTCCTATGCGTCTTATTCCGCGCGGTGCGCCATTACTTCACATTACGCTGAGAAACTTCATCCAATACTTGCTTTACTAGGACGACATCTCTTGCGACATCAACTTGCCAGTTCGAGATTGCAAATCTTGCAGCTGGTTGACCATCCCACTGTGTTCCAGATACATAAATTTTACCGGTTTCGTTGATCAATCTCACCAAAGTAGCGTTCAGCAGCTCATCTAATGCTCGGAAAAGGACGACCATGAAGGTTTCGTCCAGATTGTCACCTTGATTCTCTGGTAGAAGTTCGTACGCCGGGTGATCGAGGATTACTTTGGCAATACTTCGTGCCAGATCGATTTGTCTCTTCATCATGTCCTTATATCCTTCTTCGCCATATGCGATGAGAGTGGCGTAGACAGGCAGCGCTCTGAATCTGCGAGAATTTTCGATTCCTATATTGAGTGGAGAAATGATATAGTCTCCTGTCTGGCCTGAATTGAGATATGCGGCGCCGGCATTCTGAAACACATTGATAGCATCGCTTGGATCTCGACTGAAAAAGAAACCGCAGTCATAGGGTACGTTGAGTAATTTGTGACCATCGCCGGTAATCGAATCGGCCAATTCAACGTATTCAACTGCAGAGACTATTCGAGAATATTGCTGAGAGGTCTCTGGCGTTAAAAGCATACGTGCCATGATACCAAATGCTCCATCAATATGAATCCACCCGTCGTACTTGTCGCAAAGTTCTCGTATGTGCTTCATCTCCTCTCCGTTCGTGGCAAATCTACCAGTATTGACTTCTCCACAAGACACCACTACAATGTGGCCGTATTCTGATTCTTTGAGTTGCTCTTCAAGCCGATCGAGGTCTAATTTGACAGGAGAATCTTTCTTCCCTATGTCTACCACGGCATCTCGCCCCAACCCAACCAGGCTTGCTGCTTTGAGTAGTGAAGAGTGTGCCATACTGCTGAGAATTCGAATAGATGATATTCCGGCTTCATTCATTGCACGTATCAGACCTAGTTTGCCAACACTGACCTCTCCATGTCCATGGTTCAGACCACGTTTGCGGATGACATACTCTCGCCCGCATGCCAAACCTAGGATATTGCTCGCGGTTGCTCCCGTAGTAAAGATTCGGTGTTTCCAATCGTTGGTGTCAAGTCGGAGTAAGTGACAGAGCATTTTCAACGCAGCAGCCTCCACTTCCGTTGATATCGTCTCCTTCGGCAGGTGTACAGACAAATTTTGGTCATATTCGGTGACAAGATTGTCTGAAAGCGCTGCTGCACGAGTTACACCACCAGTTACAAAACCGTAGTAGTTTGGGGATTGACTTGCTGCATTGAATGCAGGCGCTAGCTCGTTCCGAATGTGCTGGATCGCCGCTTCAGTTCCCTTTCCTTTCTGCGGAAGTGTGGAAATCAGAGAAATTCTTGCTTGGCTGATTATATCAACCGTTGGGAGAACCTTCTGGGTCTTGGAAAGGTGATATTCCATTGAACGTGGAGAGTGTAGATACTTTGTTTGATGAATCGGGATTTTCGGAGTTTGAGTCAATAGTGCCAAATGATTAAACCGATGTACTGTTTAGCGACTCAATCCATCAGTTATTAAGCTTTTGGCCCGGTTAGTATTGTAAGATAGTTACATTTTGTAATCAGATTCATAACAGGCTCAATTTCGGGTGGTCTTCACTTAGACCGCACCCGTACCCCTTAGAATACTCAATTGACTACGGAGTAGTGTTTGTGTCACCTAAGCTAAATTCAATGTGGTTGATCCGATTACTCAGTGGCTATAGCGAAGGATGTCGAGTATTCAGTTAGAAAGATCTGTTGTTTGATTAAATTCTAACGTTATGCTATTCGAAGCGCATTTAGATATCAAAATTTAAGAACCGCTCCTTTTACACCCAGCATCCCAAAGATGTCATTTTCGCCCAAGAATTTACAAAGATTGCTACACAGGGAATCCGAAAGACATTCTTCGTTTATTCTGCTCTTCTCCGGTTCCCAACAAATGCGTCTCTTCATCAGCCACAGTGACATCTTCCGCCGAAAATTCTTCAACATCATCTGTGAAAAGCCTATCCATATCTCTGCCCAAGTTGACTCCTTTCGTCTCTGGTACACAATAGTAAACCCAAATGAAGCTGATAGTACAGCACGCAGCATAAAAGATGTATGTGGCCCATCCGACCCGCGCCAGGAGTGGAGGCGTCACCGCAGCTATAACGATTTGAAAAAGCCACTGTACACTGGTTGTGATTGCACAGCATACCGTGGTAATGTTGGCAGGAAAGATTTCGCTGCAGATATTCCATGAGAGAGGCCCGAGAGAGATGCCAAAGGCAAAAGCAAAGACGTATACCATGAGGATTGATACAACTCCGATGAAGTTCAGACCACCCGCTGGAAGAGATGATGTCGGTGCAGTAGTAGAGTGGACACAGAATGCAAGAACCAGCATCGCTGCTCCACAAAGTGCTGAGCCTAATAAGAGCCAGAATCGGTTTCCTCGAAGGTGAACGAAGACAAACATGAAGAATGTGGCGGAGAGAAGCTTGATGACGCCAAACAGGCCGGTAAGAAAGAGAGATGCCGATACATTGGTAAATCCAGCAGACATGAATATCGTCGGTGCATCTAAATGAAATCAGTATGCGCAAAGATCTGTGGTACGACAAAGAAGCATACAGTAATTCAACGCATTCAGTCCGACCATGTTCTGAGCAATCATGAGGCCTATGCCAACTACTAGTCGCCTTCGAATACTCTTCTTCTGCAGAGCATGGAAGAACTTATGACCTTGCTCTGGGACATCTTCGGTCGTATCCAGCAGCTCATCTACCTCGACAGCTACGTCGCCATGGTCTTTCGGCAAGCCTCTGAGCCAGGCAATGGACTGCTCGGCTCTTTCGAATCGTCCCTTTTGGACCAGGAATTTTGGACTCTCGGTAATTGCAGTGGTGCCGAACAGAAGCAAAACTCCAGGTAGTAGCTGTACTGCGACTGGGATTTTCCATTGCAGATTAGAACTGTCTGGAAACCCTGAATGCGCTGCGAAAGCCGACCAAAAGCCTATAAGAGCAGCAAACTGAAGAGCAGTCTGGTAACCGGAAAGCAACATTCCACGCTGCGATGGTGTTGAGATCTCTGCAATGCTAATTCATAGTGTTAGCTTAATTCCGGAAACATGGTGAAGAGTGTGACATACTATAGTGGCGATACAAGAGTTCCAAAGCCTACTCCTATCCCGTTGAGAATTCTACCAATGTCGAACAGAGTCAACTGACCGCCAATGTCTATTAGCTGAATCCCTGCTCCTAAGACATAGAGTACTGCGCATAGAACCAGACAGCTCTTCCTTCCCCACTGGCTACAAGATGGCACGCCCAGCGGTACGCCAACCAGCGCTCCAACCAGCCATGCTGTTACCGTAGTGGATCTGGCTGATGCCAGAGCACCCGGGCTTAATTCATCGAGGTGAAAGTGATGCAAGAACGATGGTAGAACAAGAATTCCACCTATGAAGCCTACTGAGTACCCAAAGAGAGCTCCTGTGACGCACGCTATGGCGGCAGAGAATTGAAGATTACGGTTAGATGGACTGACCATGGTGGACCATTTGCATGGAGAAATTTGAAGGCTTTGCCCATTTTCTTAGGCGTAGCCGTGGCGTTTGTATAGCTGGAGAAATGTTGGCTTTTCTCAAAGTTCTTTCATCAAAAATAAAAGCCGGATAAACATGGATAAAGTCATATCCGCCACGAGGTGGTGAGTTGTGTTCGGCTGAAGGCGGCTTGCGCAGTCTCGGCCCTTGAGAGCTGCAGGTCATTACGAAGGCCTGGAGTAAATATGCAGTACGGAGTAGATTGCGGGGAATTGCGGAGAATTTCAAATACACTACGTCTTATCTAGCGGACATAATGATAGAAGTCTTCTCGCGTTCGTTTTCAGATTAATAGCAGCTTCGATTCTTCGCCACAAACTGAGCATATCCCTCTTTTTAGGTCAAAAATTGAGCATTCAAATGAAGCGTCAGAGGCGTTTCTGTATTCTTTAATACAAATCTCACCCTAGGAGCAGAAATATTGGTCTACATCCTAAACATCGGTAACGATATCTTACTGTCACGGTACAGCACATGAGAAGGATGATCTCTCCAGAAGTCCACTAGATGAATAGATCTGAATCATGCTTAGTACGTCTTTTTTGGGCGACGGATTCATACGCAAAAACAACGATTGGATGCCAATATGAACCGAACCTTGTTTGGAAAGGCTGCCGTGTACATCATTCGGTTCAGTATCCGTTGACATGGGATACCAGAAGGGTAAAATGTGCCATCTAGGAAATATGATGGCCTTCCTAACGTGCCAAACTTCAATCGACGGCCTAAATGTAAGGAGAAGTTCTTTGTACCGCGAATCGCTCTACCGAAAAGGTCAATCTAGTTCAACACCTTCGGATACTTCATTGAATCGACCAAATTATCAGGCCTTGAGACTTTGAATCTCCGAAATCAAACCTGAGAATTCTGCAAAGCTTCAAAGCGAGCATTTTGGACCACTGTAATATTCTCTTCACGAGGCATTCCGAGAACAAGCTCACATGAAAGATTGAGTCGTTCTCAAATATTTAATTAGTCGACTCTACGTAAAGACTCTCGTTCAGTATGTTACTCTTCGCTCTAAGAGCAAGCCTTGAACCGGAGTCATTCCATCCAAATCTGGGGAAGCTTATGACATGCACAGTGGAAAGAAAGCTCCTGGACTTCTCTGATGGTTCGTTTAGCCTAGGTCGTATCGACAAGCAAAGAGATAGGACATCATCAATTGCCGAAGTACGAGAAGAAGCAAGGTGCTAGGGTAACAGTCAATGACCGTTGACATCTGACTACTCTAGAGTCGCCAACAACCTCTGAGAACGTTTGAAAGCGAATGAGGAGTTTATTATGCAACGTCAGTGGAAGTCTGGACCTCTCAGACACATCGAATTCTGAAATGCCGAATTGCATCATCTACTGATAGGCCAATTCTCGATGGTGGTCAAACGTACAATTGTACTAAGGGCTTTCGGCCCGGGAATGTTGATTACTCCGTATACCGTAATACCGAGGGCAATTCTGCGATCTGTGCAGTCTCCGGAGATAACTATATTCTAATTGATTTCCAAACCTGTCATGACCGTGTGCAAAGTCTAAAGTGTTTGAAAGAATTCATATCCTAACAGTGACCATCACTTTGTATCGAACAACTACGATATAACTATAGTCAGCAGGTCTATAATTGTCTCATTTCACCTCCTTTTCATCAATCGGCGAGATAGTTTTCCGTTCCCAAATGATCTACCCGAAATTCTCCAAGCCTCGTGGCGTGCTGACCAACTCCGGATGCATACAAGCGAACCACTTTGAAGTCAATTATCCCGGCAGTTCTCCAAAGCTCAGTTTGAAACAGCTGAGTTTGCGGGGAGTGATCTGACAGAATGCGGGGATGCAGCAGCTACGACCTAATCAGATGAATCTCACAGTGCCATAATCCATCGTTAATTCGTTAGTAAAGCCAAGGATGACTTCCGGTTATTCCAATGTAAATGTTCCCTTGAGTCAATCGAGCCAAGAAGATACCAAACAGGTAGTAAGGCTGCGGCATATCTTTAAATTTCAACTGCCGACAGTACGGTTTACCCTAGAAGATGATGGGAGCTTAAAGCATTGCTGATCCCATTTACCAAATTATCGATTCGTTTAAGCATTGAGTTTCAATTCGACACTACAGGTGAAATGGAGGATCCAAATCAAATCGCGTCGACCAACACTCAACCGGTTGAAAAACATCACCAGCATATATCTGCAATTGAACATGTTCAAGAAGTCAATAATGCTCTCACGCAGGTTGATACTTATGAAGATGACGTTCACGTTCCATTAGGTTGGAGAGCTTGGCTTGTTGTTCTGGTTACTCTCTACGGGTAAGTTTGCAAGGCCAACCGGAAGACAAGCAAAAACTTACTAGAATCAGAAATATTGTCCAGGTCTTCATCGTCGTAGGAGTCGGTACTGTGATTGCTTTCATCATTCGAGATCTCGGTCAGCCAGGTCTAGCTGGATGGGTCATTCAAGGACCGTTGCTGATGCAAAGTGTTCTTTCACCTATCGTTGGACGACTTTCTGATGTTTTTGGCCGAAAAACTCTCGTTTGTGGGTTACCACTTATATCTTTCGCTGGAGCTTGTATCTGCGCAAAAACTTCAAATATCAACGCTCTAATAGGCGGAAGTGTGTTGACCGGCTTGACTCTGTCAACTTTATCTATCGTTGAAGCCATTCCTTCTGAGATTCTTCCTCTCAAATATCGTGCCGTTGCAAATGGTTCTGCATTTTTGGGAGGAGCAATCGGCGGACTGTGAGTTGTCATGGACCGTTTTCTGAAATGTTATTGACAACCAACAGTGTTGGTGGTCTAGCAGCCGGAGCGTTGACAAACACCAGCGAACATGGATGGCGCAACATCTTCTGGGTTCAGGCGGCGTTGCATCTATCTAACTCGCTATTCTTCTTCATCGCTTACTTTCCTCCACGCCGCTCTGACTACGAGAAGATGTCATGGGTTGAGTATCTTTGGTGCATCGATCCAATCGGCTCTTGTCTCTTCGTCGCTGGTGCTACACTCATTCTGCTAGCTTTGGACTGGGCACCCGATACCTACGCATACAGCAATCCACACGTTGCTGTGTCTCTTTCAATCGGTCTCCTCCTCTTGGTTCTCTTTGGTCTCTACGAGTGGAAAGGTCGTCCTGACGGATTACTTGCGCACGCCTACTTCAAAGAGGGACCAAATTTCGCTCTGTCGACATTTGCTTTCGCCGTGGAAGGTTGGATCTTCTACAGTGCAGTCAATAGTATCACTCCACAAATCGCCTTGAACCTAGGTTGGGAGAACAACTCGTGGAGGATTTCGATTCGACAATTGGCATTCCAGATTCCAGCTATAATAGCTACTGTACCAGTGGTTTGGTATTCGACATACTTCAAAGATCTTCGAACACCACTAATTGTCACCTACGCTTTGTTCTTGATTGTGACGTGCTGCTTCGCGGCGGTTCGTCCAGATTGGAACATTGTCGAATACGTTTTGTTAGTCATTCAAGGCTTTGGCCAGTGCGGTCCGTTGACTTTGCTGGTCGGTCTCATCCAGTTCACGGCTCCACACGCATACCTCGCGACTGCAACGGGTCTTGCTTTTGCAGGTCGAGCAATCGGTGGTGCCTTTGGATCTGCAGTACTTGACGCCATCATCAATAACTACATTGCGGGTCATTTGGCTAAGGAGGTTGGAGGAGCTGCCATCAACGCTGGTCTTCCGTCCAGTTCCGTGAAGGCGTTACTTACAGCGTTTTCCGCCGGCACTGGCTTTGATACAGTTCCCGGGTTGAATTCCACTATACTAGCTGCGGCGACTTTCCAGCGTCAGTGGACCTACACTCATGCATATAGACTTGCCTGGGCTAGTATCATTCCGTTCGTTGTACTTGCGATCGTCGCTGTCGCATGTACAAAGTCTGTTAAGCACATGATGACCGAGCATGTTCAAGCTCCGGTTGAGAAGGTCAATATCCCGGAGAAGAATCAGGAGCATGAAATGCGAACTGCGTAGTCGAATTGCTTCGTGAGGCTATTCGTCCTTAGGAGATCAAGCAATGGAGTAGTCGTTACGCTATGAGTTAATCTTTAAATTAGTGAAGGCTATTCCCTAGTTCCTATGCCGTCGCGCTAATTTGACTGCCCATTGAGTGACAATCTAAGAGTATTTCTCGAATAATATAGCTGACAAGGCTCTAAAATGCATTCTCGAAGAAGATCGCCGTTTGTTTCATCGACATGCCGTATCTGATCGTCCTTCTGAGCTCCGTCGTAAATCGTTGCATCTCTAAATACTTCAATATCCTTCATTTCGAAATCTTGTGAGGTCCGCGGTTCTTTCGGGGTATCCCAGCGATCATGAGAAGTCAAATCAACGCCTGGCAAACAAACGGTGTCAAGAGTGAGTCGAGTCAATACCGAAAGAGAGACCAAGTGATCAAAGATCAACTCTGGTGGAACTTCAAAGTTTTCTCTGAGCGTTGGTGTATCCCAAGCCATTATGCCTTCGTCCTTGACGATGCCAGCTCGTCCAACTAAAGTCGGTTCTTTACCGATACCAGTATCTCGAACCACTAAGACTGCATCAGTGTCCCAGAACTGAACAAGTAAATCGCCTCGGAGAGTCTCCCAAGGTGTCAATCCCATAATTACTTCTCGATTGGGGCCAAAAGCAATGAACAATCTAGAAGAATGGAATGAATAGGGCCCGTCACTGTTGAGAGACACGAAATTTCGCATCCTGTAATCCGCAGCAGGACCCAATAACATTTTCAGCCGTTCATTTATTGCTCTTGCGCTTGCCATGCTGGTTGCATTGCAAGCAATACCCCAAATTGTCGCAAGTCTGGTGGCCCATCGAGCTGGAACGTGTGATCCTTCAACGAATTCTTGATACATTGGACCCAGATCACAAATTATTCCAGTAATAGCACCTCTGACACGAACCAGTTGTTGGTTTGATTCGAATTCAGCTGCATTTCTAGCAGTCCACATTTGAATAGACTCTGGTGGTGATGGTGGCCATAATGATTTGGTTTCGGTTCGCCATTTGAAGAGAAGTCCAACGCTTCGCTCGAGAAGACGGTTGATGAGGTCAATCCAGGTGAGTAAAGATCGAAAAGTCGGAATAAGGTTACAGTACTCGACACGATCATCTCCACAAATGAAATACAGAATTGAATCTGTGCTTTCAGTCATACTCGGCGGAGTAATGATTTTTGGTACCCTCAAAGGTTTCCTGGACAGTATTGATCGAACAAGACCGGCAAACCGTGCAGTACCGAGAGCATCATAGCCAGTCCGAAGGCATCTAGAGTTCCAGTGCTTGATGAGATCTTGGTATACCGTAAGAGGAGATTTTGAGTAATCGACAGACAGACAGCCATCAAGACAGTCGCTTGCCATGCCGAGAAATGAAAATATCTTATCCAGATTGACTGTACAAAAGCAATCTCCGAAATTTTCGAGTAGCCGATCCAAAGTGTATGCATTGCTATTGACGTACTTCGCCTCTCTTAGTGACTCGAGTCTCATCACCTTGTCAATCGCCGCGCCGTCCAATGGTACCTTTGTCTTGTACAACTTCATAAGCTTGATGAAATCGGGCCATGGTATCGAAGATTTTCCAACGAGCACCCGAATTCTTGAAGCCATGGCCAACTCTTGGACAATCCAGCATCGTCCCCAATATTCTTCTTGTGTTAGGACGTACAGCCAGTATTTGGTCACAGTCCAGTAGTCTGTGGCTTTGCTGACTACCCAATCTCCTTGAAAATCGGACAGACCACCTTGTTCAACCCATCGAGGACCTTTGTGATCGCCAAGCCAGGCCACTACCTCTACCGCTCTGGAGTAGATGAAGGACATAAGCGGTACTTGTGCGCTTTTCTCTTCGTTGTTGGTTTGATTGATACAGATTGCATCTACCCAGAGAATTTGGGTTTTGTGAGAATCTCTAATGTGGAAGAGTGCATTCCAAAGATTTTCGGTGATGTCCATCCTCTTGCCATTTATCGTGATGGGTTTCGTACTTGCGGAATCTCCCCAGGTATACGACAGGGCAATGTACTGAGGTCGTTCGAGAAAGGAATGAGTTTCCAGAGTTGCCTCGAGTCCCCATAAGTCCGAAGAAGGAAGAAGATGAAGAAGCCGAATATTGCTTGCTGGATTCATCAACACTGGATACGCAGCCCTTCCAGAACTCGTTTGATTTGAACCTAGTTCGGGATAATCCGTGTCTGTCCATGGTTTATCGAAATTCAGGCCGTACCACAAGTTGACAATATTGATCCGTAGGAAGTTAAAGAGAATCCAAGGTACCAAAAGGCGGATTACAAAGGCTCTCCAGGTACTTGCGTTTGATAGATCAAAGGCGCCATTGCGGACACAGTGGGTAAACCACTGGAAAACATTCCGGGCAAATTCGATGAATGCAACAAACATGTAGAGACTTTACGGCGTCAAGATAAACTTGGAATACATTTCGCGAACTGAACATATCATGTAGGCGGAAGTTTCACAATCTGGCATCTTGGATAAACGAGTCTACTACGTACGCCAACGCCAAGCAATTCATAAGGCGCTCAGTTCCGAATTACCGTATTACATACAACCTCGTCCTTAATTACGTCCCATCTTACTAAACTTCTCTGCTCCAAGATAGCCGCCTTTACTCCATTCCACTACCAATGCAACCGTAACCTCAAATGCAAGAAACTTCGACTTCACGTGGCCGAGCCAGGAAGCGTCGCCTCCCATCTTCTCCATCACGATCTCGTTCTCCCTCTCCGTCCCGCGGTCATGGAAGAGACTCTGCTTCTCGCCATCGCCGTAAGCATGTCCGAATGAAACCACGAACCACCGACGAAGAAGTTCCTGACATTCTTGAACCTCCGTTGAAACTTCGGAGAGAAGACACTTTGCGCGGAAGACGAAGGAAACGGAACTCAAGCAGGTTAGGCAACAGAGCTTCACCTCGCACTCCTTCCTCTCGAAGCCGCTCTCGAAGCCGAAGTCAGACTTCACCAATGCATCTAGACAAACCACTTGGTCATATTGGCATACGACGTCGGAGCGATGCGTCACCGGACCACAACCTGCGTGGAAGAGCTCGGAGGCGAAAGGGTAGCGGAGCGAGCGTTATCCGTGAAGATTCACAGACCATGTCAACAGAAGAGAGTAAAAACAACTCTAGGCACGGAAGCATCCTGAAAGAGCGCTCCCAAGAGAAACGGAAAAGATCTCCACCTCCCAGTCGACCGCGAAGCAAAAGCCCTCCTTTCCGTCGGCAGCATAGTCTACCCAATATCTACAAGGCCTATGGCAGACCGAAAGAAAGCTTAGAAGTGCCAAGTACGGAACAGGACACAGCGAAAACTTAAGAGGTGGCATCATGGGCAAGAGATCGATTAGCGTCGATGCTCAAGCTCTCAACAGAACTTCTCGGAATATTGTTATGGTCGGCTGATGAAACATCATTTTCGGCGTTTGCTTTAAGCATACCTATTCGGCGTCCTCAAAAGATACCCAAAAGTGGAGGAAATTTTCCAATATACAATTGCACATCACCAACGAGCCTCGCTTCCAACTACCTACAATTTGCTCACCAGAGCTGTCTAGCAGGGGCCGCAAACAATCTCATTTCATCTCATTCCATTCGCATATACTTTCAAAAGAAAGAACCTCCAGTCAGCCATCGATTAGCCATATCAAGTGCTTGCTCAGGTTGATCGAATGGCACCTAAAATCTCGATTAGAGAATTAAAATACACTTAAGGATACCATATTGCTTACCATGTGTCCAGCTCCGTAATGAGTTACAAATGAGAACCGTGTGCTTTTGTCGTTCATTTTTATGTTCACTTCCTTGAACCATCCAGCTCGTTTCTCTGCTGATGTCCATTGTTTTATTGGTTGAGCAACGAATTCCGGTTGTCCTTTCCATACCATGTTATTTGCCCATCGAAAGTTTCCAGCAGTGTTACAGGCAAGATCCAAGTTTCCTTGATAGATGAGCGTATCGATTCCATTTTCCAGTAGGAATAAGATTTGTGGCTGTGTGGATATTCCTAGGTCGTTGGTAGCTTCGAAGGCCATCATAACTTCGATACTTGTAATGCTGTAATTCTGGAACCCTTTTGGCACTCCCAAAGCTTCGAAAACCCTTGTCGTATTGAGATAGTCTTGTATTAACTGCGAATTTGAGTAACAAAGTCCATCCATTTCACATGGTTTGGTAATATCAAACCTGTTCCTCCCTCCTGCATACGACTCTCCGTCGTAGTATACGATCACGCCATTCCAGCATACCCAACTTGCAACGGAGCAAATAGCAGGATCTGGATGAGCGTAACAAACTTTGGCAAGCTCCATACACCGTGGCAAGTTGGAAGCCATGATGTTGCAACGCGTGCTGTTGAAGACTGGCTTGGACACTCCCGGGTTTGTGGTACATAGTGTCTCCCAGTACCCAAACGCAGTGTCAAGCGGCGAGATATATCCATCTCCTATGAGGACGGATTTAAGGTTGACCTGTGGTCTCCGAGGGTAGAGCAGATTCTGTGATACAATTTGGGCACCTAGGACTGGAATGTAATGACCCTTTAGCTGGTTGTCAGACCATCGTTCAATAGTGACAAGCTCAGGTGCTTACTGCGTAGCTTTCACCAGATATGTGAAATGGTTTATCAAGAAGATTTGGGAAGGCTTTGGACACGAAGATCTGCAGGAATACTTGCAAGTCGGCAGCTGCGTCAAAGGAATTCGAAGGTACAGGTTCATCCTCGTCCAAGTAGCTGAATCCAACTCCCGCAGGCTGATCAATGAAGAGTAAATTGGCCTTATCATTCCATCCGTACCGATTACGAATTGTACCATTTCCGTATTCATTAATCAAACATGGGCCCATCTCTTGTAGCATTCCTAGCATGCTCGATCCTCCAGGACCTCCAGTTAACCATAGGACCAGTGGATCTTCGGCAGGCTCACTTCGACTTTCAAAGTACCAGAAGAAAAAGTGCTTAGAGTCTACATCAAGCCAACCGGTGTATTGTTTTGTTCCGGCATCACAGAGACTGTCATTTTGTTCCCTAATACGGACAAAATGCTTCGGAGAATAAGTACTTTGAAAGGTTTGATAGTTGTCCGCCTTTGAAACTTTTCCGAGAGGAATTTGGGAGCCGACAGAGAGTGAAATGAAAAAATATGCTGGTAGAAATCTAAGAATGTCTTTGAACTTCATATTGACGCTGTAGAGTTTTAGCTTGCTCGAAATGCTGGATTATGAACGAAGGATACAATTCTAGTTGCCTAGAGATACGATACGTCATACGCTAAAGTGTGCATGATGATCGACAGTGAGCTTTACGGAGGTACAGCTTGAACCTGGGCTTCGCCAGGAGATTCCTTATTACCGTTGAAGAGCCTCGAAGCGTTGCAAGGGTTCTGGCGACTCCACTTTGATACCTGGGAGCTGTCACCAAGACAACAGCTCATTGTGCCTTAAACCCTCTGTTATAACAAAGACTACGGCGATAGTCCATGATATTCCATGGTCGATACGGATCTCTGTCAGCTACGTTGATCCCAAACGATATTTGTTGCAATCTAGCTGGCTGGCCATCTCAATATCATACACACTCGTCTTCATTGAGAAATGCCAATCCCGCAGATTAAGCCATGGTTGCCACAGAATGCGGCACCGAGCCTTTGCTTCACCAATGCCAATCTTATTGATGTGAAAAAGGGTGAAGTTACGTCAAACTCTTCGATTCTTATCGAGAATGGTACAATTTCTAGGGTATTGTTAAATAGCAACCCTTCTCACGACCAACTCGACAAAGTAACCAGCATTGATTTGCAAGGAAACTACATTTGTCCCGGTCTCATCGACTGTCATGTGCATCTTACTGCAAATGCAGGACAGACAACCATGCGCGATCTCTTCGCTGCACATCCGAACTCCATCGCTTACAGGACCGTTTGGAACGCAAAGCAGATGTTGCTGCGAGGCTTCACGACAGCAAGAGATACGGGAGGTGCAGACTACTCCTTGCGGGAGGCGATTGCGGAAGGACTAGTACCGGGTCCAAGACTATTCGTTGCTGGTAAAGCGCTCTCCCAAACCGGAGGCCATGGAGATCTCCGAGCAGCGTATCAAGGCGAAGAATTCAAATGCTGTGGAGGTCATGCGCCTGGATTTGCTCGGGTATGCGATGGTGTTCCTGCGGCTCTCGAAGCGGCGAGAGATGAACTTAGACAGGGAGTAGACTTTTTGAAGATCATGGTCGGCGGTGGTGTGGCGAGTCCCAACGATCCTCTGGACATGCTTCAATTCACACCAGAAGAAATCAAAGCTATCACGGGAACGGCCAAGCAAATGGGTAAGATTGTCACTGCCCATGCATATACTGTTGAGGCCATTAGGCATGCGATTGACAACGGCGTAATGGCGATTGAACATGCAAACTTCATAGATGCAGAGACGGCAAAACTGTGTGCGGAGAAAGGAATATCGGTCACTCCAACGCTCAGTACATACAAAGGCATGTCGGAACCTCCATACGAGGAGTTCTTACCTCCAGACGGAAGAGTTAAGAACAAGCGAGTTCTCGATTCTGGAGTGGCGGCTTTGAAGATTCTTCGAGACAGCGGCGTCAATGTCTGCTACGGAACGGACTTGTTGGCTGGCATGCATGTTCTCCAAGGTGAAGAGTTTACCATTCGAAGCGCGGTTTTGTCTCCGATTGAAATTCTAAAGTCAGCGACGATCAACGGCGCAAAGTTGCTTGGTATGCAACACCAACTTGGACAACTTGAGAAAGGATTCATCGCAGATCTCTTGATCCTTGACGCAAATCCTCTGTATGACATAACCGTATTATCTCGAGTAAGATCACAATGTCAGGCGATTCTCAAGGATGGTCGAGTAGTGTATAGCAACTTGTCTGGCTTGATTCCGGATGCAGTTTATACGTAGATGCTTCGCAGTGCGGATTGAGAAGACCGTATTCGCAAATCATTGCGTAATATTGATATTTGATGGACTTTTCAGTGATTCGTTACAGCTTCCGTATGATTTTCGTGAAGAGAGAACAACGAAAACTCCAACGCCGGTGCTATGGTCTGAGCAATATGCCACTGCTGAGATAGGTATCCTTTGTTTTCCGTATTAAACCTCTGGATCTTCTTGCCGTTTTTTGCGTTTTTTGCTCTTCTTCGCCGGTTCATCTTCTTTTGGAGGCACGAATTCTTGTTCTCGTTTTCTCTTCTTCTCCTCCATCTTCTCACGCATCTTCTCTTGCCGTCTTTCCTTTTCTTTCCGCTCCTTGGCTTGTTTGCTGAGGAAGTACTCTCCACTTTCAATCTGAAGATCGATCTTGCTCTTCTCCCGAGGCGGCGGGAACGGTGTGTAAACCTTTTTGGATTTGTCGGTGACCTTGAATGGCTTCTTTCGTTTGCTCTGAGATTTCTTCTTAAAATTCGGTAGGAAGCGATCCCAGCTCTCGTTCTTGAGTTCTGGATCTTTTGCTAGTTCCCGTTTGATCATGAGCTCTTTGATATGGTATATCGGGTGGATGTTCTTCATGCAGTCTTCCACCACTCTTCTAACCTCCTTGAGTCCTTTGTATGATCCCATCGCTGCAACAGTATTGCCTTGGACAAGAATGTAGGTACCGGTAAGAAGTTCGAGGGCTTTTAAGGTCGTACCGTTGGGTCCTAGAATTCGCTGTCGTCTCTTCACAAAGCGGTCCTTGTTATGAATGAGACCTCGAATTTTGATCACATCACATGCCACGTCGTCTTCAAGGATTTTGAGGGCTTGAGGAGTTGGTACGCTTCGTGCGAGCAGCTTTATAAGGTCTCTAGCCTTTAGAATTGCTGCCGGATCGTATGTTTTTCTGGTTGTGCGCACTGTCATGGAGCCTTCGACGAGGTCAAGGGTACAAGATATCCCTTGTTTCTCCAGCGCCCGAGTCACTATGGGCCATGACTCTCGAAGGTAGATTTCGCGATACTTTGGGAACAAAGTTATGAAGGAAGATTCTTCTGCAAATGTGCCGCCTTGGTTGTCTTCAGGTTTGAAATCATCGACCTGCGGAAATGGTCAGTAATCGCAAGAAGCACATGAAACGCTATAATTGCATTAAATGGTCACGTACTTTCCATTTGTCGATATCATCGGTGTCCCAAGGTTTGTCTTTGTTATGAGAGCTGGGCATTTTGCGTGGTTGGAGCAAGTTGTGGGCAGAAGAATCAATTCAACAACGCCGGAAGTCTTTTCTGCCCCGCAAATCAAAGGCGGTGGAGCAGCATCGCGAAATCACTTCACTACATCCCATCCCTAAAAACAGTTGCATCTCTCACTCAAATCACAACGTATTCTCGCAAGTGCGATTGCTGCCACGAAACCTCTGCGACATTACTGATTTGTTCCTCCCTTCGGTATGATTCCAATCGCATACGGTGACCAAGAGTACTTCGGATCCAAGCTTGGAAGCGACCTCAGTTCCACTTCGAGATAAGTTTGGTATATTGACGCGCCTTTGATTAAACTACAGAGTAGCAAGCCGCAATGAAAAGCGGTGGTCGTGGAAGGTTTGACACAAATGATGGGAGCTGGCTGATTATTTGACTACTTACAGTCGCGAAGATCTGCCGTAAATACGTTCAGATTGAATTGAATCGTTCGGCTTTTGATGTTCCTATGGCATCCTACTTCAAGATCTTGGACCTTTCCCAACGTTCAAGTTGATGTGAATAGTCTTTTGTTGCAGATATTCCATCAGACCTTCTTCACCTGACTCTCTTCCGAATCCACTTTGCTTCCAACCACCGAACGGCGTTTGTGGCGAAGTACTAAAGGCTGAATTCACTCCAACTGTGCCAGATTCAATAGCATGAGCCACACGTAAAGCTCGAGCGACATCTGACGTGAAGACAGTTGCTACATCTTGTCAGCATGAAACCAACAAACTACGCTGATAACTCACAGCCAAGTCCATATGTGGTATCATTTGCCATTTGAATAGCCTCCTCCTCAGTCTTGAATGTCTTTACCGATATTACAGGTCCAAATATCTCGTCCCTATATACCTTGCTCTTTGAGTCCGGATTCAGAAGCACTGTGGGCTTTACAAAAGTTCCCTTGTCACCCATCCTCTCTCCTCCGGTTAGAACCTGCACTCCTTCAGCTTTTCCATCATTCAAGAACGTCATGACACGTTCAAACTGCTTCTTGTCGGCCAACGGACCAAACGCCGTTTCGGCAAGGGTGGGATCTCCCATCTTGTTAGCCGCTTCCTCGAATGCTTTCTTGACGCCTTCGATAAACTTGGGAGCTATGGACTCTTGCACCAAGACTCGAGAGGCGGCAAAGCAGATTTGTCCGCTGTTCCGTAGAAAATCTGCCGCGTTTGACTTGACTGCATTCTCTAGGTCAGCATCATCGAATATCAGCGCCGGACTCTTTCCTCCAAGTTCCAAAGACACATGTTTGAGATTACTCTTTGCGGCGGCAATGCACACGGCACGTCCAGCTGCAGCACTGCCAGTGAAGGCAATCTTCGCGATTTGCACGTGACCGGCCAACAATGCACCCACCGGTCCAGCTCCAGCAACAATGTTGATTACTCCCGGTGGAAATCCAGCCTCTCGAACCAAATCACCATAGTAGCATGCTCCGATCGGGCTCTTTTCGCTGGTCTTGAGGATGAATGTATTACCTGCTGCCAACGCCGGTGCCATCTTCCATGCAGCAAGAACATGAGTACCGTTCCAAGCACAGATTCCAGCGCATACTCCAAGTGGAACATACTCAACAATCTTGTACAAGTTATCACCCATTGCTTCAGGGGTGAAACTGGTTCCCTTAATCTTTCCAGCGGATCCGGCGTAGTACCGCCACATGGCGGCGGCACCCTTCAACATTCCCTTGGCAAGAGATATTGGCTGACCCATAGCCATGCTCTCGAGTTTAGCGATTGACGATGCGTGTGAATCGATCAAGTCAGCAAATTTTAACATGATGGCAGTACGTTTTGCGGCTGGAGTGCCGTTCCAGAGTGGAAAAGCCTTCTTCGCCGCAGCAACAGCATTGTCGATGTCAGCTTCGCTGGCAACCTGCACCTTGTCCGTGACAAGCTCATCTGTCGAAGGATTGTAGATGGACAGCGTTTCACCAGTGGATGAAGGTACGTATTCGTTGTTGATGAAGAGATTTGTTTGAATATCGACACCCATTTTGAACAACTGAGTTCTCGCTGATTAGAGACTGGATCAAAAATTTCGAGAAGAGGATCTCCCATCTACCAGCATCGAATTGCAATGCTGACTTTGTAGTGAGGGGCATCATGTATCCGGCAAACCGGAGTTTAGGACGTAACGGAATCTGAGTTCCTAGTGGAATATTGAGAGCGGGGATCCTGTACAGCCTAGCATACCTTATGCAAGCTGTAGCTTACATGGTGTGCTGCACGGATTTTACTGTAACTCTCTCTTCATTGCAATTTGGCCAAAGTTTTGGTGAGGTTACTACAACCTAGAACCGACAAGAGTCGAACTATATGCCTGAGATACGAGATACGAACTGATTTCAAGATACCTACTAATAGCAAGAGCGTCGACGCTTACCTTAGAACTTGAACGGAAATGTTGTTTTGACAGTAGAAGGCATAAAGATGAAGGAGACGAGGCTACCTTCATGATTGATTCTATGCGTGATTGGTTGACGTTTGGTTGAATTCTCTTCCAAGTCAAAGACAGAATCCTGTTTATTCAATTTTAAATCCAAAACTATTCATTGAGTTAGTAATTTCGTCGTCGACTTTGAATCGTTGCAGCAAGCTTCCTGGAAGATGAGCTCGATGTCAATGCAAAACTTCTCTGAAATCATTACTTCCTTGCTCATTAAAGCTTCAACATCTCATCATCTTCATTGATACGTGTTTCCGTTCAACGTCGGATTATAGTGATCTCAGCTAGTGATTCGTAGCCTGTCAATGCTTCTCTTCTTCATCCAGCTCATATACACAGCAGAATATCCATCGATATCGTCTTCTATCAGCTAGAGCAACTTCGTTCTGACCTTGAAATCTATCAAGCCGTGGTCTAGAGTCTGATTTAGACACGAATCAACCGCCTGACTTCATCTCATATCCGCAACCCAAAAAAGATCGACCCCGAATTGATCATGTACAGCTCACTGGGCTCCGGTTCGCCTTCTCCATTTTCTTCTCTTCCACTGAATCCACGTGCTACTGGATTTCAGCCAATTCATACTCAGACCCACCAAACTCCGGCTACTCAGATAGCAACTTCGCGCATCAACAGTATTGAGGACGAACCAACCTTGCCTGGTCAAGTCATCGCGCTCCGTGATGCCGTCGTCGAGGAGCTATGCCTTATCCGTCGAGATCTAGGCTTCATTATGAATGGTGGGTGGCAGCTGACTATAGGACCATGGCAGATGATACAACCTGCTCGCAATGAACAAGATGTGCTCGGTATTCGCCGCCGCATCTCGAGAGCTACTGGTGGTGAGGGAGTTCTTGCCCCCAACGAAACGAGCACGTCTCCACAGACTGTCCATGATAAAACATTTGCCAATGATAAGCAAATTCAGACTCCGATAGAGCAAGATAGCGGCAAAGGTAGATCGACAGAGACCGCAAATCTGACAACCAACAAATTGGCCCTTACCAATGCCTCCATCTCAAACGAACCATCCACTCCTCGGCTCATCATCCAAGAGGCTGGTATCAAGAAGTCATCCGATGTTGCTGTTTTGGATCCCACGACCAAGTGGATGCCGCTCGGCCTGCGCAAAATGAAACCGCTCAACCTATCCAAAGTTATACCTCTTGAAAAGCAGGAACCATTTACCTGGGACTTCCTCAACAAGATTTTGCAAGGCATTGAACACTCACCAGGAGTTTATATCGCCCCAGAGTCACTTGGTACATCCATCTTGTCAGGTCGAACTTACTACATGATCGATCGTACCCATGAACCCTACATGCCACAGAACCCAGGCATGCATGGAGCGAAACTGACAGCTTTCTTCAACAACGAAGAAACTGCCGAAGGAGAATATCCTAATTACGACTCGACGCCGCTCTTCATGACCAACAACGGTAGAGATTACTTCTACTTTGGCACATACTCACAAACGCGATGGTCTGACAAACTGGATGTGGATCGAATGAATGAAGTAGTTCCAGAGGCGGTGAAGGCACACCACGCCGCGCAACTAGTCGATCCTGCACGCCCGGCTTGGATCACCAAAGCACTTATGCGGCACTTCTGGCCAGCACCAGAGTTCCATGGTGTTGCGCCGCACGCCTTCGATTCGTATGTGACTCAGCTGAAAGCTTGGAAACGTGATGCGCGAATGAGGGTGGGCCTCCTCAAGAAGGAGACCATTTTGAATGCCTTTGGTGAGGTGAGTTCTTTACCCAGCGGGACAATTGAAACTCATTAATTCGCTGACTTTGCTCGTAGGCAGACGCAGCCGATCCTCCAGGATTGAGGCTTTGGTGGGAATACTTGGAGTGTGTCGGGTTTGATACCGCTTTTTACAACACCATTGCCAAAATGCAGCTAAAGGATCGCTGATTAGAGTCATGGCATTAGATCGGCGAGTGGCATGGCTTGAAATGGCGTTTACAGTCAAATGGGAACTACAAGATTGTTTCTTTGAATACGAGGATTCCGATGAAAAATTCCGCAGCATGAGGAGAAATCCTGTGATCAGAATGAAGAACTAGGTTCAAATTGATGTCGTATGCTGCATCGTTTCTTTGTTTCCTGTGTGCCGCCTTCATTTAACTTCTCGCTCCTTCTCTCTAAGAGAAGCAGA
>Ga0335072_10001282_pt1 | contig 41424 bp, 34 predicted proteins | sample Lox_Sample_21_FD_206725 | JGI IMG/M metagenome (GOLD analysis project Ga0335072, IMG submission 206725) | Soil microbial communities from Loxahatchee National Wildlife Refuge, Florida, United States - Lox_Sample_2.1 | ecosystem: Environmental > Terrestrial > Soil > Wetlands | place: USA... | reverse complement strand
CTGGTCAGCGGTTATCATCTCGAACGACCTTTCCGTCGGGCCTGAAGAAGATCGCGAACGACGTCCCCATCATGCTCTCGTCGTAGCCCACCCCATCGCGTGACGGTGGCCAGGCTTGCACGGTGCTGCTCTGGCCGTCAACGGCCTTCACGGTCCCGCTCTCGTTGACGGCGTTGAACCAGTGGCCGCCGCCTTGCTCCTTCCAGAAGCAACCGACAATTGCGGAGCTTCCCGGGCCAAGCTCGCCTAGCCGCTCCTGGATTCCAGCCAGTGAGGCGGTGCTGGCCTCGGTACCAGCCCATTCCTCCATCCGCGTCTTCTGCTCGCCGGTGATCCTCGGGAAGTCCACTGCGGCAGCCACGGCTGGCCTGCAGCTACCTAAGCCAGATTCGAACTGAATTGCTACTCGCTGGTCCGCGTCCTGGACGAACGACTGACCCCCTTGCGCACAAAAAATGGGAGACGATGACACTTCGTCTCCCAAATATCTCCCACTCGGCGGTTCGAACACCGCTGAGCCTATAGCCTGAGACCGTCTAACAAGCCTCTGACCTGCACTTTTGTCGGGTCGGGTGGACCTGAGGGGATTTGAACCCCTGACCCCCTCGATGCGAACGAGGTGCGCTACCGGACTGCGCTACAGGCCCTTAGTGGACGCAGCCAGCCTACCAGCCGTTGTCACATGCTCCGTGCCACTTAGGCTGACGGCAACCCGCGGCCTAAGGCACGGGGGACCCACGGCCTGAGGACGGGGCCGGCCCGGCAGCAGGGGCGCCGGACGGATGCCCCCTCAAGCACCCGCCCGGCGTCCCCGCAGCCCCCCAGCGTTTTCGCCGTCCTCGGGTGTAGGAGCGAAAGCCTCGCCGGCGACCAACAGTTTTCTGGAGATTCTTTTTCTTCGCTTACTCGGTTACGGTCAACTAGTGGAGACTGCAGAGGCCGACCGCCTGCGGGATGCTCTCACGGACGCGCTTAAGGCGGGCGGGTCGGTGCGAACGGAGCGCGTCGAGGCGGCCCTGCGGGCCGTGCCACGGCACCTGTTCATCCAGGGGACGCCACTGAACGTGGCCTACGCCAACGAGGTCGTGCTGACCAAGCGGGCCGAGGACTTGACCCCCATCAGCTCCGCGTCGCAGCCCTCGATCGTTGCGCGGATGCTTGAACAGCTGGAGGTGGCGCCGGGGGACAGCGTCCTTGAGATCGGGGCGGGGACCGGGTACAACGCCGCGCTGCTCGCGCAGCTGGCTGGTGCGAGTGGCCAGGTCACCACCATCGATGTGGACGAGGACCTTACGACCGGGGCCAGGGAATCGCTACGGGAGGCCGGCTTCGGGCGGGTGCGGGTCGTTCTCGGCGACGGCGGGCTTGGCTGCCCTCATTACGCGCCTTATCACCGGGTCATCGCCACCGTGGGCGCGTGGGACCTGCCCCTGGCCTGGCTGGGGCAGCTGGCGCCGACCGGGCGGCTGGTCGTCCCGCTGCGGCTGCGGGGCAGCGTCACCCGCTCGATCGCGTTCGAGCGTGACGGCACCGCGCCCGACCTGCCGCGCTGGCGCAGCGTGTCCAGTGAGATGTGCAGCTTCATGCCGCTACGCGGCGGCGTCGCCGACGACCCGGCCCGCTCGGTTCCGCTCACCGCGGACGGCAGCATCACCCTGGCCGCTCACCAGGATCAAGAGATCGACGCGGCGGCGCTGGCTGACGTCATCAGCCGCCCGAGGGCGCGGGAATGGACGGGCATCACGCTTGGCGAGGAGTCCCCCGAGTGGCTGTTCCTGTGGCTGGCTTGCACATTGCGCAACGCGGTGTCCCGGATGAACGCCCACCGGCAGGCCATCGACGAGGGCCTGGTGGAGTGCATGCCGTCGTGGGGCACGGTGGCGACCGCTGAGGCGGCCAGCCTGGCCTACATCGCCTTCCGGTCGGCCGCCGGCCGGCGTGAGGTCGGCGTGATCGGCCACGGCCCTCGGGGCGACGTCCTCGCCCGGGCGGTGGCCGCTCAGGTCCGGGCCTGGAACCGGCGCTACCGGAGTGCCACTGCCCGCTTCAGCATCCAGCCGGTAACCACCATGGGCCCGCCGACCAGCGACTTCGCATTCCGCACCCCGCACTGCTGGCTTTCCATCGCCTGGGAATGATCCAGGGCCGCGCGTTAAGGCGGCGATTCCTCGCAGCGGCAGGTCCAGGTAGATAACCTCCATGGCGGCCCGTTCCAGGCTGGGCGCGAGGCTCCCCCACCGGCTCACCACCGTCACCTGGACCCCGCGTTCCATGAGGTCCCGTGCGGCGCGCCCGAACATCCCGTCGCCGGAGCCGATCACGACGCGGGTGAACCTGGTGGCGACGTTCTCTGACTCAATGACGTCAAGCAACTCCAGGTCCGCGCCGTCCGGGCCGGACCGAACACGGTAGCGGGCGTGCGGCCAGCCCAGGGCCGCGTTGACGAGGGCCAGGTGGTTGGAGGCCATGATCACGTGGTCGTCGGCGCCGGGTGGCATGCGGCGCGCATAGCGGACTTGCACGTCCATCACCTCGCGCAGGGTCGGGATGGCCGTCCCGGCTAGGTTCTCAATATCGACGAGGTGGACCGTTCGCGCGGGAAAGCGGCGCCTGGTGGCCACCAGGCGCCGCCCCCGTGCTGCCTCGATGGGCACGGCCTGAGTGAGCGCTCTGTGGTTCGGCACTGGCATCACGCACCTCCTCCGCGAGCCCGCCCCCCTACGGCCTCAGCGACTCAACTCCCACTATTGGCCCACTGCTCCCTGAAGGAAACCTGCAAGTTCACCCGCATATCGGCTGTATGGCCGATTGGCGTCCTTGTAGCGTTGGTTACCGTTTCATTCCCAGCCTGGTGAAGCTCTGAACATGGGCAAGTGGAGTGAGTACTGCGCTTGGGGTTACGGCGAGGAGAGGGTGAGGCGTGCTGCCAGTGATGGTCAGCCGATGTTCCTGGTCAGGAAGGCCAGGGTCCGCTGGTTGAAGTCCTCAACGTTCTCGTAGATCGGGGCGTGCGAGCAGCCCTCGAAGACCACCAGTTCGGCATCCTTGATGCCGTCGGTCAGCGGCGCGGCGAACCGGGTCGAGGTCACCGCGTCGTGCTGGCCGAAGGTCACCTGGGTGGGCGCCTGGATCTGCTGGAGCTGGGCGGCGGCGTCGTGGGTGATGACGGCGTTCGACTGCCGCAGGAACGCCTCAACCGACGCCATCGGGCGGCCCCTGACAAAGTCGGCCAGCCCGTCAATGTAGTCGGGCCTCGTGACGTAAAGCTCGGGGGTGAAGCACCAGGGGAAGATGCCCTTGATGACCATCTCCGTGACGCTGCCGAGGCCCTGCGCCACGGTCTGCCAGCTTTCGACGACCGCCTTGAGGTAGGCGTCGGTCGCGGGCCAGGCGCTGTGCAGCGACAGTGACTTCACCCGGTCCGGATACTTGGCCGCCAGCCAGATGCCGGCGGCCGCGCCAAGCGACAGCCCGGACACATGGGCGCGGTCGATGCCCGCGGCCTGCATGAAGGCCGCGACGTCGTCGGCGAACAGTTCGGTGGTGTACGTGCCCTCGGGCTTGTCAGTCAGCCCAGCCCCGCGCAGGTCGACGGTAAAGCAGGTGAAGTGCTTGGCGTACTCGGCTACCTGGAACGCGTAGCAGGCCTGATCGGCCGCCAGGTAGGGAATGAGGACGAGGGGCTCGCCCTCACCGGTGACCTCATAGTAAATGTCGATGTCATTCGCCCGCACGACCGGCATTATTGCCTCCCCAGTCCCGACGGCTCCGCTGCCGCCTCTCAAGGATGATCGTGCCGCATCCGGCCAGGATCTGACCATAGGCGACTTTCCCTAAAAGCGCCTAGTTCCGCTAAAGCGGGAGGGGCGTGAAGTCGATGGCGATGAACTCGCTATCGGCGGCTCGCATGCTCGCCAGCGCAGTCCGCGCGGCCCGGGTGAGGGGGTGATCGTCCCCGACGAGGTCAGTGAGCCGGGCGGTCACCTCGTCGAGGTCGGCGGCGGTTTCCAGGGAGCTGCCAATCGTGGTCTGCTGGCGCACGACGGCCAGGTACCCCCGGCAAGCATGCGCAAAAGGGTGATCGGGCAGCGTGGTCTGGTAGCGGCGGCCGGCGTCGGCCAGCAGCCGGACAGCTTCGCCTTCCCGCCCGCCGGTCCGGCGGAGGATCGAGGCCAGCGCGACCGTAGCGGCCAGGGTCTGGGGGTGATCCGCGCCGAGCGTACGCCAGGAGCGGCGGCGTGCGTCGTTCAAGTCGGCTTCCAGCGTGACCAGGTCGGCCGCTGACCCGCCGCTATCTCGCCGGATGACCGCGGAGTCGACCTCATGCGCGAGGCGCCAGGGATGAGTCTCGGCGAGGACTCCGCCGTCGGCCAGCGCCTGGTAGCCCGCGTGCACGTCGGTCATCACCCGGGCCGCCTCACCGGCCTGCCCGTGCAGCCACATGCACCGGGCCAGCAGGTTCCGCTGGAACAGCACGGCCGGGTAGGAATCGTCGTTGTGGAATGCCCGGCAGTCCTCGTAGACCTGCCGGGCTTCTGCGAGCGCCTCGGCGAACTGCCCGGTCAGCGCGAGGTCAATGATGACGGCGGTGGCCGCCGCGAACGAGTGCGGATGGTCGCGGCCAAATCTCGTCCTGTGTCTTGCTCTTGAGGTCAGGTCGGCCGTCAGGGCCGCGGCGAACCGGCCCGCCATCCGCGAGCGGCCCCCGTCCAGCGCACCAAGGAGGGTGATCTCGTCGTCCCAGTCGCCCGGCGCCGATCGCATATGGCTCAGGGTGTCCTGCTGGCTCTCCAGTGCCTCTTGATAGCGCCCGCAGGCAAACAGCGCGTCCACCCTGGCCTGCCGCATGGCCAGGTTTCCTTCTGGCACGATGCCGGGCGGCGCGGCCTGCTCGGGCGCCTGGCCATCGTCGAAGGCCCACCGGCTGAGCGCGCTATCGGCCAGGCCAAGGGCGCCGTGCGGATCCCCTGACGCGTTGAGGAAGCGCACCAGGTTAATCACTAGCCGGCGCGCGGCCTGGTCAGGGCAGCCCTCGACATCGGCCGCGGCCGCGTGCTCGCGCAGTTGCTCATAGCTTCGCCAGTTGGCCGGGTCCTCGGGGTTAAGCGGGTCGGCGGCGGCCAGCAGCAACTGCGCGTCTCGCCGCGACCGCTCGGCGGACCCCGCGCCCGCTCTGGTGACCATGTGCCTGACGATGTAGCGGACGACCTGGTGCACCATGAGGGTGCGGGTACCGGCGTCCACCCGCAGCAAGCCCGCCCGCCGCAGCATCATGATCGCCAGGTCGGGTCGCATCGGGTCACTCAGCAGGGAGTGGACCGATACGTTGGTGAGGTACCGCCCGCGTTCCAGCGCCTCGCGCGGGATGGGCCCGGTGCCGAAGAAGCAGAGGCAGCTGAGCAACTCCAGGGCATCAGGGGCCTGCTTCCCCAGCAAGTCCCTGGTCCGGCTCCACTGGGCCGCCAGCGAGGCCGGGTAATCCGATGGCTGGGTGCCGAGCAGGCCGAGCGGGTCGCTCTCCAGGCGGGCCAGGTACTGACCGGTCGGGGCGGGAGCCTCTACCGCGTGCTCGAGGAAGAGTGGCAGGTCGCCGACCGTCTCGGCGATCCTGTGCGCCTCGGCCGTGTTGTACCTGGGCATCCGCCGCTGCAGGAACTCGAGGCTCTCATCCCTGGAAAACGGCTCGAGCTCCAGCATGTCCCCGATGGCCTCCCAGCGGCTGTTGCGTGACGTAATGAGGACGTGCCCGCCCATCGGCCGGACGAGGTGGCGAATCTCGTCCGGCTCGTCGGCGTTGTCGAAGACCAGCAGCCACCGCGGCGGCGGCCGCCCCTGGCGCAGGCGGTCATAGAGCACCCCCGGGCCGCCGCCGTCCGTCCCTGGCTCCGTATCGGGCAGCCCCAGCCGTGCCCCGAGATCGGCCATCGCCCGGTGCACGGTGATGGCGTCGTCGCAGGGCACCCACCAGATCAGGTCGTAGGCCCGCGCATACCTGTAGGCGTACTCCACGGCCAGCTGCGTCTTCCCGGTTCCATAGAGTCCCTGGATGGCGACGGGGTTCGCCTGGCTGGCGGTCAGCAGCCGCCGAAGGCGCGCCAGCCAGCCGTCCCGGCCCACGAAGTCGGTTAGCCGCGGTGGCACCCATCCCCAGATCACCGGAGGGCGGGCCGCACCCGCTCCGGCCAGCTCGGCATCCTGGTCGTCATCATCCGGCCGGGGCGAGCTCACCTGGCCCCGGTCGGCGGACTCCGGCCCGGCAGAAAGGAGTTGCCCGCCACCGGGAAACCTGGCGCCAATGAAACCGTTACTCGCGCTGTCCCAGTGCCCTTTCCAGTCAGCCAGCGCACCGAGATCGTGCGTGTCGAGATTGCTCTCCGCGGCCACGGTATGGCAGGCCTCGACAAAGATCGCGACGAACCGCCAGTCGGGGAGGTTGACCCGGTTGCCGTTGAGGATGTCGCTCATGGTCGCCCGACGGAGCTCATGCTTGCTGACCCGTTCCAGGGTGGAGTAACTGGGCCTGCCCGCGCGAAGGCGCAACTCCCTCAGGTCGCGCGCGAAGCGCTCGGCGACCCACGCCTTGCCGGAATCCATAAAGCTCGCCCCGCCGCCCTCCCGTGCGTGCCTTCAGGTGCATCCGAAGGATCCCATCCTATTCCCTCCGGGATCTTCCGACCTCTTCCTGAATCCTCCGCGTTGAGGGCTTCCCGCCGGATTGCATGGCCAACGAATTGACTGTGGCGTCAAATCGCCGCAGGTCAGCAGCTATCTGGCAACTATCGTGAGTAGTCGACCATTTTCCGGGCAGCCATATTTCCCGTGTTCTTCGCTAACCGGCACGGGGTTCGGCACCTGAACCACCCCGAAGGCCGCCGCCGCGCCGACTTCATTCGCCGCCACCGACCGCTTCTCATCAATTCCGTCGCTCTCCTGGCCGGATAGCGCAGGCACGAAGACCGACATTACCGCGATCATGAAGGCGAGGCCGAAGAAGAACCCGACCGCCTCCTGGACGCCGAATTCCTGAATTGCGAAGCCCCCAAGGAGCGGGCCTATTCCCATGGCGCAGATTGATATCACCTGGGCAATGCTGGTGACCCGCCCGAGCATCCGGCCCTCTCTGGTCGCTACCACGAGATAGGTGCCGAACTTTATGTTTCCTAGTGACCCGGTGAGTCCGAGCACAAACATAACGATCGCCAGGCACCAAGCCAGTTGCACTCCCGTGAGGGCCAGCAACCCAAGGGCGAGGCACCACGACCACATCTGCGTCTGAAGCCACGAGCGATTAATCCACTTTGGCAGCTTTCCTGAGACGATCGAGCCAAGCGCGCCACCTACCCCCGAGGCGGCCAGGACCACGCCGATCGTTATCGTAGAAAGTTTTCTGTCGCACGCTTCCGCCAGGAATACGAGGATTAGTGCCTGGGCGATGAGCGTGGTAGCCGCCATGAGCAGCATCCGCAGCGCGGCCTGTGGCTCTCTGATAAGCCAGCCGAAGCCCTCGCCAATGTCGCCGCGCAGTCGGCGTTCTGGCAGTGAACGATCCCTGCGGATGGGCGGCCACTTGACCAGGCGGTCGCCTGGCTCCCTTATTACGACGAGCGTGAAGACCGACACTGCAAACGATGCCGCGTCCGCACAGAACGGGGCAAACCACCTCCAGGCGAAGAGGAACGGACCGATCGGCCGCCCGGCCAGCATGGCCGCATGTGCTCTGACCTCGATAGATGCCTGCGTGGATGCCGCCGCGTTGCCGTCTATGAACTGGCTCATATAGCGCCGGTCAGCCAGCAGCCAGAAGACCTCGAAAATCTCCTCGGCGATCATGATGCAGATGAGCCATATTATGCTAACATGACTGTGAAATAGCAGCAATGATACGACAACCAAGGCTATCGCGACGCCTCGCAGCAGCTCGCTGGCGAGCATAACATCCCATGATTTCCAACGATCTACGAGAGCCCCGGCCGGTATGTACGCAAGTATGCTAGGCAAAATTGCTATGCAGGTGACCAAGCCTGCGATGAGCGGAGACTTGTGGATGTGCAGGACGAGCATGGGGAAAGCGATGGTCGATATCCTGCTGCCGCACATTGACACCCAGGAAGCCACCAGCAATTTACGGAATGCGGGCGGCCCGTCCATATAGTTCCGGTAGATAGAGGATCGCCTATACAGTGGCCCGGTAAACCTGAGGCGTGCTGGCGCGGGTGTGTCCGCCGCAGGGACGGGGGCGGCCTGCGGGGGCGCTACTTCTTCTGCCCTCGACATCGACAACGAGCATCCCCCTAGCCTTGCGTAAGGCACAACACGACGAAGCCGCGCGGGAAGCTTACCAGCATATAGTAATGCTCGGGCCCCGACACCGGCTCGTTTTGGACACAACCTCTATATTGACTCTCTTCAACGCATTCGGCCTCGCCAGACTGCTGGCGCAACAACATGCTATCAGTCAACTACTTATCGCAGTCACGAAGGCGTTGGCAGAGTGTTTATTGGCTGCTTTTCTACCCAATTGCCATGTTGATGAAATCACTTACGCCGAGACTAGTAATTGCCAAATAAACACAGGGGGCGACAACACACCGGGCAACTCTTGCGGTCCGTGTGTCTCGAGATCATTAGCGAGATGAACGTGCTTGCCCACGCTTAATCGCTATCGCCCACGATGGTTCCCATATGCTTTACTTTTCCCATGGGGCAGCGCACTGGATCCGAATGGCCGACTAGCCTCGACGTTTCCGCCTTGCGCTCAAGCGGCTGGTCACCGCTCCCCTTCCGCGAGTTTGTCGTGAAGGTCCACAGCCGCTGTGACCTGGCCTGCGATTACTGCTACATGTACGAAATGGAGGATCAGTCGTGGCGCGATCAGCCCCGTGCCATGTCACCGGGCACCGTCGAATTGACCGCGCGGCGGATCGGTGAGCACACCCGGACGCACGGGCTTGATCATGTCACGCTCATCCTGCATGGCGGCGAGCCACTCCTAGCGGGTCGCGAAATTATCGCCCAGCTTGTCACCGCGACGCGGCAGGCTGCCGGTGACGCGACCGTGGTCGACGCAGCCGTGCAGACCAATGCCGTCGGCTTGAGTGACGCCTACCTGGAAGCCTTTGACCAACTGGGCATCCGGGTCGGGATTAGCATCGACGGAGACGCCAAAGCGCATGACCGTCATCGACGCTTCCCGAGCGGCCGTGGTAGTTATCTCGCGGTCTCATCCGCTGTCGAGCGGCTGAGGAGGTTCCCGCACCTCTACAGCGGCCTGCTCGCGACCATCGACTTGCGTAATGACCCGGTGCGGACCTATCAGTCGCTGGCCAGCCTTGACCCGCCTCGCATCGACTTCCTGCTACCGCACGGCACGTGGGCGCGGCCACCGGCTGGCCGCGTGGCCGGTGCCCCGGCCACGCCCTACGCTGACTGGCTGATCGCGGTCTTCGATCACTGGTACCCGAGGCCGACGACCCGGGTCCGGCTCTTCGAGGAAGTCATGCAGTTGCTGCTGGGCGGGTCCTCCACCTCGGAGGTGGTCGGCCTGTCCCCCGCCCGGATGGTGGTCGTTGAGACGGACGGCTCGATTGCCCAGGAGGACACGCTACGGGTGGCTTTCGACGGAGCCCCGGCCACGGGACTCCACGTGGCCCGCCATTCCTTCGACATCGCGCTGGGGCTGCCGGAGATCGCGGCCCGCCAGATGGGGGAACGAGCACTGGCCGCGGAATGCCGGGATTGCGATATTCGCCGGGTTTGCGGGGGTGGCCTGTACTCCCACCGCTACCGGGAGGGGACCGGGTTCTTGAACCCATCGGTGTACTGCCCTGACCTCATGGCCCTCATCGGCCATATCAGGGACCGGATGGCGACCGATATTCAGTCACGGCGGCACGGAAGGGCGACAGGGTGAACATCGAGTCTCATGGGATGCCCCACGATCAGTTCATCGCGCTGGCCCAGGGATGCGGCGGAGCCGAGGCCGTAGAGAACCTGGTCAAAGCTCAGCACAGCAGGCACATGATCATGCTGCACGGCGTGCTGCGGGCGGCCAGGGAGGGCGGGCGTCCCGATGACCAGCTGGCCGTGGCCGGTTATGAGCTCCTCGCGCACGTACAGCGCAGTGATCCTGACGCGGTCAGCGCGGTGGTCAGGTACCCATCCGTGGGTGCCTGGGCCCTGCGCGTCCTGCGGGGTGACGAGTCCATCCCCGGTACCCACCGGAGCGGCCTGGCCGCCATCGGGGCGGCCGCTGCGATCCGGGCCGGAATCGCGGCGGAGATCGAGGTTCAGGCGACCGACGGCCGGGTTGTCCTGCCTTCGCTGGGGGCGGCGGCCGTGACTGGGCCCCGGGCGCTGGTGCGCACAAGTCCCGGTGTGGTCATCGACTCAGCGGGCGGGCACGTTGAGGTGGCTCCGGGGGCCGCCGGGTGGCAGGAGCTCCGGTCCATTCAGGTGGGATCACTGGATGTCGTCGTCGATGACCTCGATCCGTTCCGGATGCCCGCGGGGGACGGCGAGCCCACCGGTCGGCTCACCGCGTCGGAGGTCAGCGAGCTGGCGCGGACTTTGCGCGACGGGCGGGAACTGCTCGACCCGCTAAGCGCCGGCGAGATCGCCGCCCTCGTCCGGGTGATCGTCCCCTATCGGCCGCCGGAGTCTGGTTATGTCAGCACGAGCTCCGCGGACGCATTCGGTGCGGTCGGAATGTCCAGGCAGCCGGACCGGTACACGTGCGCTGAGACCCTCGTCCATGAGGCGCAGCACCAGAAGCTGTCGGCCTTGCTTGATCTCGTCCGGCTGGCCAACCCTGATGACGAGCGGCGTTACTACGCTCCCTGGCGGGAGGACCCGCGCCCGGCGGGCGCACTGCTTCAAGGCGCTTACGCATTCTTCGGGGTGAGCGACTTCTGGCGCCGGCAGCGGCAGGTCGCCCCCGAGGAGGCCATCCGGCTGCGGGCCGACACCGAATTTGCCCGCTGGCGGGACGGCGCCGCGCTGGCCGTCGACACGCTGCTGGCCAGCGGTCAGCTCACCGCCGCCGGCCTGAGCTTCCTCGGGGAGATGGCGCGGGTCCTCGGCGCCTGGCGCGGCGAGCAGGTCGCACCGGAGGCGCTGGCCATCGCCCAGGGCAGGGCGGAGCAACATCTGCGCCAGTGGCATGCCGACAACGGCCACGGCGGCACCGTGGCGACCGTCCCTGGCCTGGCCTGCTGACGGGTCAGATTGGCAGCGGGTCGAAGTCAGGGTCGAGCCGGCTACCGCTCACCGCCACCACCGTGTCGGGGTTCTGCTCGCCGAGGAGCGTCCGGTACAGGTCTACGGTCTTGTCCCTGAGGGCCTGTCCGCCGATCTCATCTCCGGTCGCGATCCGGTCAAGGGCCAGGTTGGCCGCGCAGGCCAGGGTGGCGGGATGCCCGGGACCCATCAGGGCTTCCAGCCGGTCGTAGGTCTGCTCGCCAAGGACCCGGGCCTCCTCACTCAGGCCGAGCATCGAAAGGTCGCTAGCCAGGTTGGTAGCCACCGTCAGGGTGTAGTGGTGATCCCGGCCAAGCCGGTCGTCCAGGCCCGCCAGGGCTTCCTCGTTGAGCCTTCGTGCCGTTACGGCGTCGCCCGTAATCCGCCGCAGCAACGCCTGGTTGCCGACACATCCGAAGTAATACGGGTGCTGTGGCCCGTAAGCCTCAGGGAACCGGGCCACCGTGGAGTCTGCCAGCCTGAGTGCCTCCTCGTGGTACTCGCCGCTGATGGTCCGCAGGAGGTTGCTGAGGCTCACCACGATGCCCAGCGTGTCCGGGTGCTCCGGGCCGAACAGTCGCTCGGACAACTCGAGAATGCTGCGCAACGTCTCGAGCGCCTCCGCGCGCCGGTCAGGGAAGCGGCGGCAGACGATCGTGAAGGCGTTGGTGCTGCGCAGGGTGGCGATGTGCTCCGGCCCCAGGGCCTCCTGGCCGTAGTCAAGGGCCTCCTGAAGGACATCGAACGCGGCACGGTACTCGCCAAGGAGCCGCAGCGCCCAGGCCAGGCCATTCCAGACCGCCAGCACGTCCGCAGACGTCGTGTCCACCGCCACCTGGCTCATGAGCGGGAAGACGCTCTGGAACAAGTCCTTGGCTCCGCCGTACTGACTGGTCAGGATGTAGTCGAGGCCCAGGCTCGACAGCAGGCGGAGGGTTCGCGGATGCTCGGGGCCGTAGGCCTCCTGAAGCAGGGTCCCGGTATTACCGTCCAGCTCGAGGGCCTGCCTGAAGTCTCCGCGGGCGCGCAAGTCAGCGCCAAAGGAGTTGCGCAGGTGAAGCGTCAGTGAGTCGCTTTCACCCATGATGCCCCTGGATTTCTCCAGCGTCTCGAAGGTCAAGTCGAATGACTCCTGGTAGCGCCCGAGCAGCCGGAGCACGTTGCCCAGGTGCCGCTGGGCCTCGAGCACGTCGGGGCTGTCGGGCCCTGAGTCCTTCGTCCACTGCTCGATAAAGCGCTCGGTGAGGTCGCGGCAGGATGTGTAGTCACCCGACTGGTACAGGTAGCGCATGGTGTTGAGCGCGAGCTCCCTGACCGCCGGCGCGCGCGACTTGGCCAGCTCGGTTGACTCCGAGGCGACGTGCGGCAGCAAGTCCTGCCAGCGTAGCCACAGGTCCGCGTTGTCCGGGTCCTTCGGCGCGGCCGCGGCCAGGATGAGGTGGACTTCACGCCGGTATTCCGCTTGCTCCTCGTGGGTGAGCTCGTCGCGCAGCAGCGCCTGGATCAGTCGGTGTACCGAGACCGACCGGCCGTCCAGCGTCACGAGCGCGAACCGGCCGAGCTCCCTGATCGCGCGGGCCAGCAGGATCGGATCGGAGATCATGCTGCCCAGCGGGGTACGCGTAGCCTGGCCGCCCTGGCGGAACACGTCCCGCGGGATCGGCTCGGGGCCGAAGAACGCGCAGCAGCGCAGCAACTCCCGGGCCTGCGGCAATTGCTCCTGCAAGGTCGTCACGGAGAGCTTCCAGGCCGCGGTCATTGACATCGGGTAATCCGGGGACTTCCCCTCGGACATGATCCCCGACACGTGCTCGTCGAGCAGCCTGAGGTATTCGTCGACCGGCATCCCGGTCTCGGCGAGCATGGCACCAGCCTGCTCCAGGGCGAGCGGAAGATCTCCGAGTTGCTCGGCAAGCCGATCGGCTTCCTGGCGAGAGATCCCGGCGCCCACCCTCCTTTCGAGGAACTCGGTGCTCTCGAGCCGCTCGAACACGTCCATCGGCACGGTGTCGATCACCGACTGCCAGCGATGATTCCTCGACGTGATGAGGACGTCCCCCGGCCCGCTCGGTATGAGGTCGATGATGTCTTCTGGCTGGTCGGCATTGTCGAAGATCAAGAGCCAGCGGGTGTGCGGGTCACCCCGCCGCAGGGCGTCGAGCACGGCGCTGATGGCGCCATCAATCCCGCCCGACGCCGTGACCTCCACCCCGAGGCGGCCCGCAAGCTGCGCGAGGGACGCGCGCACCGACGGCAGCTGGTCGGCCGGGATCCACCAGACAAGGTCGTAGTCCGAGCGATGACGGTAGGCGTACTCGATGGCGATCGCCGTCTTGCCCACGCCACCGAGTCCCTGCACGGCCTGCGGCAGTGGGTCATCAGGATCCTGATCAGGAAGAACCGCGGTGATCCGACTTGACGCACCCTGCCTGAGCCGCGCCAGAATGTCGACCCGCCCGGTAAAGTTCTTGTTCCGCTGGGGGACATTGCCCCAGATCGTCGGCACGCTCGTGACCGACATCCCGCCGTCAGACACCGTCATGGATTAATGCTATATCGGACACAATCCCATTCATTATGGTCGACCGTGGTCGCCAGCAATAATTGACCCTCAATTTCCCGGGCATGATCGAGGTGCTCGCCAGTGCTGTGAATGAAGTGGCACAAGGTGCACAGAGTCCCAGATCGCCGGTTTTTCGTCGTTAGGGCCTCGACAGAAGCCGCGAACCATGTAACGCTCAATTAGGCGCTGCTTCCTGGCGCCACTGGTAACCGCGGGCGGCGAGGCCCACGAGGCTCGCCCGCGCAAAGAGGAGAATGCATGAGCAACGTCACCGATGGCCTCCTGCCGGACGTCCGCGAGATCAGCCTGACCGACTTCGATCACGACTCCACCGCATTGGGCCTGGCGCTTGAGCGGATCCTCTCCGCAAGCAGCGACTGCGGCTTCAGCAGCTTCACCTCAAGCATCTGAGAGTGTTAGCACCGCACCTGGAACACCCGCGACCGTCCTAGCAACCTCCGGTTGGGCGACGGCACGGGTGTACCAGCGCTTCCGTATGCCGTAATGTACTGCTTGTGAGCCGCTGTCCTAGTCATACCCGAACTGAATTGGGGAAGGACCAGCGTGATGCGCAAGATCGCGGGTAATCCCTATCCTGGTAGGCGCGCCTTCAAGCAAGAAGATCATGATCATTTTCGCGGGCGGGACGTGGACACCGCTGTGGTCGTTGACCTGTGGACGGCGAACCGCCTGACTATCGTGACCGGCCCGGTGGCCAGCGGGAAGACCTCGCTGCTGCGGGCCGGGGTCTATCCGGTCATGCAGGAAAAGTCGCTGGACGCGCTGCCGGTCGGGTCACTTTCTGGCGATATGACCTTTCCGTTCGCGGCCCTGCCTGAGCACAACCCTTACACTTTTGCGCTGCTGAGCGCCTGGGCGCCAACGGAGGTGCCGACCCGGCTGGCCGGGCTGACGGTCACCGAGTTCCTGCAGCAGTTGACGCGCCGGCATGACCGGGTGGTCTTTGCCGCGATTGACCAGGTCGAAGACATCGCCATCGACGCGGACGCCGGCCGCCGACGAGCCTGGCGGGAACGGTTCCTGGCCGACCTTTCCCAGGCCTGGGCGGCTATACCCCGGCTCCACCTCCTGCTGGTCGCCCGAGCCGAGGCCTTCGACACCATCTCCAGGTACCTGGAGCCTGGGGTCCGCTACGACGTAAGGCCGCTATCGATCGCCAATGCCCTGCGGGCCCTGGTTGAGCCGGCCATCGAAGCGGGGCGGACATTCGCGGCCGGCGCCGCGGACCGGCTCATCGACGACCTGCGGACCAATCGCATCATCACGGCCCAGGGCGAGCGCCACACCCAGGCGGACCGCGTGGAGCCAGCGCTGTTGCAGGCGGTCGGTCACTGGCTCTGGCGGACCCTGCCCGCGGACACGACCGAGGTCACTGACTGGGAATTTCGCGAGTACGGCGACCCTGACAAGGCGCTCGCCGCCTACTGCGCCGAGATCATCAGCGAGGTCGCGGCGGAGAATGACCTCTCCACGCAGCGGCTGCAGTCGTGGCTGGAGAAGAAGTTCGTCACCGATAGCGGGGCACGTGGCGCGGCTTACCGAGGACTTGATGCAACGGCCGACCTGCCGAACTCGGTGGCCCAGGGCCTCGCCGACCACCACTTGCTCTCGATTGACTTGCGGTCATCGGTCCGCTGGTACCAGCTGCTTAGCGACCGGCTGATCGAGCCGCTGCTCCATCCGCCGACCACGCCGACTATCCGGCCGACGGCGCGCGACTGGCTGCGGGCGGCCCAGCGCCATCTGGCCCTGGGCGAGATAGGCCTGGCCCGCGAGTTTTCCGAGCGCACCGTGCACAACCAGCCAAGCCTGCGTGAGCAGGCCGACGCCCAGTCCATCCTCGGCAATGTCGCCTACGAGCAGGGCGAGCTTCTTGACGCGCTCGGGCATTATCGTCAGGCGGCCGGCCTGCTCGAGGCCGTGGGTGACACCGGCGCCGCCGTCCGCAGCCTGGCCGCCGTCGGGCAGATACAGCTGACCGTGGGCAGCATCCGCGAGGCGGTGGCGACTTTCCGTACGGTCGTGGAGCGTGCCCCGAATGACCTGGTCCTGCAGACCCAGCTCGCCCTGGCGACCTGGCAGTTCGGCGAGGGCGAGGCGGCGGTGGCCATCCTCAACGGCGTCCTGACAATCGACGGCGGCAACCGGGAGGCGCTCAGGGCGCGCGGTGAGATCCTCGCGGACCTCGGCGACGCACGCAGCGCGCGGCTCGACCTGGAACGCCAGTCGGTGCGGGACCGGGCGTCGGCCCGGGCGGCGCACGGCCTGGCCCTGGCCGAGCTCGGCGATCACCTGGAAGCGACCAGGGAAATCCACGCGGCGATTACGACCGCTCCGCGCGACGGCCGGGTGCTGTTCTATGCGGCCCGCGCGTCCGCGCTGAACGGCGACGAGCTTGCCTCATGGGAGCTAGCGCGGCGGGCCGTCGACGCTACCGACCCGCCCCTGTCGCCGTCCCACCGCGAGGTGGCGCTGAAGCTCGCCGGGCACAAGTGAGCCGTCGTTCAGGGCGAAGCCGTCATGCCCCGTGGTCAACCGGAAGTCGCTCAGCCTCGGCTACAGGTGATCGAACCGCCCTTCCTTCGCGTCGGCCAGGAAGTCCCGCCACTCGCCGCGGCTCAGGGTAACAAGCACCTCTGGCGACTCGGTACTACGCAGTAGCACCTCCTCGCCAGCCGCTGCGATTTCCACGCAGCTGCCACCGTCGCACGGCCGTCCCTTGTGCCAGGGAATTCCGCCTGCCGTCTCATGCGTCACTGCGCCCTGCCCCCGATTGCCAATAACGGTCACATGCCTGAGGTAAGCACCATGATTCCACATCTGTCAATATAGACTCGACCGGATCGCGGGGCCTTTTCTGGGAGCAGCGAGGCTGCCGGTACGAAAGTGGCGGCCGGCCACGAGGGCCGACCGCCACAGCCAGCATCGTTCCGTGGGCTACTCAGGCAAGATCGTCAAAGTCACCCAGCTTCACGCCAGCGATGAATGCCCTCCACTCTTCACTGGTGAAGCGAGAGACGGGTGCTTCTGGTTCGTTCGTGTTGCCTATGACCACGAACTCGCCCTGGCGGGCCACCCCTATGCACGCGCCGCTGTCGCAGGCACGTGAGACCCTCCAGGTGAACCCCTCAGGAACTGCCGGGCGCTCCGACATTCCAATCCTTTCCGCCTAATTTAATAGGAATACGATCGCGGAGCGCTAGCCGAATTCATAGGACCTTTGTATGTCCACGAGAAGTTGCGCCGAGTTTCGCGGGCTCAGCGCACAATCGCGTATGTAATCTATGGCCTCACGATAACGGACTATGTCGCTCGTATGTTCGTAGTACTGATGGCTGGCCAGGCCTTCGACGAAGACGACAGGGCGCAGCAACTGCTCAGTGAACTCTAGCATCGTGAACATCACGTCGGCGGCTGGATACGCGCCCGACTCGAAGGGGATGACCTGCACCGTGACCTTGCCGTCGTCGACGACCTTCAGGATTTTTCCTATCTGGGCAGCCATAATCATCGAGTTGCCGACGGGCCGGCGCAAGACCAGCTCGTCGAGGAACACGCGGTATCGTGGCGGAGTTTCGGCCTCGAGCAGTTCCTGACGGCGCAGCCTGGCCTCGACCCGCTGCTGGTGAACAGCCGGGGATATCTGGGGCACAATGGCCTTGATGATCTCGCGGGCATAGTCCTCAGTTTGCAGCAGAGCGTGCACCCAGGACATTGAGTAGTGAGTAATAGACGAGGCGCTTTGCTCAAGCCCGATGTAGGGATACAGGTCCAGGTCGTCGTACCTGGCCCACCAGCCCTGCTCCCGGGCCTGCCTGGTGAGGTTCATGAGCTCGGCCGACGTCGCCGCATCCAGGTTGTAGAGCTCGCACAGGTCACGGACATCGCGCGGGACCGGCCGGCGCGCGCCTGTCTCCATGCGGCTGATCTTGGCCGCGGAGCACATGAGCTTGGCCGCCACATCCTCGACCGTTAGGCCAAGTTCGGTGCGGATCATGCGGAGCCGCAAGCCCAGCTCCCGCTGTCGCACCGTCGGACTCGCATCAGCCATCGCAACTCGCTCCTCGCTGAGCAGGCCAGCTTCGACCGACCGCCATCCCGGAAGATGTTGCCGACCTTACTAAATCACGGCTTTACATTTCCCCGGGACTCACGCCATAGGCATGTGACTGTCCTATCACAGCCCGTGCCACATAACCAAGAGTCATTCCCGACAGCAGGAAATCACTGTCTGTAGCAACATCGGGCAACATCAGGCCAGGCGCCGTTCGGTAGCCCAGCGCGTCAGCTGATGGCGCGACGACAGCTGAAGCTTGCGGAGCACGGAGGACACGTGAGTCTCCACGGTCTTCACCGAGATGTACAGCTCGCGGGCGATCTCCTTGTAGGTGTAGCCCTGGGCGATCAGCCGTAGCACCTCCCGCTCCCGCGAGGTGAGCTGGTCGAGCTCCGGGTCGAAGGACGGCTTGACCGCCGCGAGCCCGCCCGCACCACCGCCGGCGTCAGGCATCGCCGCGAACGCGTCGAGCACGAACCCAGCCAGCCGGTGGGAGAACACCGCGTCCCCCGATGCCACCCGGCGGATCGCGTCAAGCAGCTCAGCGGTGCTGATGGTCTTGGTGACGTACCCGCGCGCCCCGGCCCGGATCACGCCGATCACGTCCTCGGGAGCGTCGGAGGCCGACAGGGCCAGGAAGCGGACCTCGGGCAGGCTCTCTCGCACCGCCGACACCACTTTTCCGCCGCCGCCCCCGGGCAGGTGCACGTCGAGCAGGACGACATCCGGGTGGGCCTGCTCGATTAGCGCGATGGCCGGGGCCACGTCGTCGGCCTCGCCGACCACGTCGACCGCGCTGCCGAGCTCGGCGCGCACCCCCGAGCGGAAGATTCCGTGGTCATCGACCAGGACAACCCGCGGGACGGCCGTCATGCCCCGCTCCGCGACGACGACATGACGCTACGCGGCATCTTCAGCGACACCTTCGTCCCTTCTCCCACCGCTGTCTGCACGGCCACGGTACCCCCGTGCCGGTCCATCCGGCCGTGAATTGACTCGGCCATGCCCTTACGATCCCCCGGCACCAGCCTGGGGTCGAACCCGCATCCGCGATCCCGCACAACCAGTTCCACGCCATCGTCAGTGACCTCGGCGAACAGCGAGATGACGGCCGCGCCCGACCACTTGGCCGCGTTCACCACCGCCTCCCTGGCCGCGGCGAGCAGCGCCTCGAGGTCGTGGTCGAGTGGGCAGTCCCCGACCGTCACCACCTCGACGGGCACTCCGTGCCGGGCCTCGGCGTCCTGCTGGATCCGGCGGACCCCCTCGGCCAGCGAGGCCACCTCGGCCATGCTCCCCGGTGCCCGGCCCTCGAACAGCCAGGACCGCAACTCGCGCTCCTGCGCCCGGGCCAGCTGGGTGACCTGCGCCGGGTCATCGGCCCTGCGCTGGATCAGCGCCAGGGTCTGCAGCACCGAGTCGTGGATCCGGGCCGCCATGTCGGCGCGCTCCTCGGCCCGCGCCCGCGCTTGCCGTTCAAGCACCAGGTCACGCGCAACCCGCAGCCACCATGGCCCGAGCAGGATGACAACGGCCCCTAGGATCAGAACGAACCCGCCGAGCGGCTGCAACACAGCCAGGCTCTCGTGCTGGGTCAGCAGCCATCCGGTGCCGATCGCCAGCAGGACGCAGGCCAGTCCTAGCCGGACGACGGTGGCCCGGCGGCGGTCGGTGTCGGAGCCGAGGCCGCCCAGCGGTGCCACCAGCCGGCGCAGCGCGGCCTGCTCGCTGTCCGGGGCGTTGCGCCAGATCAGCACCAGGCAGGCGACCGTGACGACCTGGGGCCAGCCGTCGGTCTGGATGAGCTCGTCGTTGAGCGCGCCGGCCAGCAGCATGAAGACGGCCAGCAGCGAGGCGACGGCCAGCGCGAGCGTGATCCCTCGTGAGTCCTGCCGGGCCCGGCTCCAGATGCTGATGCCAGCGCTGGCTGCCTCGCCGGCGGGGACCGGCTCGCCGGCGGCCACAGCCGAGGGCTCAGGAGTGCCCGCCGCTCCCCCGCCACCGGGAATCACCAGCCAGCCGATGCAGTAGAACGGGAACAGCCAGCCCTGGCTCCACAGCGCCGCGATGACGAGAACGATCCGCACGGTCGTCGGGTTAAAACCGCGCCAGCGCGCCAGCCCGGCGGCGACCCCGCCGATCAGCCGGTCGCCAGAGTCCCGGCGTAGCTGCCCGCTGCAGGTGCCCCGCAACCGGTGCAACAGCGCGACCAGCCGCTCGCCGGGGTCCTCAGACCAGCGCTCACGGTGCAGGTGCCCGTGGCGCGTGCGCCCATGGTGGTCGGGCCGCCATCCTCCGGGCGGGCCTGGTGGCCACGACGGTTCTTCCATGCCTCCATGATGACCCGGACCTGGACATGGTGGTATCAGGATGATCCCTGGAATGGCCCTGATGCCCGGCTCCGCACCCCATGCGCCACCTGGGTTAGATCGTCGTGTCTTATGCATTAATAGACGACCATCTGCTAGCATGGGAACCGCACCCCGCCGGGAGCGTGTGTCTCCCGGCTCCCCCTGCAAGACGGCCCCCGCTCCCACGGGGGCCGTCGCCATTCCCGCCGAAAATTTTCCTGGAAAAGTTGTTGGCGCTGAGGCCTCCCGTTACTCCTACATACGGACGGGCGAGGGCGCGCACCGGAGGGGGGTGCACGGCCGGCGGCCCGGTCATGGGCCTCCGTCCGCAAGAAGACGAGGGCCGGGTGGCGCCATGCGCGAGGCGCTCACCCGGTCCGGGTTCGGTCGCCGTCCCCGATAAGGGTCACGCCCGGCCCGGGTCCGGCCACGCCACGGCCGCCTCCAGGGCCACGGCCACGGCCATGGATAAGCGTTCGCGCCCTGGCCCGGGTTCGTGGTCGGATGAGCCCATGACAGCGATCGAGACCGTGCTGCCGCTGCTCGGCCTGCGCATCACCGCCGGCCCGGTGGAACTGCGCGGCATCACCGACGACCTGATCGGGCCGCTGGCCGACCTAGCCACCGCGGGGATTCACGACCCCGATGCCATGCCGTTCTCCGTGCCGTGGTCACTCACGCCGCCCGCTGAGATGCCCCGGGCCGTGGCGCGCTACCACTGGGGTACCCGGGCCGAGTTCTCGCCGGCCAAGTGGGCCGCCAACCTCGCGGTGTTCTGGGACGGCGAGCTGGCCGGGTCACAGGGCATCTTTACGAGCGACTACCTGATCACCCGCACCGGGGAGACCGGCTCGTGGCTGGGGCGCGGATTCCAGGGGCGCGGGATAGGCACGGCCATGCGCCAGGTCATATGCGCGTTCGCCTTCGACCACCTGGACGCCGAGTACGTGACGTCGGGCGCGTTCACCGACAACCCCGCCTCCCGCGCGGTCAGCAAGAAGACCGGTTATGCCGACAACGGCTGGCAGCGGGTGGAGCGCCTCGGCAAGCCGGCGATGATCGCCCGGCTGATCCTGGAGCCGGCCAGCCTGGTTCGCTATGAGCACGACCTGGTGGTCGACGGCCTGGCCGCGTTCCGCCGGTCCATCGGCCTGGACGCCGATGCCGGCGCGGCCGAGCCGGCCAAGTAGCGGCGTTCCGCGGGCCTGCCCGCCGTCAGGTGGTGGCCACCAGCAGGTCCTCACCGGTGCTTGAGCGCAGGCCGTCGGTGCGTCCCGCGAAGTAGCGGGCATTCTGATCGGCCGAGGACTCATGCCGCGCCTTGCGAAAGCCGGCCGTGCGGGCCAGCGCGAGCAGCTCGTCGGGGGCGAAGAAGCTGAGGAAGGGAGTTCCCGAGGCCGCCGCGCCCCGCTGGCTGATCTCCAGGCCCTGGCGATCCTCGGGAGCGAGCAGCTTGATCGGCAGCAGGAAGGACATGGCCAGGGTCGAGCCATGGGCGAGCCCGGCGAGCCGCCGCAGGGTGGCCGCGTTCGCGTCCTTGGTCAGGTACATGGCTACCCCGGTGGACGCCACCACGGCCGGCGAGGCCGGATCGAACCCGGCGGCGATCAGGTCCTGCCACCAGGACTCGCCCTCGAAGCTCGATGGCGCGAAGTGCAGCCAGCCGGGCGACCCGTACCCGAGCTCGGCGAGCCGCTGGCGCTTCCACTGCTGGGTGAGCGGCTGGTCCACCTCGAACACCTGGAGGCGACCACCCAGGTCCGCCCGCCGCTGGGCGAATGTGTCAAGCCCCGCTCCGAGGATCACGTACTGCGTGACCCCGCGGTCAGCCTCTGACTCAACGAGGTCCTCGATGAAGCGCGCTCGGGCGAGGATCGAGGCACGGAAGCCCGCCGTAAAGGCCGGGCTCATGTCCGGGCGCTCCCGCCAGCCGTCGGCCGGAGCGGCGAGCCGCAGCCCGACCTCGTCCACCAGGACGTGCGGCGGCGCGTCCACCTCGAGGTGCAGGGCCCGCCACAGGGCGACCCGGATGGCGGTGCCGTCCGGCGCGGCGGCAGGCGAAGGGGTCGCGCTGGGCGGTGACCACGCGTCAGCCATGTGTCAGGCCTCCTTCCCTGGCCCGGCCTGGAGGAGCCAGGTCCGGCCGTCCGGGTCGCGCACGGTCATCTCGCGCGTGCCATAGTGCGTGTCTTCCCACTCGGAGACCACCTCGACGCCGCCGCCGGGACGGAACGCAGCCGGGTCCGCCACGCGCAGCACGATCTGCGCACGGGCCGGCTGGTCGGGCGGAACCTCGGCGATGAACACGTAGGGGCCACTGGAGTTGCGGAACTGGCCCGAGTTGTGCCCGGTTTCGAACTCCAGCGTGAACCCCAGGTCGAGGAAGAACCGGGCCGCGGTTCCCCAGTTGCGAGTCTCAAGGAAGACCGCCTCAATCCCATCGGTCGACATGTAGCTATGACTCCGTTTCTTCACGGGGGCCGAGATAGGCACGCAGGGCCTGGGCCACCAGCGCGGACAGGGACGTCCCGTCCTCGATGGCCCGGTACTTGACCTGCTTGATCAGCCCGACCGGCAGGTAGACGTTGAACTGCTTCAGGTCCTCATCGCCCATGCTAGCATCCTAGCAATCTAGTAATCGGCCTACCAGTGCGCCGTTTGATCGCGGACTGCACCGGGAAGTGGCGGGGTTGCACCGGACAGCGGTGGCATTCAGATCGTGAACGCCGCGGCGCCGTCGCACGTCTAATTCTGTGACGGCCCGCTCCCGCCCCCTGACCAGGGAACATCCCCCATGGAACACCCGCGATGAGCACCGACAGATTCCGCTTAATCTTCAGCAGCCCGGCGCCGCCGGCGGCGGCGTTCGATGCCGCGCGCCAGGCGATGCTCCGGTGGTGCCGCGACCAGTCCTACGAGCTAGCCGCGCTGGCCCACACCGCCGCGAGCTCAAGCGACGGCGGGCAGGCCGAGCAATGGCGAATGCGCGAGAGCGAGCGCGCCCGGGTGACGCTGACCGTGTACTCCCCGGCCGACGCGGCGTCGGCGTGGTTCTGGGTCGAGGCCGCCCCCCGTGAGGTACTCAGCCTCGTCCGGGTGCTGCTCGACTCAGTGACGGCCCGTGATTCACTGGCCGTGCTGACCAGCGAGCCGGTGCTGGTCGGTGCGGACCAGGTCGATGAGCTGATCGACGTGCTCTGCGACCCGGAGCGGCGACTCCCGGCGATGGTGGCAACCGCCCACCCGGCGATCGCCTTCGGCTCGTGGTCGGCGACCATCGCCGAGGTCACGCGGGACGCCTGCGGGCTGGCCAGCACCTACCTCCTCGACGAGCAGGCGACGATGGCGTTCAACCAGGCCATCGGCGAGACCCATGGCGTGTGGGGCGGCGCGCTGCGCACCTACATGCCGGAGGTGGATCCGGCCGTGCCCAGCGACGGGCTCCGGCACCGGGTGATGCTGGCCTCGCGGATCAGCGCTGACGCCCATCGGGTCGGCGCGGTCCTGGCCGACCTGCCGCGGCGGCTGGCCCTCGAGGCCCCGATCCCGCTGGCCCTCGCGGGGGTCAATCGCATGCTGCTCACCCAGTCGCGCGAGGCCCTGGAGACCGCCGAGGATTCCACGGCGCCGCCTCCCTCAGGAACCGCTTCACTGGTGCCGCAGCAGGCTGGCCCGCCCGCCTGGCCGGCCACGGGAACGGCAAACAGCGCGGAAGGCGGTGCTCAAGAGCTCGCCCACGAGGCGGGCAAGCAGGCCAAGCGGATCGAGCGGCTGCGCCGGGAGCGCGACGAGGCTCTCGGGCTGGCCGAGGAGCAAGAGGTGCGGGCCAACTCGCTGTTCACCGAGCGGCAGAACCTGCTGGCTCAGCTGGCCGAGCGCGAGCAGCAGGTCCTCCAGCTGGAAAGCACGGCCCGCGCGTTCCGGCAGCGCCTAGTGGAGGCGGGCGTGCCGGCCGACTCGCTAATTCCGCTTGAGGCACCGCCGGATGCGCCGCCTGATGAGTTCGCCGAGCTCCTCGACTGGGTGGAGCGGCACCTGCCGCGGATCGAGTTCACCGGGGATATCGACGATCCGCTTGAACTGGACTCAAGCCCCGAGTCCTCGACGTGGGTGCGTAGCTCCTGGGAGGCCCTGCGGGCCTTGCAGGCCTACGCGGAGGTGAAGGCCGAGCGCGGGTTTGCCGGTGATTTCCGGGCCTGGTGCATGAACCCGCCGTCTCCGGGCGATTACATCATCTCGCCGAACAAGGTAAAGATGGATGAGTCGGAGACCGTCCACAGTCGGCCAAAGTGGCGGCAAGAGCGGATCTTCCGCGTTCCTCCCGAGGTCGAAGCGGACGGCCTCGTCTTCATGGGGGCGCACATCACGATCGGCGCCAGCGCCAACGGCCGGATCAACCCGCGGTTGTACTTCCACGACGGTGTGCTAAAGACGGGCCGGATTTACGTTGGCTACATAGGACGGCATCTAACTAACACGCTGTCATGAGCTGGCTATTTTCCTGATTCGCCCCGAACGCAGGCGGAACGGGTAGAAGATTAATTCCGTTTGATTGAGTACCATGTGATGCGCATGAAGCGGGGAAGTCGGAGGTAGGACCCGTGAGCACCCCTTATGGCACGCCAGGCCCGCAGGGGCCGGGCTACCAGCCAGATCCCAGCCAGCCCGGGCAGGGTGGTGCCGCCGCCGGCGGTGCCTCCTACCAGCCCACCATGTACAGCGCGCCCCCGCCGGGTGGCCAGGAACCGTCGGGGCAGGGTCAGTACGGCCAGACGCCACAGTACGGCGCGCCTTCCTACGGCCAGGCGCCCCAGTCGCCGCAGTACGGTGCCCCGCAGTACGGGCAGCCGGGTGGCTACGGCCAGCCGCCGCAGGCCCAGTACGGGCAGGGCCCGGAATACGGCCAGCCGGGCCAGTACGGACAGCCGGGACAGCCGCAATACGGGCAGCCGCCGCAGTACGGGCAGCCCGGGCAGCCACAGTACGGGCAGCCACAGCCACCGCAGTACGGCCAGCCGCCCCAGTACGGGCAGCCGGGACAGCCGCAGTACGGGCAGCCGGGTTACGACCCGAACGCGGGCGCCTATGGCGCTCCGGGCGGCTACGGCGCGCAGCCCGGTTACGGCCAGGGCGCCTACGGTCCCGTTCCGGGCCTCGGAGTCCAGCCGCAGCGCACTCCGTACCTGTCGGGTGCGTCGGTCGGCTTCGGCGAGGCGATCTCAGAAGCGTTCAAGAACATGTTCGCCTACGAGGGCCGCAACTCACTGTCCGCGTACTGGTGGCTGGCGCTGGCCAACTTCCTGGCGTTCTTCGTCTTGTTCATCATCGGCGTGGCCGCGTCGTCGAGCGCCTTCATCGTTCTGGTCTACGTGCTGTCGCTCGTGTCGCTGCTGTGGATGCTTCCGGCCGCCATCCGGCGCCTGCACGATACCGACCGGTCGGGCTGGTGGTTCCTGATTGGCTTCGCCACGTTCATCGGAAGCATCGTGCTGATCGTCTTCCTTGCCCAGGCCTCGACGCCGGGCCCGAACCGCTTCGGCTACCGGGCCTGACCGGTAGCGGCGATCCGAGGATGAGCCCGCCGAGTTGCTGCTCGGGTGAGTTGGCGGGCTCGTTCTGGCCGGTTATTTCAGTGGTTTTGCCTCTAGGCAGATCACCAGGTCGGCGTGGGGCCGGCTCAGTTTCACCAGCTCGCCGTTAGGCCAGTCGCTCCGCGCGACCCAGTCGCGGGCGCCCGGCTCGTCCCGCCCGCCAGCGAGCTGCCGCTCGATCAGGCGCTCCTGCCGGACCGGGTCGGGTGCCTCGACGTACCACAGGTGGTCGATGTAAGCGCGGGCGGACCGCCAGGGGGCGGTATCCACCGCCAGGTAATTCCCCTCGGTGACGACCAGCCGGGCCGGGCCGGCGATGACAAGACGCGCGGCGATTGGCTCATGATGGACGATCCGGTCGTAGTCGGGCGCGTAGATGTCCCGGCCGTCGTCGGCCGCTACCCGGGCCAGCATGGCCGCGTAGCCGCCGGTGTCGAACGTCGCGGGCGCGCCCTTGCGGTCAGCCAGGCCAAGCCGCTCCAGCTGCGCGTTGGACAGGTGGAAGCCGTCCATGGGCAGGTGAACTGCCCACTCGGGGGTCACGGCCGCCCGCGCGGCCGTCACGATGGCGGCGGCCAGGGTGGACTTCCCGGCCCCCGGCGGGCCGGCCAGCCCGAGGATCACCCGCCTGCCACGGGCGGACAAGGTCAGGTCGATGGCCTCACGCGCCACATCAGACATGTCCGCCATGGCCGTCACATCCGTCACGTTACTAAGGCTAACCAGTCGCTGGCGACATCCAGCGTCACCACCGCCGTGGCCTGCCGGACCGTGACGCTGGCGCACACCGTGTGAGCATCCAGCCACCAGCCGACGGTGCGGCAGGCATGCCAGGATCCCTGGGAGCCCGAGGTGAAGGTCCAGCCGTAGGTGCCCTGGAGGCTGCGGACCGCGGTGTGGGCGGCCGCCGTGCCCAGGGCCAGCTCATCGCGCTGCAAGGTCCGGGCCTGCGCTCCGCTCACGCCCTCCAGGCTGGCGGCGGAGGCCGCGTCGGGCATCTGCAGGTCGATCTCCCTGGAGCAGACCATCTGCGGGCCGGACCTTCCGCCGCACCCTTGATCGGAATTGGCCAGCACGGTGAGGCTGGCGGGCAGCGGCAAGACCTGGTCGCTTGGCGGGGTGGACGCCGGCCGCCCGAACGCCAGCACTCCGAAGACGAAGAACACGATCAGCGCCACGGTCACGAAGGAAAAGGTGCCCGACAACAACGTCCCGAAGCGCACATGGAACCGCGCGTAACGGAAGGGAACCGCCTGCTGGCGCCCTTCCTCGGCCGTGATGCCTACGATGAGCAGCACCACGGCCACGAGGGCCAGGATCACCAGCACGGAGTAGGTCGCCCCGGTGAAGATCCAGCCACACCCGACCGCGATCTGGATGATCCCGCACACGCTCAGGAGCACGGCGATGGCCAGCCGCAGTCCGGGTGTACTCGCGACGACGAGCCAGCATGCGAGGGAACCTACGGCAAATGCGACGATCGCGGCGATCACGATAGCAATGGTGACTCCTCAAAGGATCATGACGCAATCGTGTGCACCAGAACGTGACATCTCACCCGGCGCTAGCCGTTGTAGCCGATCAGGTCGGCGACCACCTGGATGGTCCCCGACGACCCGTTGACGAAGTCGACACTGCCGTCGACGTCGGGCACGATGACCAGGCTGGTCACGTTCTGCCCGGCCGCGTAGGAGAGGGTGGCCAGCGGCAGAGACGCCCCGTCAGCGAACACGGTGAGCGTGCCCGCGTGCTGCTCCCCGGTCACCGTCACGTCCAGGACTTCCGAGGTCGGCGAGATCGTAGTCGGGATGATGTTCCCGATGTTGGCCACGATCGCCGCCGCGCCCGGCGGGACGGTCTCGCCACTGCCGCCGAGGCCGCTGCGCGTGTCCAGGATCCGCTGCGGGCCGACCGGCACGAAGGAGGCGCCCCCGCTGGCGTAGTAGCCGACCACGCCGGCGGTCAGGTCAAGCGAGCCGCCTGAGGCGTTGTAGATCTGGATCTTGCCGCCGCTTCCGACCGGAACGACCACGAGGCCGTAGATGGTGTCCTTGGCCGCGAAGCTGAGAGCGGTGGTCAGCGGGCGGGAGATCCCATTCTGGAAAATGGTCAGCGAGCCGCCGGCTGCCGGAGAGATAGCGGCGACGTTCAGGGCGACCGCCTTGACGCCCGTGGCCGGGACGCCGCCCGCGCCGTCGACGGTCAGGGTCACCGTGCCATGCGCGGCCACCTTGGCCTGCTTCGCCCCAAGGCCACTGCGCGTGTCCAGGATCGGAGTGGGGCCGACAGTGGTGAGCGTAGCCCCGGTTGTGCTCGCCGTGTAGTAGCCGACCACGTCGGCGAGCGCGTCGAGGGTCCCGCTTGAGGCGTTGTAAAGGCTGATCTTCTGGCTATCGGGGCGGACGATGACCAGGGTGGTGACGGTCTGTCCCTTGCCGAAGGTGAGGCTGGTGATCGATGGCCGGGCCGCGCCCGCTGGGTAAGCGATGAGGCTGCCACCGGCGGTCGGGCTGACGGCCGTCACGTCGACCGCGACGGCCGTGACGTTGCTGGCCGGGATGCCGTCCTTGCCGTCGACGGTCACGGTTACCGTGCCGTGCGCGGCGACCTTGGCCTTCTTGGCGCCGAGGCCGCTGCGCGTGTCCAGGATCCGCTCCGGGCTGACGCTGGTGAAGGAGGTGGCGGGTGGCTGAGCCGGCGCGGCGGTGACCGTGTAGGCGCCGGGCAGGTAGCCCGGCGACGGGGTACCGGTGGTGTAGCCGGGGCTGTCGAGCACCACGTCGTATAGGCCAGGGGGAACGCTGCTGGTGTCGATGAGGACCGTGAGTTGGGTGCCCGAGGCGTTCACGGCCACGGCCGAGCCGGTGGCCACCGTCAAGCCGTTGGCATCGAGCGCGAACTGGGTCGCGAGGCTGAGGTTCGTGCCGGTGACGACCACCTTGTTGCCAAACCCGGCGGGTGCCTTGGCCGGGGACACGGCGGTGACCGTGGCCTGCTGCGGCGGCGTAGTGCACTCAAGCTTGCAGACACCCTGGAGCGTGTAGCCGGTGCCGCTTTGCGCGCTGCCCAGGCCGAGCATGAGCAGTCCCTGGAACCCCTGGGCCGGAGGGTACGTGGCGCAGGTGGCGCCGAAGGTTCCGTAGTTTTCGCTGCAGATGCCGGCCGACTCCGACGGTCCAGCCGACCAGTCGGTTGGCGGCCAGATATTGAGGCTCGCGACGTTCGGGTACTCAACGTTCGTCTCCACGCCCGGCAGATTGAACTGCTGGAATGGTGCCATCGTGACGACCGCGCAGTACGCGGTCGTCTGCTCGGTGAGGGTGCCGGTGATGACCGGGAAGCCATTCGCCGCCGTGATGTTGTGCGCCTGACACTGAGCGGCCCAGCCGGACGCGGTCCCGACGATCCAGCTGTCCAGGTGAGCGGCGATCGCGATCCCGGCGTAATTATCGGCGGCCACGATGAGCTGGTAGTCCGCCGATCCGGTGACCATGCAGGCCGCCCCGAACTGACGGCACACCTCAGTACCGCTGGCGTTGGTTACCTGCAGCACCGCGCCAGCCTGGGATCCCGCGGCCGACGCCGGAGCCAGCGTGCGAACGGAGAACCACATCTTGTCCGCCGCCGGGGCAGTCACCCGGTAGCACACTGTGTCCAGGTCAGAGGTCAGCGTGAAACTCGTGGACGGCCCGCCGACCGTTGTGGACCCGGGGGTGGCGCACTGAGCGCTCTGGGACACGTCCCTGCGCACGAGGTGATACGTGTCGCCGTGCGCCGCGGTGGTGACCATGAGGGCTGTGTAAGTCACGCCGGCCTGGTAAGAGCAGATGGCCGTGCTGTTGCCCATGCAGACGTTGGTACCGGTCGGGTCGTTGACGTAGATAGCCCCGTCCACCGTGTTGGCCGTGTTCGAGTAGTCGATCATTTCGCCGGTGGAGTGCTGCCCGGCCGGGATGGTGAGGCACTTGACCGCGTCGTCCGCGGTGAGCGTGACCGTGGCCCCGTAGGACCCGCCGAAGCCAGACTGCGGCCAGGCGGCGCAGCCCGCGGTGGAGTCCGTGCGCTGGACGAGAAGCTGGTAGGTCGCAGGGGACGCGGAGGTCGCGGCTAGGACTACATGGAAGGGGGCTGTGCCGGTCAGAGCGCAGGTCGCGTAGCTGAAGCTAGTGACACCAGTACACTGCTGCACACCAGTCGCGTCCAGGACGTAGACCTCGGGCGGGTTGCTCCCGTCGGCGGGTGGCTGGTTAAAGAAGTAGTCGGACTGGCCGGTTGCCGTGGGCAGCGTGAGGCAGATCTCCTCGCCGAGGCCACTGAACGTCCCGATGGCGGGGCCACTGGCGAAGCCAGAGTCATCGGTGGCGGTGCAGCCGGTGGCCTCGTTGGCGGCGAGGAAATCGAGACCGAAGGTGGCAGTGCTCGACGGGAAGCCGCTGACCACGTAGCTATAGGTGCCCGCCGTGAGCTGGCAGAACGGGTAGGGTGCGTCACACGAGACCGGGCTGCCGCCGACGGTGTACAGCGTGGCACCGAGGTTGCTGTCGACCGGCATGACCTGGTAGAGGCCGGTCGAGGGAACGGTCAGCGTGCGGCACGGATCGGCCGACGAGACGTCAGGCGCCTGGCCGTAGCTGAGCTGAGCCGCGGTCGCGCATCCGGTCGGGTTGCTGACGCTGTTCACCACTAGCTGGTAGGTGTCGGCCGACCCGTAGGCGCTGACGAACACGAAGTAGGGCGCGGTGCCGCCGAGGGTGCAGGTCAGCCCGCCGCCACAGTTCTGGTTCGCGCCGGTCGAGTCGAACACGTCGACGTTGGAGAAGACGCCGGACTGGCCATTCAGGGCCTCGGAGATCACGCTGCCGGAGGGCAGGTCGAGCCCGTAGCAGGTACCAGTTCCCCCGGCGGCGATGCTCCCCTGGGTCGGCGCGGCCGCGAACGACGTGTCGAGGGCCGAGCAATTGGTGTCGGAGAGCAGCGCGGTGAAGTCCACCGTGTAGGAGTTGCCGCCATTGTCAACCGCGAGCGTGTAGGTGCCGGCCTGGCTGGTGTGGCATTCCCAGCCGATGTCGGCCTGCTGGCAGCTGGCGGCCGTGCCGTCCGGCGCCGTGAGCGCGTACCCCAAGCTGTTGCCGCCGGTCGACACGATCTGAAGGAAGACCAGGTCAGTCGAGGAAGCCAGCGTGAACGTGAACGTATCGGTGCCGGTGCTCGACGGCGTGGAGCACGGGTAGATCGTGTCTGGCTCGATCACGCCCGAGCAGGTATTCGTCACGGTGGCCGCCGCGATGGCCTTCCTGGCCGCCGCGGCCGCGAGCACCCTCCGCTCGGCCGCTGACGGGGCGGCGGGCTTGGTCGCTGACGGGGCGGCGGGCTTGGTCGCCGACGGGACCCCGGCCTGCCCGGAACGGGCGGAGGGCGTGGAGGTGCTGGGCTTAGAGGTGCTTGGCTTGGGGGTGGTGGCCTTGGGGGTGGTGCCCGGCTTGGACGCGGCCGGTCCGGCCACCGCCGCGGAACTCGTCGCGGCCAGTGCGGAGGGTGTGGCCAGCGGGGCCACCACCATCCCGGCCGCCAGTGCGGCCGTGGCTACAGCCACGATGCCTCGTGACATGATGCGTCTGCTCAGCGCAGCCGACAAGATCCCCGTGATTCCCCGCATGGCCGCTCCGCCCACGATTCTCCATTGAACATTTCGTACTTATTACGAAATGTCAGAAAGAGATTAGCGTGGCGTTTCCCCGATGGCAACGATGTTCAGCAGTCCGCCGAGGCATCGGCGGGCTTACCATCTCACGCATCGAGCGCCGGGAACGTCTGCCTAATGAGAAGGGAGCTACCGATGACAACAGGGCAGAGGCGGCATGAAGCAGCCGTTTGAGAAGGTCGTGGAGCGACACGGCGGGACGGTGCTGCGGGTGTGCCGGGTGATCCTCGGTGCGCATGACGCCGAGGATGCGTGGTCCGAGACCTTCCTGGCCGCGATGCGCGCCTACCCGGACCTGGCCGAGGACGCCAACGCCGAGGCGTGGCTGGTGACAATCGCGCACCGCAAGGCCATCGACGTGCTCAGGGCGCGGAGCAGGCAGCCCGCGCCCATTCCCGAGCTACCGGAGGTGCCGACCGCGCTGGGCGTGCCGGGTGAGGACGACGGTGACCTGTGGCAGGCGGTCGCGGCGCTACCGGACAAGCAGCGCCAGGCGGTGGCCTACCACTACGTCGCGGGCCTCGCCTACGCCGAGATCGCCGGGATCCTCGGCGGCTCCACCGACGCGGCTCGCCGGGCCGCCGCCGATGGAATCAAGAACCTGCGGAAGAACTATCCGGGCGCGGCCAAGGAAGGGGCGCCATCGTGACCACGTCACCCAACCACTTCGCTCCCCCGTCCGACCCATCCGACCCATCCGACGCTGGCACGCTGGCCAGGCTCAGGGAACGGCTCGGCCTGGCCGCCGAGGCCGAGGGCCTGCTCGATGTCGCCTACACGACGATCGACTCACCGGTCGGCACGCTCCTGCTAGCCGCGACGCAGCAGGGACTAGTGCGCGTGGCCTACGCCGTCGAGGACCATGATCGCGTGCTCGACACCCTGTCGCAGCGGCTCAGCCCGCGTGTGCTGCGGGCCCCGAAGCGGCTGGACTTGGCGGCCAGGGAAATCGACGAGTACTTCAGCGGGCAGCGTCACGCCTTCGACCTTCCGCTTGACCTGTCCCTGTCCCGCGGGTTCAGGCTGCTCGTGCAGCGGCACCTGCCTGAGATCGGCTACGGGCAAACCCGCACGTACGGGCAGGTCGCCGAGCTCGTCGGGAACCCGAAGGCGGTCCGGGCCGTCGGCACCGCCTGTGCCACCAACCCGCTGCCGGTCGTCGTCCCCTGCCACCGAGTGCTGCGGGCCGACGGGACACCAGGCGGCTACGTTGGCGGGCCCGACACCAAGAAGGCCCTCCTGCGCCTGGAGACGTCATGAGCCGGGACCCATGGAAGGACCGGGTCGATTCCGGTGACTGGAAGGCCATCACCGCTGAGGTCGGCTCCCTGGGCGGTGCCCTCCTGCCGGAATTGCTCACTCCGGCCGAGGCCAAGGAGATCCGAGGGCTGTACGAGCGGGCCGGGTACTTTCGCAGCACAGTCGACATGGCGCGGCACCGTTTCGGTGAAGGGCAGTACCGGTACTTCAAGGCGCCCTACCCCGAGCCCGTCGAGCAACTCAAGCAGGCGCTGTACCCGCGCCTGCTGCCGATCGCACGAGACTGGTGGACCAAGCTGGGCCGGCCCGCTCCCTGGCCGGACACACTGGATGAATGGCTGCGGATGTGCCACGAGGCCGGCCAGGTCAAGCCGACCGCGATCTTGCTGCGCTACGGCGCGGGCGACTGGAACGCGCTGCACCGCGACCTGTACGGGGACCTCGTGTTCCCGCTGCAGGTGGTGATCAACCTGAACGAGCCGGGCGTTGACCACAGCGGCGGTGAGTTCCTGCTGGTGGAGCAGCGGCCGCGGGCGCAGTCCCGAGGCACGTCCACCGTGCTGCCGTACTGCCGGGGCTACGTGTTCACCACCGCCGACCGGCCGGTCCGGTCCACGCGTGGCTGGGCGGCGGCCCCGGTGCGGCATGGCGTCTCGGTGATCCGCTCCGGCCAGCGGCACACCCTGGGTCTCGTGTTTCACGACGCGCCATGAGGGTCACCGTGGTCGGGGCGGACTTGGGCCGCCTGACTCGTTGGGGTGAGTGAGTTGCAACGGGGGGCGGTGAGTTGCAACGGGGGCGGTTGACGATGGACTCGTTGGCGTGGGTGAGTTGCAACGCTATGCGCACGTTGGCGCAGGTGAGTGGCCTAAAAGGGTGCGCCTACGCCAACGAGCTCAGAGGGTAATAACGCACCTGCGCCATCGAGCCCAGACGACGGGAGGGGCCGGACGACGGGAGAGAGAGCCGACGACGGGAGTGGGGAGCGGGAGAGGACTCTCAACCGGGGGGTGGGGATCGCGGCGCGGGGCTACAGGTCAGGCTCGTGTCGCGGAGCGGCCTGGCGGGGCCAGGCGGCGAACTGCTGGCGCAGCCAGGCTACGTCCTCGCCACCGAGGCCGGAAAGCAGCGGCGCGAGCCTGCTGTCCCTTATCCGGTCGAGTTGCAGGCCCGCGTCGGCGAAGTCAGCGTCTTGTAGGCCGGGGTCACGTTCCAGGGCCAGTGCGACCAACTGCTCGACCGTGTACTTCTTGAGCAGCGCGGCAATGTCCACGTAGTCGCGGGCCATCATGCGGTTCACGAGCGCGACCGTCTTCCATCCGGCCAGGTCGTCGAGCGCGAGCACCGGGCCTAGGTCAGGAATGGTCACCGGGTCGGCCAGCGTCTCGAAGTAGGCGGCCTGTAGTTGCATGGTGTGCTCGCCGTCGGGGGACGTGACCTCCCATTCGGCCAGCTCCTCCCCCATATCCGGCCAGAACTCCTCAAGCCCGCCCGGGCTGGCCAGGCCGATCCGCTGGGTGGAGTAGCCGGCGGCCTGCAGGGCCGCCTCGATCTCGGATGCCGCCGCCGGGACGAGCTCGGCCCGGCGGACGAAAAGGTCGACGTCCTCGGTATGCCGGCTCACGACCTCGTGGACCATGAGTGCATTGCCTCCGGCCAGCGCCACCTCATACTTGCGGCCAACGGCCTTCAGCGCGATTCGCGCGACGTGCCTGTGCAGGTCGTCGAACGCCATTAGGCGGCGATGATCACAGGGGAAGGAAGCTCAGTGGACGGGAGCGGCACCAGGGCCAGCTCCGGGTGGGCTTCCTCCCACGCTCGCCGGACGCGCGGGGCGAGGCAAAGGTCGCTCCACACGCGCGGGAGGATCTCGCCGTTGAGGTGCTCGGCCAGGTCGGCCGGGGTGCGGACCGCGTCGAAGACGGCCTCGTACATCTCCAGCAGCCGGTCAGGGTTGCTGAGGTCGAACACCCGCTCAGCCCCCGACCAGAACAGCCGCTGCGGCAGCTCGACCAGCCCATCGGTCGGTCCCCGCAGGTCCCCGAGGGAGCTGGCCACGACGACGGGGCGCAACGCATAAGACCGCGGGGCGGTCATCAGCGCTCCAGTCATCGTCATACAGCACAGTGTAGCGATACCCGCCCAGCCTTGTCACGACGTTCGAATGAACTTCTGTATCCTGAGTACCCCGCCAGGGGCGGCACCCGACAACTGTAGGCTTCCCCTGGCCATCCCGCCAGCTCCACCCGTCTGACCAGGGGGTAAAACCGCATGGAACTGTTGCACTCCGGCAAGATCCGCGAAGTCTACGCCGATGGTGACGACATCCTGCTGGTCGCGTCCGACCGGGTCAGCGTGTACGACGTCGTGCTACCGACGCCCATCCCCAGCAAGGGGAAGATCCTGACGCAGCTGTCCTTGTGGTGGTTCGACCAGTTCAAGGACATTGTCCCCAATCACGTCATCTCGGCCACAGATGTCCCACCAGAGTGGGCCGGGCGCGCGATCCGCTGCAAACGGCTGGCCATGGTCCCGGTGGAGTGCATCGCCCGCGGCTACCTGGCCGGCCTCGGCCTGCAGTCCTATAAGGAGAGCGGGGCCATCAGCGGCATTCCGATCCCGCCCGGGCTTTCCGAGGGCTCCAGGCTTCCCGAGCCGGTCTTCACCCCCACCACCAAGGCGCCGCAGGGCCATGACGAGTGGATGACCTTCGAGGACGTCGAGGCGGAGGTTGGCGCGCGGACGGCCACGGAGATCAGGCAGCTCACCCTGGCGGTCTACCGTCGCGGCGCGGAGATCGCCGCCGAGCGCGGGATCATCATCGCCGATACGAAGCTCGAGTTCGGCCTCGATGCCGCCGGCACGCTGACCCTGGCCGACGAGGTCCTCACGCCCGACTCCTCGCGCTTCTGGGCCGCGGCTGAGTGGCAGCCGGGCGGCCCGCAGCGCTATCTCGACAAGCAGTTCGTCCGCGACTGGTCGTCCACCATCCAGGGCTGGGACCGGCGGCCCCCTGGCCCAGAAGTCCCGCATGACATCGTCAACGCGACCCGCGCCCGCTACGTCGAGGTGTACGAGCGCCTGACTGGCACCACCTGGCAGGAATAAGCCCGGGCTGCTGGCCAGCGCCCCGGGCCGGCCACCGGCCCGCAGCACCCGGGCCATGATGGCCGGCGAGAGCAGTGCTGAAGGCCGGTCGACCATGTTCGCTACGCGGACGAACACCCGCCCGACCGCCGGATCGGCCGAGGCCGCCACGCGCAGCCGGGCTAGGTAAGCATTGATCAGCGCGTCGGACACCCGCCGCTTCCCTTGGGCCTCGGGGAAGCGCAGGTCGCCGGCCACGGACATCGCCCAGGCCGCGCTGACGAGCTTGTCCGCCGCCCGGAAGAAGCGGGCGGCCAGCTGTCCGGTGCCGGCTCGCCTGGCCCCGATGAGGCGGCTTCGGCCCGCGGTCCGACTGCCGGCGGCCAGGCCGCTGTCGGCCAGGGTCTTACGGAGCGCCAGCGCCTCCAGGGCGGTAACGGTCATGCCCTGGGCATAGACCGGGTTGAGGCTGCACAGGGCGTCACCCATGACGAGCAGCCCGGATGGCATCCGGTTGAGCCGCTCGTAGTGCCGCCAGACGCTGGCCGGGAACCGCATCTTGGCCGGGTTGTCCAGCGGCTCGGATTGCCGCATCACGGTGGCTACCTCGGGCCCGCCGAGGCTGTCGGCATAGGCCAGCATGTCCAGGTCGCTGGTCGGCGGGTCCTCCCCGAGCATGCCCGCGAGCGTGAGTACCCACTGGTCGCCCTCCTGGCCGATGAGCGCGGCGCCGCGCCGCTGCCCCGGGTAGGGCACGATCGCGGCGCCGATGATCCCGCCCAGCTGGCCGGGGTAGCGCCGGTAGTGTCGCGTGACGTAGACGAGGTCGACCCGCAGTCGCGACTCGACCGGCTGCGGGTAGCCGAAGTCGGCCAGCCAGGCTGGCGCCCGCGACCCCCGCCCGGCCGCGTCCACTACCAAGTCGGCCGCGACTACGTGGGCCGGGCCCGGGCCGGGCCGGGCCGCGGTGCTGGGGCGGGGAACTCGCCGCAGGCGGACCCCGGCGACCCTCTCCTTCTCGACGACCAGGCCGTCCACCGCGCACGGGGAGTGGATCGTGACGTTCGGAAGCTTCTCGACCCGGGACCTGATCATCCGCTCAAGTCCTGGCCTGGTCATGCCGATCCCGTAAAGACCCGCGGGCGCTTGCCTGGCCCGGTGCCCGTCCAGGTACCAGTTGACGTCGGCGAGCACGTCCCCGTCCACGCCACCGGCCGCGAGCATCTCGCCGCGGAAGCCGGGCAGCAACTCGTCAAGCGCGCTGACCCCACGGGCGTGCAGGCCGTGGGCCTGTCTGCTTTGCGGCACTCCCGGCCGGGCCGCTGACGCGTCCGGCAGCGTGTCCCGGTCGTAGACAGTGACCTGTGAGAAGACCTCGCACAGGACGCTTGCGGCGAGCAGACCCGCGATTCCGGCGCCCACCACTACTGCATGTGATCCCTCCGTACGCTCGTACATGGTACGCATGGTACAACCGCGACTACGGTACGTTATGGATCGTAACGAGATTGAAGCTAAGAAAGCCGGCCGGCACGCGCGGTGCCGGCCGGCTATCCGGACCTGCCTAGAACGACCCGGTGATGCTGTGCTCACCGTTCTCGATGTGGCCGATGAACCGCTGCGACCAGCTCGCGTCGCTGTCGGCGGTCACGGTCACGTCGTACCAGCCGTGACTGGCCTGCACGACGTCCTCGACGTGCCGCAGGGTCTGCCCGGCGCGCACCTTGACCTTCTGGGCCGACGTGCTGGGGTTGTAGTAGTTGTGCTTCACGGTGAAGGTGACATCCGAGTGGCTGCCATTGACCAGGTCAAGGAGCAGGGCCGGCTTGTCATCGAAGCCGTTGGCGTAGATCGAGGACGTGACCTTGAGGTGGGCGCCCGCCGTAGTCGAGTTGCCGGTGAAGCGGCGCAGGAACCGGTTGGCGCTGACCACGGTGACGTCGTAGGCCGGACCACCCACGGTCTGGCTCGCCTTCGTGCTGGCCTGGCAGTCCCTGGTCGATCCGGTGACGGTGAACTGGCCGGGGAACGCGCCCGGGTAGGCCGTGATGGCCGGCGCGACCTGCAGGGTGTTGTCGTAGACCGCGTAGTGGCTGGCCCGGCGGACCCACGGGGCGTTGTTCGACAGCGCGAGGCTCACGGTGACCGTGCCATCGGAGTTGGCCACTAGGCCCTCGAGGCTCGCGTTCTGCTGGTAGGGCAGCGCGCGGGCGGACTTGACCCCCGCTTCCTGCACTGGCATCACGTTGTTCGAGGGGACCGGGTGGTACTCCTCGGCCTCACCGACCGGGGCGTTGACCCAGGGCAGGTCGGGCAGGCCGTAGACCGGGCGGCTGAAGTCGAGCGCACCGAGCAGGTCACCGGAGACGCCGCGCCGCCAGGCGGAGATGTACGGGGAGATCGCGGGCTTGCCGATCGCCGTCGTCCACTTCTCCATGAGCTGGATGACGGACGTGTGGTCGAACACTTCCGAGGTCACCCAGCAGCCGCGTGACCACGGGGAGATGAGGATAACCGGCACACGGAAGCCCAGTCCGACCGGCAGCGGCATCGGCTCGAACGAGGTCTCAAGGACGAACTCGTCGGTTGTGCCCTGGACGGGAGACGGTGGCGGCACGTGGTCGAACTCGCCGTCGTTCTCGTCGTAGTTGTAGATGAACAGCGTGGAGTTGAACACGTCCGGGCTGGCGTCGTACACGGCCCGCAGCACCCGGCCGATGAAGTAGGCGCCGTCCGTGGGGGCGCCGTCGGGGTGCTCGGAGTACTGCTGGTTGGTGACCACCCAGGAGACCTCCGGAAGCTGGCCCGCCGCCACGTCCGCGCCAATCGCGTTGGCGAGGTTGTCGGCGTTGCCATCTTCGACCGGCAGCGGCTCCGGCACGGTGGCCAGGCCATTGTCGTAGTAGACGTTGGTGCCGGGGGCCGGGGCGGTGCCGCCCTGGGACGGGTCAAGGTCGGCGAACGTCTTGAAGTACTGCGCGCCGTTGTCGCCGTAGTTGTCGCTTCCCTGGTAGATCTTCCAGGTCAGGCCGGCTTCCTGCACGGTCTGGGTGTAGCAGGTCCAGGGCAGGAACTGGCCGAGCTCGTCGCCGCCGTTGTTGGCGATGAATGAGCCATTCTCCTGGTCGGCGTTGACGGTCGCCGACCACAGGTACGTGCGGTTCGGGCCGGTCGCCGACAGCACCGAGCAGTGGTAGCCGTCACCAATCGTGTAGGCCTCGGCCAGCGCGTAGTGGAACGGAAGGTCCTTGCGGGTCAGGAAGCCGAGCGTGGTCGGCCCGCCCTTGGCCCAGTACCAGCCGTTCATCAGGCCGCCGTACCAGGCGCCATGCTGGTCGGTCCAGCCGTGCGAGGTGCCAGGGAAGTTCTGGGCGCCCTGCTCCGGGTTCGGCGGCTGTCCGCCGACGAAGGTGCCTCCGGTCAGCCACCACGGGTACTGGGTGCCGCCAACCGCCTCGCCGGGCGTGGTCGTCGGCTGCTGCCAGACCTTGTAGCCACCAGGAAGCTGGATGGTCGAGCGGTCACCGAAGCCGATCACGCCCGCCATCGAGCCGTAGTAGTGGTCGAAGCTGCGGTTCTCCTGCATGAGGACCACGATGTGCTTGATATCGCGAAGGTCGCCGTAACGGTGACCACCGTCGGCCTTGTCAGCGGCGGCGGTAGCGGCCAGCGCCTTGTCGCTAGCCGCTACGGACGCGGCGGCGGCGACGCCGGTGACCGCGGCACCGCGCAGTACGTTCCGGCGGGACAGTTCGGGCATGGAAGCTCCTGGCTCGTGCCAATAGGTACCGCCCAGGAAGCTACGCGGGCCACGTGAGCAGGTCCTTAACGAGTCCCTAACCGGTTGGGAACAGGCGGCGGCCGGATGCGGCGGACGTTGGTTCTCGAGTCCCGCCCGGCGTGGCGTCCGGGCATAACTGGGGCGCATGCGGGACAATTTCGCTCATGCCGAGGACAGAAGAGGCACTCGATGCCATCCTCAGGTCAGTGCTGGAGCGGCGCGAGGTCCCGCCTGGGGTGAGGTCAGCTAACCAGGGTGTCCTATGGGACGGCCCCGCGCACGGCGACCGTCAGCTACCGCCCCTGCCGGGCAGCGCTGCCACGACAGTGCACCGTATCAAGGCAAGCCTGCGGGGGGCGAGGCCAGCGGTGTGGCGAAGGCTTGAGGTTCCCAGTGACCTGCCGCTGAGCGTGCTGCACGAGGTACTGCAGACCGCTTTTGGCTGGTTCGACTGCCATCCGCATCAGTTCGAGACACCCTGCGGTGACTTTGGCGACCCGGCTCAGGAGGACTTCTGGTCACGCAGGGCCGACGAGTGCGCTGCGGCGATCGCCCAGGTGGCGCCGCTGCCGAAGGACAAGATCGGCTACATCTACGACTTTCGCGACGACTGGCGCCATGATCTCGTCGTCGAGGCGGTCGTGCCCGCCACGCCCGGCGTTCGCTACCCGCGCTGCACCGCCGCCCACGGCGCCCCGCCTGAGGAAGACTGCGGGGGCGTATCGGCGTTCAACACGACGGCCCGTGATCAGGGCGCCCCGGCCGCGGCCGCGCTGACCCGTCAGCTTGAGGGCCTAGCCGGGATCGTGGTGCCCAGCCGGCCGTAACACCAGGAACCCGGCCTAGCGGTGCATGACCACCAGGAAGATGGCCGCGACGGCCAGCACGGTCCAGAAGCTGATCGCGAGGATCGCGATGACCCGGCCGCGGCCCGCGTACCGCTCACGGAGTATCTGCATGGCGGTGGTGTCCATCAGGGTACGCATCGCGCCGGTGTCCATGATGGCCCGTATCGCTCCGCTCTCCCTGATCTTGCGGAGTGCTCCGGTTTCCTGGCGACGCTGCCCAGTGGCCAGCGGGCCTGATGCCGCGGCGGCGCTGTGCGCGCTGTATGAGGGACCCCGTCTGGCCGGAGGGTTACGAGACGAGCTGATGTCGATGGGCTTCGCGCCACGAAACGGGATGCCCTCGGGCACCGTCTCGCCGAACTTGCCGCCCCACTCTCCCGGGCTTCCGTCCGTCGCGTGCCCGGGTCCCGCGTCTTGCGGCATTCGATGCTCGGGGGCCAGGCTGCCGGCCGAGAAGCCGTTCGGGGGGAAGCCGTCGCCCGGGCGGCCATCGGTGGGGAAGCCGCCTGCCTGGAACCCGTTCGCACCGAAGCCGTCGGGCCGACGGTTGGGATTGACGCTGGCAGGCGTGCCGCCCCTGGTTACCTCGGCCCACCGGTTCGCGGCGGTGGCGCCCCGAGCGGGAATCTCACGCCAGGGGCCGCCGGCACCGGGCCCGCGCGAGTCCCGGCGGCCAGAGCCTGGACCAGACGAACCCGGAGCACCGGGGCCCGGGCCAGGCGAACCGGGAGCACCGGGGCCTGGACCGGATGAACCTGGACCAGCGGAACCCGGATCCCGGCGGTTGTGGCCGTGGAAGGCCTCCGGCCGACGGCCGGGATCGCCGAACTCCCGGTCACGGTAGTCGCTGGTCGTTCCCCGTCCCCCGAGAGAAGCGGCACCGCTCTCAGTCCAGTCGCCCTGGCCGCGCCACTCGGGCGACGACGGCT